>ENA-OWPI01004089-OWPI01004089.1-marine-metagenome-genome-assembly--contig:-NODE-4089-length-11897-cov-8.810829_pt1 | contig 11897 bp, 16 predicted proteins | sample MGYA00238138_ERZ651775 | MGnify/ENA primary metagenome ERZ651775 (study PRJEB26906, sample SAMN06265043) | marine metagenome | isolation source: Helgoland LTER site | place: Germany:Helgoland, sampling...
TTTAGAGAAGCAAGCTCATGATCAAGGGACTCTCTTAAAATATTACCAATATCGTGATTATGAGATTCTAATAAAGGGCCAATACCAAGCGAGGGGTGACCACCAAGCGTTGTAATAAGCTCCCCAGCCTGATTTGCATGATCTAGAGATTCAGTTGCCTGGCCTCTAAGCCATTCAATGATTGGAATTCTACTATATCCACATACCATTAATGCATAGTGTGTATAACGCACAACCCCAGCCAGTTCCATTTCAAGTATCTGGTTTAATGATTTAATTATTTTTTCTTTATCCATAATATATTTCCTTAATTTAAATTTACATTCAAATTAAAACATAATTTTAAAACTATCTTGTTAATACGAATTACTATTATTTGTATTTATATTTCATATTTAGAGAATGACTCGAACAATAACTGTGATTATATTTAAGATTGCCATAAGGATAATACTCCAATGAGTTATTTTCATTCCCAATACACGATTGGATGAATTAATTTCTTCTTTTAAAAAAGAAGTTGCATGAAGATATCTGCCAATGAGAAAAAATAGACCACACATAAAAACAACGATTTTGGGAAGATGATTTATTTCTAAACAAGCCAACAAAATCAATCCTATGGGAAGAAACTCACTTAAGTTGCCATGCGCACGTATTGCTTGCTCTAAGTCTTTATGTTTTTTTGGTGAACCTAATGAGACTTTATATTTCCTTCTTAACCTTATTACGTTAATTGAAAGCTTATAAAATATTAGCGCGAGTATTGAAGAAAAAAAAGCGGTTATTAACAACATAGTTTATTCCCTAAAATGAATTACATGAATCATTGAACATCTAGTAAATTATATTGTCTATCATGTTCAAAATTAAGTAAAATAAAAGTCTGTATCATAATCATAAAAAAATTACATTATAGGATTGTTGCTTGAAAAAATTAATTGGTAAATTAGCCCTGGCAGTTTCATTTATAACCATTGTGTGGCTCGTGGTAGGAATGGTAATGTTGGGAATCTACGATATTGATCTATTAATCTTTAAAATTCCTGGCACGACAGAAATTAGGTCACATGCAACATTAGCTGTTATATTTTTATTAATTGCTTCATGGGCTTTTTGGAAAGAAGAATAATCTTAATTTGTTTAAAGGATAAATAAATATGAAAACATCAGATCTATGTATTTTAGTTTCAGTCGGCGTTGCTTTTATTACAACAGCATATCTTTGGTTTAATGGTCAGAAAGAAGAAGGGTTGTTTACTGCAACTTGGATTCCATCAATTTTGACATTTGCCATCTATTTCAAACTTATCACTAGGAAATAAAAATGGAAGACCCATTAATATTTTTTGTTGGACTTTTTTGCTTTGTTTTAGCAATTGTAGGTGTCGTAATGACTTATCTAGAATTTAAAAACATTGAGTTAAAATCTAAAAAATAATAGTTATTTTTTAGATTTTATTTAAAAGCATTAACAGCACAGCAAATTTATAACTTTATTTTAATTAAATTAGCATTTGTGTAAATAAAGTTATCCCTACTTCTTCACTCGTTTTCTATCATGCTAGTTTAAATCTATTCGTTTTAGCATTCTATTCTTGCATGTATAATCAAACTCTTATCGAAGTAAATAAACTATATATTTGAGATCAAAAAAATGCTTAATTTAACGAGTAACAAAGTGGTAGTTTTGGGTGTAATTTTTTTATTAATGCTTATGACAAGGGGAAGTCATTTTTTAACTGAGTTGAACTTGCCTGATATGTCATTAATTTTATTTCTCATATTAGGTTTTTTTATTCCATCTTTAACATTATTTTTCGCATTATTTTTTGTAGGCACTCTAATAGATTTTGGCTCAGCCGTATTTGATGTCACTAAAGGATTCTGCTTAACAGATGGTTACTGGGGATTGATTCCTACGTATGCAATTCTTTTTTACTCAGGTTATTTATTAAAGAAGAAAAATTTATATCAGCATCTAAATTTTTACGTACCTATTTTATTAGTTTCTATCACCTTTGCTTTTATCGTTTCAACAAACACTTATTATATTTTTTCAGGAAGATTTGGAAATCCTAGTTTCTTTGAATCAATCATGCATGGATGGAATTACTATCCAGAATATTTATTAACCAATGTGGTTTACGGTCTCATCTTTTTCTTTTTGCTTAAACTTAAAAGAGTTAGCCAATTTATTTCTGTTTTCAAAAGTAATTAGCATTCGGCTATTGTAAGATCTATTAAATAAATCTTATTTGTTTGTAAAGTTTGAGGTAGGTTTTTAATGGATGGTGGCCAGAGACAGAATCGAACTGTCGACACGAGGATTTTCAATCCACTGCTCTACCGACTGAGCTATCTGGCCATATAAAAAACAGGATGAATTATAACAAAAATAACAGTCGCCTAATGAATTAATTAATGGATAGGCTGTAAATTTAACCTATCCAAAATTCTCATTAATTTTTAGAAATCATATCGTATGTTTGCAGAAAGACTTCTGCCGGGTGTTTGGTAAGCAAAGCCAGTGGTACGTGGGTTTCCATCATATGCGAGAGCATAATCTTTATCAAGCGCATTATCGAGCCTGACATTCACTGTAAATTTTTCATTATGTACATAATTTGTGACAAGATTTGTCACCATATAACCACCTATTTTAACGGTATTATCAGCATCATTATATCGGCTACCCGAACTTATTTGCTCCACGCCAAATATCCAATCTTGAACATAGTAATTTAAGTGTGCGCTACCATACAAATTTGCCCTTACCGGTAAATCTTTGTCTGTGTCTTCATTGTTTGGTGACTCAGTGGTTACACTCCCTTTTATTTGAAGATTACCTAAAAAGTGATCGGCAGCAAAAGTCATGCCTTGTATCTTAGCTTTATTTATATTGTCAGGAATATAACCAGTATCAGAATTACTGATGATAAAATCATCAATAGTGTTTTGATAGGCAGTTAAAGAAATTGATGTTGAATTATCATTATATTTTAAACTTGCCTCAATATTTTTAGATGTTTCTGGTTTTAGATCTGGGTTAGCATAACCTCCTGGGAAATAAAGATAATCAAAAGTTGGTGCGACAAATGCGGTTCCAAATGACGAGCTTACTTTCCATTGGCTATTAATTTGGTAAGCATATCCAATTGAACCTGTAGTTTCATTATCATATTGGCTATTTATATCTTCTCGAAGACTTGTTTGGAGAATATGTTTTTCATATTGCGTGTTATAGCCAAGCACGAAACCATGATTATCCCTCTCATCTTTGTCATAAATTTGTGTTGTATCATTTTTTTCTTTTAAGAAATCATATAAAAGTACTAACGATCCGTGATCTAGATTAATATTATTTTGCCATGCAAGTTGGTATTGAGAAGTTTCAAATTTATTTACTTCATCAGGGACACCACCGTTCTGTTGGTTAGAGCTTAAGTCAGTACTTTTACCAATCTTTATTGATGATTCCCAATAATCGTTTATGTTTCCTGTTAACTTAGTCGAATAAGCTTCTTGTTTAGTTTTATTTTTGTAATCAATATAAGTTGGATCCCAATTTGCGAAGGCACTATCAAACATAAGTCTTCCTGTAGTTAAGAAATACTGAAAATCAATTTTTATTTCATCAGTAAATTGATGGGTTAAGTTTGATGAAACAGCTCGATTTCTATAGGTATCTTTATCAGTATTTCGGTCGTTTGCTGGTGCACTATCATTTGGTATAAATGCTGAAAAACCATCTGTATTCATCCCAGAAAGATTTAAAGCGAACGAAGTTGAATCATTACCCGCAGATACACCGGCAGCCATCTCTTTTGTTTTATAGCGCCCGTAACCCGCAGAGACATAGGGATGAAATCCTTTCTTACCTTTTTTAGTAAAAATTTGGATTACGCCCCCAATACCATCTTGGCCATATAAGCTAGAGGCTGGACCTCTTACAATTTCAATTCTTTCAATTTGTGACAGTGGTATGTTTTGTATTGCTGTAAGACCAGTTGTAGATGCACCAACTCGTATTCCATCTAATAAGACGATTGAATGAGTTGAGCTTGTACCGCGAATAAAAATTGTTGAAGCCGACCCTGGCCCACCATTATTCTTAACCTCTATTCCTGGTTGTTGTTGAAGAAGCTGGGGGATTGTTGAAAGACCTGCTCTTTGAATTTCATCTGATGTAATCACAGTTGTATCAGCAATTACATTTGCTTCTTTTTCTGGAACTCTTAAAGGTGTAGTAACTTCAATTTCTTCGAGTGCAAGATCTGCTATGGCTATTTGTGGTAAGGCTAATAATAATGGTAATGCTATTTTAAATTTAGACAACTTTTCTCTCCCTAATTTATCCTTCCCCGGATAAATACGTTTATAAATATGAATGTATGAAGAGAGTGTTTATAAAATTGTAAAAATTTTTTAAGAAAAAAGTCTTATCAACAAATATTGCCTCCCCGCAATACTTTCAAGCTAGTTTGATAAGGCCGGTCTCCAGACTAATAAGACTAAATATAAAACCTTCCCAGGTATGAACCCAGTGGTTGAATTGAATATCCATCCTTAATTACTGTTGCGGGGGCAGTGCAAGCATTTCACTTGTCTTCCCGTTTAAATAACTAATAAAGAAAAATTAGTTATCACCTCAATCAAAATTTATATTACCATAACTTTTAAAGTTAATATTTAATAAACAAATTTATTAAAGGATTTTTAGGAATGGCAAGAAAAGTAAATTGTGTAAAGCTCAACAAGGAAGCAGAAGGATTAGATTTTCCTCCCTACCCAGGTGCTTTGGGAAATAAAATTTTCGAAAATGTCTCTAAGGAAGCTTGGGCAGGTTGGTTAAAACACCAAACCATGCTTGTCAACGAAAATAGACTAAGCTTAGTCGACCCGCAAGCAAGAAAGTATTTAACAGAACAAACCGAGGCCTATTTTTTTGGTGACGGTGCTGATGAAGCTTCTGGGTACGTACCTACAAAGTAGGTTATTTAAGAATTTAGTGTCTTAATAATTTTTTCTATTGGTTCGTGTCGAACATCTTCGCCACTTACTGTATAAATAACACCCTCTGATATATTTTTTGCGTGATCGCCTATTCTCTCAAGGGATTTAGTCACAAATATCATTTCCAAAGACATTGAAATGGTTCTGGGATCTTCGAGCATGAAAGTCACCAGTTGTCGCATAAAAGATCGATAGTCATCATCGACTTCTTCATCTTTCTTCAGGACATTGATGGTATCTTCTGTATCAAGTCTTGCAAACGCATTTAAAGATGATTTGAGCATGCTTTGAACATTAGTGGCGATACTTTTAATTTCTTTAAATCTAGGTTTACTCATTCGGTCGCTTTCAAAAATCCTAATAGTCGCCTTAGCAATTTTTGCTGCCTCATCTCCGATTCTCTCTAAGTCAGTAATAATTCTGAACATCATTAATACATTTCTTAAATCACCTGCCGTGGGAGATCTTTTAGCAATAATCAATGAAATATCTTCATTAATGACAGATTCAAGTGAGTTGACTTCGGTATCACGAGCGATGACTTCCCCAGCTAATTTCGTATCAGACTCAACCATTGAAAGAACGCTATTACTTATTTGTTCTTCAACAATGGTGCCCATCTCGAGAACCTTTGTTCTAATGTCTCCGAGATCTGAGTCAAACTGTTTATATATGTGTTCTGAAGCCATAATATTTTTCCAAAAACTTAAATTTTAATAACATTTTATGACAATAATATGAATATTGCCTAGTTTTTTGCGTATGTTTTAACTCCGTCACTTGTGCCAAGCAATAAAATATTTGCAGGTCGCTTAGCAAATAAACCATTAGTGACGACACCTACAATTTGATTAATCTCAGCTTCCATTTCGATGGGATCTTTAATTGTTAATCCGTGCACATCTAAAATGACATTTCCATTATCTGTTGTAAAATCCCTCAGTTGGGGTTGCCCCCCTAATTTAGTCAACTCTCGGGCGACATAACTTCTTGCCATAGGCAAAACCTCAACAGGTAATGGAAACTTACCTAAGGTCGGTACATATTTGCTTTCATCACAAATACAAATAAATGTTTTTGAATTAGCAGCAACAATTTTTTCTCTTGTTAACGCACCACCACCACCTTTTAACATATGCATATGCTCGGTAATTTCATCTGCACCATCCACGTAAATATCGATATTGTTCACACTATTTAAGTCGAATACCTCGATACCATGACCCTCAAGTCTATCAGCCGTTGATTTACTGCTAGCGACAGCCCCTTCGATCTTGTTTTTAATTTCGCCAAGTGCATCGATAAAAAAATTGGCCGTCGATCCTGTACCAACGCCAATAATTCCTGATTTGACATGCTCAATTGCTGCATCCGCAACTTGTTTCTTTAATTGATCCTGTGTTAAAGCCATTTTTCGTAAATCCTTTGTTTTAAACGTAAATTATGGTTATATGATACACGTTGAAGTGTTTATTGAGTATTACTATAAGTTATGAAAAATAAGTTTAAAGACAGTATTGATAATGCAAATGTTTATGATGCAGCCTCGAGGACACCTCTTGAAAAGCAAATAAATTTATCAAAAAGATTCAAAAATAATATTTTATTGAAGCGTGAAGACCTTCAGCCTGTTTTTTCTTTTAAAATTCGTGGCGCTTACAATAAAATGAAAAACTTAAGCGATGAGAATCTTAAAAATGGTGTGATTGCTTGTTCAGCAGGAAATCATGCTCAAGGTGTTGCGTTAGCAGCAAAAATATTAGAGTGTAAGGCAACTATAGTGATGCCAAAAACAACACCAACCATAAAAATTAATGCGGTTGAGTCGCATGGGGCGAAAGTAGTCCTTCATGGGGAAACACTTCATGAGTGTTTTGATCGTGCTTTAGTTATTCAAAAAAAAGAAGGCTCAATATTTGTTCATCCATTTGATGATGAAGAAGTTATTACCGGACAAGGAACGATAGCCAAAGAAATTTTAGAAGATTACTCTCGTCCAATCGACGCTATTTTTTGTTGTGTGGGAGGTGGGGGTTTAATTTCAGGCATCGCTGCTTATATAAAAGCTGTCAAACCTGAAATAAAAATAATCGGAGTGGAAGCACAAGGCGCGGACGCGATGACACAATCTTTAAAGGCAAATAAGAGAGTTGTTTTAGATTCAGTAAGTTTATTCGCAGAAGGGGCAGCGCTAAAGCAAGTTGGAGAACTTTCCTTTAAGATTTGTCAGCAGTATGTTGATGAGATGATTGTTGTTGACAATGATGAAATATGTGCAGCAATAAAAGATGTATTTGAGGATACAAGGTCTATTTTAGAGCCTGCTGGTGCCCTAGCAGTCGCAGGGGTAAAGTCATATATTAAAAAAAATAATGTGGACTCAAAAACTTTTGTTGCGACCGCTTCTGGGGCAAATATGAATTTTGATCGTTTGGGTTTTGTTTCTGAAAGGGCAGAGATTGGTGAAGAAAGAGAATCAATTTTTGCAGTCACAATTCCTGAGAAACCAGGCGCTTTTAAAGATTTTTGTAGCTTAATTGGCAAACGAAATATTACCGAATTCAACTATCGATACTCAAGTGAATCAAGTGCAAATATTTTTGTCGGTATAGGGGTACAAAATTTTGATGAGTCTGAGTTACTGATGGAAAAGCTTAAAAAAGCTTCGCTTGAGCCAATTGATTTGACACATAATGAAGTAGCAAAACTTCATTTGAGACATTTAGTTGGGGGCCATGCACCAGCTGCTAAAAATGAGGTCATTTATAGATTTGAGTTTCCTGAAAAACCGGGTGCATTGTTAAATTTTCTTGAACATATGGGCCATTGGAATATAAGTTTATTTCATTACCGAAATCATGGTTCAGATATTGGAAGAGTTTTAGTGGGTATGCAGGTTGATAAAGAGAGTAAAGAAGAGTTCTTAGAATTTTTAGAGAAACTCGGTTATACCTATATCAATGAAACCAATAATGAAGCTTATAAAATATTTTTAGGAAAAAATCACTTTTAATGATTTTCAGGTTGTTAGATTATTCAGGATATATATTATTTACAAAAATTACATCAATATGAGGAAGTTATGAAACACGTTAAATTATTTTTTTTAGTAATACTGTTAGTAGGTTGTGGCGAGGCTGACAGAGGAAAGGCATTCATCACATCACAAGAGGGTGGTATCACTGTCATTGATTTAAATTCAATGGAAGTAGCTGAGCAAATAGATGTAGGTGCAGGCTATCCAAGGGGTATAGGTGTTACGGATGACGGTAAACATTTAATTACAGCCAATAAAGCTGATGCTAACTTATCAAAGATTAATTATGATACGAAGGAAGTAATAAATATTGATGTAGGGATCAACCCTGAATTTGTACGAGTGTATAAAAATCAAATATTTGTTTCTACAGAACCTTCTTCAACAGGTAAGCCACCTGCAAAAGGGGAGATGAATCATGAAGAAGATGACGACGATGATGATAGAACACCAGCAAAAGTTGCCGTTGTTGATTTAGATCAAAATAAAAAAGTAAGAGAGATTACTGCCGGACCTGAAACTGAAGGTATCGAGTTTAGTGAAGACGGTTCAAAAGTAATAGTGACTAATGAAGCTGATAATACTGTCACTATTCATGATTTTGATTCAGGAGACATCGTAAAGACAGTTGATGCTTCAGCTTATGGTCTAAGACCCAGAGGTATAAAAATTTCACCCAATGGTCAATTTTATATTGCTACTTTAGAACACAGTAACAATTTTATCGTCTTAGATAAGAATTTTGATTACATTAAAACGGTTGATACTCAACATGATGTTGATGAAGGTGATATGCACACGGGTAATTCACCCTACGGTGTAAGCTTTAATCATAGTGGCGATAAGTTATATGTTGCTGCAAGTGGCGGCTATAAAAAAAGAAGTACGCTAGAGGTTTATGACGGCAAGACATTTGAGAAGATTGATAGAGTGAGAACCGATGGTAGAAGATGTTGGCATTTTACATTTACCCCAGATGCTAAAGATATACTGCTAGCTTGCGGAAGGTCTGATGAAGTTTTAGTTATTGATTCAGAAAGCCTAAAAATTAAAAAAAGAATTCCGGTGGCTGGTATCCCATGGGGAATAGTGACTTATCCAAAATCAATTGGAAGTTTAGATCAACCTAATTAATTTGGTTATTTATAAATTCCCATTCATTTTCTAACACAGGGGTAATCGAAAGCCGATTACCCTTTCTTAGTATCAACATACTTTCAAGTTCAGAAAATTCTCTTAATTGCTTAAGCTCAATAAGAGGAATTTTTTTTACTAAAGTAACATCTACATTTAACCATCTTGGTTTATCCATCGACGATTTAGGGTCAAAATATTTGTGCCCTTCAATAAATTGAAGAGGATCAGGATAAGCAAGTTTAGAGATTTCCATTATTCCAACTATGCCTGGGGTATCACAATTTGATTGGTAAAAAAAGGCAAGGTCACCTAAAGACATATCATCTCTCATGAAATTTCTAGCCTGATAGTTTCTTATTCCCTTCGTTGGAATCCACTTGACTGTCTGTTGCGGACTTTTTTCTAAATCTTCTATAGTAAAAACTGAAGGTTCTGATTTCATTAACCAGTAGCGCATACTAAATTGTTCCTTAATTATTAATTTCTTGTTATCGTTACTTAGATTTTAATACAAGAGATAAAATGATGGTAAAAAAAAATGTTTTGGGTAAAAAATTAGAGGTTTGTAGTTTAGAACCACTGACGGGGTATTTTAGGGACGGGAGTTGTTCTCACTGTGAGACTGATAGCGGACAACACACCTTATGCGCCGAGATGACTGACGAGTTTTTACAATTCTCAAAAGAAAAAGGAAATGACTTAACAACTCCTAGACCCGAATTTAATTTTCCTGGCTTAAAAGCTGGCGATAGATGGTGTTTATGTGCAAGTAGATGGCTTGAATCTGCTGATGCAGGCAGTGCTCCAGCGGTTATCCTTGAAGCCACTAACGAGAGAGCCCTAGATGTAATTGAGATAAGTGACTTAAAATATCATGCGAAGTTATGAATTTTTTGATGCTGCCTAGATTAGCATCCAGAACCAAGGGTTCAGGTGGTAATAGACTAAGAAGCTTTAGGTTCACACGCCAAGAGCCCTTAAAAGGTAACCCAATCGTGTGTGATCACACCACATTCTGATTGACTAAAACCTATGCTATAGACTAGTTCAAGGAATAAATAATCTAAGCAACATCAAAAAAAATTAAAAACTTTAACTTTCTAGTGCTTGATCAACTATTGAAGTTAAATTCGATATCTTTTTTTTATAATCTACAATATGGACGCTTGAAGTTACATCATGGTTCAAAAATTCATGTGTGATATTTAAAGCAGCCATAATAATAGTTTTATCTACGCCAATAATATTGCCAGATTTTTGAACTTCATCAATTTTATTAGCTAAATAATTAATTGATTTCTGAAGATTGGCTTCCTCTTCTTCTGGGCATGCAATTGTAAAATCTCGACCTAATAATTTTATTTCGACCTGTTTCATAATTAGCTTGGGAGTTGCCCAAGAAGATTTTCAATTTTCATAGTGGCTTCGTTAATTTTGGATTTTAAAATTCTGTTTTCCTCCTGTAACTTTTCAACAGAAGGCTTGATTTCATTATTTTCATGTCTAAGTAAGCTGACTGCATTGACTAATTCAGTCAACTTAGCTTCAAGTGCTGTAATTTCTTCATCCATCGTTTAACTATAATTTAATTCATAAAAGCTATCAATGAAAACTTCCATCACTTTTTATTTTTTTTTGCACGTGGGTGTGCTTGGTCATAAGTTTTTGCTAAATGCTGAAAGTCTAAGTGAGTATAAATTTGTGTAGAACTAATATTTTCGTGACCTAATAACTCCTGAACAGCTCTTAAATCTTGGCTTGATTGTAATAAATGTGAGGCAAAACTATGTCGTAGTAAATGTGGATGAATATTTTCAGATATTCCCTGTTTTTTTGCCCAGAATTTTAAACGATATTGAACTGCCCTTTGTGAGAGCTTTTTTGTTTGTTTAGTTAAAAAAAGAACTGAATTATTAGCTACATTTTTAAGTTGAGATCTACTTTTAATCCATTTTCTGAGAGCTTGTATGGCTTCTTTGCCTATAGGGACAATACGCATCTTCTTACCTTTCCCTAAAACCGAAATAATCTCATCTGAAAAATTTATATCCTCTATCTTTAAGTTAACCAATTCAGATAGCCTTAACCCTGAAGAATAAAACAGTTCTAAAATGGCATGATCTCTCAAAGAAATAAAATCATCTCCAGGAATATTGACTAATTTTATAGTTTGATCGACAGAAAGTGTTTGAGGTAATTTTTTACTTTTTTTAGGTGCCTTAATTTCCAAAACGGGATTATGTTTAAAATGATGTTGATCAACCAAGAAAACGAATAGACCTTTCCAGGATGAGAGAATTCTTGATAATGAATTACCACTGAGCCCTCTTGCATGAAGTGATGCAATGCTATTTCTAATATTATTGGTTTTTAATTCTCCAAGTGATATGCCTTTATTATGTTGAATCAACATATCGATATCTCTAAAGTAGTTTTTAACTGTATGGTCGCTTAATCTTCTTTCGAATGATATGAAGTCTTTATAGGCTTGAAGATGTTTTATATCGTTCATTGTCTTATAAAATTAAGCATATGCATTAAGATTCACTTCTCCTTCGAAACTGATTTCAGCTGACCCACTTAAAGTCATCGTATTTTTCATCTCCCAATCTATCTGAACAACTCCACCATCCATGTTTACAGTGATAGGTGTTTCTAGTCTATTTTTTGAAATAGCAACCGCGGCAGCAGCACAAGCTCCAGACCC
>ENA-OWPI01004090-OWPI01004090.1-marine-metagenome-genome-assembly--contig:-NODE-4090-length-11897-cov-2.926734_pt1 | contig 11897 bp, 9 predicted proteins | sample MGYA00238138_ERZ651775 | MGnify/ENA primary metagenome ERZ651775 (study PRJEB26906, sample SAMN06265043) | marine metagenome | isolation source: Helgoland LTER site | place: Germany:Helgoland, sampling...
CCACATCACCCAGGTCCCTGGCCCTGGCAAAACAGCGCGCCAGGGTGGCCAGGCACAACCGGAAGAAGAGGGCCGTGCGTGACCCTCACGCCCAGAGAGTACCCTTCCCGGGGGACGCCGGCGACGGGAACGAACATGTCGACGACGGAAGCGCGCCAGGAGGGCAAGTGAGATCCCTGGATCAGTATTATGGTGTGGGGCATCAGGGTGGGCCAGTTGAGGCTAGGCATGAGTTGGAGGAGAATACTCTTTTTAGGAAGAAGGTCCGGGATAATAATATCCCGTCGGAGATTGGAAGCCGCATATACAGCTCCCCAAACAGCGAGAATCCTGCAGTAACGGGCAGGAGCACCGCTGACGGGGACAATCTATCCCCACAGTCTGTCACGGAGGAGAAGGACAAGGAGAAGAAGCGGAGACGGAGGAAGAAGAAGAAGGAGGACGACGGGAACGGGAACGGGAGCGGTTCTTCCCCCTCCGAGAAGAAGAAGACGGCCATGACGCCTCCGTCCTCCGCACCGCCAACGTCGTCGTCGTCGAAGAAGAAGAAGTCCAAGTCTCACACTCCCCCCTCAGAACCACCACCGCCTTCTAACGGGGCGTCGTTGTCATCACCACCAAAGCGTTTACGAGTACCATCCCCTCCCCCCGGCGAGCCCGGTAAGCTCGACATCTCCGACCTCCAACCTTCGACACTGCCCGTATCCGAGCTCGTCCACCTTGCCGCGCTCCCCCGACCGTCACATCCACACTGCCTTCTCTGTGCTGCTATCGTGAGTGCCTTATCACCCAATTCAAACCAGCAACAGGCGGAGACTGACGTGCAGAATCCGGAGGCGTGCTGGCATAGGACTCAGCGCGGTCTCATTAGGGCTAGCGACTTACTCAAAAGAATACGAACATTTGACAAGGGAGAAAAAGAGGTGAGTTTGTTTCTTTGTTTTGTTTTTGCTGTTCACTTCACTTCAAACCGACGACTAACAAAACAAGCAAACCTTTTGACTGACTCTTCCAACCACCACCACCACCACCACCACCAACACCAACACCAACGCCAACACCAACACCAACACCAACGCCAACACCAATTAATACAACGCAGTCTGGCGACGAATCATGGCGTCTATCTGTCCTTCTCCTACCCCTTAGCGAAAGTACACCATTCTATACTGCTTGGTCCCTCGTAAACTCCTCGAACAGCAACGCTGGCAAGGCGATCGGGAAGCTCTGGAACTGGATCCGGGAAGTCAATGGCAATGGTCCTTGGGACGAGGAGGAACAACCCCAAGAAGAGAAAAAGGCGGAGAGCGAGGAATACTTTCTGCAGAAGAGGAACGAGGACGCTGAATTTGAGACACAGACCGAACCCGACAATGCGCCCCCAATCCGTCCGGCGATGAACAATACTGATCCAGCAACCACCCGAGAAGATATAACAATAACGACAATATCAGCAGTAGAGTCAACAATTGGCTCCACGGCGAATGTGTCCGATGTTATTCGTGAAGATGAGGTGCTATCCAGTTCTGTCCCGTCAGTACCATCCCGGGGCAGGTCGGCATCAAGAACACGTAACCGAGCTTATATTTACCACCATGGGGACCAAAGCCCTTGCTCAAGTGTCGAGCGTTCACGCCGTCAAACGCAAGATCCGCCGCTACTACAGCTAGACCAACCCGCCATGCTACATAACGAACCTGATTCCTACACAAATATCAACACCGACACCAACACCAACACCAACACCAACACCAACACCAACACCAACACCAACATCAACATCAACACCAACAAGCAGGCCCTTTATGGAAATCCACACCAAAACTCCTTCTTCCCTCCCTCAGCGACTGCGGCGTTCAATCCTATGCCAGTTAGGGACTCCATCGAGGAGATTACAGAACAGCTTGTCCGGCCCTCATCCGCGAGCAACGTCGGCGGCACCGCATTCGAAATACACAAGCTATCGAAGGGTACCGCCGTCTCACAGACATTACAGCAGATATCATCACATGATCCTAAAGATATAATCAGGCCGTCGACGAGCCCAACCCCAACCCCAACCCCAACCCCTATCCCGACCTCGTCTTTGAGTGGGTCAGCTCTTATTGACACAGCTCCTACTACTCCTCAGGTCAACTCTGCCGCCGTAGAAGTGTGGGGTGGCAAATCGTCTGATGTCAAACCATCCATGGACAAGTCACCACCAACTGAAACTGCCGCCCCGGCAATACCACCACGGAAGAAGCTCCTTCCACCGCCTACCACCCCTCCGCCCCGGAAGAAAAAGACGACGACGACAACGACAACAACGGCAACGACGACTTTGACGAGGACGACAGTCAAGGACAACGCTAGAAATTCATCGAACAGTTTTTCTCCGCCACCTTCTCCGACGCAGGATGCAGGGGAGAGAGACGGCAACGAGGTTGGGGAAATGGACGCGCACGGACCATACACAGAAACTGTACAAACTCAATCTAACCAAGGTATCCCGCTCTCCGCCGCTACACCCCCACCCTCTCCGCCTATTTCCCCTCCGGACTCGCCTCCTGAGTCACCTCCGGAGAGCCCCAAATTTCTCGACAACGACTCGGCAAGTGATTCGCCTCCCCCCTCACCTTCGCCTCACCAGCAGGAGGTGACCCTGCGTCAACAGGCAGAACAAGGAGCAGAAGAAGGGAAAAGTAGACGTAAAAACATGGAGCTCGAGCAGCAGAGCCAAGGGCGACCGATAGAGACGGGCAAGCTCTTGGATCGCTCGAAATCCCCCGTACACTACCGCTCTTCCCAACCTCCTCGTTTGAATTTGTCTTCCCTGAATCAATCCCCTTATATTTCAGCACCGACGACGACGACGATGACGACGACGACGACGACGACGACGACTGCCTTCCGCTTGAGTTCCCACAGTAGTGGTTCCAGCAGCAGTAGCGCATCCCTCGAAGACATCGGAGCTACATCTTCTTCCTCTTCCTACGGCTCTGGTTCTGACGACGAAAACAATGCCGGCGATAAAGGCGAGTTCTTCTTGTCAATCAGCTGCAGGCGACTGGACAAACTCATGAAGGTCAAAACACCTCGTGAGCACGAGGTGATACCGAGCCACATGCTTTTGCAGAGGTGGATGGGTACAATCGATTTCGATAAGCCGCAGACCCCGAGAGATTTTGGGGGCTACAGCATTGACGAAGATCTGATCTCATTGGGAAGTGCCAGGGGCGAGAGGCAAGAGCCAGAGAGGGCCAAGGGAAGCAGAAGAAAGGCGAAGAAGGAGAGGAAAGAAAAAAACTATGAACATAATAAATCTTCCGAGCACGAGCACGCCCTCACTTCCAAGGGGGAAATAGATGATTCAGATCGATTCGTCGTGGGAGGAAGCAGCAAGTCGGCGAGGACAACAATGTCCCCTCCGCCAGGGCCGCCGCCGAAGAGAAAAGGCGCGCCCCAAAGCATGCCGGCGACTGACGATGTTGTGTCTAAAGGTGTCACAAAATACATCGATAATAATGTATTAACTAATGTAAACGATACTGTGCGAGATATGAGTCCCCGGAGCGACGGTAAAAGAGACAGTGATAGTCGGGAAGATGAAAGAAGAGTGATAAGACCGCACGATCACGGTGGAGTCCAAGTTTATGTTTAAAACGATGATGCATGGCTTGGACAAAAGCTGCACGACTGACTTCAAGACGGCGATGATGGCTAAGAGACATCATTATTTATGAATGATGACTATACCCGGGTAGCAAAATAAGCACGAAACTTAACAGAATAAATGTTTTCGTGGGATATTTATTTAGTGCAACACCAGTAAAACATTTTATTTTTATTTTCACACCGATAATAACATAACACAACACACAACAATCATTTACACGGAGCTCTGATTTTCCAGACCTTCACACTCGTCTGCCTGGGCTTTGCACTCATCCGCGTGATCTTCCAAGCCCTTCTCGGAAAAGAGCTCCTTTGCTTCCAAAAATGCTTTCTTCGCATCTCCGTAGATCCCTCCGTTTTTCAAGCTGATGGCCCTGGCGCTAACGAGCTCCGGAAGACTCGGGCTGAGTTCGCTGGCCACGAGGTAAGCCTTTGCAGCCTCCTTCCACTTCTCACATCCGTCAAGACAAACCCCAATCGATCGGAGGCAAGTGCAGAGCATATCCACATTGCCGTCTTTCGCGGCGAGTTCGCTGGCACGTTGGTAAATTTTGGTGGCCTTCTGGAAATCGCCCTTGCTCTCGAAGCTAGTCGCCAAGTTATACATGGTCTCGGCGTGCTGTGTACCATTCGTGAGGCTGATGCTATCTTTCACCACATCGATCGCTACGTCGCTCATCCCCAGCTCCTCGTAGCACTTGGCCAGATTACAAAGGACGTCACAATCGTTCAACTTAAAGCAGCTTGCAATCCCAAAGCACCTGACAGCATTTCCGAACATATCATTGCTATCGTTGGGTTTTGGAGTGAGAGTCAGGTCACCCAGTCGTTGATTCCCGATCCGGTCAAAGGCACCACCTAGTTCCAACATGGCAGAGGCGAGCTGGGAGTCCGTCCACCCAGCTCCATCGTTCTCACTAGTCACATCGTTATCACCCCCACTCCCCGTGGCTATCATGGAGAGGACATTAATGTGTGCCGGGTCAAGCTTGTAGCCAGGAGCAGCACCATCGCCGCCAGCATCATCGGCGGAGATGATGACACCATTTTCCTTGGCGTAAATGAAAACTCGCTTCACCTCCTTCAAAAGGCCACTTCCCAGACGAACGAATATTTTCGTGAGTTCGTCGTTCACTTTTTTCATCCTAGATTCAAAGAGTACGACTTGTTTTTTCACGCTCTCCAAGGCCATGGACAGCTCCTCGTTCATGTCGCCCACACTGTTTTCAATTTTTTGTATTGTCATCTTTGCATTCGCTAGTCCTGCATTGCCTTCCTCGACGATTTGGAAGGAGCCCGAGAGCAAGTCGCTGTCATTGTAAAATTTCTCGACTTTGCGGATGCCCAGGAGACTCGATTTATTTCCCTCTGTCATCTCAAACTCCAACGCACGATTCGCGGAGGCAAGCTTTTCTCGTTCGCTCAGCCATTGATTGGCCGCAAAGAGACCGTACTGAGCCTCAATCAGCTCGCCCTTGAAAGCGGCATCGTCCTCGAACGCACGACGCTTGGAGATCTCTTCCCCCAATTTTTCCTGTGCCTCCTTGAGTTCCTTCTCGACCGTCTCTTTCTCAACCTTCTCTGCGTCATCAGCCTCACGTTCGAGCAAGTCTCGCAAGACACTATTACTCTTCTTGAGAAGTTTTTTCTCCGTAATTTTTCGCATTAGCTTTTCCTTGGCGAGAAGAGATGCGAGCTCTAAAGCGTTGCGAGATTTTTCTGCGGCAGACGTCTGTAAACGCACAATTTCACGTTCCTTTCCTTCCAACGCAATTTTAGCGAGCATCACTTCTTTTCTGGCACTCTCCTCAATATCCGCCGACTTCTTCTCGACGTTCTCCATTTCCTTCTCCGCTTCCCTCCGCGCGTTCTCAATCTCATCCTTGGCCTTCTTTTCTGCCTCGTCAACTTCCTCCTGAACGTGGTTCGCCCGTTCTCGGTTTCGACTGAGTTCTCGCTCGGCCTCCTCGAACTTGAGCATCGCGCGTTTCTTCTCCTCTAGGGCTTCTTGCAGCTGAGTCTTGAGGTGTTCGAGCTCCGCCTTGATCATCGTGGCGCTGTGTACACTGCTTCTCGTCTCATCGTCGTAAATCTCTGCGTAGCTACCGTCCTCAACGCTGTTTTCGTTCCGAACACTGTCATCCCTTAAACCCTGGATTTTCCTTGGGCTAGGTGAAATCGTAATCCCACCGCCGTTGGCATTTTCAACAGAGGCGGTTAGTGACGGCAGAGACTTGTCGTCGAAATCGTCGTCGAAATCGTAGTTCACCTCCTCATCGTTGTGATTGAGACCATCATCTGCCTTTCTCTGCTCCTCCTGCTGACGCCGTTTTATTGCCCTCTCCAACTCCACACCTGTTCCGTACTCATATACTGCCACCACCCAGTCTTTCAGCTGCTTCAGCGCCCTGCTGGCCTTGAGAACGCTTTCGTCCAAGAATGCAGGGTCGTTAACGAAATATTGCAACTGAGAAAGGACCAAGGGGGAGATGTCAGACTTGTCAAAAAAGCGGAGCATCGTTAGGAAGTAGTAGCTGTTCCTCAGCAAGCCCTTATGGGCAACGTGCCACTGAGGGTCAATTCCAAGAAGCGTACAGACTGCCCCAACAACAACCTTCACAGTGTGCGGCGGCTTCAGGAAACTGCCGAGCTCTAGTATGTCTGGCTGTTTAATCGCCCCCAGGCATTGCTCAACTTTGTCAGTCTCAATGACGCCAAGAGTTTCGTGCGTAACATACCCACCCATGCGGTCTGGTACCGCATCTAAATTAACTCCATAGCCCGGCCCAAACTGACCCCTAAACGTCGCATCCCTGGCCTTCTTCACTTCTTCCTGAGTATTCCTCATGTTAAGCTCGCTGCTCTCAGGGTTTGCGAAATCGTTGTCCCACTGAGGCCTATTCGCCACACCACTCTTGGGTGGATGTGCCTTCACCCAGGCCTCGTACTCCTTCTGCTTCGCGTCGGCTTCTTTGATCTCTTGGAGGTGCTGGTTGTGCCGAAGAGACAAGACAGCCCTGCACGACGTGCTAGCCGTCTCAACCATTCTGCGGTGACGATATTGCTGGCCAGCGGGCAGTTCGAGTAGGCTATTTGCAAATTTGATGCGCTCTTTGAGCGCTTTGATGCCAATTGTAGGACTTTTCGGATCGTGCTCTAATACCGCCTCGGGACGTTTGACTGGTGGGTCACCATCAAGTCCAAGCGCAAACGTTCGTGCCCTTCCTCGCGTTGGCGTTGGCGTTGGCGTTGGCGTTGGCGTTGGCGTTGCATTATCTTTATGAGCACCGCCCTTTCTTTTTATGCCGTCGTCGTTTTTGTCGTTTTCGTCGTTTTTGTCGTTGTCACCGTCGCCAATGCCGTCTTCAAAATCATCTCCATAACCATCCTCTTCATCAATATCATCTGCTGCGCTTGGACTCTTCGCCTCCGTCTCATCCATTTTCTCCATTTTCTTCTTTCGATTTTTTTTACCCCGTTTTTTACCCTTGCTATAACCCAGTTCGATCATTTCATCACCAGGAATTACACATAGCGGATTGCCCTGGAGCCTCTTTAAACTTGATGCCAATGTCTTGCTGAGCGCCCTACCACTTGTCACTGCCTTGTACTTCTCTCGCTCCCTCCGCAGGAGTTCTTTCTTCCTTTCCATATGGGGTTTCAGCTTCTCCCGTCTCGATTCAAGCAGCTTTTCCCTCTCTGCAGCTGCATCATTCCAAAATTTGTCCTCCTTGGCCTTATCCTCCCTCCTTTTCTTTTGCTTCTTGCGTAATTTCTCAGCGAGCCATTCCCTGTGCTGAGCAGCTTCCTCCGATTGCTTGCTTGGTGCAGTAGAAGGACGAACAGAACTCGTACCACTGCCAATGTAGTTTGAGTAGGGAATCTCACTGTAGTGGAGTGTTTTGGAGCTCTCTGATTTCTCCATTTCCTTTCGCTGTGTGCGGATGAGTTTGTCCTTCTTATTCTTCCAAGCTTCAAACGCAGCATTCGCTTCGTCGGTACTCGTCATCGACACAATTTTCCCCATGACAATGTCGTTTCTTTTCAGACTCTCCGAAGCAAACGCAGGAGATGGTCGGGCATCGGTCCCAGGGGCTGGTTGCTTTGGCTTCATGCCGGGTCCAACGCCATTAATCTTCATGCGAAGGGCCTCTTTATCGTGACTGTTCTTTACAGAACATATTATCTCAAAATTTTGCAACCAGGGGGGGTTCATATTGTGTGTCTGGGGGTGTTACGGGAATGAAGTTGGGATTTAGTCTGTAGGGTCAAATAGGAATTAAACCAAATCTCCCGGAGTCGGTCACTTTAGTGACAAAACAAGGAAGGGAGAGAAACAGTTCAAATAATATTGATTGGAGATTAGGGTTTTTATGACTATCGGTTGGGCAAGCCCATGCATGGCATGTTTGTTGCGTACAAAAACCATTTTACTTCCTGATACGCCATGAAGGATTCATTGCTCTCCGACGATCAACTACTGCCGACTAAACACGAAACGAAAAAATATGACGATGCTTACGACACCTTTTTGGTAAAGGACCTCCTCCACGTTGGATTTGTTATTGGTGGTGCAGTGTTGCTGCCATTGATCTACTTCAACTGAAGTGCTGCGCTCCTGAAGACTGAATCCAATCCACGACACAAGTAGGCGTACTAATCTCCCTAAAATGAGCAAAATGAGCAACAATGCCACCCCAAACATCTCCAGTCTTTCTCTCGCATCTGTTAGTCAGTCCCGCTTGTGTTGGTACTGCGGTCGCGGTGAGGAGACCCTGCCCACCAAGCTGCAGAAATGCACACGGTGTAGGCTGGCAGTGTATTGTAATCGGGAGTGTCAGAGGGGTGATTGGAAACTTCATAAAGCCAAATGCTACCCAAAAAAAACTTTACAAGCCCAGAATTCTCATATTATAACAAGTGGAAAAAGTGATATTACCACCCCGCCTATTGAGGGGATTTCATTGCGAACGAGACGAAATATTGGCGAAATATTGGCGATGCGGTCGCAGATTCCTTACCTAAACGAGGATGTTCAGGGTTACATTGCTTCATTCCTTTCTGGTTTCGATGATCTTCGCACAGCTGCACATTTGGGGAGGGGCTTCCGTTCGATTGCGAAGCCACGGTTGGACGCGATGCTGAAGAGAAGTGACGACGATATAAAGGTCGCTGCGAGGGCGTGGTGTGAGAATGCAGAGGAGGCAAGGAAGATTTATGGGCACATCAGTATTTGGAACACGTCGTGTGTGACGGATATGAGTAGTGTGTTTTGTGCTGATACGGATTTAAATGGTTGTGGTGAAGCAGCAAAACAGTTCAATGATGATATTTCAAGATGGGATGTGTCGAACGTTGAAGACATGCAGTGTATGTTCTTTGGAGCTTCGGCGTTCAACGGCGATCTATCTTCTTGGAACGTATCAAAGGTTACATGCATGGAGTGCATCTTCTCTTTAGCCAGCGCATTTAACGGCGATATATCTTCTTGGGACGTGCGGAACGTTAAAAACATGAATGAGTTGTTCTATGATGCCGTCGCATTCAACGGCGATCTGTCTTCATGGAACGTTTCCAACGTAACAAACATGGGACTGATGTTCGAAGGAGCCTCGGCGTTCAACGGTGACCTGTCTTCATGGGACGTTTCCAATGTACAACAAATGCAGTGTATGTTCAAGAGAGCTTCTGCGTTCAACGGTGATATTTCATCATGGAACGTTTCGAACGTAAAATACATAGGGTCTATGTTCGAGGAAGCTTCGGCGTTCAGCGGCGATATTTCATCATGGAACGTTGAAAATTGTGGAAGCATGGAAGATATGTTCAAGGGAGCCTTGGCGTTCGATATTGACACGCTCGCAAGCTGGGGTGAAAGGGGGGAGTTTTTAGCATGGCAGAAAATTATGGAAAATTTGGAGATGATGAAAATTTGGAGATGATGAACAATTTCAGAAATTATTTGTGATGATGAGAATGATGGAGATGGCTAACATATGATTTATGATGAATTAGACCGAAAAGAGAATAAAATAATCGCAAAATAACCCTACCCGGGTAACATGTTTTGCCTATGGTCTGAAACTCATTCTTTCTCTTCTACGATAACGCACATTACATCAGCGACATTCGTCCCCGTAGGACCAGTCTTAATAACCCCCCCGTACTTCTCCAAATACGAATAGCTGTCAAAATCTCCCAGGCACCTCCTCGCAACATCCCTCCTCTCCTCACAAACAATCCCCTCCCCCCAACCCCCCGCTGCATCCGTAACCCCATCATTCCCATCGGTCCCAAGACATCCAAAGAGGACTTTTGTCCCTTTATTTACCGTCCCATTCATCTCCAGCTCCCCTATATGCAACATTGCAGAGACGCACATATGAGTATTCCTTCCCCCTTTTCCAATCTTCTCTGTCTTGCCTGAATTTAACGTGACGGTCGTTTCTCCACCAGCAATATACGCACATTTTCTGCATTTTCTGCCTTCTTTCCCCTCCAACTCCGTCTCCATCTCCATCTCGATATCCGTCCCCCCTCCACCCTTCCCCCCCCTCCCCCCCCCCCCCCCCCCCCCCCCCCCCCCCCCCCCCTCCCCCCCCCCCCCCCCCCCCCCCCCCCCCCCCCACCCTTCCCACCCTTCCCACCCTTCCCACCCTTCCCACCCTTCCCACCCTTCTCATCCTCCCACTCCCTCAAGGCCCTCCTCACAAGCTCTTGGCCAACCTCCACCGCCTCTCCTTCTACGCCTTCACCGATAACCTTCACGTCATACCCCCCCTCCTCCAACCTTTCCCGTAAGGAATCTACCGCGTCGGAGTTACGGGAGACAATCGTCGGGTGTTTGTACCCCCCAGGAGGAGAAGAGTTTTTTTTAGAGTTTTTCTTTTTGTTCGACGATGATCGTAGGACAGACGCTATCGGGCCGTCTTGGTCGCCATTAAAAGAACGCCAGATCTCGTCTGGCGTCATGCCGTCCATGCCGTCCTTGTCGCTAGCGTCGGGAATCGAATTCGTCGATGTAATCACCGTCGGACCGCTTCCTATCGTCCTGACATCATCTCCAATAACATCCGACACCACAAGCGTCCGAAGTAAATTATTCCTATTCCGTCCAGGATCGTCAAGGGCTCTCCTTGCCACTCCGCCACCTTTGTATTCGTCGATGGCCGTTCGGATCTTGTTCATTTGAGTGATGGTAGCGCCAGAATTTAGGAGGTGCGAGACGGCCGATTGGAGGTCGGCAATACTCAATGATGGAACGGGGACCGTACAGAGAGAGGATGTTCCTCCTGATAGGAGATAGAGAATTAGCGTTGATTTACAGGATGACACCGCATTCAGTACTTCCCTGCCTGCATCGATGGAAGATTGGGAGGGAACAGGGTGGGAGGCGTGGAGGATTCGGAAACAAGAAAGTGGGATTTGTGATGTGGTTTTCGTTTCGGGCTTCGTTACACAGAGAATAGAACTTTCCGACGGTCCAAGACTACTTAGCGACGATCCAAGACTATCAACCATGCTCGTGCTCGCTTTCCCGGTCGCTATTACGAGTAGGTTGGGGTATTCCTCTCGGGATATTTCTTCCCCCGACACGACGTAGGATTTATCCGTCACGCTGAAGTGATTGGGTAGGAACGTGGAGGGGAGGAGAGGGAGGAGGGAAGACGAGAGTAGCAAAGGTAGGGTCGGGTGCGACATTTCCGTACTTATTGTTCTCGTGAGGGACAGAAGGTGGGAAGTGCAGAGATTATGATGGGTGAAGAGACGGGAAATTGGCCAAAAGCGCATATGATAGATAAAGCCGGTAGAAGGAACTATTTTGGTTTGAAAATTTTGATGCACAGAGGCTCCACGCCTTAAGATAAGAAAACACGAACACGACGACAAAACAACAAAACTTTAACAAATCCAAGTGCAACTACTTCGCTTTGTCGTTTATTCGCTACGTTACCATGTGTTGCTTCGCTTCGTTCATCCTCCGGCTATGAAGCTGAGACCCCTGGATATTCTTTTCTCCGTAAGACGCAGGAGAATTGTCGTCGCCTAAAAGAAAAAGAGGAATATATCAGAAGGATCAGTATCAGAATCCGGCAGAAGAGGATCGTATTTGGAGTTAGTGGTGATGAGGGTTATTAGCGAAGATATCTTAGAAGGCGACTCCATACCACATACCACATACCACATACCACATACCACATACCACATACCACATACCACATACCACATACCACATACCA
>ENA-OWPI01004091-OWPI01004091.1-marine-metagenome-genome-assembly--contig:-NODE-4091-length-11895-cov-5.299035_pt1 | contig 11895 bp, 5 predicted proteins | sample MGYA00238138_ERZ651775 | MGnify/ENA primary metagenome ERZ651775 (study PRJEB26906, sample SAMN06265043) | marine metagenome | isolation source: Helgoland LTER site | place: Germany:Helgoland, sampling...
CCTCGCTTTTTGAGCTTCATTAACCTCAATTACCGCTTCTACAATACGGCTTGATGCCCCGTTTTCCTGAGCTATTCGCACAAGCGCCTGAGTATCTTTTGGAAAGCATGACCCACCATAACCTGGTCCTGGACGCAAAAATTTATGGCCAATGCGGTCGTCTAATCCCATCCCTTTGGCAACGTCATGAACATCTGCACCGATTTCTTCGCAAAGCACTGACATCTCATTAATAAAGCTTATTTTAGTCGCTAAAAACGCATTCGATGCATACTTTATCAATTCCGCACTTTCAAGATCAGTTGAAAATATTGATGCCTCAATTAGATTAATAGACCGATAAAGCTCTCTTAAGACGCTATCTGCACGTTCGTTTTCTACACCAATCACGACTCGATCAGGATGCATAAAATCTACAATCGCAGCACCTTCTCGAAGAAACTCTGGGTTTGAAGCAACATCAAAATCCGCTTCTAGATTTGTTTCTGCAATAATTCGTTTAACATTTCTAGCCGTACCAACAGGCACGGTCGATTTATCAACAATCACAGTATAACCTTTTAAGAATGGTGCAATATCTTGAACCGCCTGATAGACGTAGCTTAAATCGGCATGCCCATCACCACGTCGCGTAGGTGTCCCCACAGCAACAAAAATAAGATCTGAATCAGGAATACAATCATTTAAATTGTCTGTAAACGAAAGACGTCCTTGCTTTACATTTTTTTCAAGCAATGTATCAAGACCTGGCTCATAAATCGGTAGCTTTCCTTGCAATAATTTATCAACTCTAGTTTTATCGATATCAAAACATGTGACACTGGCACCGAATTCAGCAAAACAGGTGCCTGATACAAGTCCGACATAACCACAGCCAAGCATTGTTACTTTCATTTATTGTATTTATTATAAAATTTTAAAAATATTATTTTAAACCACTCTGTATAATCATCTGGATAAGTTTTTAAATTTTCTTTGATTAAATCTAAATCTTCCCATTTCCAATCACAAACTTCAAGCTGATTTATTACTGGATTGCCAACAAAACTTCCGACAATAACATGATCGAATTCATGTTCAATTAAACCATTATCAAATTCTGCTTTGTAAATAAAAGAAGTAAAAAGTTTTAATTCACTTTTTATACCCATTTCCTCAAACAGTCTTCTATGAGCGGCATCTATTGTTTTTTCATTTTTTCTTTGATGACTACAACAAGTATTAGTCCATAAACCAGGTGAATGATATTTGTCTAAAGCTCTTTTTTGTAATAATAATTGATTTGAGTCATTTAATAAAAAAACAGAGAATGCTCTATGAAGTAAACCTTTTTGATGAACTTCTAACTTCTCCATTAAACCTAATTCATTATCATCTTTATCAACGAGTATTACCATTTCTTTATTCATTGTTTAAAGTTACAAATTTTAAAAAATTACCAATACTTTATTTAAAAAACTGTAGTATTTTTGGATTAAATTAATTTATGAATTTTATAGAGGAAATAGCAAGAAGAAGAACTTTTGGTATTATATCTCACCCAGATGCTGGAAAGACTACGTTAACAGAAAAGTTATTGTTATTTGGAGGAGCTATCCAAGAAGCAGGAGCAGTTAAATCTCATAAAATTAAAAAATCAGCAACTAGTGATTTTATGGAAATTGAAAAGCAGAGAGGAATCTCTGTCGCAACTTCTGTTTTAGCATTTAATTATAAGGGGATTAAGATTAACATTCTAGATACGCCTGGACACAAAGATTTTGCTGAAGATACTTTTAGAACTTTAACAGCTGTAGATAGTGTAATTGTTGTAATTGATGTAGCAAAAGGAGTTGAGGAGCAGACAGAAAAATTAGTTGAGGTGTGTAGAATGAGAAAAATCCCTATTATAGTCTTTATCAATAAATTAGACAGAGAAGGGAAAGATGGATTTGATTTATTAGATGAATTAGAAAAAAAATTAAATTTCAAAGTTTGCCCGTTAAGTTTCCCTATTGGAATGGGATACGATTTTCAAGGAATATATAACCTCTGGGAAAAAAATCTTATGTTATTTGAAGAAGAAAATAAGACAAAGATTGCAAATTCTATAAAAATAAATGAGATTAATGATCCATTACTGAACGACTTAATTGGAGAAAAAGCGGCTGAAAAACTTAATGAAGAAGTTGATATAATAAACGAAGTATATCCAAAGTTCTCTAAAGAAGAATATTTAAAATGTAATCAACAACCTGTTTTTTTTGGTTCAGCATTAAATAATTTTGGTGTAAAAGAATTATTGAATTGTTTTATCTCAATTGCTCCAGCTCCAATGGATAAAATTAGTGATGAAAGAATAATAAAACCAAGTGAAAACAAATTTTCAGGGTTCATATTTAAGATACATGCTAACATGGATCCAAAACACAGAGATAGATTAGCGTTTATAAAAATTGTTTCAGGAAAGTTCAAAAGAAATACACCTTATCATCACGTAAGGTTGGAAAAAAAATTCAAGTTCAGCAGTCCAAATGCTTTTTTTGCAGAAAAAAAAGAAATCGTTAACGAATCATTTCCAGGCGATATTGTTGGTGTTCATGATTCAGGTAATTTTAAAATTGGTGACACATTTACAGATGGTGAAAAAATTACATTTAAGGGAATTCCTAGTTTTTCTCCAGAACATTTTAGATACATTAATAATTTAGATCCAATGAAATCTAAGCAATTAGCAAAAGGCATCGTTCAATTAATGGATGAAGGAGTTGCTCAATTATTTATACTTGAAATGAACGGAAGAAAAGTAATTGGAACTGTGGGGGCATTACAATTCGAAGTCATTCAATATAGGCTCGAACATGAGTACGGAGCAAAATGCTCTTATGAAAACTTAAATATTTTTAAAGCTTGTTGGGTAGAAACAGTATCTAAAAAAAATAAAGAATTTATTGATTTCAAAAAGTTGAAAAATAAATTTTTAGCTATGGATAAAAACAAACAACTAGTTTTCTTGTCAGATTCGTCATTTTCTTTAGAAATGACCAAGCAAAAATTTCCTACATTAAAATTTCACTATAAATCAGAATTCTGATTAAGCTTCACCTGTAGGGCCAAAATTTAATTGTATTGGCTTTTGATTTTCATATTCTTTTATCTCTCCATTAGAATTCTCAAATTTTGAAATATTATCAACTAAAGCTTTAGAAAATCTTTTAGCGTGCTGAGGAGTTAGAATAATTCTAGATTTAACTTTAGCTTTAGGCACACCTGGCATAACATTTATAAAGTCAACTACAAATTCTGAAACAGAATGGTTAATTAATGCTAAGTTAGAATAGGTACCTTGAGCAAGATTTTCATCGAGCTCAAGATTTAAACCATTTTCTTTAGAATTAGATTTCTTCATTGAAAGTTAAATTCTTTTTTGCAAGTAACTCTTCATATTCGTCTACATAACCAACAATAACATCATTGAATTTCCTGTTTCCAGTTCCTGCAGGAATTTTGTGACCAACTATAACGTTTTCCTTAAGACCTCTTAAAGTATCTACTTTACCATTAACGGCAGCTTCATTTAAAACCTTAGTAGTTTCTTGGAAAGATGCAGCGGAAATAAACGATTTAGTTTGAAGAGAAGCTCTGGTAATACCTTGAAGAATTGGAGTAGCAGTGGCGTTTACAGCATCTCTAGCTACAACTAAATCTTTATCCTCTCTCTTTAATAAAGAATTTTCATCTCTTAATTCTCTTGCGCTAATAACTTGACCTTCTTTAAAACTTTCAGAGGAACCAACAGATTCAATGATTTTCTTGTTAAACAAATTATCATTTTCAGAAATGAATTCATTTTTATGAATAAGTTGCCCCTCAAGAAAAGTAGTGTCTCCAGAATCTTGAATTTTCACTTTTTGCATCATTTGTCTAATTAATACCTCAAAGTGTTTATCATTAATCTTAACACCTTGTAACCTGTAAACTTCTTGAACTTCATTTACTAAATATTGTTGAACAGCAGATGGACCTTTAATATTTAAAATATCATTAGGTGTAATTGCACCATCCGAAAGTGGCATCCCAGCTTTAACAAAATCATTTTCTTGAACTAGTATTTGATTTGAAAGTTTAACTAAATACTTTTTAATCTCACCAGTTTTAGATTCAATAATAATTTCCCTATTCCCTCTTTTAATTTTACCAAAGTTTACAACACCATCAATTTCACTTACAACAGCAGGATTTGATGGGTTTCTTGCTTCAAAAAGCTCTGTAACTCTTGGAAGTCCACCAGTAATATCACCCGATTTAGCAGATTTTCTAGGAATTTTGACTAAAATTTTACCTGCTTCAACTTTTTCACCATCATCAACCATCAAGTGAGCACCTACTGGAAGGTTATAAGTTCTAACATTGTTTCCTTTACTATCATTGATAAGTAATGTAGGAACTACTTTTTTATTTCTAGATTCTGAAATAACTTTTTCTTTAAATCCAGTTTGTTCGTCAATTTCAACTTGGTAAGTAACACCTTGTTCGATATTTTCATATTCAATATTTCCGCCAAATTCAGAGACAATTACTCCGTTGTAAGGATCCCATTGACATACAATATCTCCTTTTTTCAATACTTGACCGTCCTTAATAAGAAGAGAAGAACCGTAAGGAATAATATTAGTACTTAAAAGAATGCCAGATTTTTTATCTAAAACTTTAATTTCACATGTTCTAGAAATTACTGTATTTATATTTTTTCCTTCGGCATCCTTGGACTTAACAACTTTTAAATCTTCAATTTCAGCAACTCCATCAAATCTAACAGATAAATTATTGTCTTCTGAAATATTTCCTGCAATACCTCCAACATGGAAAGTTCTTAGAGTTAACTGAGTCCCTGGTTCACCAATTGATTGAGCTGCAACAACACCTACAGCTTCTCCATTTTGAACCATTTTACCAGTTGCTAAATTTCTTCCATAACACTTTGAACAAACTCCTTTTGGAGATTCACATGTTAATGGAGATCTAACTTCAACTTTTTCAATAGGAGAAGATTCGATTAACTTAACAATATCATCTGAAATTTCCTCACCGGCAGAAACAATAATTTCATTATTTAAAGGGTTGTAAATATCATGTAATGAAACTCTTCCTAATATTCTCTCTCCTAACGTTTCAACAATTTCTTCATTTTTTTTAAGCGGCTCCACAGTTATTCCTCTAAGAGTATTACAGTCTTCATAATGGATTATAACATCTTGAGCTACATCAACAAGCCTTCTAGTTAAATAACCTGCATCAGCAGTTTTCAATGCAGTATCCGCTAAACCTTTTCTAGCTCCGTGAGTAGAAATAAAATATTCTAAAATAGATAATCCTTCTTTAAAGTTAGATAAAATAGGATTTTCAATAATTTCTCCACCACTAGCACTAGCTTTTTTAGGCTTAGCCATTAATCCACGCATACCTGTAAGCTGACGTATTTGTTCTTTAGAACCCCTAGCACCAGAATCTAACATCATGTAAACTGAATTAAATCCTTGTTTATCTTCACTGATTCTTTTCATTGAAAGCTCAGTTAGCGTTGCATTTGCAGAAGTCCAAACATCAATGACCTGATTATAACGTTCATTATTAGTAATTAACCCCATGTTATAATTAGAGATAATACTATCGACTTCTCCATTGGCCTTGGCAATCATTTCGTGTTTTTCAGGGGGTATCATAATATCACCTAAACTAAAGGATAATCCTCCTTCAAATGCAAAAGAGAATCCCATAGACTTAATTTTATCTAAGAAATCTGCAGTTTCAGGAACACTTGTTAACTTTAAAATATTTCCAATAATATCTCTTAACGATTTTTTAGTTAAAACTTCGTTTATAAATCCTGCTTTTTCAGGTACAACCTGGTTAAATAAAACTCTACCTACAGTTGTTTCAATAATTCTAAAAGCTAACTCTCCAGATTCATTAAAATCTTTAGCTCTAATTTTTATCATTGCGTTTAAATCAACTCTTTCTTCATTGTAAGCTATATTTACTTCTTCAGCAGAATAAAATGTTAGACCTTCCCCCTTAACTTTATGATCTTTTGTTGACTTTAATAATTTTGTCATATAATAGAGTCCTAAAACCATATCTTGAGAAGGTACAGTGATTGGGGATCCATTCGCTGGATTCAAAATATTATGTGAAGCAAGCATCAATAGCTGTGACTCTAAAATAGCCTCAGGACCTAATGGAAGATGAACTGCCATTTGATCACCATCAAAATCAGCATTAAAAGCTGTACAAACTAACGGATGAACTTGAATAGCTTTACCCTCAATAAGTATTGGCTGAAAAGCTTGTATTCCTAATCTGTGTAGGGTTGGAGCTCTATTTAAAAGAACAGGATGTCCTTTTAAAACATTTTCTAAAATATCCCAAACTAAGGGCTCTCTTCTATCAATAATTTTTTTCGCAGATTTTACTGTTTTAACAATTCCTCTTTCTATTAATTTTCTAATTATAAAAGGTTTGTATAACTCAGCTGCCATGTTTTTAGGTAAACCACACTCAAATAATTTTAATTCTGGTCCACCAACAATAACAGATCTAGCAGAATAATCTACCCTTTTTCCAAGAAGGTTTTGACGGAATCTACCCTGTTTTCCTTTTAAAGAATCAGAAAGCGATTTTAAAGGTCTGTTAGCATCAGTTTTAACAGCAGAAGATTTTCTTGTGTTGTCAAAAAGTGAATCTACAGATTCTTGTAACATCCTTTTTTCATTTCTTAAAATAACCTCAGGAGCTTTTATTTCAACTAATCTCTTTAATCTATTGTTTCTTATTATTACTCTTCTGTATAAATCATTTAAATCAGATGTTGCAAATCTTCCTCCGTCTAATGGAACTAATGGTCTAAGTTCTGGCGGGATAACAGGAATTGCCTTTAAAATCATCCACTCAGGTTTATTTTCTCTGTTTAAATTAGATTCTTTGAATGATTCTACAACTTGAAGTCTTTTAAGAGCTTCCATTTTTCTTTGTTTAGAAGTCTCTGTATTGGCTTTGTGTCTTAACTCGTAAGACAACTCATTAAGATCTATTCTTGAAAGTAACTCAATTAAACATTCAGCACCCATTTTAGCAATAAACTTATTTGGATCCTCATCATCTAAAAATTGATTTTCAGGTGGTAGGCTATCTGTAATAGTTATATATTCCTCTTCAGTTAAATAATCCATTTTAGTTACGGGCTCTCCTTCTGCATTTACTGCAAGTCCTGGTTGAATAACTACATATCTCTCATAGTAAATAATCATATCCAGTTTCTTTGAAGGAAGACCTAATAAGTAACCTATTTTATTAGGTAAAGACCTAAAATACCATATATGAGCAACTGGAACTACTAAATCAATGTGACCAACTCTGTCTCTTCTTACCTTTTTTTCAGTTACTTCAACTCCACATCTATCACAAATAATTCCTTTATATCTGATTCTTTTATATTTTCCACATGCACACTCAAAATCTTTAACAGGACCGAAAATTCTTTCACAAAACAAACCATCTCTTTCTGGTTTATGAGTTCTATAATTAATAGTTTCTGGTTTTAGAATCTCACCTCTTGAGTTACCTAATATAGTTTCAGGAGATGCTAATCCAATTGATATTTTTGAGAATTTTTGAGATTTATTAATTTCAATTTTTCTAGACATAATGAGTTTTTATTTTATTATTCTTCTAATCTAATATCTAATCCTAGACCTTTAAGTTCATGCATCAATACGTTAAATGATTCTGGAAGTCCAGGATCTGGCATAGTATCACCTTTTACGATTGCTTCATAAGCTTTTGCTCTTCCTTGAACGTCATCTGATTTTATTGTTAAAATTTCTTGTAGAGTACTTGAAGCACCATAAGCTTCTAACGCCCAAACTTCCATTTCTCCAAATCTTTGACCTCCAAATTGAGCCTTACCACCAAGTGGTTGCTGAGTAATTAAAGAATATGGTCCAATAGATCTTGAATGCATTTTATCATCAACCATATGACCTAACTTAAGCATATATATAACACCAACGGTTGCTGGCTGATCGAATCTTTTACCTGTTCCACCATCATATAAATGAGTGTGCCCAAATTGAGGAACACCGGCTTCTTCTGTTAATTCATTAATTTGATCTAAAGTTGCACCATCAAAAATTGGAGTGGAAAATTTTCTGCCTAATTTTTGACCAGCCCATCCTAAAACAGTTTCATAAATTTGACCAATATTCATTCTAGATGGTACACCAAGTGGATTTAATACTATATCAACTGGTGTTCCGTCTTCTAGGAATGGCATATCTTCTTGCCTAACAATTCTAGCAACAATCCCTTTATTACCGTGTCTACCAGCCATTTTATCACCTACTTTAAGTTTCCTTTTCTTGGCTATATATACTTTAGCTAATTTTAAAATTCCTGGGGGAAGTTCATCTCCAACAGAAATAGTAAACTTCTCTCTTCTAAGCATTCCTTGCAGATCATTTTCTTTTATTTTATAGTTGTGTAAAAGAGTCAAAACTAAAGAATTTACTTTTTTATCTACTGTCCATTGACCTGAAACTAAGTGAGTGTATTCTTCAACCTGATTTAACATTTTTAAGGAATACTTTTTACCCTTAGGCAAAACTTCTTCTTCTAAATCATTAAATACACCTTGACAAGTCTTTCCACTTAAAATATTATATAATTTCTCAATTAATGATTTTTTAAGTTCTTCAAATTTAATATCGTAAGTCTTTCCTAACTCAATTAAAAGATCTTTATCCTCAGATCTTTTTCTTTTATCTTTTATTGGTCTAGTAAATAATTTTTTATTAACAACTATTCCATTTAAAGATGGAGGAGCTTTTAACGATGCATCTTTAACATCACCAGCTTTATCACCAAAGATTGCTCTTAATAGTTTTTCTTCTGGAGAAGGATCGCTTTCCCCTTTAGGAGTAATCTTTCCAATCAAAATATCACCTTCCTTAACTTCAGCTCCAACTCTAATCATTCCGCCTTCATCAAGATCTTTAGTAGCTTCTTCACTTACGTTTGGAATATCTGGAGTTAATTCCTCTAAACCACGTTTCGTATCTCTAACTTCTAAAGAGTATTCATCTATATGAATAGAAGTAAATACATCTTCACGAACTACACGTTCTGAAATCACAATTGCATCCTCAAAGTTGTACCCCTTCCAAGGCATGAAGGCTACTTTTAAGTTTTGACCTAATGCCAATTCACCTTTTTGCGTAGCATACCCTTCAACCATTACTTGTCCTTCAGTAACTTTATCACCTTTCATTACGATAGGTGTTAAGTTAATAGAAGTTCCTTGGTTAGTTTTTCTATACTTAACTAGTTTGTAAACTTTGATTTCATCTTCGAAACGAACAATCTTTTGTGCTGCACTCAATTTATATTTGATGTGAATTTCTTCAGAATCAACATAATGTACAACACCTTCTCCTTCTGCATGTAATAACACACGAGAATCTCTAGCAACCAATTGTTCAATTCCTGTTCCAACAATTGGAGATTTCGGAATTAATAAAGGTACTGCCTGACGTTGCATGTTAGATCCCATTAGAGCTCTATTTGCATCATCATGTTCTAAGAAAGGAATACAAGAAGCTGCAATCGAAGCAATTTGATTTGCCCCTACATCCATCAAGTCTAAATCTTGTGGTGCAACAACTGGAAAATCTCCGATTAAACGAGATACAACCTTGTCTCCAAGAAAATTACCTTTGTCATCTACATTAGCATTTGCTTGTGCAATGTTTTTATCTTCTTCTTCTTCAGCGCTTAGATAAATTGGTTTTTGTTTTAAATCTACTTTACCATTTTTAACATCTCTGTAAGGTGTTTCGATAAAACCTAAACGGTTAACTTTTGCAAATACACAAAGAGAAGAAATCAGACCAATATTCGGTCCCTCAGGCGTTTCAATAGTACATAATCTACCATAGTGTGTATAGTGCACATCACGTACCTCAAATCCAGCTCTTTCTCTAGATAAACCTCCAGGTCCTAATGCAGACAATCTACGTTTATGAGTAATCTCAGCTAATGGATTTGTTTGATCCATAAATTGAGATAACTGATTTGTTCCGAAGAATGAATTAATTACTGATGATAATGTTTTCGCATTGATCAAATCAATTGGTGTAAATACTTCATTATCACGAACATTCATACGCTCACGAATTGTACGAGCCATACGAGCTAAACCAACACCAAACTGACCTGCTAATTGCTCACCTACAGTTCTAACACGACGGTTAGATAAGTGATCAATATCATCTACTTCAGCTTTTGAATTTATTAATTCAATTAGATACTTTATAATAGTAATGATATCTAATTTTGTTAATACTTTTTGGTTGATATCAATATCTAAACCAAGTTTTGTATTCATTCTAAAACGACCTACCTCACCTAGATTATAACGTTGCTCTGAGAAAAATAATTTATCAATAATTCCTCTTGCAGTCTCTTCATCTGGCGGCTCAGCGTTTCTTAATTGTCTATAAATGTGTTCAACAGCCTCTTTTTCTGAGTTTGTTGGATCTTTTTGAAGTGTATTGTGAATAATAGCATAGTCTGCTTGCTGATTATCTTCTTTGTGAAGTAACACAGTTTTAGCACCTGCTTCAATAATTTCTTCTATATGTTCTTTTTCGATGATTGTATCACGATCAAAAATAATTTCATTACGTTCTATGGATACAACCTCTCCAGTATCTTCATCAACAAAATCTTCAAACCACGTTTTTAATACCCTTGCAGCTAATTTTCTACCTAATACTTTTTTCAAGCCAGCTTTAGAGACTTTCACCTCTTCTGCTAAATCAAAAATTTCTAAAATATCTTTATCTCTTTCAAAACCAATAGCTCTGAATAAGGTAGTAACTGGTAATTTTTTCTTTCTATCAATGTAAGCGTACATCACTTGATTGATATCGGTAGCAAATTCTATCCAAGATCCTTTAAAAGGAATAACTCTTGCAGAATATAATTTAGTACCGTTAGTATGATAGCTCTGACCGAAGAATACGCCAGGCGATCTGTGTAACTGAGACACAATAACCCTTTCAGCTCCATTGATGATGAATGAGCCCGTAGGAGTCATATAAGGCAAAGTTCCAAGATATACATCTTGAACCACTGTCTCAAAATCCTCATGCTCAACATCATTACAGCTTAGTTTTAATTTAGCTTTGAGCAATTTTACACCAATATTTACACTAATTGGACACTTCAGACCTTAGACGGACACTATTCATAGAGGTACTTCTACCGCTTAATGTACGCAGTACATTTACGTATCGGGTTCCTTACGAGCTAAATGAGGAGGTGGTCATAGGCAAAAGAGTTAGTGTTCCTTTTGGCAAGAAAAAACTGATGGCGGGTATTATTTATACTATCTCCGAGTCGCCTCCTAAGGGTTATCAAGCAAGATATATAGTCGATATACTGGATAATGAACCTATTGTAAATGGAAGCCAACTCTCTCTTTGGACTTGGATAGCCTCCTATTACGCCACTTCTATAGGACTCGTTTTCAATGCAGCAATGCCTGCCAGCCTAAAACTAGAAGGTGAAGCTAAACTGATTATCCACCCAAGCTACTCAGATGGCAGCATAGTCTTAGACGCCAAGGAGGTCGTGCTGGTAGATGCCATAAGAGCCAGCAAAGAACTCACCATCACACAAGCGGTAGCTCTGCTTCGAACTACTCAAATCTACAAGTATGTAAAATCTCTTTACCAAAAGGAAGTGATTTTAATGAAAGAGGACATTCAAGAAATGTATAAGCCTAAAATGGTCAACTACATTTCGGTAGCAAAAGATGTCCAAGATGATAAATCACTGAATGTCCTCTTTGATGAG
>ENA-OWPI01004092-OWPI01004092.1-marine-metagenome-genome-assembly--contig:-NODE-4092-length-11895-cov-3.298274_pt1 | contig 11895 bp, 16 predicted proteins | sample MGYA00238138_ERZ651775 | MGnify/ENA primary metagenome ERZ651775 (study PRJEB26906, sample SAMN06265043) | marine metagenome | isolation source: Helgoland LTER site | place: Germany:Helgoland, sampling...
CACATCCAAAGATTCCAAGACATCAGTGTTAATCACCTCGAACTCCCAATCCTGAATAGACCGAGGGTGTGAGCGAAGTTCGAGGTGGGGGAGGGGGGGGTGTGAGGTGTGTGCGGTCGTGTGTTGTTTTAGTTAGATCTTGTTCGGTGAGATATAATCACGCATGCTCTCTCACCTCCTGGAAATAGGCGTTGGGCAGTACATTGATAGACTCCTCCTCTGTACGAGCAGAGGAAGGTCGAAATTTGGAATCGATTTTAGAAACGGTTCTGGGATTGAAAGAGCTCGGAGTAGGAGCTGTCCGGGGCTTGTTTATTAGCACAGGGATGTTTGTCACAACCTTCGGGCCCTTTACAGTTGCGCTGAACCTGCGTACTGTTTCGTCCGTTATTGGCAACGAGCCCATAATTGGGTGTTGTCTTTGTTGTTTGGAACGCATCATCGTCTTTTTCGTTGGTCGCGGTTTGGGAGATTTCGTGTCAGGAAGTGAGTGACCGTCGGAGTGACTGTCATGGTTTTCATCATCTTCGCTGACTTCGTCGCTTTTCTCTACCTCCCTCCGTCGTCTTTCCTTGTGGGCATCAATTTTCGCCTGATGCTCTGGGCTAACCAATGGAACATCGCCAACCATACCACGAGCCTTGTGGCTCACCCCCATGATCAAAGATTTCTTGCTCATGCGATGCTTGATATCCTCAACATCAGATTTTTCCTCATCTCCGTCCTTGCAATCTTGTTTGGCGAGTATACCGCTTCTATTCACCTGAAAAGATTTCGTGGCCACTGTTTCTTTTCTTTCAACCCCATCGACGTCACAAAAAACACTACCATCAGCCAACATGTTGTACTGTTGTACTCTTGCTAGGAAAGAGTTCCGCCAACTCTTGTGTTATTCTTGAATCGCAATTAAGTTCCAAATTCGGGTATAATACTGTTGTTTGTTGCTCAGAAACGAGGTTTTGTTAAAATATTTTCGTCAAATCTTGCAAAATCCAACTTTGTATCCTTCCTCGTGCTAGGGTCCGAACGTGAGGGTGTTTTTGGACCAATCTCAACATCATATCAAATTAGTGCTCCGAACCTAAAACAAGTGGAACATCTGCCACTCTCAAATCACAAATTAGATGACATCCTTCGCCAACTACGTTCGTAAGCAATTTAATCTCCCTGCCTTTGTTCAGGCCTCTCTTCTTTCACTCCTTGCTTTTGCATTGACCAATTTTTTCCTCCCCGTGGAAGAGTTTGAGCCCAAGGATGTCATCTTCCCCCTAGCCGTCTTCGCGTACGTGTACGTGAAAAATGGTACTCCGATGGGGGACATGCCAAGCGACGAAAAGGTTGACGAGCAATCAAGGGAGGAGGAGAGGAGGAGGGGAAAAGTTGTCAAGGCGCCGAGGATTGGGGCAAGGAGTGTCAAGTATTTGAAGGGTATGGCTCCTGCTAAAGGAACTGAAGTCGTTGTTATAATGGTTTGGGAAACTTGGTGTAAGCATTGCGCCGCTAGGTGAGTTAAGGTTGGGGGTGGGTGGGGAGGGATGCATGTAATGACAATGACAATGACAATGACAATGACAATGACAATGACAATGACAATGACAATGACAATGACAATGACAATGACAATGGCACCCATCCATCCATCCATCCATCATCGTGTTGATCACGAGAGTTCTTTTAATTGTCTTCATCTGTCTCCCTGCATCCGTCAGATTGTACCGATCATTGCTGCTGCTTCAATCGCCTTGTTTCTGCTGTCATCCGGCTCACTCACCACACACAACACAACACAACACCTTCTGGTCTTCTCGTCCAGTTTTATTCCCATCATCAACACTACGAGAGCCTTCCGAGCGTCCAGCCTCCACACCCTTGCCATCACTTCAAACAACGAAGTCGAGATAGACAAATTTTTTGCTGACAATAGAACCCCTCACCTGGAGTCTCTATGTAATAGCGGAAATTTTTCTGTCGGGATCGATGAAGGAAAGGTTATCAAGGGACTGCAGGAGGACTTCGGCGTGAAGACAGTGCCCCATGTTTACGTCCTGGTGGGAGGGGAGGTGGTCTGGGAGGGGCATCCTACAGGATTAGAAAGTGTTGTTAATTATTACGTCGGGCAAACTGAGGACAGCAGCAGCGACAGCGAGTAAAAATGAATGTGTGGAAGAACAAAAACAAGAAGATGATGAGAACACGTAGATAAGTGGAGCACACTACATGTCCCAAAAAAGGTCGACGATTTTTTACAGTGAAAAAAATTCAATAACAGAGGTTGCTGCATATTATTTCGTACTATCGTTACATGATACATCGCATGCAGAGTCTGTGCATTATTGTTAACTACGATATCAAGCACACACGCGCTACACAAAAAGAATCGCTCGGCCCTCAATGTTGGTGTAGTTGCCACCACTTTGGGTCGGCCCTGTACCTCCCCCCGCTCCACGACACCAGACGAGCGCCTACGACCTCCGTTTAAGCTCAAACTTTGCCAACTTGCTCCTCTCGTGTTTGCGCTTCCTCCCGGAGCAAAAAAAATCCACCCGAGGTGGGACTTGAACCCACAATCTCACGCTTAGGAGGCGTACGCGTTATCCAATTGCGCTACCCGGGCACATACATCAGTGTGGAGGAACCAAAATTCGAACCAAAATTCGAGCACATTTTTTTTTCGAGCACATCAATCCAAAATTCCATCCAAATTGACTTGGGTCCTGACAAAAACTTTCTTTGGGATTCGTAAAATTGTCAATATGTCTTAATTTGAACAACTGAAGAAGAAAAACAACGCGGTTAAACATGATTTGATATCAGGCACTCCCTTTCATACGATTATTTTTTCAGAAAATAACTTGAACTTTTTTAGTACCTGGCCGTAATATATAATAATGCCACTTTTTGTAATGCCACCTCGCTACACACACACCCAAAGCTACCAGGACACCGTTTGGCATTGTTTAAAACTTCACTTCCTGCTCTTTACTTGTATTTGACCTTGTTCTTAAAGCCACACTATTTTTTTTCGGATTCGTAGTCACTTCCAAAATGTGTCCCAGTGCTCAGTGTGGGAAAAGCATTGTTGCAAGCTTATCAACGTAGGCACAGAGACAGGGTTTCTTCCTATTCTCCTCGAAGAAACAGTCCAGTGAGCAATATTTTTGGGACTCATAAATGAAAAATTTTGCCTTTGCTGTTTCGTCCTTCTTCCCTTCATCAACATCATCATCATCATCATCATCATCATCATCATCACCATCATCACCATCTACTTTTTCTTCTTCGGCACTCAAATCTAACGAGAGGCAGCGTCCTCTTGATCGTTTTCCGCAGTTGGTGCAAGAATCTCTCATCGCCCTGCCTCCGTCGAGCATAAAATTGCCTTCTTCTTCTTCTTCTTCTTCGAACTTAAACTTCTGCGCAATATCCATAGCAGTTTGGTAGGGAGGGGGCGTATTTGGGAAGTTCAGTTGATCATATTCTTTTTCGGTAAGTCTTGCAAAGCCAGCCATACTAATGTTCGGGTTCTGCTCTTGTAAGAGGGACGAGCCAGAGCCCATGCAGGAAGAAGGATCTCTACCAACTTTCACTCGGTGGGAAGAAGGATCTCTACCAAGGCTCACGTGATGTTTTCTACTTCTGATTATTATGTATAGGAAGGAGCAATTATTGTGTTATTTCACTGATAGACGTCAACAACATCAACAACAATTTGATCAGCAATAATTGTTTTATTATCAAATTCTCGGAATTACCGGCAATATTTTTCTGACCCTCTATTGTGACGAAATAGTTCAGAAAACCTTCTTCTTCTCTTCTTTCTCTCACATCCAAAAAACAGCTCACAACTCCTAACTCCGAAGTGCCTCAGTGCCTCCAAAGTTAAGTTAGGCACCATGACGATGAGTACTGCCTCCGAGAATAAGTGGTGGACTGGTTTTGCCCCATACGACGACTCCCCATTAGCTCCTATCCCTCACACTACCCGCTATGAGTTTCAGCGTGGCAGGTTTGACAACCCGAATACCACGGATTTCAATGTTACATTACTGAAGGAGTATGTTTGTTGGGCGACGTCGACGTATAAATACACCGATTACTATCCTGTGTGTACCTTCCCCTATATCAACAAGGGCTGGTATAAGGACGGAGACAATGGACCTAGTGGTACTGATTACTTCAGCGATGTGGTTCCCAATGATTGCTCAATTACAATGCACGATGCCTTCGGTAAGGGCTACAACGAATATGACAGCATGTGTGCAACCTACACCGTTATAAGTGCGATTCCTATTTTCATTTGCGCATTTTTTCTAAAAGTGATGAATCAAGAAAAAAAAGGGAAAGACCGGAAGAAGGGCCTGAGGTACTTGCTCCCCTCCAATCCCAATCTCGCCGAGAAGATGCTATTCCTGAACATGTGGTTCTGCATTAGCATGATGATGTTTTGCACTGACATGCACGGGTACGCTGGTCGCGTCCCTCTCTATTCGAACTACTTAATTAGCCGCACAACTCTAATCGGCTTCATGGCAGCAACTCCAGTCCAGCTGAGGTGAGGAAGGAAAAGTCCCATGACCTCCACTTGATGACAACTTACGATGTTGTTGATGGTGATGCTTGAGCGCCCCTCTCAATTTCTCAATCTATTCTAACAATTGCTACGAACGCCTGAAATATATACACGTGAAAATGTGCTAAAATGATGCTTGCTCGCTCACTTGATGTGCCGCAGCATAATGCTCGCCACTGCTTGGGTGACCATAGTTGACGGTGGCAAGCAACGTCGCACTCCAGCCTGGGCTAAGTGGCTCGGGAGGATTGAGATGGGGCTCATCTACTTTAGTGAGATTGTGTTGGCTCAAGTTGAGTTCAATACAGGGGATGCTGTCAATTATTCCTTCGCCATAAACAATCGGGTGACGATAGTCAAATACTTCCTTGCTCTCCAGCAATACGTCATTTACTTTGTCATTTGCCTAGTCTACGGCGGCAAGATTAGAAGCATGCTCAAGGGGGGGGGGAATTCCAAAGAAAAAGCTGAGAGTGCAGAACTTAAGAAAATCAAGCGATTCATGAACACGCTCCTCTTCTTATACTCATTCTCGATCCTTTGGCGATTAACTTCGATTAGTACCGCTAGCTGTGTGTACACAGAAGAGATCTGTAAGGTGAACAATCCCAACATTCCGCCTTGTGACCAACTTATGCAGTGGTGGATCATCATGGTGTACTGGGCTTGTGCATATGGTGTTTTATACGCAAATCAACCTGGGAAGAAAAAGTATACAACGAGACTTCTCAATGCTGTTGGCTCAACTTTCCGGAGCGGGGCATCAACCTCAAAGTCTCGCTCGTCGACTGGTACCTCGAAGGGGAAGGGAAGAAGAAGCAGTGGAAGTGGGAATACCAGTGGAAGCTGGGGTTCGAGCGGTGCGAGCGGTGAGAGCGATGCGTCAGAAATGTCGGAAATGTCAACAAGCAGTGTCTCGACTTCTAGCGCTGCGAGCGAAGTAAGCGAGGTTGAAGGGCTCGACAACGACACGAGTAGTCCAGCTGGGAACAAGGTCGCTCCTGCTTGAGCAGACGGTGCCTACTGTTAACCAATTTTTTTTAAAGCTAATAGCTGTAACGGGAATATCGGAACATTACACGGACAGAAACGGACTCGGACATAAGCAACGGACCTTAACCAGAGACGAAAATATGTTGCCTCACAAACCGCATATTTATTCATTTACTATAACACACAGTCAGTGTCTTTCCGCACCTCTTTCCAAAAACAACCAACCAACCAACCAACCAACCCGCAACCGAACATTTTAGTAGTTAAAGGTTACTTCCCTTCATCATTCCCACCTTCGGCATCGCCGACATCACCGGTCACGTTACTCACTTCGACAATAGTCAAGTCGTTAGTGGCCTGCTTTCCGTTCCAACCCCCAAAGACAAACATAAGTCCTTGCACGTTTGTTGATGTGTGACCATATTTGTGAACCATTGGGTTAGGGTTCATTTGTTGTGGGACCGCCCAGGTCATTTTCTCACTGTCAAGGACGATGACGCTATCAGCTCCGGATCGCTTATTTCCTTCCTCTCGAGTTTGCATACCACCGTATCCCCAACCACCGCTTAGCACATATCCTGTCCCGATAGGAGTCATTGTGTGCGCGTATCGAGCACTTGGGAAGTCGCCGGTATGCCTAGGTCTCTCCCAGAGCATGGTAGCAGTGTCAAGCGACCGCAGATCGTTAAAGTACTCGGGGATTCCAGTGCCATTAATATTCACGCCTCCCATTATCATGATGTGTCCATTGGCTGTTAAGTTCATCGTGTGACCGTAAATCGGCGGCGGGTTCAAACCGCCCGTCTTGGGCTGCACCCATGTAAATGTGTCGGTGTCAAATACCCACATATCCCCAAAGCACTTCTGTTCGCCATTCCAACCCCCGTGAATGACAATCTTCCTACCTACCACTAGGCTTCCATTATAGAATCGTGGTGTCGGTCCTCCACTCGTGGCATTCACTGGAACCCAGGTCCACGTCTGAAGGTCCAAAAAGTGCATGTCACGGAAGAGCACCCCGTTTGGTCCCCTTCCTCCAAAGACAAACATGCGAGACCCCACGAGCGAGCAGCTATGACCATATCGCTTCTCCGGGGCGACTCCCCCGCAAAAAACCCGCTGCCAGGACAAACTTGCACAATCTAAAACCCAAACGTCGTTTAAGTACTCAAACGAACCCTTGCCCTGATACGCATGCCCACCAAAAATAACCAGCTGCATGTCAGCAAGCACAGCAGTGTGACCACCACGTACAGGAGGCAGTGATCCGTTTACGGACGGTTTTGTGTGCTTCAGTGTAGGAATCATTGTATCCATCGTTAGGGGTAGGACCAGAACTTAGGAGGGTCACCCTATTGGGAAGCGTTGTTCGTTATTTTTCGAAGAGGCGGTTGGGGTCGTTAAGGTGCTGGGGAATGTTAGGTGATCAGATCACAACAAGTACGCCTGTATCTATGCGGTCCTAGCTTGGATGCAGCCAGTAAATTGAATCGGAGAGTTTAGGGGATGCTGGCAAATTTATCAGTCAACTCCAGGCAAAACTTCCCCAAACTTAGAACGAGGAGGAACGGGATTTTGTGCTTCATAGAAGAGAGAGAGACAGAACCAAACTCATAGTTACTCTTAAAATACAAAAGATACACCCTGTCCTCTGCCGATTGCTTTTCTTTTTGTCGCCAATTAGAATTTATGCGGCTTGTCCTACCATAACTAGACGAACCACGGGGCCTCCTACTTTTCACATTCACGTGTGCCTGAATTCACGTGCCTGAATTCACGAGCGTGAATTCACTTGCCATCCTCGCGGCGGTATTTGCTCATTCTCATCGGCACAATACCATGGGTGCAGGTGCATCGGCAGTTCCCCCTTTGACCCCCACTGCTAAGACAGGGAAATCGTCAACATCTCCTTCCCCCCAGAACCTGCTCAAACCATCCCCAACACACCGAATAACGCACCTGGCATCCCGCTTGACCAGTCTACCCTCTGGAAAGTCTCCTCATAAGCGAGTTCCTACCTTGTACGAGTCTTCTCGGACAGATAACTTGATCTCTGTCAGTAGCAATGCAGATGGCAAAATATCCGTCACTTATGAGATAGTCGATGGGAATGGGGATGAAAACAACGTAGGACCCGCCGGAGAGGGAGAGAGTGACATGAATAGCAACGGAAACCCTCCTCTTCTCGAAGACGACGATTATGCCGAGTCATCTCCAACGAATAATGGCATTAGTTCAAGAGACAAAAATGTGAGCTCATTCATATCATTAGGACGCGGTTTTCCCCCGACAGGAGAGCGGAAGACCATGAACATCCCGCTTGTTAATGGTAAGTTTTTGTTTCTCGGTTTGGAGAATGCTGGAAAGACTACCCTGATCTACCAGATGAAGCAGGTTGGACTTGGTGTCAATCGACGCCTCAATGAATCTGGCATTGGCCGTTCAACGAGTGGAGTGGGCGGTCCGAGCTCGGCTGGCAATGTCAATCTTGCACCCGACGCTTTTCGCGGCCGTAACAGTGCCAATACAAGTGCAAACGGAGTACCAGACGACGAGAATGAAGCCCAGCCCCCCACTATGATCAGCCCTTGCCCTCCCCCGAGCACAGACATTCAACACCATAGATGTCTCGCGAAAGGCCATGCGATTATTTTGCGAGACCAGCCCGGTAGGCCGGCGTTCCGGCATCTTTGGTACGAGGACCTCGGTGAGGTGCGTTGCGTTATATTTGTCATCGACACCTCCGACTACCGAAAATTTCCTATAGTTAAGAGCGAATTGATGAAGATAGGGGCCGACAAATCACTTGAAAATATGCCAATTCTCGTTCTTGGTAATAAAGTCGATTTGCCGAACTCAATCAAAGACGAACACGAGCTGGAAGATGCACTCTCTCTCGGCCGTTACCTCCGCAATGGCCGGCGGATGTGGACCCTCCGCATGTGCTGGAGTGGTGATATGGAAGGTGAGTAAAAAGGTTTGCCTGTGAATAAAGGAAGGCGCTTCTTCGGTAGTATCATATATGTCTATGGACTGCAAATAGCGAAACTCACGACTTCTTTTTCTTTTTCGTTTTCATTTTCAGCACTTGCAAATGCGCTATTGTGGGGTATAGAAGAGAGAGTGGAGTCAAAGATTGGGCGAGGAGGAAACTTGAAAAAATTCTCGACCCGAAAGGACTGATCGGAGATTGTTGTTCCAATTCCGTGGATAAATTATTGTAATAGATAATGATGATTGCTATTATTATTATTATGGGACTTTATTTTGCTTATTTTTTTTTGTTACCGGGGGGTTAAAAAATCAATGGGGTTAGGGAATCACTATAGCAAAGAGTGAGGCGGCGCGAGAAAGGTCATCGACTCAGGGGAGATGGGATCGAGCTGAGGAAGGGGAAGAAGTAGAAGAAGAAGAGGCTTGCAACTTAACTGTATAAAAAAAATAGAAATTTGTAACAGTTGCGGACAACCTGTCTCACTCGTATTTCTTGTGTTTAAAAAATACCCGCGCGAAGGTGGGCGTTGTTGCAATTATGAAAGGTAAACGGACGACTTCGAGACATTCATTGAGTACCAACCCTGTTGCTATTCGGCCATATTCAGGGTTGATTTTGCTTGCCATGTCAGTGTCCACCCCAATGTAATCCCCACAAATGTTGTCAAACCCTTGAATGAGAGCCAGCCCATCAATCTCAAAAAATTCCAAACCCCCTATACACAGCGGCATTGTAGCGATCCACAACCCCCACCAATACACCACAAACGGTAAACCGTACTCTGTGGCCATCAGCTTTCCCCTTCCCAAAAAGCTATCATATTTCCCACTAACTACCGCCTCCTGCATTGTAGCCCTCTTCAGGTTTGTCTCCGCCTCCTTCTTTAGCTCATCCCGCAAATGTTGAGGTAAGCTCGATACATGTGCTTGAAGTTGCGATTTCGTGAGACTCGTCCAATTCCCGTCGAAAGAGGAAGAGGAAGAGGAGGAGTGGCGAGCCAACCCTAATGGAGATAAAGCAGCGAGTCTCTGTATGAGTCTCGGTGCTGCCACTCTCAGGATAGACATTTCCAGTTTTCAGGGATGAGTGGAGGATTGAAGATCAGTGAGAGGGCAGGGTAGGAGATATTTGGAACCCTTAGTGGTGTGTTATCCACGAGAACGCGTTTAATGGACTTTCTGAGCGCAGCGATGGGGGGGGAAGAAAAAAACAAAACGGAAAAGCCACTATGATATACAAGTTTTTTTAACGAGATATCTTCTCTAATGTCCCACCCAAATTTTTTCTATCTTCCGTATTTTTTTCAAACTTTTTTGATTTTGCTAACCCTTTCACATGCACGTATGAATACAGGACACAACCTCCCTCACTCTCATTTTTTTTTCCCTCTCTTTTTCTCGCTGTCTCTTGCATCCTCTTCGGCCTTTCTCTTCAGACGGGGAGAGGTTCGACTGGCAGTTTTTGCAGAACCCCCCTTCTTCGCCGATGCAGCTGGCTTCTTCTTGCCATCTCCCCCTGCTTTGGTGGTCTTGGTTGGGGCTTTCTTCGCTGCCGTTTGTTTCGCTGTTTTTTTTTTGGCGCCTCCCTTCTTACCGGGACCCTTCTTGGCAGTAGTTCTCTTTGCTGCAGACATCTTCGTTCCGCTTTTTGTTGCTGGAGTATTTTTGACAGAGGAGGTTGTAGTCTCATCGATCTCCTCCACCTCTTCTTCACCGGGAGTCTCAATGATGGTTGACTGCTCGACTGCAAGCGCCTCAGCTTCTTCCCTGGCAAGACGATCGGCTTCTTCCCTGGCAAGACGATCGGCTTCTTCCCTGGCAAGAAGCTCAGCTTCTTCCTTCTCTCTTTGTGCCTTCTCCTCCGCAGCTTGACGCTCAGCTTCTTCCCTGGCGAGACGATCGGCTTCTTCCCTGGCAAGAAGCTCAGCTTCTTCCTTCTCTCTTTGCGCCTTCTCCTCCGCAGCTTGACGCTCAGCTTCTTCCCTAGCGAGACGATCGGCTTCTTCCCTGGCAAGACGCTCAGCTTCTTCCTCCTCAACTGCAGAAGCATCATCGATGGGTGGCGGCTCGACTTTGGGCGGTGCCTCGACGACAGTAGCCTCGACTGTTGTCTCTGCTTTAGTCTCGTCGATCTCCTCCACCTCTTTTTCACCGGGAGTCTCAATGATGGTTGGTGAGGGTAGGTCCTCCGGTACAATCTTCACCTCTTTTTCATTGGGCGCCTCAACGACGGATGGCGGCTCGACTTTGGGCGGCGGCTCCCACAACAGCGTTGCTTCAGGTTCTCGCAACGGCTCTGGCTCTCCCATTGCAACATCCTCCATCTTCATTTGTGCCTCAGACGAGGCGATTGACATTTCTTCCGTCTGTTCTTCCTCTCCTTCATCTCCCAGACGTTGAGCAGGATTGTTATCAGGCTCCCAAAATTTCTGCTCGGGCTCCGCACTCTCTTGCGTTGATTCCTTCTCGGCTCTAACCACCAGCTCGCCGTGTTGCAGTGTATTGGGAGGGTGGTCAGCCGTAACAACAGCAGGCTCGGTATCATCTTTCTGTGGGGGTTGATTGTGTGAGTTCTGGGCGGAAAAACCAAACGAAAACAGTCAGTGGGTTTTGTTCTTACCTTTTGGGGTGAATCATTTCGTTCCATAGCCGGCGGTTGCCAGCTATGGGGCGACGTGAAGAAGCTCATTGGCAGAGAATCGTTAATTTGGGAGCTACAGATGTACTTCGAAAGTCAGAATAATAATTACGAGAAAATCATTATTTACTCCATATCCCCCCATTTTCGAATTCTCCCAACATTCATGTCATTTGCATTGTGATCTTAGGCTACACAGCATAGACTCGCGATGAAATCACGCGCAACTCTTCTTCACCTCGCTCTTCTCCTCCAGATGTGTAACACGGCCACCACCACTGCCACCACGACCGCCACCATTGAAAGCAATGTCACTTTTGGTACTGCTGGTGGTTCGTCTGCGGCGTCTAAATCGAATAGTGTCTTTACGGCTCTGTCGCATGGTTTCAGGCGCATTGATACAGCTATGGAATCGCAATTCTGGTACAATAGCACAGCTGTTGGGGAGGGGCTGCGTCGTTTCTGTACGTCTCGCAAAGACGACGCAACTTTGCTGCGGGATTGTATGGATGATATCCACGTGACGACAAAACTGCCACCCTGGGAGCTCACCGCTAATGTTTCTCGAGTGATGGAGGTCGTTTTGAAAGAGAAAGAAGAAATTTTTGGGGCCAATAATACCAGCAGTAAGCTCGGTGCAGTTTTGATCCATGCGCCAGAGTGTTGGAAGGGGTGGCATCCAAACTGCGTGGGTCAGGAA
>ENA-OWPI01004095-OWPI01004095.1-marine-metagenome-genome-assembly--contig:-NODE-4095-length-11890-cov-9.762126_pt1 | contig 11890 bp, 12 predicted proteins | sample MGYA00238138_ERZ651775 | MGnify/ENA primary metagenome ERZ651775 (study PRJEB26906, sample SAMN06265043) | marine metagenome | isolation source: Helgoland LTER site | place: Germany:Helgoland, sampling...
CCATGTTATTTTGACTCAGCGCGCATTTCATCTCAATAATCATGCCGGTGAGGTCGCCTTTCCGGGGGGGATGTGGGACGAGACAGACAGTGATCTATTGACCACTGCACTCAGAGAGGCTCACGAAGAAATAGGGCTGTCACCCAGTTTGGTGGAGCCCATCGCAACGCTGCCCATTGCATCGCCCAAGCGCCGCAATCTCAATGTTACGCCCTTTGTTGGTCTGGTTGATTCGCCATTGGAGCTAGTGGCAGACCCAGGTGAAATTGGTGCGCTATTTAATGCCCCGCTAAAGCATTTTTTGGATGTCGAGCGCTATGAGTACTTTGAGATGCAAACAGATTTCGGTGCCCTGAGTTTCCCCTTCCTGCCTTATAATGGTTATAAAGTTTGGGGCTTTACCTTGAAGGTGCTTACCGATATGTTGAATGCCACCTTAGAGGCCAATATCCACCTCAACTATCCCAGTCATGAGCGCATTGAAGCGTTGCGCCAAAAAGCAAAATTGAGCGCAAGTGACACGCTTAAGCAGGCAGATCAGTTGCAAAAGAGAGGACAATTATGATTTACCGAATCGGTGAGCAGATTCCTGATATTCATTCGAGTGCCTTTGTTGCGCAGAGCGCAGATGTGATCGGGCAGGTTACCCTGAAAGAACATTCCAGTGTCTGGTTTAATGCCGTGATTCGTGGCGACTGTGACCACATTCAAGTTGGTGCGCGGAGTAATATTCAAGATGGAGCGGTCCTCCACTGCGACCCAGGCCAGGCACTGACAATTGGCGATGATGTCACCGTCGGCCACAACGCCATGATTCATTGTTCAGAGGTTGGAGATCGAACGCTGGTGGGTATCAATGCGGTGATTCTCGACGGCGCGAAAATTGGTAGCGATTGTATTATTGGTGCCAATGCACTGGTCAAAGCGGGCAGTGTGATTCCCGATGGCTCGCTGGTTGTGGGGTCCCCGGGCAAAGTCATTCGGCAGCTAGATGAACAGTCTCGGGCTATGCTGCTGGCGTCAGCAGCTGGTTATGTCCACGAAGCCAAAGTGATGTTAACTGAGCTTGTCGAGGTTGAGCGCTAATGGCCGATAAACCGGTAGCATCACCCTGTAACTCAGTCTGCATGCTCAATGATGAGGACGTCTGTGTCGGCTGTTACAGAACGGCGCAAGAAATTCGCATCTGGTCTGTTCTCAATAATGACCAGCGCCGTGATGTGATAATTGCCTGCGGTGAGCGCAACCGCCAAGTTAATCCGTTTTACTAAATCCACTGGTCAGATAGCGTGCTCCCTCCGATTGCTGTAGCCGAAGGTTATTCTTCAGTTTCTGGTATTTCTCTCTTCATCGGCGTGACTGCGATCTTTTTAATCATTGTTCCGTTAATTTCCTCGGTTTCAAATCGATAGCCACCAACCATAAAGCTGACGTTGCCATCAGGAATGCTCTCTAACTGTTCAAGGGCTAAACCATTCAGCGTCTTGGGTCCATCCGTTGACAGGCTCCAACCGGTCGCCTTATTAATCTCACGGATAGTGGCGGCGCCATCGATTAGATAGCTACCGTCTCCGCGACAAGACACTTCGTCAGCCTCATCAGCCGTATTGGTGGTGAAGTCGCCAACGATTTCCTCAAGAATATCCTCTAGAGTCACCAGCCCTTTGACATCGCCATACTCGTCGACAACGACCGCGAAGCGATTGCGAGTCTTTTTGAAATTCAATAACTGATTGGTGAGGGTAGTACTCTCGGGGATAAAGTAGGGTTCTTCGGAAAAACGTTTGATTGCACCGTGCGTGACCTGCTCCGCGCGCGCCAAATGATTGGCTTTACGAATGTGAAAGATGCCAATAATATTGTTGATATCGCCCTGATAGATCGGCATCCGGGTATATTCAGACTTGAACAGTTTGGCCATCAAGACATCGACGTCATCTTCGATATCCAGTCCATTAATCTCATTGCGAGGGATCATAATATCCTCAACCGTGACATTTTCCAGGTCAAGAATCCCCTTCAGCATGCCCTGATGGCTGTCAGATATCTTATGCCCGGAAACATCGACCACGGATCGCAATTCCTCTGTATCAAGGCCATCATCGCGTGACGAGTTGGGATCAAATCCGAGCAGTTTTACCAGGCCATTAGTGAGCTTATTGATCGCCCATACCAGTGGCCAAAAAATCGTCAGCAGAGGCTTGAGAATATGGCTGGCTTTAAATGCAAACCATTCGGGGTACTGGGCAGCAATGGTTTTGGGCGTGACCTCGGAAAAGACTAACACCAGAATCGTTAGCGTTGCGGTGGCGACCCAAGGAGCCGCTGCCTCACCGACATAAATAATCGCCAGTGCGTTTGCAATAATTGCTGCGAGAATATTAACCGCATTGTTACCAATTAAAATCAGCCCAATTAAGCGGTCCGGCGTGGCCAGCAGTTTCGCTGCACGACGCGCACCAGCACTCTTTTTACGTTGATGTCTCAATCTGTAGCGATTGAGCGACATCATGCCGGTTTCAGAGCCAGAAAAAAATGCAGATAAAAGTAGCAGGATCAGGAGTGCTAACCACAGCATCGACGATTCGGAAACGTCCAAGAATTACAGACCTTTAATAAACAGGACGATCATGTTGAAGTAGTTTTTTACTTTTGGCAATAGGGTTTTGTTGCTCATGATGATGCTGATTAAGTACAGTCCGCTAGACCAGCAGGAATTCAAAAACGACTTTACTGCCTACATAGCCCAGCAAGATGGCGATAAAGCCTGCCCAAGTCCAGCGTATCGCTGTGTTGCCACGCCAGCCTTGGACCTGCCTGCCCCACAGCAACACACCAAAGAAAACCCAGGCAATTAAGCTAAAGACCACTTTGTGCAACAGCTTTTGCGCGAAAAAATCCTCATAGAAGATAAATCCGCTGATCAGTGAAAGGCTGAGCATGATCTCACCAGCCCAAATCAGCTCGAACAGCAGGACTTCCATGCTCTGCAGTGGCGGAAAGGTGCGCATGAGTAAATTCTGGTGTTTGTGTTTCAGTTGCCAGTTTTGATAGCCAATCAGCGCCGCCTGCAGCGCTGCCATGGCAAGCAGGCTATAGGCCAGAATAGAGATCAGTACATGCAGCTGAATACTTGGCGGCAGCATAATAGCGGCTTTGGTGCTCGGGCTGACTAAGGCCGCAGCAACGGTTGCGGCGGACAGTGGAAACAGTATCAAGTTGAGACTCTGAATAGGCTTCCTGAGACCACTGCAAAATACCACCGTGTTAATAATAAGCGAGATCAGGGCAAAGATTTTAAGCAGGCTGAGGTCAAGGCCGTCCGCGCTGAAAAGAAAATCAGCAACGGCTAAACTGTGCAGCCCAATCGCCACCAGGGCGGCCAGCCGCAGAACCGCGGTCGGAGCGTTGATCTTCATGCGCAGCTGCAAAACCTGATACCCGAAAGACACAAGGTATACCGCGATGGCTGCACTGGCGAAGAGACTGGTCATTTGGAGTGAGTCGCTAACTATTTCAGCAGAGTGTGTCATATTCGGAGAGCAGGGTGAAGAGTTGCTGGAAATAATTGCTATAATGCCGCGCAACCATAATTAGTCGGAAAATATCCCATGGCAATGTTTGAAAACCTCAGTGATCGCCTCTCGGACAGCCTGAAAAAAATCTCGGGCAAAGCCAGTCTCAGTGAAGCCAATATTCAGGATACGCTGCGTGAAGTGCGCATGGCGTTGCTGGAGGCGGATGTCGCACTGCCGGTGGTCAAAGATTTTATCGAACAGGTCAAGCAGCGCGCGCTCGGTCAGGAGGTCAATCGCAGTCTCAATCCCGGTCAGCAGTTCCTGAAAATTGTTCAAGCGGAACTCGAAGCGGTTATGGGCGAGCAGAACGAAAGCCTCAACTTAGCGGCGCAACCACCGGCGATTATTTTAATGGCTGGCTTGCAGGGTGCAGGTAAAACCACCTCTGTCGCCAAGCTCTCTCGCTATCTGAGTGAGCGGGAAAAGAAAAAAGTGATGGTGGTCTCGGCGGATGTCTACCGCCCCGCCGCGATCGAACAGCTCAAGACCCTGGCCGGCGAAGTCGGTGCTGAGTTCTTTCCCAGCGATATCAGTCAAAAGCCCGTTGCCATCGTCAAGAGTGCGATTGACAGCGCCAAGAAGAAATTTGTCGACGTACTGATTGTCGATACCGCTGGTCGATTGCATGTCGACGATGAAATGATGGGCGAGATCAAACAGGTTCACGCGGCGGCCAACCCAATCGAAACATTATTTGTGATTGATGCAATGATTGGTCAGGACGCGGTTAATACCGCCAAGGCCTTCAATGAAGCGCTGCCACTGACCGGGGTTATCCTCACTAAAGTTGATGGTGATGCGCGCGGTGGTGCGGCCTTGTCGATGCGCCATGTAACTGGCTGCCCAATTAAATTTGCCGGTGTTGGCGAAAAGCAGGATGCGCTTGAAGAATTTGATCCGGCGCGCTTGGCTGGCCGAATTCTGGATATGGGCGATGTTGTCGCGCTTGTCGAAAAAGCCTCTGAAGCCATTGAGGTCGAAGAAGCCGAACGGCTGGCCAAGCGCATGGCCAAAGGCCAGTTCGATATGAATGATTTTCTGGCGCAGATTCGCCAGTTGCAGAAAATGGGCGGGCTTGGCGGTTTGATGGGCATGTTGCCCGGCATCGGCAAAATGCAGAAACAAATTGCGGCTGCCGGCATTGATGACAGCATGATCAAACGGCAAGAAGCGATCATTCTATCAATGACCAAAAAAGAACGTATTGCTGTTGGCCTGTTGAATGCGTCACGGCGCAAACGCATTGCGGCCGGGTCTGGAACAACGGTTCAAGATGTGAACCGGCTGGTCAAGCAATATCAAGATATGGCCCGCATGATGAAAAAGATGGGTGGCAAAACTGGCGCTGCGGCGATGAAAGCAATGCTTGGTGGCAGTGGTATGCCGGGAGGCGGCGGAATGCCTGATCTTGGTGCGCTGTCTCGTGGGCTTGGCTCATCGGGGTTTGGAAAAGGATTGGGCGGCGGGCTTGCCAAAGGATTGGGAAGCAGCCTTGCCAATGGATTACCGGGATTGGGTGGCAAACCTGACGGTAAGAAAAAATAGACATTATGGACGACTAACGCCAATGAAAGGGATAAATTCATGGCTTTGAAAATCAGACTGGCACGCGGCGGTGCAAAAAAACGCCCATTTTACCGGATTGTTGTTGCCGAAGCTTCAGCACCACGTGATGGTCGCTATGTCGAGCGTGTTGGCACTTATAATCCAATGGTACCAAAAGAGCATGAGCAGCGCATGACGCTGAATAGCGAGCGCATCACGTTCTGGCTTGGACAGGGCGCCAAACCAACCGATCGTGTTCATAAAATGTTGGCTGCGGCTGGCCTTGCCGAGGCACCGGTTATTCGTGATCAGCCAAAGAAATCAGCACCTGGTAAAAAGCGCGCTGAACGTGAAGCTGAAGCCGCATCTGCAGCAGAAGCAGCAGCCGAATCTGCAGCAGCTGAAGCTGCGGCGGCCGAAGAAGCTGCGGCGGTAGCGGCAGCAGCCCCTGCTGTAGAAGCTGTTGCTGAAGAAGCTCCAGCCGAAGAAGCTGTTGCTGAAGAGGCTCCAGCCGAAGAAGCTGTTGCTGAAGAGGCTCCAGCCGAAGAAGCGCCTGCTGAAGAAGCTGTTGCTGAAGAAGCTGCTGCAGAGGAAAAGGCAGACAGCTAGTGATAAGCGGCCATTTGCCGATTGGCGCGATTGTTGGTCCACAAGGGATCAAGGGGCAGTTCAAGGTAAAACCCTTTACCGCGACGCCGCAAGCGCTGTCGGCTTATGGGCCGGTTACATTGGATGATGGTCGGCAATTGCAGTTGCAGGTCACCTCGGTCAATGCCAAGGGATTGGCCATTGTTCGGGCAAAAGGCGTTGAAACGCGTGAGGCCGCTGAGGCGCTTCGTGGAGTCACGCTTCATGTGTCGCGTGACCGGCTTCCCGATCTGGATGATGGTGAAATCTATCATGCTGATTTGCTGGGAATGGCGGTGACCGATCAAAATGGCCAATGGCTTGGTAAATTGGTTGCCATCCATGATTTTGGGGCTGGTGAAATTGCCGAACTTGCGGTCGAATCAGGGCCAACGATCATGGTTCCTTTTGGTGGTGACCGGCTGCTTGCGGTTGATATGGCGGCAAAAACAATCGATTTGTCGGTGCCGGCTGGTTTGCTCGATGATGCCATAGATGGTGATACGCCAGCCTAATCCGGCCGAAACCAATGGCGTCTGCCTTGACGGAAAGGATGGGGAAAATGACCAAAACCGAACCTCATCAAGACCGGCAAACCGATGCTAATCCGGCTTTGCCACATTGGCAGGCAACGGTTTTAACTTTGTTTCCGGATATGTTTCCGGGACATCTGGCCCATTCATTGGCAGGAAAATCGCTAAATGACGGCATTTGGGCGCTGAAAACGCTGGACATTCGCGACTTTGCGCGCGATAAGCACCGGACTGTGGATGATACCCCCCTTGGCGGTGGTGTTGGTATGGTGTTAAAACCGGATGTGGTTGCTGCGGCCTTGGCCGCTGTGGCCGATTGTCCGGGCCCGCGAATTTACCTGTCACCGCGTGGCAGGGTGCTGGATCAGGCGCTGGTGCGCGATCTGGCCGCTGCCAAAGGGGCGGTGTTCTTGTGCGGGCGGTATGAAGGGGTTGATCAACGCGTGATCGATTCGGCCGATATGATGGAAGTCAGTATCGGCGACTATATTTTGTCAGGCGGCGAAACGGCGGCGCTGACAGTGATGGATTCGGTGATTCGTCTGTTGCCCGGTGTTATGGGCAAAGAAGCCAGCCATCGCGAAGAAAGTTTTGAGACCGGGTTGTTGGAACATTCGCATTATACCCAACCCCGTGTCTGGAATGGCATCGAAGCGCCGGAAATTCTGGCATCGGGCCACCATCGCAAGATCGCCGAATGGCGACAGGCGGAGGCAGAAAAAGAGACGCAGCGTCGGCGTCCGGATTTGTGGCAACAATATCTGGATCGGCAGGCACTGCAAAAGGGCAAAAGTAAGTGACCCACCAGCACGGGGCTGGCGTCGGTTGAATAACCGGCAAGGGTGACACGGAATTTATGAAGGGAATCGGGCGATGAACATCATTGACCGCATAGGCAATAAACAGATCGAGAAAGTTCTTGGCCAACGTCAGTTGCCAGAATTTGCACCCGGCGACACCGTTCGTGTTGATGTGAAAGTTATTGAAGGCACGCGCGAGCGGATTCAGGCCTTTGAAGGGGTCTGCATTGCGCGGAAAAGCGATGGCGTCAATTCGTCATTCACCGTTCGGAAGATTTCCTATGGTGAAGGCGTCGAGCGCGTATTCCCAACACATGCGCCACAGGTTGCCGGTGTAACGGTAATGCGTCGTGGTCGTGTTCGTCGTGCCAAGCTATATTATTTGCGTGGCCGTACCGGTAAAGCGGCTCGTATCGCTGAAAAAGTAACCCATCGCGAGGCGTCATCTTCTTAAATTGCCAGACCGGCTTTGAGATGACCTCCTCGCCGGCAGCAATCAGGAGAATGATATGTCGGCTCCAAAAACTCTGTTTGATAAGATCTGGAATGCACATCTTGTGCATCAACAGGAAGATGGCACATGCCTGATCTATATTGATCGGCATTTGGTTCATGAAGTGACCAGCCCACAGGCGTTTGAAGGGCTTCGCAATACTGGCCGCGCCGTGCGCGCCCCGAACCGCACGCTTGCCGTTGCCGATCATAATATCCCAACAACCGATCGCTCGGTTGGTATCGAAGATGAAGAAAGCCGTATCCAGGTCGAAGCCTTGGAAAAAAATGCGGCTGATTTCGGCGTTCCTTATTTTGCGATGGATGATATCCGGCAGGGTATCGTTCATGTCATTGGGCCGGAACAGGGCTTTACCCTTCCGGGCATGACCATTGTTTGTGGTGATTCGCACACCGCAACCCATGGGGCATTTGGCGCGCTGGCCTTTGGCATTGGAACGTCTGAGGTTGAACATGTTCTGGCAACCCAGACGCTTATTCAAAAGCCAGCCAAAAATATGCGTATCACCGTTGATGGCACCCTTGCCGACAGCGTGACGGCCAAAGATGTGATCTTGGCCATCATTGGCAAGATCGGCACTGCTGGCGGTACTGGCCATGTGATCGAATTTGCTGGATCAGTGATTCGTGGCTTTAGCATGGAAGGCCGCATGACGGTCTGCAACATGGCGATTGAAGCTGGCGCCCGCGCTGGCATGATTGCTCCTGATCAAACAACCTATGATTATCTGGCAGACCGGCCGATGACACCAAAGGGTGATCATTGGGATCGTGCCGTTGCTTATTGGCAAACCCTGCCATCTGATGCTGGGGCAGTCTATGATGTGGAAATCACGCTTGCTGCCGAAGATATTGCGCCAACCGTTACATGGGGCACCAGCCCTGAAGATGCGCTTGCGATCACTGACTCAGTGCCGCATCCAGACAAGGAAAAAGACGCCAATAAACGTGCCAAAATGGAACGAGCCATTGCCTATATGGGGCTGACACCGGGTCAAAAACTGACCGATATCAAGGTTGATACAGTGTTTATCGGTTCATGCACCAACAGCCGGATTGAAGATCTTCGTGCGGCGGCAGCGCTTGCCGAAGGCCGCAAAGTTGCTGATGGCATGCGGGCGCTTGTCGTTCCTGGATCAGGCCTTGTGAAAGAACAGGCCGAGGCTGAAGGGCTTGATAAGGTCTTTATCGATGCTGGATTTGAATGGCGCGAACCGGGCTGTTCAATGTGTCTTGCGATGAATGCCGACAAGCTTGCTGAAGGAGAGCGCTGTGCTTCGACTTCAAACCGCAATTTCGAAGGCCGTCAGGGCCGTGGTGGCCGCACGCATCTTGTTAGCCCGCAAATGGCTGTTGCAGCGGCGCTGTCGGGTCATCTTGCCGATGTGCGGAATATCTAAGGAAAACGGAGTCATCCCATGCAGAAATTTGACAAGCTGACCGGCGTTGCCGCGCCGCTGAATATTCTGAATATCGACACGGATATGATTATTCCAAAGCAATTTTTGAAAACGATCAAACGGTCGGGTCTTGGCAAGAATCTGTTTGACGAAATGCGCTATCGTCAGGATGGCAGCGAAATTGATGATTTCGTGCTGAATCGTGCTCCGTATCGCAATGCTGAAATTCTGGTTGCCGGCGATAATTTTGGTTGTGGATCAAGCCGTGAACATGCCCCATGGGCGCTTCTTGATTTTGGCGTCCGCTGCGTGATTTCAACAAGCTTTGCCGATATCTTTTACAATAATTGTTTCAAGAATGGCATTCTGCCAATTGTTGTAAGTGCTGATGATCGTGATGCTTTGATGGCTGATGCATCTGATACGGAAAATCCGGAATTATCGGTTGATCTGGTCAACCAGACAATCCGCCGCCCAAATGGCCCAACCGTGTCATTTGAGATTGATCCGTTCCGCAAGAAATGCTTGCTCGAAGGGCTTGATGATATCGGTCTTACGCTTGCCAAAGCAGATGATATCGACAGCTATGAAGCCAAGCGTGAAAAGGATCAGCCTTGGCTTTAAAAACCGGCTCTGAAGACTGGCTTTGGTCATAGCATAAAATTGAAGGAAAAGATGATGGCGTCTAATCGCAAAGTAATGGTGTTGCCCGGTGACGGGATTGGCAATGAGGTCATGCAGGCCAATATGAAGATTATTGACTGGCTGGCAAAACATCGCAGCCTTGGTTTTGATCTGTCTGAAGGTCTTGTTGGTGGTGCCGCCTATGATGTTCATGGCACGCCGCTTACCGATGAAACCCTTGCCGATTCGATTGCCAGTGATGCGGTTCTTTTTGGCGCGGTTGGTACACCAAAATATGATGGCGTTCCGTTTGAGGTTCGTCCCGAAGCGGGGCTTTTGCGGCTTCGCAAGGAAATGGATCTTTTCGCCAATCTGCGGCCAGCGATGGTGTTTCCAACTTTGGTTGATGCCTCAACGCTAAAGCCTGAAGTCGTCTCCGGACTTGATATCATGATCCTTCGCGAATTATGTGGCGGGTCTTATTTTGCCGAACCACGCGGCATTGATGATTTAGGCGATGGCACCAAAAGAGGCTATGACACCAATGCCTATACAACGCCCGAAATCGAGCGGATTGGCCGTGTTGGTATGGAATTGGCGCGCAAACGTGATGGCCGGCTGACCTCGGTTGAAAAGGCCAATGTCATGCATTCAGGCGTGTTGTGGCGTCAGGTGATGACCGCGCTTCACGCTGCCGAAGGCGAAGGCGTTGCTTTGAGCCATATGTATGCTGACAACTGCGCCATGCAGCTTGTTCGCAACCCAAAGCAGTTTGATGTGATTGTCACGGATAATCTGTTTGGTGATCTATTGTCGGATTGCGCCGCTATGTTGACCGGTTCGCTTGGCATGTTGCCATCAGCGTCGCTTGGCACGCCTGATCCCGAAACCGGCCTGCCAAAGGCGATGTATGAGCCGGTCCATGGCTCGGCACCTGATATCGCTGGCAAGGGCCTTGCCAATCCGCTGGCGCAGTTCCTTAGCTTTGCCATGATGCTTCGCTATAGCTTTGATCAGGCTGATGAAGCCGATCTGGTTGAAAAGGCAGTGAACATGGCTTTGGAGAGCAAACGGACGGGTGACATCATGGCGCCTGGTTGCGAGCAGACCGGCACCGATGGCATGACCAAAGCCGTGCTTGACGCAATGGATCGTCTGGCACGTTAGACCAAACCGCCATATCTGTTCATGGCGGAAATTTAGCCGCCCAGCCAGACAGATATGGATCTTGGGCCTTTACTGGAGGATGAAATCATGGGGTATAGAGTCGCTGTTGTCGGCGCAACCGGTGCGGTTGGCCGTGAGATGCTGCAAACATTGGCCGAGCGGAATTTTCCGGCGGACACAATTTATGCGCTTGCCTCAAAAAAATCAGTTGGCAAGGAAGTCTCTTATGGTGATGACCGGATTTTGAAAATCGAAGCGCTTGATAAATTCGATTTTTCAACCGCCGATATCGCGCTATTTTCGGCTGGCGGCGACACGGCCAAAGCCTTTGCGCCAAAAGCCGCTGCGGCTGGATGCGTGGTCATTGATAATTCATCAGCATTTCGCATGGATGACGATGTGCCGTTGATTGTGCCTGAGGTCAATCCAGAGACCATTGATGGCTGCCTGATCAAAAATAACGGCCGCAATATCATTGCCAATCCAAATTGTTCAACAGCCCAGCTTGTTGTCGCCCTAAAGCCGCTTCATGACGCGTTTTCGGTCAAGCGTGTTGTGGTTTCAACATATCAGGCGGTGTCGGGTGCAGGGCGGCCAGCGATGGACGAGCTGTTTAATCAGACAAAAGGCATTTTTGTAAATGATTCGGTGCAGCCAGAAATCTTTACCAAGCAGATTGCCTTTAACGCAATCCCGCATATCGATGTGTTCCTTGATGATGGCTTTACCAAGGAAGAATGGAAGATGAGCGCCGAAACCAAGAAAATTCTTGATCCGGCAATCGAGCTTGTTGCGCATTGTGTGCGGATACCGGTTTTTGTTGGCCATAGCGAAGCGGTTTTCATCGAGACAGATAAGCCAATGACCGAAAAGGCTGTCCGGTCGTTGCTGGAAAATGCCCCTGGCGTGATTGTTATCGATCACCGTGCCAATGAAGGCTATGTGACGCCGCATGAGGTGGCTGGCGAAGATGCGGTTTATATCAGCCGTATTCGCCAAGATCCGACGGTTCCAAATGGTATCGTATTTTGGTGCGTGTCAGACAATTTGCGCAAAGGCGCGGCGTTGAATTCGGTTCAGATTGCCGAATTATTTGCCGAGCG
>ENA-OWPI01004097-OWPI01004097.1-marine-metagenome-genome-assembly--contig:-NODE-4097-length-11888-cov-7.160952_pt1 | contig 11888 bp, 2 predicted proteins | sample MGYA00238138_ERZ651775 | MGnify/ENA primary metagenome ERZ651775 (study PRJEB26906, sample SAMN06265043) | marine metagenome | isolation source: Helgoland LTER site | place: Germany:Helgoland, sampling...
TCTAGAGGAAAGGCATCGTTTTCATCTAAATAGCTGTCGTTGTCGTCGTCTGTATCTATACAGTTGGCAATACCATCATTGTCTGTATCTAACGGAGTAGATGCTGCATCTATAGGGTCACTACCACAGGCTATTTCATCTGTATCTGAATAACCATCATTATCATCATCTGTATCTATACAATTGGCAATCCCATCTGAATCAGTATCGGCCGGGAGGCTTGAGGCCAAAAGTGGATCTGATCCGCAGGTTATCTCATCTGTATCTGAAAAACCATCCCCATCGTCGTCAGAATCACATACATTTCCTATGCCGTCTGCGTCTGTGTCTAACTGATCACTATTTGGAGTGAATTCACAATTATCTGAACTATTTAAAACGCCATCGTTATCATTATCAGTGTCTGCATTATCTCCTGTTCCATCTCCATCGGTGTCTGAGCATTCGCTTGGATCTAAAGGAAAAGCATCCTCAATGTCTAAACAACCATCGTTATCATCATCAGGATCGCAAACATTTCCTATTCCATCTCCATCAGTGTCCAATTGATTGCTATTGGAAATAGCCACACAATTATCACACACATCTCCAATTCCATCTCCGTCCATATCTGCTTGATCGGGATTAGAAACTGAAGGACAGTTGTCAGAGGCATCTACAATTCCATCACCATCTGAATCGCCTACCTGAACGGTTAGTGTTGCAGAAATAGAGGCTTCATTATAGTAAAAGTTACTGCTTTGAGATGCTGTGATAGTACTAATACCTAATCCATTTATAGAGATAACACCTGAAGCAGAATTTATATTTGCAACACTTGTATTTGAACTACTATAAACTAAAGGTGTAGATGCCAAAGAGGAACTCACATTCAAACTAAAGTCTGTATCTGTTATATATTTTGTCATATTGTTTAAGCCACTTAAAGTTGGTGTTGCTTTACCCACTGAAAAAGATGTGCTTATAGTATCTGACAGGAAATTAGTATTTGCAATTTGGGTAGACGTGATTATGGTAGTTCCTGGGGTATAAATTATTAAGGTAGTTCCAGAGACAGAAGCAACCGTTGGATCACTGCTACTGTAAATGAATGTACCTGCTCTATTAGAATTTGGTTCTGGAATAGTAAAGGAAGGATCTAAATAGTTTTTATTTTGAATACTAAATGCAGATAATGTAGTGGCCCCTTGGGTTACATTCAAAGTTTTTCTTATTTCTGATGCTTCTGTGTAAATAGCATCACCAGTGTTATTTATAGAATATTCTACAGTTCCTGTTCCTGTAATAAATAGTTTGTTTCCACTTACTGTCGCTGGACCTGAAATAATCGAATAAAGCATTGCAGATGTAGAAGAGCTAACCGCTGTGATAGGAACTTCTAGGCCAGTGATGTAGGATATGCTAGTTGGCATAGGAGTGCTAAAACCAATTGATTGAGGTATTTTGTCTACGTCTAATAAAACAGTTGTACTTGCTGTGTTATAATTAGCATTCCCTAAGGCCGTGTAAGTAATAGAGAGAATACCAGAACTAGACAGCGCGCTTAAAGTGTAACTCCCTACACTTCCAGCGATAGTGCCTATGCTTCCTGAGGGAACAGTTATGGTAACAATCTCTCCAGAACTAGATGTTGCTGTTAATGGAACAGGCGCTGCATTTACTTGTGTTATTATAGAAGATGAAGTTGGTAAGGCGCCTATACTTATTGATTGATTTGCCTTTGCAATGCTTAAGGTAGCTGTTATGGTAGCAGAGTTATAGTTTACAGAAGGTGTTTGGGTGGCAGTTATAATCACGTTTCCTGCACCAGCTATAGTTACAGTATTTCCGCTTATTGTAGCACTTGATGTGGAAGATGATGAATAAGTGAAGCTACCATCACTAGTAGATAAAGGAGCTATGATCTCAAAACTTGAATCACCGTATGTTTTTGATATATCAGCAAACCCAGAGATTATAGGATTTGCTTTAGTGATGTTTAATGTTATAGTGCTTGTTCCAGCTTCGTAATTTGTGTCTGCAGCTTGGCTAACAGTAAGTATTGTGCTTCCTACATTTAGAATACTTACTTCTCCATTCGAATCAATTTGAGCAACACCTTCATTACTAGAAGTATATGTAAAGGAGTTTGTATTACTGGCCGTTGCTGTAATAGTAAAGTTTGAATCAATAACAGTTTTAGTGATGGGGTTTGACTCAGAAATAGTGATAGGGTTTAGTCCTTTCTCTACAAAAAATAAGAACGATGAATTATCCTCTACAGTGTTCCCATCCGGTAGATTTGTTAGTCCGTCAGTACCCAAAACGGTCTGTGAATTAGAAACAGAATAAGTTACCGAAGCACTACTAGCTGTAATGGCCTTTGCTTTTAGGATTAAAGCATGTTCTTCTCCATTTTTCATATTATCTATAGACCATGTTTTGGTAATACTAGACCATGTTCCATAAGTAGGAGTAGCGGTACTGATTTCAATATTTGGAGGGAGTATATTGGTTATATCAATATCATTGGCATCTTTAAAAAAGAAGTATTTTGCATTAATCGTAAAAGTAATGTAATCATTAACTTTAACAATGTTTTTATCTGCTGTAACACTTAATACCATTTCTGGATTACAATCATTTACATCCTGTGGTGCAGATAAATAAACAACGTCTTCATTGCTAGTTACTTCTACCTTGTATTCTCCGGCAAGAGAAGGTAAATAAGTGCTAGAAATAGCACCACTTACTAAACTAGTTCCTCTATACCATTGATAAGTTTTGTAACCAGATGGAGCTGTTAAGGTGACTCCGCCTTCTGTTAAACACTCTCCTTCGGAGCTTACATTAATATCGATGCTGGGAATAGACTCAAAACCAGAAAAGTAACCAGATATGCCAATATATCCATTATAACCAACAAACCCTACAGCAATAGACCCTGTTGAGTTAACAGAAACATCTCCAGCTAAACCGTCCAAAAAGTAGGTATTCCAAAGTGAGGTACCAGTAACTGATTTTTTAGCACTTAATAACGCTGCTGTAGTAATTGTTACAGTCCCTACTTTAACAATTAAATCGCTTTCAGCGGTTCTAGCATCTGAAATAATTGAAATACCTCCAACCGTTGTAGTTGAAAAATCTGCTTTATCTATGTAAGGGATATAGTCCATTTCTTTATTTAAAAGAAAGTTAATAGGTGCTATAAAATTATAATCTACGTTTGCTCCACTATCTTTACCGGCCAATGCCTGAAAAGCATACACTTCTTTAGAAGCCCTGACGAACATGTTTTCCCCTTTTCTAGTTGTTCCTGTTCCAGAGTAGTAAGAACCAGGAATTACATAGTAATCTCCATTATTGATTGTGGTAATTGGGGTATCAGAACCATTTACGTATATATCTGTATCGTTTTGTGTTGCTATAATTATTGGGTATTCTTTATTATCTGCTCCATACCCTCTAACAAAAACATATTCTTTACCCAAAACGTTTTCAGGAATTATTTGATCTATAGCACAATCTTGACCTCCTGATGTTGATGAAGAATAGTGAAGAGATCCTACACTTACCGCAATATCATTATTCGAAGATATAGAAGCCCCTAACCATCCATCTGCATTGGCTGCTTTATCTGTATTATTACTGTTTGTAGAAATCACAGACTCAAGCACATAAGATTCGCCAGCGTCTAAATGTATAGTTAAGGTATTGGATGTAATACCCGACTGCACGGTTTTAAGTCTAAAAGTAGTAGCTGGATCATAACCAAATATATTTACAATGGTATTGTCTTCCGTAGCCATAATACCAAGAGTTGCATTAGTAGGTGATCCAGCAATAAGAGGCGCACCCCCCCATTTAAAGGTTTTTCCTAAAGCAGCCCTTCCTTTTGAAGTAAGTGAAGACCCTTGGGCACTACTTTTACCTCTGTGGTTTACATAAAACTTCTCTCCGTTTTCAGATTCAAATTTTAATCCGCTATCATTTAATACAATTCCTGTATTTGCATCTGTCACAAAAGTGATGTTATTATCTCCATTGCCTAAACCATTTGAAGATTGAAAAATACCAGCGTTACCTTTAGATATTGTAAATGATATTGTAGCAGTAGTAGCATTTCCTTTATAAACATTTACAATGAAAGGAGTAGTTTCTGGAGTAGACAAATAAATTGCTTGTTGATCTATTGCAGTGGTATTTTGTTTTAGTGGAGGCAAATAGTGAAGCTCACTCAGTTGTGCAAAAATATTTGATGAGCTAATTAAAAATATTATTAAAGCTGAAAGTGTTTTAAAATCACTGAACCAGATGTTTTTCATGCAAAAACTAATTGGAGTTATTTATTCTAAAAATACTCAGCATAAATAAAAAATAGATCTAATTGAATATATTTGCAATAAATGAAACATTTATAAAGCTTTAAATATTAATTAAATTTCTGATTAACAATATTTTGTGTTTTTTGCGTCTTTTTAAATAAATTTACAAATGAATTATAATTTCACTATTTGAAACATGTCTTATATTCTCATTTCTCTATTTACAGGTGCTTTTTGTTTTTTTACAATCTTTACCATTTTTTCTTTTGGAAGAAATAAAAACCTTTTTAACAACTTCTTGATTGCAGCATTATCCTTAGTAGGATTTGTTCGATTATTTCCTTTTTTGAATTACGTTTTGGATGACAGTGGTTATAGTGTTTTATTGACAACATCGGCACTTAGTGTTTATTTTATATTACCATTAGTTTATTTGAACTTAAAAAGGGTAATTTATAAACAGATCAAAAAAAGCTGGATTTTTCATTTTATTCTACCTGCTGTTATTTCAATTTTGTTTTTGTCTATAGCTGAGATACCAAGAACATATTTTGGAGTATTCACTATTGGCTTCTATTTTTTTTATTTTGTTAAGTCAGTACTATTAGTTATTAATTATCTTCAAAGAGAAGATTTCAATTTGATTGAAAAATTAAGAAAGGAGAAGATTAAAGTTTATCTCTTACTGTTGTTATTTGCTAAACTTTCGAGCTTAATTATTTTAGTTACACAAATATTCTTATTTATTGGCAGAAGAAAGAACTTTGATTTTAATACTGCTTTAGCTCTAGGTTCTATAGGATGGATTTTAATTTTAGCTTATGTAATTCTTAATAAAGATTTATTTGTTTCTGCATCTAAATTCTCTGTTTTAAAAAATGAAATGATACTTTTTTGGAGTTCAAAAAGACTAAAAAAAATACAGCTAAGTGATCAAGCCCTCTATGATAAATTAGATGTGACTTCTTTAATTGATAAAATAATAAACCTTGAGAGTAATTATGAATTTATTAAGGACAATGAATTAGATAAAAGATTTATTTCCAAGACTCTAAAAGTTCCTGAGTATCAAGTAAAGCTTTTGTTTTCTTATCACAGCTTTCTAAGTAGCACAGAATATAAAAACGCAATAAAGATTAATCAATCAGTAAGGCTACTAAATAATGGTTACTTAGATTCCTTTACGGTAGATTCTTTAAGTAAAAAAGTTGGCTTTAAATCTAGAATAACCTTTTACAATAATTTTAGAAAGTTCATTGGAGTATCTGTGAGTGATTATGTTAAATCAATCAACTAATTGTCACTTTTCATCGTTTATATATACCCTGAAAACCAACACACTTCCCCGCAACCTGGCACAACAACATTCTAAATAAAACAATTAGAAATTCTTTGTTCAATGCCTCTTTTCCGCACAATGGATTAGGCAATCTCTAAAAGGGCTTTATTGTCTTTTTATATTAATAGTATTTTTTTTCTACGAAATCTTATGTAATTTCATTAAACCAAATCTTAACATTAACTAACTATGAAAAAGCTGCTCTCCTTGCTTAGCATTTTTGGTATTGTTTTATCCTGTTCATCAGACGAAACCTCAACACCTGTTACACCCCCTGCTCCAATAGTTAAATATACTATTACCTTATCTGCAGGAGAATGAGGAACTGTATCTACTAAAACGCAAAAAAGCCTTTGTATGCAAGTCTTATAGTTGAATAAGAGTCCGGATTGTCAGTTGACAAACAGCTGCTCATTAAGCAGATTAAATTTATGAAATATGAATAATAAATCAATTTTTTTATTTTTATTAAGTGTATTTGCCTTCAACATTTCATTTAGTCAGAAAAAAATATCATATAAAAATGCTAAGTCAAAAGGGTATAAGGTTTTAAATAATTCTCCCGTTATAGCTAAAAGTAAAACCATAAAAATCAGCAAGGATTCTTTCCTATTTCGAAATAATAAGAGAAATCAAATATCAAGCAAAATTCAAAAACCACTAAAAGCTCAAAAAGCAGATGATTATAAAATAATCAAGAGTATTAAGTCTAAAAATGGATCTGTAAAATTTTTAAAAGTTAAGTATACCGGTAAATCAATAAATTCCTCAAAAAAAGATTTTAAGAATAATATTGATCAATTTTTAAATCAAAATAGTAAAGACCTTGCTATTGAAAACAAAAACAATATAAGTTTTAAAATTAAAAATAGTAATGTAGACAAGTCTGGTAAATTGCATGTGAAATATGAACAAAAAATTGATGAAATTGAGGTTTTTGGAAGTGATTTAGTATTTCATCTAGATAATAATTTCAAAGTTGAAAAATTAACAGGTTTTTACTCCATAAGCAATAATTCAAAAAAAGACATTAAAATAGATTCTTCTAATGCTTTGAAAATAATACTTAAATATTTTAAAGTTAAAAGAGAAAAGGTGTCTGCTATTGCTAAATCTTTCGGTGAGGATATTAAACCTAAACTTGTATGGTATGAAAAAGAAAACAAACTCTATTTAAGCTGGTACTTTGACTTTCATAGTTCAATTATAGATTCATGGGATATATTTATTGACACTGAATCTGGTGAGATGATTGATTTAATCCATGGCACTTGTGAATTTAATAACAATTCACCTCAAAATTCTGAAGCAACTGGATATGATTTACTAGGTAATTTTCAAACATTTAACACCTTTAAAATAGGCGATCAATACTCTCTTATAGACGCTAGTAAATCAATGTATAAGCCAAATAACACCTCAAGGATAAATGATCTTGAAGGAGTTATAATTACAACTAAGTTAATAAGTAATACTATATATGTTCAAAATGATTTTGATAATCATTGGGAAGACTCAACTTTGGTTTCAGCTCACAATAATACATCTATTGTTTATGATTATTTTTACAATACATTCAATTATGAATCATTAAATGGAGTAGGAGTTAATTTAAATGTCGTTACAAATGTTTTAAGAGATGGTGAGGAAATGGACAATGCTTATTGGAATGGATGGGGAATGTTTTATGGAAATGGAAATAAATTTTTCAATAAATCACTAGCTGCATCTCTAGATGTAGTAGCACATGAGTATACTCATGGGATAATTGAATATTCTGCTAATTTAGAGTACAGGGGAGAATCTGGAGCTATAAATGAATCTATTGCTGATATTTTTGGTACACTTATAGATAGAGATGATTGGCTTATGGGAGAAGACATAATAACAAATGGTTTTTTAAGATCTCTTGAAAACCCTAAGCTGAATAATCAACCAGATCACTATAATGATTTCTTTGAAACTGAAAATGATAATGGTGGAGTTCACACCAACAGTGGAATACCTAATAAAGTTTATTATTTAATAGCTAATACAATTGGAAAAGATAAAGCTGAGCAATTATACTGGCATGCACTTCAGTACTATTTAAATAGATTTTCTGATTTTAGTGAACTAAGAATAGCTATTTCAGAATCAGCCTCTGATATTTTTGGAAATTTATCCCAAGAAAAAAGTATTGTTGATTCTTCATTTGATGATGTTGGAATATTTGAGTCAAAAGATGATATTCCTGAAAAATTTGAAATAAAAGGTTCAGACTATTTATTAGGATATAATGTTAATCAAAATAATAATACAACATTTTATATTACTGATAAAAATGGTGAAAACTTAAGAGTGATTTCCGAATCATTAACTAATTCAAAGCCCTCAGTATCTGGAGACGGAAAATTAATAGTATTTGTTACTGATGAAAATGAATTAAGAGGTATTAATATTTCAGGAGATTCATTTAGCGAATACAGCCTTAGTAACAGCAAAATATGGAGAAGTGTAGCTATTTCTAAGGATAAATCAAAAATAGCCTTAACAACAGAGGAAAGGGAGAATAATATTCAAGTTTATGATTTTAACTCATCAAAATGGAAATCATTTGAACTTTATACGCCAACAACAGGAAGTGATGTTAAAAGTTTTGAAGTTCAATATGCAGATGCCTTAGAATGGGACAATAAAAGTGAATATCTAATTTTTGATGAATTAAACTTAATAAAAAATTCAGAAGGTAGCGATTTGACATATTGGGATATAGCATCTATGAAAGTTTGGAACTCAAAAAACAATAATTTTGATGAGGGTTTAATATTTAAATTATACTCAACTCTCCCACCAAACGTATCAATTGGTTACCCAGCTTTTTCCAAAACAAGTAATAATTATATAGCTTTTGATTGGATTGCAGAAAATCAATCCTACTTAGTTTTATATGATTTAGTTAATAATAAAATTAACTCTTTACAAACCAATTCTTGGTCAGTTCCAAGTTTCTCGTCAGATGATAAAAAACTTATATTTTCTTCTTATAAAGATTCATCACAAATAAAAAATGTTTCTATTGATTTAAAAAATATTGAATTTTTATCAGAACCCACAAAACTAATTGATAATTCCTATTGGGGAGTTTGGTTTAATATTGGTTTGAGAGATTATGATGGAGATGGAATTTCTTCAGATTATGATTATTGTCCTAATACTCCCTCAGGAGAAGATGTGGATGAAAATGGGTGTTCACTCTCTCAAAAAGATAGAGATAATGATGGTATATTAGATGATTTAGACAATTGTCCTCTAGTTTCAAATCCTGATCAGCTTGATTCTGATGGAGATGGAATTGGAGATGTTTGTGATGATGATAACGACAATGATGGTATCGAAGATTCAATTGATAATTGTCCAAACACTCCATACGGAGACCCTATTAATTCTAATGGTTGTTCATTAGAGTGTCCCGTTTACGATGTAATTCCAGGTATCTATACATTAACATTGGTAGATTCTTATGGCGATGGTTGGAACGGTGCGTCTGTAGATGTAACTGTAGACGGTACAACTACTTCTTATACCATTTCCTCTGCTCAAGGAGCGAACGCTTCTCATACCTTCACCATTCCAGCAGGAGCCTCTACTATGTCTTTTGCTTATACGAATGGTGATTGGGATAGTGAAGCATCTTATACCATTACCTATACGAAATTAGATGGTACTTCAGAACAAACTGCTTTATCTGATGGCCCATCACCGATAGGAGGCATTAAAACTTTAAATATATGTTTAGATTTCGACAAAGACGGTGTACAAGATGCTGAAGATGCCTTCCCTTTTGATGAAACTGAGTGGTTAGATACAGATGATGATGGCGTTGGAAATAACACAGATACAGATGATGATAATGATGGGCAATCAGATGCAGATGAGATTGCCTGTAACTCAGATCCTTTAGATAACTCATCATTGGCTCCTGATTATGATCAAGATGGTATACCAGACTGCATTGATGAAGATAATGATAATGATGGGTATTTAGATGAAAACGATGCCTTCCCTTTTGATGAAACAGAATGGATTGATACAGATGATGATGGCGTTGGAAATAACACAGATACAGATGATGATAATGATGGGTATTTGGATATTGACGAAATAACCTGTGATTCCGATTCTCTAGATGCAACATCTACTCCATTAGACTCAGATAATGACGGTATATTAAATTGTTTTGATGAAGACGACGATAATGATGGTATTTTAGATACTTTTGACCAATGCCCTAACACTACTTTAGGAGTGAATGTTGATGCAAATGGCTGTGAAATTTTCTTGCTCCCTGCAAATAATTTTAGTGTTGCTGTAATATCTTCAACATGTGTAGGCTCTGAGAATGGTTCAATTAGTATATCTGCTCAAAATCAAGAATATTCTTATACTGCTTCTATATCAGGTCAATCACCTGTTGTTTTAAATTCCTCAAACAATTTCGAGGCAAGTATTTCAGGTTTGGGCGCTGGTAATTATGATGTTTGTTTCACAGTAGCTGGTGTTGAATCATATAATCAATGTTTTTCAGTAACTGTTAGTGAGCCCGCTCCATTGTCTACCTCTGCTAAAATAGATTTAGGAAATAGATCTGTAGATCTTAGTCTCAATGGAAGTACTTCATACAACATCCTTTTAAATGGAGCAGTTATAAAAACTACTGAGTCGAACTTATCACTTGATTTAAAACCTGGAATGAATTATCTAAGTATTTCAACAGATTTAGATTGTCAGGGCACCTATTTTGAAGAGATATTTGTGAGTGAAGACGTTTTGGCTTATCCAAATCCAACGGAAGGAATGGTTCAGTTATACATTGGTGGATCTGATGATACTGTGACGCTTAATATTTATGATATAAACAGTCAAAATATAATTAGTAAGTCATTTGAAGTTTCAAGTTCAAGAGTAATTGAAACTGATATTTCTCGTTTTAAAACAGGTATGTATTTCTTTGTTTTAAACGGAAAAACAATTAAAACAACTCATAAAATTATTAAGAAATAATGAAGTATTTAAATAAAAGTGTTCTGGGTATAAACAATAATAGCCAGATAAAAATATATGTATTTTTGGTCTTATGGTTAATTAGTTTTAAATCATTTTCTCAAAAAAATTATTGGAAGGTATCCAAAGAATCTGTTGAGATAAATGAAAAATCTTCAGAAAATGCTTTCAATGGTGAATTTAAAGTTTATGATCTTGATCTAGACATGCTTGTTAAAGAATTATATGATGATAAAATCATAAAAGTTGTTTTTCCAAATCATTTAGGTGAGTTTAACACTTATGAGGTATCAGAGAAATTCAATCTAAATGAGAAATTAGCTAGAAAATATCCAAATATTAAATCTTATCGAGGTTTTAATGTCAACAACAAAAAAGATAGGATTGCTTTTAGTATTTCAAATAAAGGAATGAACACTTTAATACTAGATGGTAATGATAATATTGTAATTGATAAAATTAAAAGTCAAAAATATATAGTTTACAAAGATGCCTCTAAGGCTAAAGTAAGAGACTCTGAAGAATTTGTTTCAAAGCATGCTTCATTAGATTCCAAAAAAAAATTATCATCTAAATTTATTGGTTCCTCTGGTTTAATTAAGTTAAGGCTAGCTATTTTAATACCCTATACCTATACTGAAATGCATGGAGGTACAACAGAATCTGTTTTAGAGAATTTAAATGGTATTATTAATAATGTAAATGCTGTTTCTGAATTAGATTTAAATATAGTTTATGAGATTGTTGAAAATAACGATAAGATAATTTTTTTAAATTCAACTTCTGATCCTTATAAAGGAGAAGAAATTCATAATAGTCCTGAGGAATGGGGGGGTAGTAAAACCCAAGAGACGATAGATAGTTTTATTGGATCAGAAAATTATGATATTGGACATCTTTTTGTAACTAAAGATGAAACAGGAACCGAGTATGGATTAGGAAATGCATTTGAAATTGGCGGTGTACCTAGACAATTATACTACGGTGCGGGATGGTCTAGATATTCTAAAAACACTACAAATAAAATTGGATTTGTATGGTTATTACTTCATGAATTTGGTCACCAATTAGGTGGTTTTCATACTTTTACTCATACCTATGATGCTATTGAAAGTCAATATGAAATTGGCTGGGGAAGATCTATAATGGCTTACACTGAAATTAAATCAAATCCATATTACCATCATAATAGTATATCCAAT
>ENA-OWPI01004101-OWPI01004101.1-marine-metagenome-genome-assembly--contig:-NODE-4101-length-11876-cov-2.662429_pt1 | contig 11876 bp, 7 predicted proteins | sample MGYA00238138_ERZ651775 | MGnify/ENA primary metagenome ERZ651775 (study PRJEB26906, sample SAMN06265043) | marine metagenome | isolation source: Helgoland LTER site | place: Germany:Helgoland, sampling...
TCGCGAGCGGAGAGGGAGCCTGAAGACTCCTCCTCGCGCCAAACGCTTGTTGCTGAGGCACTAGACCATATTAGGGAAGCTTACAGGTCGAGCTGGTCGCTTCCGGGAACAAGGGAGTCGCTGGGAAATGGTTGTCATTTAATGCTGCGGGGAGGGTTAGATTTTGGGAGGTGAGTAGTAGCTGAATGTGAATGTGAATGTGAATGTGAATGTGAATGTGAATGTGAATGTGAATGTGAATGTGAATGTGAATGTGAAGATTTGCTTTGTTAGATGTTGGTGAAGACAAAATTCAACTGGTGAATGACAAAATTCAAAATTCAACAAATGAAGAAAAATCCAACTTACTTTTCTTCCCATCTCTCCAGTTTCCGTCGAACCGTTCGCCGTTGCTCTGAGTTTGCATGCCTAGCCCCGATTTTAACCCATTCTCCCACGAACCTTCGTACCTCGTACCATCAGCGAGAATGTACTCTCCCCACCCGTCCATCCTCCCCCCCTTCCACTCTCCCTCGTAAATGCTCGCCCCCTCGAAGACCATGAATCCGAATCCTTCCTTCTTGCCGTCAACGAAATCACCGGCGTATTTTCCCTGGCCCTTTTGGAGGACACCCTTGCCCCAGAATTTATCATCCTTGTACTCCCCCTCGTATTTACTCCCGCCGGGCCAAGTCTCGCTTCCCTCCCCCTCCCTCTTGCTCTTCTTCCATCCCCCGGTGTACACAGAGAACTTCTTCTCCCCACTCGCCTTATCGTACCCACAGAACGACCGGTAAACGCCATCGCCGTGTCTCATACCCTTCCAAAACTCGCCATCATAATTGTCCCCGTTGGGAAACGAAAGAGTCCCTGTCCCATCCCTAAGCCCATCCTTGAGCCCACCCACATACTTCCCTTCCAGCGGGTTCGCCTGCGCGTGTGCGCTTCCGTGTGACCCGTGCTTCTTCTTCTTCTTCTTCTTGTGGGCAGTGCCGGGGGGGGAGCCGGGGGGAGTTTGGGAGTTGGCCGCCGGGGAGGCGGAGGCGGAGGTTTTCGGACGCCGGGAACTGTGACCTGGTGTGCCCGGGGGGGTGTTGCGGCTTGTGCCGGCGGGGGCGGTTGCTGGGGGCTTCATTTTCTTCTCTTATTCACTCGAATTTAATTGGAACTTGCTTTTCGCAAATAAATGTGGCCGTTTCTCGACACTTATTTTTCTATTTTTGTAGTGAATCCCACGAGACACAGGGATATAAATTACTACCGACGTCACCGTTGTATAGGGAATCCTCTTCAGTACGGATTATTTCTTCGATTTACCAAAAACGGCACCCTTTCCTACTTTCAATTCCCAACTAAAGAACAAAAGAGGAACTGATTGATCTCCATGATCTCCAGTGAAGAGAAGGATAGATGGGAGGCTCTAATAAGTTCAGAGACCGAGTTCGAAATGTTCGGGGGGTATGGTCCGGAAAGCCGGTACGATGATGATAACAACGACTACAACAACAACATCAGCCTATTCCCTGGTGACAACAACACCCACAACAACAACAACAACGGCAACAGACAAACAACAATGCAGCAGCTTGTCGAGAAGAATATTGAGCTGACAGAAAATCTCAATACGGCTCTTAGAGAATTGCACGAAATGGAAGAGAGGGCACTGGGAGAGAAGAGAAGGGCTGACGATACAGATAAAGAGCTCCAGGGTCTTCGCGACAACATTGGGACTTATCTTTCGAACCCCAGCGAAAATAAGATTCGGCACCAAAGCGAACAAAAATTTTGGAATAAGCTCGCAACGACAGAGACGCTGAAGGCGAGCGAACCGCCTCCCTACTTCGAGGCGAACCCGGCCAATGCAGAAATTCAGGATTACCCCATGGCCATCGCCATCATTAAGGGGGAGAATATGAGCGGGGTGGAGGCTGAGGAGTTCCGAGCTAGGTATCAGAGGGCATTGAACGAAAACAAAAAACTTCTTGAAACGAACGAAAAATTAAAGAAGAAGATTGAGACTCAAGCTCCCATCATCCAGAAACTAATCAATGCGGCAAGGAAGGAGCAGCACACTCACAAGAAGCATTTAATGTCGTCCGTCCGTCGTATCCGCTACCTTCAAACTGAGAACGACGAAAAAGATAAGAAGATAAAGCACCTCCAGTCGTACGTAAGCAAACTGGAAACGAGCACCATGAGAAATAGCAACAGCAACTTCCGCTACAAGCAGCATGAAAAGTATCTCGTGACGGGAAGGGGGGCAGTGGCCAGAGAAAAGAGCAAGAAGAAAGAGGGGGAGAAAGAGAGAGAACAAAGGAAGGAGAGAGAGCGTTCACAGAGAGCATTCCGGAGATTCCAACAGAGACCAATCATTTCTGCAGATAACAGTGATGTTGAGAATACAAATGCGGAAAATGGCAGTGAAGGCAACAACAAAGCCAGTGATGGAGGAGGGGGAAAGTCAAGACAGAACAACTCAATATTATTCGATCTCGATCCGCCCTCGTCAAAATCTATAGCCTCCCTCTACTCTGCAGCTTCTCAAACAGCATCTGACAATGTGATACAAAAACTCCAAAAGGAACAGAAATAAAAAATAAAAGAAAATGACAATGACACGTATTTGCATTAGGGCAACTCGTTTCTGTTCTTTCTGTTGCCGTTATTTTCGATCTTTTAAAAAATTATTTATCCTACGACCACAACGCAAAGCCATCAGAAGAAGACAAAATAGAAGACCAGCAGCCCGACAACAGCAGCAACTCCAACCATCATCATCGTGTTGGCATCACTACCGGAATTTCCGGTCGAGAAATCTTTTTTGTTTGCTGCAACACCATATCGGCTGCGGAGTTGGGAAGCGGACAGCTCTGAGTCAGGGGCGGATCCCCCCTTGTGGTATCTGCGTGCGTTGTGTTTCGTGTTCAGCATTTTTGCGTCTGGGTTAGTTGGATAATTTGCACGATGTAAAGGTAATTGCCAGCAAAGTTGACGTCTTCACAAGCCACAAAGTCAACAACCCGAGTCGCATCCTCGTATTTGTTTTGGTCAAGCTGCCCCTACAGTCAAGGTGCATTTTCGCGCAAGTTGCTATCAGTTAGTTAATTCGCACCTCTGGCGGAGCTGGCTCGCGCTCAGGTCGGCATCAGCCATCTTTAATCGTAAGCGTTGTGACGCAGTGCGGTTATATCAGTCCCGGGGGAATCAAGAGGGGTTTAAATAAAAGTTGCAAGAACTGTACGGCCCGGGAATAATTCAAGTGGAGTATTCCCCGAGAATCATGTGTTCGAAAATTGTTCTAGCACTCTCCGATGCCCTCCTCAACTATAATAGAATTGTCTGAACATATTTTTCCTTAGGAAGAATATTCACTAAAATAAGACCTCCTTCTTCTTTCACAACTTTTCCTTCTCATATATTAATATCTTTGTAATTACTGGTGTAGCTAGTGCTGTATTTTGCTAGTGGCAGGGAAATCTAGGTTTGGGGTTGCTGGGCTTCACTATTCCGAGCCTTTTGAAATCTCCATCGTGCTTGGCATCCAAGGCAAGGACATCTAAATTACACACCAAGCCACACTCACTCAATCCGTCATCAAAACTCCTCGCGAGGCGCACGGCGCCATCTATAGCATTTCTAAAATCGCCGATAGGAATAGGAACGTTGTCGGATGACCCCTGACAGGTCACTTGCTGTGTCGACCGGAGAGGCATGTAATTCTTTCCAGACATTCGGGCGGCATGCCGAAAGTGTCGATCAAGGCGATAGTTCGGGTGCATCTCTAACAAAACTGCCTCTTCCGGCGCAAATAGTATATTCATAAGGCCCGCGCCGTGGACACCGACTATCACATTGCTGCCGCGTATGGTTTTAAGCTGTTCCCGAAAAGTCATCGATCCCAGATCTGCAACCCTGACATCACAAAGGACGCACTCTTCCATTACACTGACGACCTCTTTCTCGTTCGCGAGGACCCTTCCTACGTTCTTCTCCGCCGTCCTATACCTCGGGATTAATGTCAGTGACGGCACGCTGGGGGGGGGGACATCCCACAGATCAAAGCCCCTCAACACCCTCTCACGGTACTTGTGGAAAAGAAAACCATCACGGCACCCGAGACCCGAATTGTCCGCAACCTTTGGGAACACAATTCCCGCCGGACTCTCCAGGTGCCAAACTACCTTCTTGAAGGTCACAGTCTCGCCTTTGAAATCTTTCGCCCTCTTCAGGGGTGATGATGGTGTGGTGAAAGCGTTTTGAATTAGCTCGAAGAATGGGCCATCAGGATTCTTATCGAACAACACGATATCTGTCGATTGCTTGCTCAGCCCCAGACCTTGGTAGACTAATTCCATGTTGATGAAATCGGCGCTAGAATGGAAGGCGTTCTCCATATCCTCATCTCTGGCAAGAAGATAGGTCGTTTTTTCAGAGCGTCTGGAATTTGTAGGATTATCGACATCATCGACGAAAGAATTCATCTGAAGCGTCATGTGCGGCATAAATCTAACGGTATTAAATTGGGGCGTCTTTTTGCACGATGCGCTCACTGAATGATGGTCGAAAGAGTGGTACTGCCCATTTCCCCTGGGCGGCTTTTTGTTGGAATGCTCCCCCTTGACCTTGCTAAAGTCAATGGTGATTTCCGTCCCCACACAAAACATGTCAAGCTCTTGCTTATGAAACTGTTTGTGTGTATAGCATGTAATCTTCGAGGCGCCGCCATCGCAGATAATGACAGGGTCTTTCATGTAACTGTCGACGAGCCCTTTTCCAAAAGTCTCGTCGCATTTATCGTAGTGCGCAGAGTGTTGAATGTGGTCGCCATTGCCTCCTTGCGGTGGGGATTGAGTTAATACCTTTGATCGAGATTCGGCAGATAACAGCTGGCTCTTCAGGCTAATTATCTCGGCCTGAGCTATCGAGAGCTCTTCCTGCTTTCTTTTTGCTGCTTCACTGTCAACACCAGGGACAGCACAAGGCTGAGAGTCGTACCCCCCCTTGTGCGCCTCCGTCACGCCATTGTCGACGTCTTCGTTAAGCTTTTTGACCAGCATCTCAATCTCCTCCCGCATTACGGTAATTGTCAGGTCCTGGTTCTCCAAAACCGAACGGAGATCATTGTCTGTCTTTGACAATGACGAAACAGATGACGTTGAGAACGCAGGTCCATCCAGTCCCTTGAAAAAGTGAAAATTCGCAACGACGACTATGCTCGTCAAAAGAATTGTCGCCACCACCACTGACATTAAGACGTTGTTACCCCTCCTCGCCATTTTCTTGACCCTTTTCCAGGGGTTGTATCCGTCTAACTCTCTTAATGAAGCTATCTTTTAGCGCTGTGACTAGCAGCTATATAGAGCCTAGATTCGCCTGTCGCTCTTTGGTACGGGTTCCCTTGCAATTTAATATCCGCTTTTTCATCACCCAAGCAAAACTGGATAACCCTGTAGCATCACAATTAGTATCTCAAACTGTCACAATAAGGGCGAAAACTCTTTCCTACTGCTGTAGAAGCCGGTTTTACTTCCAGAGGAATTTAATCTCCTAGGATAAGCGCTAAAGAAAACACCCTCCAAAATTCAGAAGCTCCCCCCACCCCCCCAGCATGGACACTGCTCGTGAGGCCACGCTTCCCACTGTTGCGCTATCTGCGTTAAATGAACTGGCCGGAGCGCTGTCCGCGCCACTTTTCACCGACCTTCCTTCAATAACTTTTTTGACTGCTGAAAACATCCTCAATGTTCTTGGATTTGACCCTTCCCTCTTGAATATGAACGACGACGAAAAGAAGGGGAAGGAGCCTGGCTTCGATGACGATGAATGCGATGATTTTCTCGACGATCTCTTCCAGGACCTTGTGACGGCTACTTCCTTGAACAACTATACTAGTATTCCATCCCCTGGTGAGCCTTCGCTTGAAACGGGCCTGGTCTCGCGTAGATTCGATTTTGCCCCGTTCGATGTTCTTTCCGACCGAATGCAATCTCTCACTCCTCCTGAAAAGACGAAAGTGGTCAAGTTGTTTGCCACCCTTCTCCTCGTCCGACACACTCAGCCTGAAAAGCCTCCTGCTCCCCCTTCCCAGCCCACTCCTCCCCCATCCCCCCCCCGCCCGCAGTCTAGCAAGTTCCCGGATGTAAAGAGTTTTTTTTCTTGTCCTTTTGACGGAACTGGTGGTGTTTCCTCGGAAGAATACGACGAACCTGTCACCTTTTCATCAACCAGAAGCCCAAGCCCAAGCAAAATTTTATCCCTTCCAAGTGGCGCCCCTACAAATCGTTATTTTGGGGTCTTCGGTGTCACTGAGGGACATGCCGCGTCGAAAGCTACTTCGGGCATAATTTACGCGGCCAGTGATGAGGGTAAATTTTTTGATGGTAGTGTTAGGATGTCATTGAGGTCAGACGAGAAGATGAGGAGCATTCTGATGGGTACCCCGCCCTCTCCTCCTCGACCTTATCCCGGAGTTTCTGCACCCTCGCCTCAACTGTCTACCTTGCAGCCGATGATTCAACCGCAGTCGCTACAAACTAAAAATATAGGATGGGACTCAGTAGAATCTCGGATTAGCTTACCGCACGAGTCGGCACAAGAACAACCGCCACCCCCATCTCTCGGCCCTCTGCACCAACCGAACTCCTGGTGGAGTGATTTGGATCGGTGCATCCACGGCCGTGATTCGGACTACGACGAAGATAGGTTAATTTCGAATCTACTCAACGACCCTTCGCTGCTATCGGACAGTGCTTTGGCAGTTCGTGGGCTCGAATCGAAGTCATTTGGAGTTGACGAAGTCACCGGACGTGTCCGCTTGAACAATGGCAGAAGGAGCAAAATAATACGGTTGAATGATTTGGTCAGCGTGTTGAAACACCTCGGTACTAAGGCTTATCGTTTGCGGCTCTTTTCGATACACTTTCTGGACGGTAGAGGAGGGGAAATAATTCAGGGTTTAGCTGCAAGCGTAGCTGATTTCTTGGAGGAGTACAATGCTGGCTGTCTTGAATTTTGGGAAGAAATATCATCATCGTCATCGCCGCCTTCTCTCCTTGTTCTTATAAATAAGATCCACCATGAACCACTTTTCGCGGACTTAACGATCTTGGCTGAGCTCCTTTGCTGCACCTCTTCTTCGATCAGTAACGATCACCACAGCAACTCATGGAAGTATTTCCCCAAGTCAGTCCCCTTGCTCAACTACCTTTACAAAAATGTTGTCGAAGCCAACGTGGCGTCCAATCAACGCACCAAATCGCTTTTATTTATGATATTTTCTTCTTCTCTGCGGCCCTACTTGAATATGCTGTCCCTATGGCTCTTCGAGGGCGAAGTTACTCATGCCGATGACCCGTTTAAGGAGCTCGAGTTTGCCAAGTTGAGCGACCTGGAGATTTGGAAAATTTTGAAACGGTCGGACGCAGACTCCGACGAGACTCGCGAAGCAATAGGGAGCACAATCCCTAATTTTCTGAGACGCAAATCTTCAGCCATCCTCAAGACGGGCTACCTCCTATCCCTTCTCCGAATCAACAACGCGCGCAACTTCCACAAGTTTGTTCCGCCTTTCCGAATCGCCTTCAGCCTCGACTTGAACGTGTCGAATCGTCACAAAGCTCGCTTCGACGAATTCCTCCGTACCAAGCAGGCCATGAACATTGCCTTGATGAACAAAAAGCATTACGCAGATTTGGACAACGTACGCAGCGCTGTCAAGGCACGCAGACAGCTGGCGACGGCTAGGCAAGAGCGGAAAATAATCGCCAAGTTGGAGGAAGAACGAGACAAAGAGATTGAAGTTGAGTCGGCAAAAAAGCGGGCGGAGCTGAAGCGCATTAATGACGATATTGATCAGAAGCTCGCGTTGCAGAAAGAAGAGAAAGATAAAGAAGCGGAATTACTGAAGACGGAGGAGAAAGAGAAGAGGAAGAGGGAGGAGGAGGAAGCCAAGATGCTAGGGAGTTTGAAAAAGGCACTAGTTGATAAGTACGATAAGCTCATAGAGGAAACAGAAAGGCGAACGCGAATCAGCGAATGGAAGCAGGAAAGGCTAGAGCGCTTGGGAGATGAGGATTCACAAAAAATGTTGAAGGAGCTGTACACGCGAGAGCAGATATTAGCCGATTCCAGGGAAAGTGAGATTGCCGTAAAGCCTGTTGTATCTGAAGTAGGCACGCCAAAGGAGGAAGGGAAAGAGATAGTGGGGGGAGAGAATACCGTAGAGGAAGAGGCTCTAGTGGTGGAGAATAATGCGATTGTCGAGGAGGAAGTCGTTGTCGAGGAGGAAGTCGTTGTCGAAGAGGAAGTCGTTGTCGAGGAGGAAGTTGTTGTCGAGGAGAACGTGGCGGTTGAGAAGGAATGGGTGGTCGTCGAGAAAAGGGGGCTGGAAAACGTAGTGAATGAGTTGGGTGTGATGAATTCTTCGGAAGAGGGTGAAATTCCTCGTAAATTTTTTCAAATATCCAGTATCCCCATGATCACAAAGACCAATGAAAACAGTAGTGAATTTGGTAGCAACAATGCGGTGAGAAAACACCGCAACAACGACTACCATGATGACAACGATAGCAATGAAGACAACGAGAAAGTGGACGTAGACGTAGACGTGGACGTAGACGTAGACGTGGACATAGACGAAGCGATCAAAATGTCGGTTTTCGACGTTGTCGATAAACAATTCGCTACGATTGACAAATTGTCCGTCACTTATTTCACGAAGGAACTGAAAATTATGGATCACTTCACACTTCTTCACAGCTTCATGTGCGGTAGTGGGCTCTATTTGTCGGAATTTACGCACAAGTTGCATCTGGGGTTAATGTCCGCCTCTCACTACGTGGATTGGCGGTCACTGTCTAACATCAAGGGAGCCCACATCGCCGCTTCGATTAACACGATGATGGAGGATTCGGAACACTCGAATCTCTTTTCATACGACGTTGACCTCGAGAAAATGGACGAAGGGCTCGACAGCACACAATTTCGGGACGCTTTCGATCCTAATTTTTTGAATTTTCTCAGTGCGGATTATGCTGCTCCGTGGCCGGCGTCGAGTATTCTCCTCAACTTTGATGCCATGCGAAAATACAACGTCGTCCAGAAGCACCTAATGAAGCACTTTCGTGTCTGTTTTCTGATGAAAGACCTATTTCAGACACTCAAATTCAAGCACAGCGACTCCAGGAATAGCGGCAGCGAAAAGGGATCTCTGCATAAATTGGATCTCTTACGTCATGAAGCACAGCACGTCCTGAGCAGCATTGGTCATTACTACAGTATCAAGGTGACCGAGTGCTGGGGAGAATTTGAGCGCGGAATGGGCATGGTTCAGGGCGTGAACGATTTTTGTCGCCTATACGACCGATACTTAGATTCTATAGGGCTTATCTTTTTTCAGCACCCAAGCAATAATGCAAGTGACAGCATAAACCGATCAATCGTGCTCGTGCGCGCTGACATCGACAAGTTCTACCACCATTGTTGCACCTTTTGCAATCTTATTGTGCAGAGGGCCGAGTCGTCAATGAGCTCGACATTTCTGGCGACAGTTGATATCGAGAAGAAAAAACTTGACATGGCTGTTCAAGATTTACGCGTCCATCTACAGCTTGACATAATGAGCTTGAGCTCTGTCCGCAACAAACACTTCAAATATATGTGCGGCTGCAGCAATTTATTGGGGGGGTTTTTGATGTAGTTTTACCAGTAAAAAAAAAGGAAATGAAATGAAATCGTAGTAGTAGCGTAAAAAGTTGTGTTGCGCAGCATTTAGACGACAAAACAATTGTACTTTCCCTAAACATCGAGTACCACCTCATTCTCGTCCTCAGAAGGTGGTGCTTCCTGAACCTCTTGCTTTCCCTCTTCTGCCCACTCTTCGCCCTCCACAGAGACTCCGTCATCTTCGTCGTCGTCGAAGAAGCTCTCTCTGCGCTCTGTCATCATTGCATCGTTTGTACTAGCACTGGCTCTAGGTGATTTCTTTATCCCTACCCCTCGTTTCACCTTTCCCCACGTCTTTCCTATTTTTTTCCTGGCCTTGCTGTTCTGGATCTTTTCAGTGTCTATCTTCAAGGTCTTTACGCGCTTTCTCATCTTTACGATGTTTCTGCCTACATTGGTGTAGCTTTTGTTACGTGGCTTCAAATTTGTCCGCTCGAAAGTATTTCCGAGCAGCGCGTGTTCCCTCATCCTCATCTCCTCCACTTGCGAGAGCGCATGAGCCAGAGCCATTTTGTAACTCTCCAGCTCGTGTGTCGTGTCGTTCAATTCTTGTTGAATCTTATCTCTCTTGTCGCTGTCTACTTGAGTTTTCAGCAGGCGCTTGATATCGTTGGACATCGCGTCACACTTCCTTTTCCAGCTGCTTGCTTCCAGCTTCCATTTTTCTACCGAGGCGTTCTCGGCTGCTTCTTTCTGGTCGTCGCTGTTAAGCTGCTGTTGGGAAGGTTGGTGCTGCTGGGTTTTTGTGTGATAAAGCTGAGACGGCTTCGATTGTAGTTCGCTTTCCAGCCTCTCGACATTGTTGGTCGATTCTCGGAGCTTCGCTTCCAGGCTCTCTCTCTCCTCTGTGAGACGTTTTATTTCTTTGCTGTGCGTTTCCTCAATTTCACTCTTGCTATTGACAACTTCGTCAAATGCCTCGCTCAACTGCTCGAGCTGGTCTTCTATAACCTCTAGTTGCGTAGACAGGGACTTGTTCTTGTTCTTCAGTTTGTTGTATTGCTGCTGGTGTTTCAGCTCAGTCTGTTTGCTGGCTGGTGACACCGAAGGAGACATTGTTTGATTGTTGCTTTCGGCGGTTGTACCAGCTGAAGTTGCAGCTGATGGTGGCGATGAGTTGTCGCAAACGATTGCTTTGTAGTAGAAATCTGAGGCTGAATTTTTCATCTTCACGGTGGCCACAATATAGACAACGTCTCTCATACGAACATCATTCTCAAAGTCAAGCGTTAGAATTATATGATTCGATATCTGTGAGGCGCTCGCGGCCGTCTCGTTGCTCGCCTTGAACATGTTCCAGTAGCCCCAGAGTTCGCCACCGGCCTCGCCAAACCAGGTGACGTTGTTACTGCCATTGGGTATGTATAAGTCGATCGTATTTCCATTGGTAGTCGAATCAGGGGCGACAACAAGCTTGAGATTACCATTGAGGTCGATCTTCAATCCTCGAGGAGTGTCGTTTTTCTCCATTGAAACTGTCAAGCTCGATTGTCGAAGGTGGATGCTAACGTTCGTAGACGATAGAAGTGGTTCAAACGTGGCCGAGTTGCCACTATCTCGAGCAATAGAAACATTCAACGAATCACAGAATAGGGAGTCTGTGTCGAAGGCGACGAGGGCTCGCGATTTAGTAAATGAATTCAATGTGTTGAGAGGGTGGTACGTGGAAGCTATTCTGGTGTCATCCGTAGGGTTGGAAGTGTGAGGAGAAGAATCTTCGTCGAAGTTTAAATCGTCCAAGAGGATTTTAATCTCGCAGAAGATCTGGCAACCCAGATCGCTGTGTGAAGGGGGGCGGCCATAGGGGGTGAGTGACTACGGAGAGTGGGGGGGAGGCGGGCAAATCGAGTGCACCAACATACTCACCTAGCATTGGGGTGATAAAATGGCTTATCGCCGCAATTAATGACGCTGCATAAATTCATGTTCATGGACATGGAGTCCACATGTACGGCATTCATGGATGCCGTCGACTTCAGCCCCTGGGTATTCGACCGGTACCAAACAAAAGAGAAAAAGTCAGTAGGTAGCGGTTGCTGGTTTGATACGGCCCAAATGATTGTGTCGTGTTCATTGGGGGGGCCGCCCTCTAAGTGAAAGTCGGCAAGCAATTTCTTGAGATGGAGGCCGAGTTTTTCGCTCGTCATTTCATCTTCGTCGTCGTCGTGAGAAGC
>ENA-OWPI01004106-OWPI01004106.1-marine-metagenome-genome-assembly--contig:-NODE-4106-length-11867-cov-9.407803_pt1 | contig 11867 bp, 4 predicted proteins | sample MGYA00238138_ERZ651775 | MGnify/ENA primary metagenome ERZ651775 (study PRJEB26906, sample SAMN06265043) | marine metagenome | isolation source: Helgoland LTER site | place: Germany:Helgoland, sampling...
AGAGTTATTTATAATTTCTAATGAAGGTTTGGCGCTTTCAACTGTTCAAAAATTAATACCTAAAAAGTATACAATATCAGAAACGGGTGTTAATGAAAAATCCCTGGATAAAGAATTAGAAGATAAAAGTAAAATTCAACAGCTTAAACCGTTATTGCTAATTATATTTTATATAACGTCGGCAAGTTTGCTTCTAAATTTTAAAAATTGGAATCTGAATGAGTTTATGCTTGATTTTATGGGTTTATTCTTTATAGTTTTCAGTTTTTTTAAAATGCTTGATTTAAACGGATTCTTACAATCATTTAAAATGTATGATCCATTAGCAAAACGTGTTTCTTTTTATGGACGTATTTATCCTTTTATCGAAACATTATTAGGCTTAATGTTTTTAATGAGATATGAAATTAATATTGCTTTAATAATAACTTTAGTTCTATTAGTTATCACTACAATTGGGGTTTCTAAAGTATTATTACAAAAACAATCTATTCAATGCGCTTGTCTAGGTACTGTATTGAAATTACCAATGACAGAGGCTACCCTTATTGAAAATTCAATTATGATTGTTATGTCGATCTTGATGTTGAGTGGAATTAAATTATAAAATGAAAAATTTACCACTTATTTAAATAATTTTCAATCTCAGTTAGATTAAATTTAAACCTAAGACTAATCCCTAAATAATTTTCAGTATTAGATATTTCTTGACTTTTTGAGTTTTTATAATTAACACCAATTTCAAATTGGTTTAAATTAATTTGAGCATTAAATCCTATACTCTTAATTTTTTTTGAAAAAGAATTAGAGTAAAATTCCTGGAACCCACCTATTTCTAAACCAAAATCTAACAAAAAAACTTGGTCTAGCCTAATTTCAGAAAAATTGAATTCATTGTATGAGGATGGTCTATAAAAATAGGATGCAACAAAAGCAAACCCAAGCGTATTTCTGATAATAATGTTTTGATAACCTAGATTTAAATCTAATGTTCGTTTGAGTCTAAGGGGATTTACAGTATCCTCATCTGTTAATTTAGCTTTAAGTAAATTATTTAATGAAAAACTCATTAAATAATTGGTCGATTTAAACATTAACCCAGCATTTAAATCTACGTAACTTTTATCTTGATAAGAATTTAACATATATAAAGGCTCTGGTTTTTCAAAAATTAAATCTGAAAATTTATTGGGGATATAAATGTTTCCAGAAATAAAAGGATATAAGGAACTTTCATTGTTAAGATTTAATTTATAAACATAAGAAAGAGAACCATTATATTGATTTGTTCCTAGATTAGAAAAACTAAAAGTATTTAAACTGTATCCAATAAAAAAATTAAGATCTTCAAAAAAATATGATCCATATAGGCTGGAGTTGTTAGATGATTTATTTTGAAGATCAAAAGATTGTTTTGAACTTATAGAAATGTGAGAATAATCTTTAGACCCAATAAAAGATGGGTTACTAATTTCAAAATCATTTAAAGACAAATGACTATATGTTTGACTTTGTAATAAACTTGAGTTTATTATAAAAATTATTATAAAGTATTTGATTAAATTTTTCATTGAGTAATTAATGTAAAATAGTTTGACTTTATAACTTCTTCACCGTCAAAAGTTTCTCCTTTAAACTCATAATAAAATATTTTTTCAGATGAATCTCTATTTAGACCATCCCAACCTTTATCTTCATCTGTAAAGTAAGAGCCACTTATCTTTTCAAAATCTTTATTTGCGATATCATTTGTATAGTCAAAACTATCAGAATATAGTTTTAGTCCAGACTTTGTGTAGACATTAAATAATCCTTTTACAAACCCAGAAATAGTTGGTCTAAATAAATCATTAATACCAGGTGATCCTGGATATGGTGAAAATGCGTTTGGAGACTCAAAAGAATAACCAATACCAGCTAAAACAGTTTTGTTTAGCTCTTTATAACAGCCTTGTTTACTATAAATTTTAACGTTAATAACATAAAACCCTTCTTTTTCGTAAATATGAGCAACAGTTTTATCTTGATCTCTTATAAATGAAACAATATCAGATCCGTCTCCTAAATTATATTCAATTTTATAATATTTTCCTTCAGATTTATTAATAATAGAAATTTCATCTCCCATTGCTACTCTTGGGATAGTACCTTCTAGGACTTTATTGTTAACTTCTAAATCAAAATCAACTATTCCAACTCCTAAGTTTAGTTCATAAGATTGTGTACATCCATATTCATTTGAAACAATTAATGAAGAGTTATCAACTGGGTTATTTAATTCAATTTGATATTCAGTATAACTTAATCCTGAAAAAGTTATAGTACTATTTAACGAAACCTCATTATATTTAAAATCAAATGTATTATTGTATGGGTTAGCTAATTTTAAATTTATGTAGCCATTTTCCATTAAACATAATGGATCAGTTATTTCGGGTTCTTCAATATAATGTACTTTTTCATTAATTATTTGATGTTCTTCAACTATAATACAATTATTAATATCAGTAATTAAATTAGTGTAATATCCTACGTCTAAATTAGAAATGTTCATTTCAGTACCTATCAATTTAATAAGCTTTCCAGTTTCATCAGACTCATACCACTCAAAAGAGTAAGGACCTTTTCCTCCAGTGGGTTGAGTAGTAATTTTGCCAAGTGCATTTTCACATGAACGATTAGTAATAATAGTATTTGAACTGATTTTTTCAATTGATAAATCAAAATTATAATCAATAATACAACCAGCTTCATCTTTTATTTTTAAATTATAAATACCCGGCTCTGTTACTTCAATTCTTTCATTACTACTTGAAAAACTAGGACCTGTCCATTCATATTGATAATCAAAATCAGGATCGCTATATGGTTTCCCCCCTGTCACTGCATTTGTTATGTCAATTATTCCTTTGTTTAAATTAGAATTGTTAACCTGATCATCTGCACAAAATATTTTTTGAACTATGTAATTTGAATGATCATCATCGAATAATCTTATTTTATCACTATTTAATATTTCGAATTCAGTTGAGTAACACGCTCCTTGATCATCGATTATTTTGAAATTATGTTTTTTCAATTCTAAATTATTTACTGAATATCCATTTCCTTTCAAAGTAATTTGATCATCAAGAAATATTTCTATATTATTCAAAAAATATTTCAATGGAGTAGAAGATAAATTGTTTTCTATTTCAAAATAAAACGAACCTAAACCTCCATAACAAGTGGGTGAAATTCCTTCAATTATTTCATTATTATTTGTGTCTGTTTTTGTAATTATTAAATCATAATTTGGAAGAATTTCTTTAATTTCAAAATTAAATTCATCGGAATAGCAAATATTAGCATCGTATAATTGAATATTATATTTACCTATTTCAAGATTTTCTATTAAGTATTCGTTTGTAGAATTTAATTCAATATTTTTATATAATTCATCTCCAATTAATAAGTTATAAGGACCTTTTCCACCTTTAATTTTAAATTTAAAATCACCTTTTTCTCTTTCACATGAAATATTATTTAGCAATGTTTCCTCAATAATTAATTGGTCGGGACTGGCGATTGAAAAATCCTTAAAAGTTGAACATTCAGTTTCAGTACCATCTACAAAATTTCTATACTGTTTTCTTTGAACAGAAACTCTATAGTCTCCGTTAGATAGTTGAGTAGCGGTGAAATTACTTCCACTATTCAAAACATTTGGATTTTCTAATAATTGGTAATTGTTGTTAATGAATTTGTACCAATTTACACTATAATTAGTTAAAGCTTCTGTGTTTGTAAGCCCAGAGATGTATAATTCATATTCACCTAATGAATCTTCAAAACACAAATTATCAGTTGTTGATAATTCAGAAATTGAAAGCTCGTCAGGTTGTTTTATGTTGATTACACTTGATAATGAGCCGCAATTATTAGTGGAATCTGAAATTGTAGCTGTAATTTCACCAGAGGAGCTCAAAATTTTAAAATAACCTTTCTCAACATCCGATTCGATTACTTTATATGAAGTGTTAGTATCCCATGTAATATTATATGGCGCTTTCCCCCCTGAAACAGATATTTCAACCTCTCCGTCTCCAGATCCAGAACAACTTGTGTTTAAAAAGCTAGTTTCAATTTCAAGAATTTTTTCTGGTTGCACTAATTCAATATTAATTAATCCATAAACTTCTTGAGTATTAGGATTAATTGATTCAGAAAACTTACAATTATTAGCATCTAAAACATCAATTTTAAAATCTCCTGCCATCATTTTAGAAAATAAATAGGTGTTTGACGTTAAACCTTCAGCTACAACCCCTCCATTAGATATTATTTTATATGGTGCTTTGCCACCAGAAAAATATATTTCGAATTGTCCGTTAGCCTCAGAATTACAGTTAATATCAATATGTTTTTCTAAATTTTCTGATGCATATAATCTTTGGGGTCTAGTTATTTCAAACGAGGATGTATTTGAAGAGCATGAAATTTCTATTCCATCGACAGTCCTAACTGCATTCACTTCAACACGATAATTTCCAGCAGAAAGATTTTCAATTTTATAAAGATTATCTAAACTAGAAACATTAATATCGTCTTTAAACCATTTTAAACTATATGAAACTGTTTCTCCGATTTTATAACCTCCGCTAACTTCGATTTCAATAAGTCCATCACCATAATCAAAACATGTTTGATTTTGGGTATTTAAAGTTGAAATTGAAACAGAGTACGGTTCCAATATTTCAAAATCTTCTAAATAAATTCCACAAAGGCCTTGATTGTCTTCAATTTTCAATGAATAAGAACCTGTTTTTAAATCTTTAATAATAATATCTTCTGATTCTTCGTATAATACTTTTTCTATAAAATCATCTGAGGATTCAACTATAATTTTGTAAGGTAATTCACCTCCTTTTATTGATCCTATTTTTAATTTTCCGTCACTTGCACCAAAGCAAGAAATATCAGTTTTTACTACATTTTGAGTTTGAAATTCATCATAAGTTTTAACAGTAAATGATTCAGAAATAATCTCACAGTTATTATTGTCAATAAATTTTAAAGAATAAGTTCCTGGAGACAATCCATCTAAGGAAGATTCCCAACCAACTGTATTTTGGCCTATCGAATCTCCACCCTCAAGTCCGGTATCCGTTGAATTATTGTTACTGTCAATTAAATATAAATTATATGGAGCCGTACCGTCTTTAATTAAAAAATCTACTTTCCCTTTTTGATTACTAACCTGTGAGTCGTAACAAGCATTAGTAACTTTTTTAATCGTAGTATCTAATTTGGAAGGTTGTGTAATTTCAAAAATATCTTCTGTAGTACAATTATTTGCTTCAGTTATTGTTAATTTATAAGACCCAGACTCTAAATCAGTAAAGACTAGGTTAGAGTCTTTCACAACATCTCCAGTTGTTAATGTGCCATTAAAATCCAATACGTATTTGTAATATTCTTGATTATTTTCATCAATAAATGATTTACCACCATTAACATTAAAATATGTTTTATTTCCATCATTTTTAGGAATACTGTTTTGATCAACACAAGTTATATTGGTAGTATTTGTACCCGACCATTCTACATCCGATGAAATATATATTTCTTTTTTTGTGACACATCCGTTAGAATTAGAGTCGTTAGAAGATGTATGATCTCTTTCGGTAATATTTAAAGTATAAAGTCCATCATCTAGGTTTTTAAAAGAATACTGAACATTTTCTTCCAAATTTAGATCTTCATTTTTATTAGGACCTGAAATATTTACTTTATAAAATTCTTTAGATCCGTCTAAAAAGAAATCTCCGCCGTTAAGAGTAACCTTTATTTCATTTTTAATATCAGAATCACAGGCAACAGCACTTTCAGTTTGAATATTGATAGCTTTAGATGATCCTAAAACTTCTGCACTAAGATTAATTGATGAACAACTATTAGAATCTGTTACTGTAAGATTATAAGTTCCAGCACTTCTTTTACTAAATGAAAGTGTGGTGGACTCTTCTCCAGCTGATCCATACGAATATCCACCCACAGTCCATGGAGCAGTTCCTCCGCTTATTTTAATTTGATATGATCCATCAGATCCACATTGAGAGTGCGTTATATTTGTCACTGAAGCCGTTAATTCATCAGGCTCAATGAGTTCAAAATCTTTTGTTATTATACAATTGCCTTGAGTTATTGTTACTCTGTAAGTTCCGGAATTAGATAAGTTTTCGATATTTTTAGTAGTAGCTGAATATCCATTAGGACCTGTCCATTGGTAAGTAAAGTTTCCTGATGCATCTCCTCCTGCAACAATTAAATCAATTTTCCCGTCATTTCCGTTGACACATGAAATGTTGGTTACAGCAACCCCTTCATTTAAAATTTCTATTGGATCATCACCATCAATTTTAACTGTAACAGGGCTAGTAACACATCCATTAGCATCAATAGCATAAAAAGTATATTCATTTTTAATAAGATTTTCAACGGTATATTCATCAGTATTTGATAAATCTCCTCTGTTCGAAGCAATTAATTCATCGTCAAAATAATAATTGTATGGAGATGTCCCCCCGCTTATATTGACCGTAAACTGACCATCTGATGAGCCTGGGCAGGTTTCAGCAATTATATTCGAAGTAGAGTCAATCAAAAATTCATTTACTGAACTGACTGTAATATCATTTTCATATACATACGAAATACTTTCAGAATCTATAACTTCAACTTTATAGGTGCCGGATGTTATGTTTTCAAGAGAATTATCATTTGGAGTTTGATCATCAATTGAAATATATTCAGAGTTAATTTTTTTAGTCCATTTAACTCTGTAAGGAGCTCCGTAGCCTCCTTTATAGCTAAAATTTATTTTTCCGTCATTTCCTTCATAGCAAGTTGGCGAATTTGGAATAAAAGAATTAAAAATAAATGCATTCGGTGATTTAATTTCGAAATTTTCCTCAACAAAACAATCGTTAATATCATTAACTTTTAAATTATAAACTCCAGGTTTCAAATTAAAAATATTTTTTAAAGATGAGCTGAAATTGTCAGGGCCAGTCCAACTATAACTGTAACTTTCTTGATTATTAATAGTTCCACCATTAATTTCGATTTCAATAGAACCATCATTTAAATTAAATTTTGAAATATTTTTTATTTCTGATGATTTTAATGTGACTTCATATTCTGGTTCAGAAATTATCGTTTGAACAGTTGATGAACAGCCTTTTGTATCTTGAATTTCAATTTTATAAACACCGCTAACAAGGTTTTCTTGAACTAAAATTTTTTCATTAATTCCATTCGTACTTATATTAGATTGTATCAATTCTCCATTTAATAAATATTTGTAAGGTGCATTTCCTCCAGAAATATTTATTTTAAATTTTCCAATATTATCCCCCTTACAATTTAAATTTACTATATCGGAAATCAAAAGCTGTATTGGATCTTTAGGTTCTACAATAGTAATTTCTTTTATTGGAAAGTCTTCGTTTTTAGAATCCGTAATTTTTAATTTGTATAATCCGCTTTTTAAATTATTTAATTCTGATTTGGTTGCAATGAGTTCATCAGATTCATTGTACCACTCAAAAGCAAAGGGTTCTCCGCTCCCCCCTGAGGGAATTGATGTGATTTTTCCTGTTTCTGACCCGGTACACAAAATATTAACAATAGATAAGCCATAATTAAAATCACCATCTTGTTCAACTAAAAATTCATTAAAAAATTCACATCCGCTTGCATCCGTAACCTTTAAGCTATAATTTCCAGCACTTAAGTTTGTTAAATTTTGATCCTGTGAAGTGTATTCATTAGGACCATTCCACAGATAAGAGTATTCTTCAGTTCCCCCTTCAATTTCAATTGAAATACCTCCATCATCTTCGCTTTTAGTATTTTCAATTAGAAAGCTTTTTAAATTTAATTTGGATTGAGGTTGGGTAATTTCAAAATTAGTTAGTTCAGATAAACAACCGTTCGCATCAATCAGTTGTAATGTGAAATTACCAGCAATTAAATCATTAACCGCATATAGTTCATTTGGTTTAAGACCATTGGTTACTACTTTATTGTTTAATAATAGAGTGTATGGGAAAACTCCTCCAGTGGGATTTACCTCTACTTTTCCATTACTATCCCCAAAACAGTTTAATTTAATATTAGAAAAAGTGGTTTCTATTTTTAACTTTTCTTTAGGTCCGTTGGCAATAACTGTAGGAGATGTGTAAGAGTTGGAGTCTTTATCATTAACGCTGACTCTGTAACTTCCGGGTGAAATTTCAGTTAATACTTTTGGATTATTATCCAAATCTTTAACCTCAATCCATTGATTAGTTTCATTTAACTTTTCCCATAGCACACTGTAAGGTGCACCTGCACCTCCTTGTGGATCTATAGATATTTCAGTTGTTTCATCGAAGCATTTAGTTGTTGGGGGATTAACTAAGTTAAGCTTAAATGAAGGGTCTAGAATAGTAAAATTGGCAGCATTTATAGAATAAAAAATATTATCTGCCGCTTTAACTCTTATGCGTGCATTAGAAGACTTATTAAAGTCTGGAACAATTAATTTTTCTGATCCGTCATTAGGAGATTTTTTTGCAAGGTTATATGTAAATGAATTTCCTCCGTCATATGAAATATCAATGTCAACAAAGTCTGTGTCAGGAGAAGCTTGATGATTCCATCTAATTTCAATTTCTTCATTTTGGTTTACCGACAAGCCATTGGTATTTTGACTCAGAACTCTAAAAGGTCCAAATTCTGAACGAATAAAATTTATATTAAAATCTTCTTGCATCACAGCACCTCCACCAGTTTTATTGTCACGAGCTGTAAATGTAAAATTCATATTTCTAGACAAACGCGGAATAACTTCTAGTTCATTTTGGGTAGAGCCCGATAATACTGTCTCTAAATTCGGCAAATATCTTTCTTGATCTGTTGACGGAAATATAGAAACAAAAGCAGGTCCAACCGTACTTGTATTTATTGGAGGTGAAACTGTTTTTTCTCCATCAATTTGATCCCAGTTGAACAGCATTTGATTACTTTCTTCATTGTCGGAAACTTCAAAATCATCTCCTAATACAATTGGTGTTCCTGTTGGCACTGTGTAGCTTAAACTATTTGGCGCGGTAACATAAAAGGGAACGGTATTGGAATATCCTTCAGCATCTGCTCCACAGTTTCGCAAAGCCATTGTGCTAGTTATCTCTTTAATTGATTTGGCATGATAATATAAATTTTCAGTATTTCTTGGTCCATAACCCATAATAGTTACTCCAGCTCCAGTTTCTACTCGATTTGTTGTAGATCCAACATTAGCGTTAAAAGTGTGCGGAGCTCCTAGTTGATGGCCAACCTCGTGAGCAAGAACAAAATGAAATGTGGTCCCATTAACTCCCCCAGTTTGACCACCCCCTTTAAGTGAACTACATAATGCACTCAGGTATGCTACTCCTCCACCCCCTGTATCCACCACGTGCCCAATATCAAAAGAATTAAAACCAACAGTATTGTTTAGTTTAGTCATATTTTCACCCAGTTGAGTAAATTTTTCTCCAGCGGTAAATCCGTCAAGGTTGGTGTCGAAAACAATAAGTTTATCATTATCAGGAATTAATTCAAATAAAATAGAAAGATCTCTACCAGAAATTGTATTTAGTGCTGAAATGGCAATATTTAATTCAGATGTTACAAGTGCTTTTTTATTGTCAATGCTAAGTTCTTGAGCATCATACAAATCAATATAATAGTTTGACCACTCGGCTGTAGGGGAAATGGCCATTCTAAATTTTATTAAGTTTGGCGTTTTACCAACAGGATCGAGATTATTAGTTATAGGACTTTTTTTTTCTATATCGTGTTCTGAATGATTTATAATATCATTTTCTAAATCGATATTATCAAATTCATCAGAGGAATCGATTTCACTTAGAATAAATTCGTTTTTATTTTTAACATTAGAAAGATGTAGTCTTTTATTTTTTTGAATTATAGTTATTGTAATAATTTCTCCAATAACATTTACAAAAATTTTATCTTTTTTTAATTTGGAAATACCTTTATACAACTGGATATTTATTTTACCGTCTTTTTTAAGTTGAGAATCTTTTTCAAGAAGGAATTCTTGAAAGTTAAAATCGTCAACTGGAAACTTAATATTGGTAATTGTATTTTTTTTTACATTATTTAATTTTTTATTTATTAACTCTGCATTAGTTTTAAATATAATTTTGTCATTTTCAGCACTCAGATTTTCCCAAGATAAATCCTGAGAGTTTGCTGAAAATGTCAAAATAAATACAAATAAAAAATTAATTAATGTTCTCATTTAAAATTATTTTTGAACTTTGATTATCAATTTACGTAAAAAACAAGTTCGATTTTAACTTATTATAAATATTTATAGTTCTATTTAAATAAAATAATATATTATTATATTTGATTTCAATAAAAATTTAAACCAATGAAAAAATTATTATTTATAATTTCAGTCCTTTTAATTGTCAGCTGTAATCAACAAGCAAGTGAGGAGTGTCAAACTTTAGAAACAGCAAATGCCCAAATTCAAAACGATATCAAAACTTATAAAACCGTATGGGATAAGGTTTTTTTAGAAAGAGATATAAATCTTATTAATTCTGATAGTTTTGACGAGAATGTGACCGTAGTCACTGCAACAGGAAATCTTACTGGAATAGATGCATTTAAGGGGTATTACAATAATTATTTGACTGGCTTCTCTGATGCTGAATTTACTTTTGTAAATATTTTTGGACAGGGAGACAACATAGTAAAACACTGGAACTTTAAAGGCACTCATGACGGAGAAATGTTTGGAATTCCTGCTACTGGAAACAAATTAGATATTAGCGGGACTACTATTGTTAAAATGAAGGATGGAAAAATATTACAAGAACAAGATTTTTTCGATAATCATTCATTTTTATCTCAGTTAGGCTTGTTGTAATATTAAGTTATTTCTTAAAGAAACTTATTACTCAAATTTATGGAGATATTCGGTTATTTTATGGCCTTATTTATTGGAATATCTTTAGGTTTATTTGGAGGCGGTGGATCTATTTTAGCTGTACCGGTTTTAGCATATTTATTCTCACTTGATGAAAAAGCAGCTACAGCATATTCACTTTTTATTGTTGGTTTTGGAGCTTTAGTTGGAGGGTTAAAACAAAACAGAAATAATAATGTTGATTGGAAAACCGCTATAACTTTTGGAATTCCTTCATTAATTGGTGTTTGGATTGTTAGGCTTTATGTAATTCCTGAGCTACCTGAAATTCTTTTCAATATTGGAGCTTTCTCTATTTCTAGAAGGATGGGAATGTTTGGAGTATTTATAGTTTTGATGTTTGCTGCTGCATATTCAATGTTGAATAATAATGCAAGAAAAAGGGGAACTGGAAATATTATTTATAATTATCCATTAATTTTAATTGAAGGATTTGTAATTGGTGCAGTAACAGGTTTGGTAGGCGCTGGAGGAGGATTTATAATCATACCAGCACTAGTTGTCCTAACAAATTTAGATATAAAAAAAGCTATTGGAACCTCTCTTATAATTATAGCATTTAAATCAATTTTAGGATTTTTTTTAGGAGACGCTTTAATAATGTCAATTGATTGGAATTTTTTAATTGTATTTACAACTTTAACGGTTGCTGGAATTTTTTTAGGAATTTATTTTGGAAAATTTATTGACGGAAACAAACTAAAAAAAGGATTCGGCTATTTTGTTATGGTAATGGCTCTATTTATTTTATTCACAGAATTTATTATAAAATAAAAAAACCCCTCATTGAGGGGTTTCTTTTTATAATAAACTAAATTATTTTATATTCTTG
>ENA-OWPI01004107-OWPI01004107.1-marine-metagenome-genome-assembly--contig:-NODE-4107-length-11865-cov-2.629284_pt1 | contig 11865 bp, 8 predicted proteins | sample MGYA00238138_ERZ651775 | MGnify/ENA primary metagenome ERZ651775 (study PRJEB26906, sample SAMN06265043) | marine metagenome | isolation source: Helgoland LTER site | place: Germany:Helgoland, sampling...
GTGGTCCTCCCCTCAGGGGAAAGGTTCCGCCTTTCGGCCTACGGGGATAGCATCTTCCAGAGAACTACAAGCAATGTTCCGCTTCACGGTTTCATCCTCGACGGAACTTTTTACTCTCTTGACTCCACCCTCCGGTGCGATGCCAGTGGCCTTAAGTGTCATGATGGTACTTCCTGGAAATCCTTCACTTCTCTTGATGATGTCGTTGATCGCAGGCAGGCTCTTTTCAACGCTGTAAACGCGAAGTCGTTCGACGAAACTGCGGAAGAACATGAGGAGCGTAAACTCCAAGATGGTGTGCACAATGACTGGACGACAGGGACTAAAAGTGTGCTTCTTGTTGTAGTGTGCTATGAGGGTTTGGATTGTACTGACAGGGAGACCGCCATGGCTGGTGACCTTGACGTTAGCTCCTTCTCCACTTTCGAAGACGATCTCAGGCACGAAATGGGACTCTTCGAAGACTTCTTCTCGCAGCAGAGTTTTGGCAAAACACCGATTGATGTCACCGAGGTTCCGGGGCTAATTATTCTCCCCAACGGTCACATGTCAGCAGATTTCTGTCAACGAGATCCGTCTGGAAACGACCTCGATCATTTGGGGACTATCTTCCAGGCGATCTTGGCACAAGTAGAGACAGAGCATCCCTCTGTTGGAGATACTTCACTTTACGACTACCCCCTCGTTCTGTCTCCTAACTGCAACCAGGCTGACCCCGGCTGGGCCGGAATTGCTTATGCTGGTTACAAGAATAGTTGGGTGAGAATTGGGTCAGGTGGCAGCTCAAATGGCCGCGTGATCGCTCACGAGATTGGGCACAACTTTGGGAACCAGCATGATAGCTTCGGTGCGACCGAGTACGGCAACCCTTTCAGTGTTATGGGACACGGTGAAATTCCGCAGGGACACTTTTTGGGGGGTGCCAAATTCGTCTTCAATTGGCTGGATCACAACGATCACGTTTTAAGCATCGGACGGGCTGATAGTGGTACAACTCACTGCGGTCGCACTGATCTGAACTGCGACCGGATGAATGTTGACGAGCCGAAGCAAGTAACACTGCAACCTATTGACGACAGTGTACTAACTGATGATCGCCCTGCGCTAGTGAGGGTCTTCACGGATCATCCCACGAGGTTTTATTGGCTGGAGTGGAGGTCCCAGTTCAACGGGGGGGGTCTCATGATAAGTTGGGCACCTGTCTTCGCCCTTCAAGGCGGGGGTGGAATACTCGGATACAGCAATTTAGTCAATGTTCACACCTACACCACTCCTTCGTCTTGGCAGTTCGAGGACAAGCTGGAGACACCTGCTACGGAGGTTCTATCGGACTCCTATTTGAAGGCCGGAGAAACTTACGTCATAGATCTAGACGAGATCGGACTTGCAGTTGAAGTCCACAGCATTGATCCTATTTCAAGGGAAATGAGTGCGACGCTGACCTATAAACAGCTTGGGAGCAACAACCATGACGAAGAGGCGTTGGTGATGTCGAATGGGAGTGACGGAGTTTGCCTATCTAATAATGAGGTTCCCCTTAATAGCGGTGAAGTCGTCCGAATGGCCGCCCTTGATGACGGTGATGAAGGAGAGACTGTCCGAGTCGATTTCAGCGGTTTCTGTGCGAGGGACACTGATGATGCTAAGTTCTATGTGTACAAAGAGTACCCTGTCGGGGCGACTGAGTACGGGGCAAACCCCTCTATTGGAGCACTGCACGTTGCATCGGTTCCTTTGTGCGGCGGAGAAAGTGGAGGAGGAGACTATTGTGTGGCAAACGGGGGTGTCCAAGTCACTGTTGGTTACGGCAACGTCGACGGCTGGTTTGCGTATGAGGAGACTGAAGGTGAATTTGCTCCATACAAATTTCGGAACGCTGATTACGGAGTGTCCGTTGCCAATGTTGCCCCCGGCACTTGGGCGATAGTGACAGATGGTGGTGGCTATTACGATTCGAGGGACTGTGGAGTTGACATTGTCAGCTCGAACTATCCCGGCTTCGTTGAGGTGTGGAACTCGTGTTACGTAGCTGCTGGGTTTGGTCCCAACATGGTGGAAGTTGCTTGCAGCAGTCCCACTGAGTTCAGTGTTAGTATGGGAACAAAGAAGAGCAGTATTCGGGAAATTGTCTGGGATACCTACAGTGCTCCATTTTTCGTCTTTATGCCCGGGGAAGGTATCGAGACGGAGGGAGCTGTGACAATTGAGTGCGATAGTCTTTCGCATTTTTGCAGCGAGGGTGAATATTTGAACCCCACGGGAGAGTGCCTCAGTTGCCCGTCCGGTACCTATACTTTCACCTGTAGGGACAGCGAGGCATGTTGCCAACCTTGTCCTGGAGAGCGTGCTTATTTTGAATACGAAACGAATCATTGCCACAACTGTCCTGAGTTCCAGCATAACCCTGACCCTTCTATGAATACGTGCGTAGACGACCTAGTTTGCGAGGAAGGATACAGCAAGCACAGGTTCACGAAGCGTCGAGACGATCAGTGCCAGACTATTGCTTACAACGGCGGAGAACATGCACAGAGATTGAGCGCCTACAGCCACATCAATGATATTGCGTTTGTCTACAGTGGAGACCCCTACTTCGATTTCACTTGCGCGCGCCAGGATCCAACGAAGTATTATTGCCTTCAGATTCCCAAGAACCAGGGGCACTTGAATGCCTGGTACCAGAGGATTGAGTGTCTCAATGGGCCAGTTGATAATGTCTTGACGGCCTATGAAGACTGCGATATGGCTAGTCACGGTACTGACTGGAATTTTGCCAAAGATATTTCTTGTTCGGAGGATGGCTGGAGTGGGTCTGCTCATACTATCGCTGACGGGGAAGGCAATGTTGCTGACTCGGGGATGTGGGTGAGCGGCTTTGAGGAAGTCAGTGAGGTCTGCTTAAAGGATGGTGTGTGCTACTCGTTCAGTGCACAACGACCCTCCCCCTGGAAAAATACTACTGTCATGGAATGTTTCGACGCAGACATGCAGGTCGGCTACGGGAATATCGACTGTGTCTTGTCCAGAACCGATACACAGTATGAATGTGCAGACCAAGACGCCAGGCTGTGGAACACCTTTGATGACAACTGGATTATCGGGCCCAAAAGCAGCAGCGGTCAGTATTTTGCCTTCCAGTGCGGACAAACATGGAGCGACCATGATTTGGTTCAACTTTGGGACGAGTGTTTCACCCCTGGCTTAACGGGGGCCGTTCCCAACTTGCAGCCCCTTGGGATTATCCCGAAAGCATGTGTCAAACCTGACCCTGTTGACTATCCTGGTTCTGTGTCCTTTCAATTGCTTTCTGGGGATGGAGCTGTCTTGATGTCGGGAAGTAGCTTGTCAGACGGTGCTGAATTTTGCACTGAGGCCACTGAGGTTACGACCCCACTCCCGACAACATCCCCGACAAACCCCCCAGAAGTGCCATGCTGGAGCGACGCGGATTGCCCCGAACCCAAGACATGCGATAACGGCGAGAAGGAGGAGAGGCGATTAAGGAGTGGTAGGCTTAGGGGAACGAGCTGGACTGAGAACTACCTGAACAGCAAACTCCACAAAAGGTTGGTGAATGGTAAGAGGCGATTATTCGGCATGTCCGAGGACGATGACGAAGATCTATCTCCTCGCGTTGAAGGGAAGTGCGTTTAAGTGGGTGCAAACTTAGTTTAGCTTCTGGTTTCGATTTTGGAGGCTTGGCTTAGGTTAGGTGGGTGGTACGGCGTTGTACATAAAAAATGTTTAACATGGAAAAGCAAAAGAATGGATTTTCTTAACTAAAAAACTACCCGACCCAATTTTGTTGCACCGTTGCGCTACGCTACACATTATCATTCGTCTTTTGCTTTTTGGTCAGCGGCACTGCTGCTGCTGTCTTCAGGGTGCACCCGTTGCTCCCAAATTCTACATGGCACGTCCCCCCCACCTCATTCTTCTGTATTTCTGAGAGAGGAATATCGGTGAAAGTAATTTCTTCGTCCGAGCCAATGGAGAATGAAAAGGATTCCCCTTCTTTGGCGTTATTCAGAGATTTATTTAGGACAACCGTCGACATTTCTTCTTTCTTAACTCCGTCAAACAGCTCCTCATAAATTTTGTCAACGCCAGAATTTTTTTCCTCCTCGCCCACGGATTCCCCGCTCAAATGAAACGCGCCACTATTATCCCACCTTTCCACGCCAATGGGCTTGTAGTTTACCCAAACATTGACGAGAAAGGTGATTCTGCGCCCCCGTCGAATGGCGCTCCCCCTGTTCTTCTCCGGCTCCCCGAGGCTTTTGGCGTATCCCTCTAACTCCTCGTCAAGAGATTTGCTCTTGAAACAAGCCACAACTGCGTGCAATGATCGACCGTCAAAGCACACGTGCTTCCCTCCGGCTGGGTATGATATCACCCCCTTTTCCACTACTCCTCCGTTCGATTGTGTGCTTCCGCCACCCTGGATGCTATCCACAAAGCGATCGAGTATGACTGTCGGAGCACCAAGATCTGTTAGATAAGTCACAGTTGATACATGAGGAAAGACGTGAATTCCGGACATCTCATTCAGATCTTCGTCTTTATCATAATGGAAGACAACACCTTCCTTGCTCAGACCAGATGTATTATCTGTGGCGGCGTAGCGACCAGAAGGCGGAGACGGTCGAACCTGGCACCACCACTCTGCTCCGCTTGTCGAATGATCCACACAGGAAGCTAACTTCTTATCCCGCAAGTGGAAGTCAAAAACAGACTTTGCAATCCTTTCAAAGTTGTTTGCCGGCGCTGCCCCCGAAGGAAGCCAGAATGTCCGGGGAAGCAACACGCAATCTGTCACATCTGCGTCCTTGTACAACTCGTCGTGACTATCAGAAGGAGTCAGTGCAGGGAGCATGTAGTGCTCTGTCCGAATCTTGCTGCCGACGATGTCGATGTCACTCTGCTCTTTCTTGTTAAGGTGAGGCGGTGGCTGGGGCAGTCCCGTTGAATCTAAATTTAGTGTGATCTCCATCCGACCGACTGACCGACCGACTTTCTACAGAGGAGGAAGGGAGGAAAGGAGTGGTAGGGAGTGGTAGGGCAAAGTACAGCAGCAGCGAAGCATTCGACAACAAGCATTTATTTTCTTTCGGCTGATTTTTCTTCAGCCAGCCCTCAAATCGTCCTTCTCTTCACGCTAAATTATCTACTTAAGTGTGGGTGTGTCTGTGTTAATATCTCTCGTCGTGGTGTAACTTCTTTTATACACTCCCCTCCCTTTTTCTATTAAAATCCCCAATGCTTCGCAAGGCCATCACAGGCTCGCTCCCTTGTCGAGTTCTTCTTGCACGTCAGTTGTCGTCTACGTCCTCCTCCGCGTCGTCGTCGTCGTCGTCTTCTTCCTCCTCGGCCCCGATGACCAGGATTGAGGAGGTGCGCCATATAGTGCATGAGCGAATAGCCGGGCGAGCTCGTTTTTATGACAAGGTAGCAGTGATGAAAGGTTCAGTGGCAAAAAAAGCGGCCCCCAGCGTCATCACGGGAGGCATAGACGATAGTGATAGCGGTTTGAAAGGTGCCGTGTCGTCTTCGTCAAAATCGATCGAGAAAAAAACGAATGACTATGGTGATTTTTACACTGTGACACTGGATGGAAATGAACTAAAATCTCCGCGGCGGCATGAGCTGTACTTCCCAACGATGGAACTTGCTTGCGGGGTTGCTGTGGAATGGGAGAGGCAGGGGGGAGACAAGATGGTTGTGGAGGATGAGAGCGTGGATGACGATAATACGAATTACAATCCAAAAACTATTGAGCCCTCCACCATGCCTTTGATGACACTGTGCAGTACAGCGGTGGACCAGATCGGTGTGACACCGGAGACGGAAGAAACGTTTGGAGGGAGAGCAAAAGTTGAAGAGAATGTGATGAAATATCTCTTTAATGACACCACCTGCTACTTTGCTGACGACACTGAGGACGACCGGTTGCTGCTGGCCAAACAAAAGGATAGCTTCAACAATCTCCACGCATTTGCTGAGAAAGAACTCAATGGCAAGGTCGACGTCGTCCATGGCTTTGACCTGAGGAAAATAAAACACGGCGAGGAGCTCGTGCAAAACGCTTGCTTGTTCGTAGCTGGCTTAAGTGGGTGGGAACTGGCCGCCCTGCAGAGTGTGACAATGGAGGCCAAGTCTTTCCTCGTGGGGTTGGGGGTGATTAAGGGATTTCTGAGCGGTGAGGAGGCCATCAAACTTAGTAGAATTGAAGAAGAGTTCCAGCTTGAGACATGGGGACTTGTCGAAGGCGGGCAGGACATAGATCGGCTCAATTGCGGAGTGCAGATTTATGCCAGTTGTGTATATCTGGACATGCTCCGAGCAAAATGAAATGCAAAAATGAAATGCAAAATGAAATTAAGTGGATAAGAATTTGCAGACAATAAAGTATCTTCTTCTTTCTCTTGTGTTCATATTCGTTTTCGTATTCAATTCTCCGGTCAAGGTCAAGATTCAGGGTCCATTATTCTGAATGTTTGCAGATGCCGTTGTGCCTTGCTCCCCTCGACACCAATCACCAACAAGTCGTCCGTCTTCGTCTGGCACCAGCTGAGCGAAAACGTAGTCCCGCTGACAGGTATCCGGTCCCTGAGCACCCACCTCCCCCCGTTGGCCGTCCCGTCCCTCCTCCCCCACCAGTCGTCCCCATTGTCGTTTCCGTAGCGATCGTCCTCGTACATGTTCCCGCTTTCGTGTCTGTACTCGAGCAGCTCGACTTTGTTGCCTTCGCTGCCGATGGCGCAGTAGCACTTCCCGGGAACTCGGGAGCATCGCGAAGGCGAGGAGAACGCGATGGAATGGATGGTCGATGTAGGATATGTCAGGTCGTAAGGGCAGCCGGTGCTTGTCATGGTTGGAAGGCTGAAGAGATTCAGGAGGCCGTCGGCCCCACTCGCAGCCAGGGTACTTTCTGGACAACCTAAATCTACTGTATTGTTGCAGCCATCCGTAAAGTCGTTCGTAAGGTTGTTCTTGTCCGTCTGGGGGTCGAATATGTCGATGGCGTAGATGGAACCTGCGCTAACTTTCTGTTCAAATGAGCGCCCGTTTCCGCCAGCCCCAGCCCCGACTTCCCAGAGCTTAACGACCCCGAGTTTGTACCCATCCTGCTGCACGCTCCCCCCCCCCACTACGAACCTTCCATTCCTAGAGTACTTAATCTTGTTGCACTGCGCTTTCGTTTGGACCTCGTCCCTGAGTGCGGCAGTGCACTCGGACGTGGACCCGGTGGAGCTCACCCTGACGTCGAAAATGAGAAGCCGGTCGCCGTCGGACGGGCCGATTCCGGCCCCTCCCGCCACCACGGCGGCGATTTCGTATGAGCTGAATGCATTCTCGTCGGCATTGGCATTTCCATTTCCATTTCCATTGCCATTTCCATTTCCATTGCCATTTCCATTTCCATTGGCATTCAGCGTTTTTTGTCTGACAACAAGATCAACAATCAGCCCCTTCCTATCATCGTGCCAAAGTACATTAACCGCCCCCGCCCCCCCCTTCCTCGCTGACTCCCTGACGTCCCCGTGGCAGATCCTGCTCCCCTCTGACCACACCAGGTGGTCAAAAGAACCCGGGAGAAACCTCACCCTATCGGTGCAGCTCGCCCCCCTCCTACAGGTCGGGCTGGACCTGGCAAAGGCGCGGACCACCTTCTGCAAACCCGGACCGTTCACGCTGTGGGGCGAAAGAGCCCCTTCATAGACGAATATGGCGCCGAGATCGGGGCCGGGGGTCCCCTTCTGGGTGTTCCCCGTGGAGGTCAAGGCCGCCACGCGGAAGGTGTGCACCGCATCGGATTGGCTCGGGGATTGGCCATTGTCGAGGGCGGTGTCCAGGGCGAGGGCCGGCGCGCGAGGGAGTCCCCCGAACGGCTCCGGACCGACGAATGACAGAGGGAAGAAGGGCAGGTCGCTGGAGGGAGAAGGGATATGAGGAGGAATAGATGAGGATTGCTCGCGATCACGATCACGATCACGATCCCCACGATCACGATCCCCACGATCACGATCCCCACGATCACGATCCCCCCCTCGGGCTTTGTGCGGTGGTGGATCGAATACAACGTGCGACATCGAATTGGGGTGAGCGTGCGACATCGACATCGAATTGGGATGTACGTAAGCACCTTGCGAGGCCGGATGCTGCATCTGCATCCTTCCACCCTGTCCACCTCCGCCTTTGTACCCTCTCCCTTGCTGCTGTCCCGACCCCGGCCCTCCGCCGGGGGGACCGTCCATCGGCGGGGGGGCATCCTGTCCCATGCTCATTATCGGACCCTGATCGCGGTCCTGCATTCCACCACCACCACCACCACCACCACCGCGGGCGGACCGCTGACCCGGTCCGGGACCGCCTCGGTTACCCACGCCAGAACCACCACCGCCGCCACCGCCAGAGCGATTGTTACCACCACCCCCTCCGTATCCTCTCTGATCCCCTCGAGGTTCAGCACGATCACGACCGGGTGCTCCGGCGGACCCGCCGCCTCCACCGCCACCGCCGCCGCGGGGGGGGGGAGGTAAAGACTTTGTCGACCGGGACTGGCGGTGCATTCTGGTGGAATTTTTTGGTTGTGTGGGAGTGCTGGTGAAGGGAAGGGATGTTGAGGTGTGTGGTGAAGGTTTTATATGCTGTCACGGGGGTTATGAGGAACACTTGCCGAAATTATTTTCTTTGCTGGATATCGTGGATGCTTCCAAACATATATATATTTTTTTGTTACATTTCTTCTCCCTAGCTGTCATTGCATCATACTTAGCCCTAGCGGGGAATTTAGCATTAGCGTTGGATTAATTCAAGATGAACTGCCTGACCTTGACGTTTTTTGGTTCCGTGCTACTCCTGCTACTATTAAAGGTAGCCTGCGATGACGTGTGTGCCACTCCTGAAACATGCCCAGATCCTATTGTTCGCGAATATTTGATGCAGCAGCAGCAGAAAATGGCGTCCCCTAAACCTACTACTACCTCTCCCGAAAAGTCCAATGACAGCCAACAAAATCCCAAGCTAAAGAGAACCCCAGACCATGTAATGACCAGGGAGAAGGTCAAGTCTAAGGTGGGGACTATTCGCAGAATGGTCGGCGAATGCGACGGGCCCGACGAAGAAGACCGCTGCGGGACTTGGGCGTCAATGGGCGAGTGCGAGCACAATTCTGGTTACATGATGCAGTTTTGCTGCCAGAGCTGCAAGAAGGTGCTATTGCGCAGTAGCGAGACGAGGGTTTTGACAGAGCTCGAGAGGAACGGGGGGTTGGAGCAAGAGGTTTCGGGCAGCGCGGAGGAGCAGGAGAAAATGGCCGCCGTGCTGGCTGAGATGTGGGAGCACATGGAAAGTTTGGATTTCGAGCTGGTGGACAACTGCAAGAACACCAACAAACTTTGTGTGTTTTGGGCCGCAATTGGCGAGTGCGAAGCGAACAGGTCCTGGATGATTACTGGATGCGCACCGGCTTGCAGGAGCTGCGACAAGCTTCTGTACGAAAATCGGTGCCCGTTTGATGAGTCAATTGAACCCATCTACAAACCGGGAGAAATGAATGACATGTTTTCCTCGTTGGTACGGGACTACGATGATGCATACGGGCCCATCTCGGTGCTGAGCGACGATCCTTGGGTGGTCACGTTTGATAACTTCTTGACCGATGAAGAGTGCGATCGGCTGATTGAGCATGGGGAAAGACTGAATTTTGAGAGGTCCACAGATGTTGGGAAGAAGAACTTTGACGGAACAATGGAAAAGGTTGTTTCTCAGGGGAGGACGAGCAGCAATGCGTGGTGCAAAGGAAATTGTAACAATGATACAGTGGTTGAGGAGATAATGCGACGGATCAACACAGTGACCAGGACGGAGCTTAACAATACCGAGCAGCTTCAGATTCTCAAGTATGAGCCTGGAGAGTTCTACAAAGTTCACCATGACTATATTCCAAACCACAAAGATCGTAATTGTGGCCCCCGTGTTTTGACTTTCTTTCTGTATTTAAATGATGTCGAGGAAGGCGGTGCGACCGGCTTTCCTACTCTGAAACCACCCTTGAGAGTGTTTCCGAAAAAGGGTAAAGCGTTGCTGTGGCCCAGCACCCTGAACGGAGACCCTTTTTTGAAGGATAGCAGGACAATGCACGAAGCAGAGCCCGTCGTACGCGGGAAAAAGTTCGCAGCGAACAGTTGGATTCACTTGAAGGATTTCAGGGCAGCGCACGAAAAGGGCTGTGCTGGATAGTTGGGGGGGGTTTAGAAAAGTAGTGAAGTAGAGCCACCACAGGTTGGTGTTAAGGTCAAGGACAGTAACAAATTTTGAATGGAGAAACTTAAACACTTACTACTTTCGCTACAAATAATTGTTTTTCGTTTGTGCTACAGAATTAGGTCCTGCATATTGCCAACATGGTAAAATTAGTGTTGTCTGGATCACGGGCCATGAAACTCTTGATAGCCTCCATTGTCTGGGAGACAAAGGAACTACCTGCCGTGATCGCCCCGTGTTTAACTGCGAAATGGGTTGGATGTGTAAATATGTTGCTCGATGGCACAAGAACGGCCGCTAGGGGGGGAAGCGGTGCACTTGTTTAAATCGAAGTGAGGGAGTCCTAAATCCCTCGACGTTGTTCTCGGGCTTCTAATGAACAAAGTTGAAGACGACTGTGGGTGGGAGCCGTCTACAACTGTATATCCACCCTTAATATTTCTTTCTTTCTTTCTTCTTAAGTCTCACACTCACCTGGCCCAGCCTTCCTACCATCAAACTCATAAACAAAGTTGTCGACCCCCTTAGCAAAAGCAATAAAGTGATTGTTCACTACCTGATCCAAATCGCCCCTTGCGTTCGCGTTTGACTCATCCTCGCACGCCTCAGTGTGTACATTCTGGATATCCGGGTCGCTCTCTAAACGCTCCGCGTTGCTTTTCCCCGCCACACTCTCCTCACCCTTGAAGTACTTTGAGAGCCAACCACCCTCTATGAAATTATCTCCGGGTAGGTTTCCGAGAGCGTGCAAAAGTCCAATTGTACCGCAGGCGTTGCCAATCCTCTGCTCGACGAAAAACTTCACATTATTCACATTGTCTGTAAGTTTCAATGACTCTCCCTGCTCTTTGCGGTGTGACTCTTGGTTCTCCGTCATTGGGAACAAGAAGAGAATAGCCTCCGGCAGCGCTGGAAGCATATCAATCGCCCATTCTTCGGTGCTGTATATGTCCGTGCACACGACGTTCGATTTCAGCCCAATTTTACCCAGGTACTTGTTGATCACCTCAGGGTTGGACTCAAGTGGGAACCATCGGTTCATTATCTTCAGAGAGGGTTGAGCAACCACCACGCTTTTTTTCTTCGTCAGCAGCAGCAGTAGATAAGTGAGCTCAGTTGGGCGAGATTTAAAGTTGTCCTTCTGGGACAAATGTCTTAACGGTGGAGGCTCGTGTGTGGAATCGAAGAAAAAAAAAGGATTACAAAACGACACATTTGTGAAAGTGGGATTTTTCTCTCGCCATCTCAGAGCTACGCTGCTGTTGAGGGAAGCAACGATCACGTCGCTCTTTTTATTTTCCCACCTACTGTTGAGTTTTTCATTGCCACGGGGCTGGGTGGTCTGACCTCTCTTTATTGCCCCGTTTCCATCGTCCTCGTCATGGACAAACCCGCCCTTAAAGACGTAGCAACGTATCGTGACTCAAAAGGGATGGTCGAACATCTTCAAACGACTCTTGGAAGCTCAAATGTGTTCATGTCTAATGTTGCTGGGTCGGCAGGCTGGGGATTTCTCATTTCGTCGGCCCTCACTTACCATCGTTACAGACACCTGTTATCTTCGGGTACGATTGAGAAGATAGTAAGCACAGCGAA
>ENA-OWPI01004110-OWPI01004110.1-marine-metagenome-genome-assembly--contig:-NODE-4110-length-11852-cov-3.467176_pt1 | contig 11852 bp, 11 predicted proteins | sample MGYA00238138_ERZ651775 | MGnify/ENA primary metagenome ERZ651775 (study PRJEB26906, sample SAMN06265043) | marine metagenome | isolation source: Helgoland LTER site | place: Germany:Helgoland, sampling...
CCCTGTCGGGATCGTTTACTCCTTTGGCGAGTCGCTTTACTTCATCGCCTCAGATATCCTCAGAAGCATTTGGAGAGCCATATACGACCTCTTTAGGGACGTTTCAACCATTGTATCCGTTACGGCTTCAAAGTTCCTCAATCGGCTTCTAATGGATTCGGGGGTTCCTTTCGGTAATCATTCCGTTTCCGCAGTACTGGGAGCTAACCAACGAGAGAAGACGCTCACGCGCTTGGGGACATGGCTCACCTCGTTACTCGATAGCGTAGAGGACGACCATTGCCGCAAGGCTTCGGAGAGGGCGGGCATATGAAAAACCTCAACGCGGTACTCACTAAATTCGCGGATGAAGTCGTCAAGTCGGCAAAGCGTCATCTCGGAGGGAGGAAGATAGGGAAGAACAAGAGCTACGGGGTAGCGTCTGGAACGCTCAAGCGTTCTCTTTCTTACCGCATCCGCGTACAAGGCGACACGATTAAATCGATCACCTTTGGAGCAAAAGGCAAAGCCGATAAATACGCGGCCTTTTTGCATTGGGGAGTAAACGGCACACGGAAGAATCAGAAGTCGCCTTTTTTCAAATTCAAGTTTGAAAACCCTTCGAAGAAGCATCGGTTAGAATTAATGAAATGGATAAGATCGAAAGGCATCAAATCCAGAGATAAAAAAGGGCGCTTCAAAAAACAGAGCGCGGAGTCTTTGGCTTTTGTACTTGGTCGAGCCGTCAAACGTAAGGGAATCGTAGGTCTTCGGTTTTATGAGAAAGCCTTTACAGCCGTTTCCAAGCGATTCGATAAGAAGATGGGCGACGCAATAGCGGAAGACATAAAAGACAAGTTCAAGTTGAAACTCGGTAACATCACAATAAAATGAGCGCGGTATTTATAGACACTCCCGGCGAGAATTGGTTTCCAGCAGGCCAGCGCTTGATATTTACCCTCGGTTCTCAAACGACACCCCTCGACGCGGCCTATCGTTTCATTATCCAAGTAGAAGAGAACGGGACGGAGATATCAAAAATCTACCTCACCCCCAACCCGAACGAACGCTCGTTCTTTGATTTGTCCGAAGTCGTAAAGGGGAGAACGGAAGTCGACCCGTTTCGATACAACACTACGACGGCGATTCACAGCTTCAATAACCAACCGTTCACCCGCGCAAATAACGGAGTGAACCGCTATACGGTACGGGTGGGGTATTATGACGGATCCGAGAACCTCGATGAAGATAACCAGACGCTCTACCTTGTCGATGGGTACGAGCAAATTTCGGACGGCCTTCACCCTTCATTCGCGGACTTCTACGGCACGCAATCCAATAGAAAGGTATGGCTTACGGATCGCGTTCCTTCGAACAACGTTATCGAAATAAAAGCGGGCATAGAAGACCAAGGGCTTGGGGCATTCCTTAATACCGACGACACAGGCTCGCTTATCGAGCGCCTTCTCTTTAAGATATACGATACCTCCGGCACGTTAGACGATACCTTGACGTATGACATAAACTATACCAATGGGGGCTTAGTACCGTCTACAAATTGGGAGGCAAACGCAACAAACGTCAAAGGGAGTCTTCTTTACACCTACGCATATCCCGGAGCTTTTTCCGGACTTCTAAACGCCCTCAACGCTGTCGTGGGTGGGTGGAGTTATTACGACGTAATTCCTTCGACGGGGCTAAATGTGCAGACAGGAAACGTCCTTCGTGTGACGAACGACTGCCGCTATACAAAGAACGAAGCCGTTCAGCTCGGCTGGGCAAATACTCGCGGCGGGTGGGATTACCTCCGCTTTAACGGCAAGAAACAAAAGACCGTCTCCAGAGAAGAGAAGACCTATCGAAAAATTGTCGGCGATTACAACGCTTCGACCTTCTCTTTCGGACCGAGCGAGAGGCAAGTCAAGCCGTACCAACTCGAAGCAAAAGAATCGTATCAACTGAACGGGATTCTCACCATCGAAGAAATTACGCTCATGCAGTATTGCCTCCGGTCGAAGAACGTCATGGTGCGAATTGACGGCGACTGGGTTCCCGTCACCATAAAGACGAGCTCGATGCAAATCGAAGAGGAAACCGTCTCGAAGGTTTTTGTTATTACGTTCGACGTTGAACTCGCTCAAATCATCCGATGCTAAGACTTACGATAGAAGGAAATGAAATTGAGCTGTACGAGAACGAGCCGATCAACCTCTCGTATCAGTTTAGCAACCTCCAAGAAATCAACGCTTCGGCTTCGAGCTTCTCGCAGACCTTCCGCGTTCCGCTCACCAAGAAGAACCAAGACTACTTCGGTGCGGTGAATGAGTTCGGCCTTATAACTACATGGGATCCCAAAACGAAAGCCTCTGCCGAACTGACTTCAAGCACCATTCCGATAATGCGCGGCTTCATTCAAGTGAAGGGGGTGTACGTGCAGAAGGGTAAATACGCAGACGTTGAAATCGTTTTCTTCGGGGAGACGGCCAACCTCTCGCGGGATATCGGCGACGGGATGCTGACAGACCTCGACTTGTCTTCTTTTAACCATACGCTCAACGCGACAAATATCTCTGGAAGTTGGGGCGTTCCTGGTAGCTTGTCGAGCGGTGCGATACGTTACGGTTTACCCGACAAGGGGCAGAATTGGTTCGCCAATCAAACCGACAACATTTGGACAACATCAACCCCCCTTGAGCATGGGGATTTTACGCCCTACTTCAGAGCGTCGGAAATGATGACGCAAATCCTAACTACGGCGGGATATACGTACTCTTCGACCTTTCTTTCAGGTTTAGACGACCTCTATCTTTTGGCAAATCGGGGAAGCCTTTCGGTTTTTGGTTACGACGCTACTTCAGGGGATCAAATCCCACCGGAGCAAGAAACGATGATTGTCGGACTCGCTACCGATTTAACGGGTTTAAACGCACACAACCCCGGAGCGGCGATAACGGCATGGAGCGAAACAACGCCTTTCTTTGATACAGGTTCGAACTTTTCCGGAGGCTCTACTTTTACTGCTCCTTTCCGCGCTTTCTATACGTTCCGTATCAATTTGTACGGGCGAACTAACGACACTACTCACGAATTCTCGATGGTATTGCAGAAGACTAGCGTAAGCCCTGCCGTAACCGTTTGGGATATTTTCAATGGCGACTATGCCGGCGCACTCTTTAACGATCAAGTTCACAACTTTACAAGCGACCCTATCCTATTAAACGCGGGGGATACGATAACGGTCTTTTATGAGATGGCTACTTCAAGTGATACGTTAAACCTCGACGGAGACAACACCATTTCCCCTCAATCGACTTGGTGGCAAGTTCTCGACATTACCTATCCAACATCCGGCCAAACGGTAGACGTAGCCGCCAATATGCCGAAGATGAAGCAAATCGATTTCGTGTCTGGTTTGCAAAAGATGTTCAACCTCGTATTCATCCCCGACAGAAACAACGCGAAGAAGCTCTATATCGAGCCGTTTAACGATTACCTCGCTTCAGGTACGACGAAGGACTGGACGAATAAGATAGACCTCTCAAAGGATATACAAATCCAACCGACGACAGACCTACAATCGCGTACATACGATTGGACGCATTCCAACGGGAAGGATCTTGTTAACGACCTCGTGTTCAAAAATGCTTCGCGGGTTTATGGAAGGTATCGAGTTGATGACCCCGCTAACGACTTTGCTTCGGGAACGAAAGAAATAAAGTCACCCTTCGCCCCTCACGTCGTCTCGTACATTCCCGGCACCCAATTTGCCGTTCACCGAATGCTCGTAGATACCGACCAACCAGACAAACGCATAAAAGACCCCCTCCCGCGTTTGGCCTTTTGGAACGGTCAGGAATCCGGAACGATATACTATCAGAACGACGCGAATACCTCCTACTTATCGAGCATCCGTTACCCTGCCTTCTCGCAGTATTCCGACCTTGAGGCTACAATTACAGACGAAGACCTCGGATTCGGCGCGGAGCGTCCCTTTCATATAGTAGAAGCGAACCCCTTAAATACGCTTTACTACAAGTATTGGAGTCCCTTCGTAAACGAACTGTATTCTTCGGATGCTCGGAAACTGACCGCCTTCTTCCGGCTTACGCGCTCCGAATTAGCGACGTTCGAATTCTCGGATAAAATCTACATAAAGGATACCTATTGGAGGATCCTATCTATCTCGTATGACGCGACAAGCGAAGACCTCGTGAAGGTGGAGATGCTTAAAGTCTTGGGGGATATTCGGGACTGTACTTGGCTTCCCATATCTATCGACAAATCGAACGGACAGATTCGCTTTGAAAACGTCGCAGGCACGCAGGTATATCAACTAAGCCCGAACTTCAGTTCGTGTTGCACGAAGTACGGATATATCTACGACGAAACGAATCAACGCTGTTATCAACCTTTTGAGCAATGAGGAATCTAGACAACCATCGTTATATAGGAGAGGCGATTCAACTGCTCCAGAACAAAGGCGAGAAGACGAAAGTTCCCCTTTGGTTTAAGGCCTTGGATTGGTTTCTCGCTATTGTCTACATCTCAGGGGTTTGCTTCCTCCTCTTTAAAACTACCGCATGGCTACTCAACAAGATTACGTTCTAAAGTTTTCCGCTGATACCGGAAACGTTGATTCGGCTATACAGGACGTTCAAGGAGGAGTCGAGAAGACAGATACAGCCGTCGGAGGATTGACTAAGCAACTCGACAAAATGTCGGGAGGAGCTATAACGGGCTTCCGGAATTTTACAGCGGGAATTAAAAACGGGGTAACGGGTTTACGATCGTTTAAGGTTGCTCTTGCCGCTACCGGAATCGGATTACTTGTAGTTGCTATCGCTTCACTCGTTTCGTACTTCCGAAGCACGAAGGAGGGAGCGGAGAAACTTAGAGTTATTATGTCAACGCTCGGCGCGGTTGTTGACGTTATCCGCGACCGCGTTTCGAAAATGGGAAAGATCCTTTTCGAAGCTATATCAAACCCGCAGGAGACTATCAAAAATCTGGGTAAGCTCATTAAGGAGAACTTAATGAATCGCTTCGAAGGAATGCTCGAACTCATTCCGGCAGTAGGCAAGGCGATTAGTCTCGCTTTAAAAGGCAAGTTTTCGGAGGCCGGGAAGGTTGCCACCGATGCGGCTGGCAAGGTGTTCTTAGGCGTTGAGTCGGTGACGGATGCCGTAGGTAAGGCGGGTGAAGCTATCGCCGATTTGACAGAGGAAATAAAAAAAGAAGCCCAAGCCGCCGCCGATTTACAAAGAGCACTCAACAAGCTGAAAGATGAAGAGAGAGACTTCATAAAGCAACGAGCGGAGACCAATAAACAAATCGCAGAAGCGAGGCTATTAGCGGAAGACGACACGCTCGCAGTAGAGGAAAGAATCGAAGCCTTGCAAAGAGCGGTTAATTTGGAGCAACAAACAGTAGCCAGACAAATTGAATTAGCAGAAGAGAGGGCGAGGATAGCCCGAGAACAAGTCGAACTCGGTGAGAGTCTCGAGGAAGACTTGCAACGGGTTGCAGAGGCAGAGGCAGTAGTCATTGACTTGCAAACCGCTTCGCTTCGAACTCAAAAGCGACTGCAAACAGAACTCAACTCGTTGAAGGTGGAGGGCATCACCAAGGCACACGAGGCAATGAAGGCAGAAATCGACCTTGCTAATGCCACGGTAAAGGCTATGGAGGAGCGAAAGAAAGCGGAAGAAGGAACACTCCAAGTCACACAAGAAACAGCAACGGCAACCCTGCAAACACGACAGACCAGCTTCGCTAATCAAGTCTTAGGGGCAGAGACTACCGAAGAAGCAATTCGTAGACAACGACGAGAGACATTTGAGGACTTTCTGAACGGGGCGGAATTCGTGGCAATTAAGGGGGTTGAAATGGCTTCGGCCGCGTTGGGGGCTTTGTCACAATTAAATGAAGCCTTTGCCGGAGAAAGCGAATCAGATCAGAAGAAAGCGTTCGAACGTAACAAGAAGTTCCAAGTCGCGCAAGCCATCATTCAAACGGGAATGGCTGTCACGGGTGCTTTGACCGCAGGTGGTAACCCCATTAAATTAGCGACCGGAGCGCAATTCGTAGAAGCAGCCATTGCAGCCGCAACGGGTGTTGCACAAATTGCAACGATTAAAAAAACCAAATTCGGCAGCGGTTCAACTCCACCACCTCCCGGAGATGCCGGAGGAGGAGCGACAGGAAACATACCACAAAGCCCACAGCTCGACCTCGGATTCTTAGGGGGTGGAGCAGGGCAAACGGGTTTCCGGACTTACGTTATCTCTTCAGAAGTAACCAACAGCCAACAGGCAAACCAACGAATAAACGACCAAGCGTCACTTGTAGGATGAACATATTAGAACTCATAATCGACGAAGAAGCGGAGATGTACGGAATCGATGCGATATCTCTCGTGGAGCAACCCGCCATCGAAAGCGATTGGGTCGCCCTAAAGAACCAGCAACTCCAATTCAAAACGCAAGACGAAGAGAAGCGGCTCATTATGGGCGCGGCTCTTATTCCCGATAAGCCTATCTATCGAAAGACGGGCGAAGAGGAGTATTACGTCTATTTCTCAAAGAAGACCGTACGTAGGGCGATGGAACTCTACTTCAAAAACGGCAACCAAGCGAACGCCACGCTCGAACACGAGCATAAAATCAACGGCTTGCACCTCGTAGAGAGTTGGATCGTAGAAGGAGAGCAAGATAAGTCGCGGATATATGGCCTCGAAGTACCCGTAGGAACTTGGATGGTCTCGATGAAGGTAGAGAATGAAGCTATCTGGGAGAAGTTCATCAAGGAAGGCGCGGTGAAAGGCTTCTCTATTGAAGGATTTTTCGCCAATAAGTACGAACTCGCAAAAGCTACCGTCAAAAAAGACAAGCGATATAAAGAGGGACAGCGCGTAGTTATGGAGTCGTATACCGATTATCCCGACGCGGTAAAGAACAACGCAAAGAGGGGCATAGAATTGAACGAGAAGCAGGGTAATAAATGCGCTACGCAAACGGGAAAGGTACGCGCTCAACAACTCGCCAACGGCGAACCCATCTCGCAGGAAACCATCGAACGAATGTACTCGTATCTCTCAAGGGCGGGGGAATATTACGACCCAAACAGCACGACAGAATGCGGAACTATCTCCTATCTCTTATGGGGAGGGAAGGCGGGGCTTCGTTGGGCAAAATCCAAGCTGAGCGAATTAGAGCTTCTCTCAGCCGTTGAAATCGAACTAGGTATAGAATACCTCTCCGAAAAACTTAAGAGTAAGGAATGACCCCTTAAAATCGTTATTAATACAAATCCCTCGAAGATGACTCTAAAAGAACGCATCTCCGACTTGTTCGAAAAATACTCCGTTGAATTGGAGGTCGAAACTAAGGAGGAGGTAAAATTTGCAACTGCTACGCTTGACAGCGGGCAAGAAATCCAAACCGACGCGGAAGCCTTTGCCGTCGGTGTTTCTGTTTTCGTAGTAAATGACGAAGGCGAACAAATCCCTCTCCCAGACGGAGACTACACCCTTTCCGACGGCTCTATGTTGATCGTGGCAGAAGGTGCGGTCGTTGAGGTAAACGAAGCCACAACAGAACCGGAAGTTGAAGCCGAAGAAGACAAGGAAGAAGAAATGCAGGCTCAAGAAGTCGAAGCGTCTTCCGAGGTACTAACACGCGAAGCGGTAGCCGGTATGATTGCCGAAGCCGTCGCAGAAGCGAAGAAAGAATTCAGCTCTCAAATTAAAGAGCGAGACGCGAAGATTACCGAGTTGAGCAAAACAGCTTCAGCTAAAATCTCTCGCGCACCTAAGATGGAGGTAAAAGCTCCTGTCGACATGACCAAGTTATCAATGAAGGAGCGCATCGCCGCGATCCAAAATCAATTCTCTAAATAATGGCTAACGCTGTAATTACTTCAAACTACGCAGGAACCGCGGCTCTACCTTACGTCGCTCCTGCCATTCTCTCTGGCGATACCATTGCAAATGGTTACGTCGAGGTTCTCGAAAATGTCCGATTCAAAGCCAACCTCCGCAAGTTTGGCGGTGTTGCTTTGCAAGACGCAGGATGTGAATTCTCAAACGCTGCCGGCTCAATGACGTTGGACGACGTTGTTCTTGAGACAAAAGCTCTTCAGGTAAACGAGCAAGTCTGCAACAAAGACCTTCGTACTGCATGGGAAGCCGAGCAGATGCGCGGTCAATCGTCAAACTCACCCGCTGACTTCCAAGCGTTCGCCGCTCAGTACGTAGCCGCAAAGGTTGCCGAAGGAGTTGAACGCAACTTGTGGCAGGGGCAATTCGACTTCACAGATAGCGCAGTAACTGCATCGAGTGGAACTTACACCAACTATCCCGGTATTTGCAACAAAATCGTAAACGCCAACCCAACGGTTGACCAAGCGTTGACGGATGTAACAACCGCGGCAAATATCCTCGGACGTTTGACAACCCTTTCGGCGGCTATTCCAGACGTTTTGGCGGGAGACCCTGACACTAAGTTGTATATGAGCCGAGCGATGAAGCAACTCTATTACACAGCTTTGGCTGGCACTGCTGAGTTGACTTTCCACGCCGCAGAAGCCGCTAATTTCTTTAACGGATATGAGATCATCACGCCGGGTGGAATGCCTAACGATACGTTCATCTTCTCTAAGAAGGAGAACCTCTACTTCGGAACGGACCTTTTGACGGATCACATCGAAGCGGCGGTCTTGAACTTGATCGGTATCACGGGTGACGACGTTACTCGAATCATCATGAAGTTCAGCGCAGGCGTTCAGATTGTCGACGCTGGTTCTTTGGCTTTTGCCGCCCGCACATCCTAATTAATCGGGGAGGGGCTTTAAATCCCTCCCCTTAATTCCTCAAAATATGGCTTGTAGTATTACAGTTTCGGGGCGTTCCTTCCCCTGTAAAGATAAAATTGGAGGAATCAAAAGAGTTTGGATTGCTCAATTCGAGGCCGACGAATGGGGTACTATTGCCGCAGGAGTTATCCCCGGAGCGGGAGCGGACGGCGACGGTGCTACTCCCGTTGTATTCAAGAATTTCGAACTCACTAAGAACACGGGATCGTTTCAACAAACCGTTACCTCTTCCGTTGAGAATGGTACTGTCTTCTTCTCGCAAGTCGTGGAGTTGACTATGCCCAACCTTCTCGCGGTAGATAATACGGAAATCTACGAACTTATGAAGGGTCGCTTGTCTATCATAATTCAAGACAACAACGATAATTATATCCTCATGGGTCACACGACTGGAGCGGAAGCGACGGGAGGCACAGTAGGAACGGGAACGGCAAAGGGTGACCTTAACGGCTATCAGTTGCAATTCACAGCGGAAGAAGCTATTCCAGCTCCATTCGTTTCATCTACAGACACGCTCCTCACGTTTACGACTGTTTGATTTTCCTTTTTGGTTTTAGGTTAAAAGGACGGGGGAGGGCGCAAGTCCTCCCCTTTTTTATTCTCAAATGATACACCTCAACCCCAATTCAGCCACCGAGCAATTTATCTATCTGACGCTTCAGGAGATGAAAAAAGACCTCGACCCGTTTACCCATTATTTGATAATTTTGGAGAACATGGCAAGCACGGATAAACACGCCTTTGTTGGAGATGTAGAAGTCGACAACGCTCGATATACAAAAATTAGCGTCTACACGAACCAACCTCTCGGAACGGCAAGCCGTGTTCTCTTAATTGAGACGGGGTTCTATACGTATAAAGCATACGGCCAAAACAGCTCAACGAACCTCAATGCTACCGATGCTTCGGTAGTTGGTTTACTTGAGCAAGGGACGCTTAATGTAGCCGGCGCGACAGGTTACACGATCCCAGACATAACAATCCCCGATAACGTCATATATTACGAGTAATGGAATTAATACAACTCAACCAATACCAAGAGCGGAGCTACGCAGAGACTGCCAGCCGCGAAGGTTTCGTGAATTACGGGGCAGACAATCTCTTTCCTCAGTACCTCGTTGACCTCTTTCATTCGTCCGCTACTCACAACGCATTGTCAACAACTATTGCGATGATGATTTTCGGCGAAGGGTTCGATGCTTCGAGCTTAGAAGGTCGTCTCGCTTTTGACCAATGGAATTTGAACAACGAACTCCGAAAGGCTTGTCTCGACTTTAAGATTCAGGGCGGCTTTGCTCTCGAAGTTAATTGGTCGCTTGATAGGACGACTATTGCCAACGTCTCGCACTTGCCCTTTGAGAATATCCGTTCGGGCTTTGTCAATGAGGACGAGATCGTAGAAACCTACTACTACTCTAAAGACTGGAGCAATAAGCAGGAAGAGCGCGTCGAAATTCACCGCTTTCACAAGGAGATGAACATCGAGTTTCCTACTCAGATTCTATACGTGAAGCCCTTCTCTCCGGGGTCTTTCTACTATCCCAAGCCCGACTATATCGGCTCAATTAACTACATCGAACTCGATAAAGAAATAGGGGTCTACCACATTAACAACATTAAGAACGGGATGAGTCCTTCGTTCTCGATTCACTTTAAGAACGGTATCCCTCCGCAAGAGGAGCGCAATCGAATCCGAATGGATATCGAACGACAACTTGCGGGAGCAAGCAACGCGGGGAAGTTTATCGTCACGTACTCAGACGATCCCGAAAGGAAGCCAGACTTCGAGCCGTTCCAATTGTCCGACGCTCATAATCAATACCAATTCCTTTCCGAAGAAGTGACCTCGAAGATTATGGTCGGTCACCGCGTTACGTCGCCTCAGATGTTCGGGGTCTCCGTACCGGGTAAGTTAGGGGGCGGTGGAGAGCTTGAGACAAGCGCAGAACTCTTTGAAGAGAATGTCATCTCAGGTTATCGCGAGGTAGTCATTGAGTCGGTTTATACGCTTATGCGAGCCGCTGGAATAGATGCGAAGGTTGAGCCGCTTGGAGGAGCAGTAGAAGAAGCCAACGTCGAACAATCATATACAGGTGTTCAAATCAGTTCAGCGGTTGACGTTATCTCGAAAGTCACAACCGGAGAACTCACCCGCAATCAAGCTATTCAAATCCTCGTCTCGATGCTTGGGTTCGGGTTGGAACAGGCTGAAAATATGTTCGCGACCGACTTACAACTCTCAAAGGAAGAGCCGCAAGAAGTGAACCTCGACGGATGCGTTGACTACCTCACCGACAAAGGCGAAGAGATGGGGGGTGAATGGGAGTTGATAGATGAATCTCCCGTCGATTACGACCTTGAGAAAGCACGGGATGCGATGTGGGCATTTGCAAGTGTTCCTTCATCCAATCCCAACGGCAAGAGCGAACAAGATACCGAGATCATCAAAGTTCGTTACACCTATGCTCCGAAGTCCACGCAAGCTGAATCCCGCGACTTCTGTAAAAAGATGGTCAACGCTGGCAAAGTCTACCGAAAAGAAGACATCGAAGCCGCTAGTTTACGCGCGGTGAATCCGGGCTTTGGTGAGGGTGGGTCAAACACATACGATTTGTTCCTTTTTAAAGGCGGTCCGAGGTGCCACCATTACTTCAGCCGTCAAACATACTTGAGGAAGAACAACAAGAAGATCTCAGTCAACCAAGCCAAGAAACTCATCCGAGAAGCCGGGGTCGATGCGAAGCGATTACCCGAAAACGATAAGCGAGTTGCACAACGTCCTGTCGATATGCCGAATGAAGGCTTCATAACCCCCCGATAATGTCACTACAAGCAGAAGTCCTCTTTGTGAATCCGGATTATATTAAGCGGATCACCAACATAAACGGAAGCATCGAGGACGCTTACCTCGTTCCTTCAATTATCCTCGCTCAGGACAAGTATATCCAGCTCTATTTGGGGACTGACCTCCTCAATAAACTCAAGGCCGATATTCAAGCGGG
>ENA-OWPI01004117-OWPI01004117.1-marine-metagenome-genome-assembly--contig:-NODE-4117-length-11836-cov-9.192108_pt1 | contig 11836 bp, 9 predicted proteins | sample MGYA00238138_ERZ651775 | MGnify/ENA primary metagenome ERZ651775 (study PRJEB26906, sample SAMN06265043) | marine metagenome | isolation source: Helgoland LTER site | place: Germany:Helgoland, sampling...
TCTTTAATCGCTGAAGGCTCTTTAATCGCTGAAGGCTCTTTAATCGCTGAAGGCTCTTTAATCGCTGAAGGCTCTTTCAAAATGGGGCGCGTTGACGCAGTGCCCAAACCAATGCCGCGTGGTGCCAGACAGCAGCATTCATAATCGACGAGGGAACGATACGATGACAGCCGAGCAACACCTTCAATGGGTCTCTGATCATCTCAATCAGGGGTTAGTCTGGCTCAAGAACCAGTGCGTAAACGACGGCAGGCTTTCCAATGCACGCCTTGATGAGCACCAGCAAGCAACCTACGACCTTGCCCTCAGTACTTCCGAAATTCGATGCGCCCAGGCCTACCTTGAAACGGCGCGCAGCACTTCGGACTTAAATGAGACCATGGCAGAAACGTTTGCCGCCTCGATGATTCAATCCACTTTAAACCGCTTGCTGCTGAGTCCGCAGGACGTCGGGTTAACCCGGGCCGCCTTAGCGGCGCCAAACGCCCTAGAGGCCTTTTTGGATGCCAACTTAAGGGCTGAACACCTCGCCAAAATCGGCGCTGACTTAATTACCGTTAACGGCGAAACCCAAGGCCGCGGCTTACCCGAAGCCCAGCAAATGATTGCAGACACCTTCCATCAATTCGCCGATGACGTGGTTGCGCCCTTAGCAGAATCGATTCACAGAGAAGATCAAATTATCCCCGATGCCATTTTGGAAGGACTGAAACAGCTCGGCTGCTTTGGCCTATCCGTGCCGGAACAATATGGCGGCTTGCTGCCTGATGACCGGGAAGACACACTCGGCATGATCGTCGTTACCGAAGAATTATCCCGCGTGTCGCTCGGCGGTGCTGGCTCACTCATCACCCGACCTGAGATTCTGTCCAGAGCGCTCATCGAAGGCGGCACCCCAGCGCAAAAAGCCGATTGGCTGCCCGGCATCGCAGCAGGTGAAACCCTCTGCGCGGTGGCGATCACCGAGCCCGACTATGGCTCGGACGTTGCCTCGTCTAAGCTCAAAGCGACCTTAACCGAAGACGGCTGGCTGTTAGACGGCGCCAAAACCTGGAGCACCTTCGCTGGCAAAGCCAATGTGCTCCTGACCCTGGCTCGAACCAACCCGGATCCAACACTGGGGCATAAAGGTTTAAGCCTGTTTTTGGTTGAAAAGCCCAGCACCGATGAGCACGCGTTTACGGTCAACCAACCTGGCGGCGGCACCTTAAGCGGCACCTCTATCAGCACGGTCGGGTACCGCGGCATGCACAGCTACCAACTTTTTTTCGACCAATATCTCGTGCCGCACAGCCATGTGATCGGCGAAAGTCAGGGCCTCGGTCGCGGCTTTTATTTCACCATGCGCGGTTTTACAGGCGGGCGCATTCAAACGGCTGCCCGCGCCTGTGGCCTGATGCAAGGCGCCTTTGAGCACGCCCTGCGATATGTCCAAGACCGCAAAGTATTCGGCAAAGCCATAGGGCACTACCAGTTGTCTCAGGTTAAACTCGCGAAAATGGCCATGGCCATCGAAGCCGGGCGACAGTTCACCTACCAGGTGGGGCGTATGATGGATGAAGGTCTCGGACAAATGGATGCGAGTCTTGTAAAGCTCATAACCTGCAAATCAGCCGAGTGGGTCACCCGAGACGCCATGCAACTACACGGCGGCATGGGCTATGCAGAAGAAACGTCCGTTAGCCGGTACTGGCTGGACGCGCGCGTTCTTTCTATTTTTGAGGGCACGGAAGAAACCCTCGCACTCAAAGTGGTTGGCCGCGCGCTTATTGAGCAAGCCGCTTAACCCCCGTTATAATCACCATTCAACCGAAGGATATACAACATGGATCTCAACTTTAGTGACGAAGACTTTGCCTTTCAAATGGAAGTTAGAAATTGGATTAAGGACAATTATCCAGCCGAGATGAAAGCGCGAAAGCAGCGTAGCCCAGGTGGGCATCTCTCGAAAGAAGATCATGTTTATTGGCAAAAGGCCCTGAACACCAAGGGCTGGGTCGCACCAGGCTGGCCTGTGGAACATGGTGGGTCGAACTTTACCCCAAGCCAGCGATACCTATTCGATCTTGAAATGGCCCATGCCGACACACCAGCAATTATCCCATTTGGATTGGGCATGGTTGCGCCGGTCATTATGAAATACGGCACGGAGGAGCAGAAAGCCAAATACCTCCCCGATATTCTCGACACCAATGTTTGGTGGTGTCAGGGGTATTCTGAGCCGGGCGCGGGAAGCGATCTAGCTTCCCTACGCACCAAAGCGGTCAGGCAGGGCGATCACTACATCGTCAATGGCACCAAAACTTGGAACACCATGGGCCAGTACGCGGACATGATCTTCTGCTTGGTGCGAACCAGCGATGATGATATTCGACAGATGGGGATCTCGTTCCTACTCATCGATATGCATTCGCCCGGCATCGAAGTACAACCCATTGTCACCATCGATTGCCCGCCAGAGGGGCATCAAGAAATTAACATGGTGCATTTCACCGACGTCAAGGTGCCGGTTGAGAACTTAATCGGAGAAGAGGGTAAAGGCTGGACCTACGCCAAGTACCTGCTCGAGTTTGAGCGCGGCAATGCATACTCCCATGGGCTTAAAGCGGGCTTGCAGCGCATCCGCACCATCGCCGATGCTGAGCAAGATGGCGCGGGCACCTTGTCGGACGCTTCTGATTTCCAGCGTAAGCTCTCAGAAACCGAGATTGCGATCTCGGCGATGGAATTCACCGAGCTGCGTATTTTGAGCTCTTTATCTGCAGGCAAAAACGTGGGACCTGAATCCTCTTTGCTGAAGTGCCGTGGCACCGAGTTACAGCAAGCCTTAACTGAGCTCGCCTTGGAGGCCACCGGCTCTTATGCTGTGCCGTTTGACAATCCTGGCCCAATCAAGGGCGCCAACGACGAACCCATTGGCCCGGACTACGCTAATACGGCAGCGCCAGACTATTTCAATACGCGCAAGGTCTCGATCTATGCCGGATCGAATGAAGTCCAACGCAACATCATGGCAAAGATGGTGCTCGGCCTTTGAGGCATTACACTCGCCGCCAGGTTGTTCTCAGCCTGGCGGCGTTAGGTTTCACGCCTTTGACGGGTCTGGCGGCGGATAAAACAGCACTAGATCTCAGCAATAAGCAGCGCCTTCCTGGCGCGCTTTCCCCGGCATTGTCGCCAGACATTGTCCAGGCGCTCAGCGAGTCGCCTCTGGTATACCTCTCACCCCTACATCACAACGGCAACCCGAGCCGCTGCCAAGCCGAGATCTGGTTTGTCATGGTTCAGGATGCGCTATTGGTTTGCACCGACAGTAAGAGCTGGCGCGCCCGCGCCGCGGCCACGGGGCGACAACAAACTCAAATTTGGGTTGGTGATGTTGGTGTCTGGGAGCCAGGGTTTGATCAACATCTAAAACTGCCCAGTCTGCGCGCCACGGCGCGCATTGAACGAGCACCTGAGGCAGTCGATGCAGCACTAGAGGCCTTCGGCGACAAGTATCCAATTCAATGGCTGCTGTGGGGTAATCGATTTCGGCGCGGGTTAGCAGATGGCTCGCGGGTCATGCTGGCTTATCAGCTCAGTCCAGCTTAATCGAACCGCTGCGAAGTATTGCCGAATGATTGATAGGGCCCTGACATCAGGGCCGCTTCATGACCGAATACTGGCCTTGCAGCTTTTTCTAGATGATTAGCTCGGATGAGGCGACCGTTTAAAAACCGGTTGCCTTGGAGGAGGGGCCTTAAAGAAAGAGCCTTATAGGAAAAGCCTTAGAGGAAGGGCCTTACAAGAGTCGGCATAAACACTTCCCGTGGACCCATCCCTTCAAAGAAAGCGCATCAACCGACCGCCGCGCAAGACCAGCCGCCTGATCCCAGTTAAGACGCAGCAGTCGCCGGCTCAACGGCTCGCGTTACTTTTCTTCGCTCGATGGCCAAGCGAAAGGGAATGTTTGGATCAGCAGGCAAATCGTCTCTGATGGGGGTCGCTATCTTCGGAAGCGGCGCCTCGGCAAAGGCTTTGGCCGCGATATCCGGTAGACCTAACATTCGCAAGATATGTCTTACCGCTTCGAACACGGCGGTTTTTGGTAGTCGGCCACGCTGAATCTCAAGCGCCACATGGTTGGCCATACCTGTGATCAAACTCTGGGTGATGGCCACGCTGTCCGTTTTAAAGCGCCCACCGCGAACACCGAGTGAAACATCATCGCGACACTGACGCGGTGATTGAACCAAGACCTGTTTATCGGAAAGGCCTGCGTTGATCACAAAACTTCGCCAAGCTTCGTTGTCTTGGGAAGCCGTGAAATAATACTTGAGCGAAACCGATAGTCGCATGGCTGGATCTTTCAGTCTCAGACGGGTTTCAGATAGATGTGCCTCGAAGACCTCATGAAAGTCATCGACAATCGCCGCAACAATGGCCGGTTTATTTTCGAAGTAGTTATAGAAGGATCCCGCAGCGACACCCGCCGCATCGGTAATATCCAAAATTGCGACGCGCTCAATACCACGGTCGTAAATGAGATCTCGCGTTGCCGTCATTAACTTCCGACGGGTTCGCTCTCTTTTTGTTAGCTTTTCAGGTTCCGCAATTACCGCATTTAAGACAGACACGTTGCGTGCATTCCTCTTAATGAATGGTTTTAAACGATCTCTCGATCGACAGCCCAACACTTGGTAAAACTTGACCCCAAAAGCATAGCCTTAATTTATGGAAGACTAAAGCGGAAAAAGTGGAGGTATTCTTCACCAGACCAGCCTCGAGGTTTTTGCGAAGTACCGAAAACTCACTCATACTCAAGAGAACAAGCATGATGCGGAATAGATCGAAACACTATTTAAAATGAAGGCGAGGCCCCAATGAACTTCGAACTCACAGACGAACAACAATCCATCCAAGCGGCCATCCAAAAGATCTGCCAGCAATTTGATGATGCCTATTGGCTGGCCCGGGATACCGATGGCACTTTTCCCGAGGACTTTGTTAAAGCCATCACGGAAGGGGGCTGGCTTGGGATCGCAATGCCGGAGGCCTATGGCGGGGCCGGCCTTGGCGTGACCGAAACCGCGATAATGGCCCACGCCATTGCGCGCTCCGGCGCGGGCATGAGCGGGGCATCCGCCGTACACCTCAATCTGTTTGGTCCAAACCCGATTGTCGTTTTTGGAACCGAAGAACAAAAGGCGCGACTCCTACCGCCCCTGATCAAAGGCCAAGACCGGGCCTGTTTCGGCGTGACCGAGCCCGATGCAGGCCTCAACACGACCCGTTTGGCCACACGCGCCGTTCGAGACGGCGATCACTACCGGATCAACGGCCGTAAGCTTTGGACCACGACCGCACAAACGGCCAATAAGATTTTGATTATTGCGCGAACCCAGGACCTGGCTGACTGCAAAAAGCCCACAGACGGCCTGACCCTATTTTTCACTGACCTTAACCGAGATAGCATTGAAGTTCGATTAATCGATAAGATGGGCAGAAAAGCCATTGATTCTAATGCCCTTTTTATCGACGATTTAATCGTTCCCGTTGCAGACCGGATTGGCGAGGAGGGGGATGGCTGGAAGTGTTTGCTCCATGGGCTCAACCCAGAGCGGATTCTGATCGCCGCTGAGGCCGTTGGTCTGGGTCAAGCAGCGCTCGAAAAAGCCTCGCAATATGCGAAAGAGCGGGTGGTTTTTGATCGCACGATCGGCAAAAACCAAGGCATTCAACACCCTTTGGCCGAGAATTGGATGGAACTTGAAGCAGCACAACTCATGGTGTTCAAAGCCGCCAGTCTTTACGATGCTGGGAAACCCTGCGGCGCAGAAGCCAACGCCGCAAAGTATTTAGCCGCTAAAGCGGCCTTCACAGCCTGTGAGCGCGCCGTGCTGACCCACGGCGGCATGGGCTACGCCAAGGAATACCATGTGGAGCGATACTTACGGGAAATCATGATTCCGGTAATTGCGCCGATTTCGCAGGAACTGATTAAATCGTTTATTGCCGAGCAGGTATTAGGGCAAGAGAAGAGCTATTGAGCCTTCAATTAATTTAGACTGACTCCTAAAAATGCACCTAACTAACTGAAAATAAATGTAATTAAATAAAAATATGCCGGCAAGCCCTTACCAAACCCGAGCGCGGCCATTTCATTTTTACAATTGCGGTTAACCTGTGCAGCGTGACAAAACGTGATTTTCTCTGCCCATGTAAAAGCAATCGCGTATCACTTGAACCCAGGCCATTGTAAGGGTGAGGAATCGCGACATTGGGCGCGCCAGTGAGTCTTGCGAGCAACTGATTTAGCTTTACCCAGCAGCCGTTCCTGACTGATTATTGTCTAAGTGTTAGTACAAACCAAAGTAGCCAGAACAGACTATTTTTTCACTTTTTATTGACCCTTCAATGCTTTAGCCAAAACCCTGTGGCAATGAGCGCCGAATCACATAACCTCATTATCAGAACAGCCAGCATTACCGATACTTTTCGATGGAGGCTGACTTCGATCAGAACCTATCAAGGTTCACTAGGCGCCTGATCAAAGCCTTTAAACTAGGATCCCCGTTTTGCCCGCGCATCAGCGAGATAATCGCGAATGTCAGCGGCCTCACCCCGAAACACAATGCGCTCAGCCTTCTGATTCAGCTGGTAGGTATACATGGGGTCGTAGTAGTTGGCCAATAGGTATTCGATCCAACCGAGATGACCGCTGGTGTCACCACGTGATTGTAGAAGCAAAGCATCAGCAAGCTTATTCTGGCAGGCCTCAAAGCCAACACCGCCTAACCTTTTTTGAATACTATGAAGGGCTTGCAGCAGGTATTCGCTAAACGCTGTGAAGGCGTCATCGCCATATACACCTTCGAAGCGTCCCCAATTATCGAGAATATAATCTTGATGGATGCGGCGCGCACGCGCCTCAAAACTTGCCTGCAACACCACCAGAGGCGCCGTTTTCATCGCAGCCTGCAAGGGAAGCGGTAAGTGCAAGCGACCAATCAACCTGCCTTCATCCTCTAATAGAAGCAGATCCGAGGCTGTTGACCGCCATTTTAATAATTGCACGCCCAACGCATTCTCAAACACGGTTTGGGCAGGCTGCACCGTCACCCGAGTCCCGAATGCCGAGCCTCTGTGATTCGCAAGACCTTCTAGATCAATATGAACTGGATCCTGAACCAAGACCTCGGTCTTGCCAACGCCGGTGGAGCCCGCGAGGATCAATAACCGAGCGGGATTAACCGGATATTGCTCGACGAGCAGCTGTCGAATCTGCTTATAACCCCCTTCAACCCGGGTCACCGAATAACCGGCATCATTCAGCCATTGGGTCGCCAACTTGGATCGCATCCCGCCCCGCGCGCAGAAAAGCAGGGCATCGGGGTGATTTTCGATAAAAGCGACCCACCCTTGAATGCGCCGAGCTTTGGTTTCACCCGAGACCAGTTGATGCCCTAGCGCCGTTGCTGCGGCTTGTCCTTCATTTTTATAACAAATGCCAACCTGCTCACGCTCATCATTGTTCAAAATTGGCAGATTCTGAGCAGCGGGCAAGGCGGTTTGGGCAAATTCAACCGGCGCACGCACATCAATCATCGGCGTGTCGCGGCATAAAGCATTGCGGAGCAATTCAGACATAGCATTACTTGGCTTTGGAGACCTAAATTGTAGCAGACCCCGAGATTGGAGGGTGTTCAATTCGTTCTAGACCAAAAAACGGATAAACTCCGCTGTCGTGAAATGTAATTTAATTAATTTTTATAGGTTGTAACTTCTGAAAATAGACTTTAATCTTTATTAAATCATCTAAAATATATTTTGCGACAATCCATGGATCAACAAACTTTCGAATCTTGCGTCATCAAGCTCCTGCGCACATCGAGCCAGGCCCTGGTTTGGCGAGCCAGCAATCTTCAAGAATCCATAGAAGCGCTCGGCACGCCCTTAAATAAGCGCACCCTAGAACGTCGTATAGCGGATACTAGCTGGCTTGCCGGCGGCAGTATTTCGGGCGTTTCCCTCGACGAATTTAACCGGCCAGGTCTTCAAACGGTTATCGACGCCGTTACCTTGCCAGCGCGCAAAAAACGAAAAGCCGTGTTGTCTTTAAAAATACACCCACTACCCATTGATGAATCCCCGGCCTCAGGGCTGGCCGCCCACGTTCTGGTTGCAGAAGACGGCAAGGGCACTAAACGTTGGTGTTATTTAGGCCGTATCGACCCCGAGAGCCTCTATACGACACTTGAAACGCTCTCAGAGGGCAAACCCAGCATCTTTTTCCCGGCGGGATCGGTGGTGAGCCTTTGCCGGCAGCCGGACCAGAGTCTCTCAGAAAAATTGAGCGGCCTTGGCATCGAAATTATGACAGCGCAGTACCCAGAAATGCCCCCCACGACCGAGCACGCCCCAACACAATCCACAAAGCGACCTAAACCTATGGCCCAACCCGAAAAGCTGTCCCACCTAGACCGCCTCGAAGCAGAAAGCTTACACATCATTCGAGAAGTCATGGCGCACGCTGAGAACCCCGTCATGCTGTATTCGGTGGGTAAGGATTCCTCGGTCATGCTGCACTTGGCCAGAAAAGCCTTTTACCCCAGCCCGCCGCCTTTTCCCCTGATGCATGTGGATACCCGTTGGAAGTTTCGGGCGATGTATGACTTTCGAGACAAAATGGCCGCAGAATCCAATATGGAACTGATTATTCACATCAATCCGGAAGGCATCGAGAAAAACATCAACCCGTTCGATCACGGTAGCGCCTTGCACACCGACATCATGAAAACCCAAGGGTTGAAACAAGCGCTGGACTTACATCAATTCGATGTCGCGTTTGGTGGCGCTCGGCGTGATGAAGAAAAAAGCCGAGCAAAAGAACGCATCTTTTCGTTTCGGAGCAGCAGCCACCGCTGGGATCCTAAAAACCAGCGACCCGAGCTCTGGAACTTATACAACTGCCGAAAGGCGCCAGGCGAGAGCGTGCGCGTTTTTCCATTATCTAATTGGACCGAGCTTGATATTTGGCAGTACATCTACCGCGAGAACATTCCGATTGTGCCCCTGTATTTTGCCGCTGAGCGGCCTGTGCTTGAACGCAACGGCGCAATAATCATGATCGACGACGACCGCATCCAGCCCCTGCCTGGTGAGCAGATTCAAATCAAACAGGTCCGGTTCCGCACCCTAGGCTGCTATCCGCTAACGGGCGCCATTGAGTCCTCTGCCACCGATCTCTCTCAAATCGTGCTCGAGTTACTTCAAAGCCGAACCAGTGAACGGCAAGGGCGGGCCATCGACTCTGACGGCGGCGCCTCCATGGAGAAGAAGAAGCAAGAGGGGTATTTCTAATGAAGGCGCTTTTAAGTACAGACAGCCTTGAGCAGTCAGAGAAGATCGATGCGTACCTCGCAGCGCAGTCACAGCTCGATTTGCTGCGTTTTATCACCTGCGGCTCGGTAGATGACGGCAAAAGCACCTTGATTGGACGGATGCTGTATGAGGCACAATTGATTTTTGAAGATCAGGTCACTGCGCTGCAAACCGATTCCAAGAAAATGGGCACCCAGGGCGGCGATATCGACTTTGCGCTACTGGTGGACGGCCTCGCAGCCGAACGCGAGCAGGGCATTACCATCGATGTGGCGTACCGTTTTTTTAACACCGATAAAAGAAAGTTCATCGTGGCTGACACCCCAGGCCACGAGCAATACACCCGCAATATGGTGACCGGCGCCTCAACAGCCGATGTGGCCATTATCTTGGTGGATGCCAGTCAAGGCATTCTCACGCAAACGCGGCGCCATTCTTTTATCGCCTCTTTACTCGGCATCGAGCACGTTGTGCTGGCGGTGAACAAAATGGACCTCATGGACTATGCCGCAGCACCCTTTCAAGCGATTTGCGATGAATATGAGGCCTTGCGCACGCATTTCGCGTTCAAATCCGTAACGCCCATTCCAATGTCCGCCCTGAAAGGCGACAACGTCATTGAGCGCTCGGGTCAAATGTCTTGGTATCAAGGGCCAACGCTTTTAGGGTTTTTAGAAACGGTTGATATCCGTGCGCGATTAACCCAGCACGGGTTTCGATTGCCTGTGCAATGGGTGAACCGGCCCAACGCTGACTTTCGAGGCTTCTCAGGCACGGTGGTCGCGGGCAGTATTCGACCGGGAGATGCCATCCGCGCGCTACCTTCAGGACAACTGGCAACCGTTGAACGCGTTGTTCTGTTTGATCAAGATCTCGATCAAGCGCTAACGGACCAAGCCGTGACCTTGACGCTCGACACAGAAATTGATTTGTCTCGCGGCGATTTGATCGTGAGCGCTGATTCACCCTGCGAGGTATCTGATCAGTTTGAAGCCGAATTAGTTTGGATGGATCAGGATGCAGGTTACATCGGCCGGAGTTATCGACTGCAACTTGGGACCAGCCAGGTCAATGCCAGCTTATCCAGCATTAAATTTAAATACGATGTGAATACCTTTGAACATTTAACGGGCCGGAGTTTGGCGCTCAATGAAATTGCGAATGTTCAAATCACCTTGGATACCGCGATTCCCTTTGAGGCGTATGCGGATTGCCCGGCGCTCGGCGCGTTCGTTTTGATCGACCGCTATAGCAATGCAACCGTTGCCGCAGGCATGATCCGTTTCGCCCTTCGCCGAGCGTCAAACGTGCACAGACAAGCGCTTTCCATTGATCGGCCTGCACGTGAAAAGCTGGCAGGGCACCGGGGTAGGGTGGTCTGGCTAACAGGGCTTTCAGGCGCCGGGAAATCAACCATTGCGAGCGCCGCCGAGCAATTACTGCATGACCAAGGGCTGAGAACCTACATCCTAGACGGCGATAACGTCCGCCATGGCTTGTCGAAAGACCTGGGCTTTACCGTCGCAGACCGGGTTGAAAACATTCGCAGGATTGCCGAAGTCGCCAAGCTCATGATGGATGCTGGCATTATCGTGCTCACGGCTTTCATCTCACCGTTTCGCGCTGAACGAGACATGGCAAAAAGTTTGTTCACGCCAGACGACTTCTTAGAAGTTTTTGTGGATACACCGCTGGCGGTTGCCGAAGCGCGAGACCCAAAAGGTTTGTATAAAAAAGCCAGGCGGGGAGAGCTACCCAATTTCACCGGAATTGATAGCGATTATGAACCGCCCATGCAGCCAGACTTGCGGTTGAATACCGACGATCGATCGGTTGACGATTGTGCAAAAGCACTCGCCGAGATGATCGTGACGCGGGCAACGGATTGATCATCACCGCACCAGTTCCTGAAATATCGGCTACGGAGGCTCCATGCAACTCATTACGGCGCTAAAAATGCCCGATTCTCGAACGCGGAGCCTCGCCAAGGCGCTCAGCTGGCGGTTTACGGCGACATTAACTACCGCGCTCATCGCGTATATCGTAACCGGTGAAATAGACACCGCTGTGATGATTGGCGGTATCGAGTTTATCTTAAAGTTCATTATTTATTACGGGCATGAACGAGCATGGCATAGACTACGTTGACTTTGAGATTGAAGGCTAAGGCTGGCGGTGAACCAAGCTTGCGCTGAACTAAGAAAGTGTCAACTGACCGTTAAGACAGCCGGAACAAAAGCGTCATCACGTCCATTGATGCGCAGTGGACCGGAGCAAACAACTTAAGCGCGCTTGACGCGTCAAAAAATGACAGGGCTTCAATGAATAAAACAATCTTGGTTACCGGCGGCGCGGGTTACATCGGCTCACACACAGCCCTGGAACTCCAGGAACGAGGATATCGGGTCGTCATATTAGACAACTTATCAACCGGGCACCGCTGGGCAATCCGCGCCGACGAGTTCATTGA
>ENA-OWPI01004118-OWPI01004118.1-marine-metagenome-genome-assembly--contig:-NODE-4118-length-11835-cov-4.800816_pt1 | contig 11835 bp, 18 predicted proteins | sample MGYA00238138_ERZ651775 | MGnify/ENA primary metagenome ERZ651775 (study PRJEB26906, sample SAMN06265043) | marine metagenome | isolation source: Helgoland LTER site | place: Germany:Helgoland, sampling...
ATGTTGACGGACGTTCGAGGTTGAACGCTTCGACACTTCACACGACTACTCGTCATGCGTGTCGCCGACGATGCAATCCTCCGTAAGCGGGCCAGTGGGAAGCCAGCTAGTGTCGCTAACAAGCCGGGCAGCATTACGGATGAGATGAGGATTTCATGACGTACCTAACAGCTGCAGTGATATCACTGGATGACCCGGCAGCGTTTGCAGAAGCAGAAAAATCTTGGGCTAGTGCCAGGATGAGCGAGATGGGCGCCGTGTCGATCACGGCCAGTCAGATCGTTATGGGCGGTGAGGCTGCTGGCACAGCGATCGTCGCGTTCGAGTGGGAATCGATCGACGCGGCAATGGCCGGGCAGGCTGCGCTCTACACCGCCGCCGACATGTTGACGCTGATGAAGGACACCGGTGTCACGCTTCACCGCAGGAGCCTTATGCGTGTCCAGGCCGAGTTCGGCACGAGAACAGGCGACTTTGGTTCGGTGCTCTACCTAGGTGGTCCACCTCTCGACGACGCAACAGCACAAGCAGGTTTTGCGCTGAGCTGGGGCCATGTGCAAACCGGAGCGAATGGCATCACGGCGCTCGCAAACGTCGCAGGAGGGCCTGGATCGTTCACTGGTTCGGCCGTTACCTGGGCCGACTCGCTCGACGCCATGATGGCTGCCTCAGCAGATAGCTATGCCGATCCCGAAATTCAGGAAGCCATCGCATCTAGCGGCATGCAGGTACTCGGACGGGTCATAACCCGACGGCTCTTCTGAGTCTGAGCGCAAGCCTTTAGGGGCTCAGGAAATGGCGGGCCTTACTGAAGCAAGGTCCGCCAATTTCTAACGATTTCTAGAGCGCTCCTTCGGGGGCGGCCTTCTTCTGTGTTATGACTGTGTTTTGTGCCGAACAGAGGCTGTTCGGCAACTACGCACAATACAAAGAGGACAAATGCCCGCACATGTATGGACAGACACTTGGAAAGTAAAGCCAGGTCGAATAGAAGATTTCGTTTCGCTCATGGAAAAATTCGATGGGATATTGGCGCGACTTGATGTCAGTCCCTCCTATCACACGCTTGTTCAAGAACTAGCGGGACCAGGCGCAGGTGGAGGTTTTATGACCTTTCACCACACCTTCGGCTACCCCTCTTATGAAGAGTACGGAAAGGCAACTGACGTATTCTTTGAGGACCCTGAATTCCAAGAGCTATTTGGAGACGGTGCTCTCGGTCCCGATGCCCCTGTAGAAAGCGTCAGTGGGTCGATCGGCATAGTCATGTTCATGAAATAGCTGAGGTCATTTGAGCTGAAATTTGGCCGGTCCTTCGGGGCCGGTCTTTTTTGTTTTATAGACCCACACCGCGACTACAAGCCTTGCTGTGAATTTGTCGTTGACAGACCCCGGGCAAGTCCTACTGGTCAAAAGTTTGGGTCACTGCCGCTATCGATTTGCAGATATTGCTTGAGAGGACATTGACCCGTCTCAACGACAAACTGGTTGAAGACATGGCAGACGACCAATAACATCACCACCTGCAAACTCGATAGCCGCACTCATAACTTGCCAGTTTCTGGTTTGCGTAGACGGCGGCGGTAACCCCACCGGGCGTTAGCTCTGGCTTCGTCTCGTTCTACGGCGAGGCGTTCGAGCTGGTCGACGGGTGTGGGTGCGGCTTCGATCATCTTGAGTGCTGTTGCCTGAGTCTCAATGGTGCGCTCACGCTCGGTAACCACGGTATCAGCGGTCTCGGCACGCATACGAAGCGCCGCATTCTCAGCCTTCAATACAGCGAGCTCGGTAGGTGATGAATCAGCCGGCTCTGTTGGCTCTTCTGGCGGGTGTCGTCAGGGCTGTACTAGGTTCGCAAGCGAGAGAGGTTCTTTCAAACTTTGTGGAGGCCATTATGTCTTATCTGTATTCGGTGTTAGCTCAAGTGGGCGACAAAAAAGCGTTCTCTGAAGCAAGCCAAAGTTGGGTTGGGGGGAACCTTGAGAAACTTGGAGTCCGATCATATTCTGCGACCGAAATCGTGATGGGTGGCGAGATGGCCGGCATGGTGGTGATTGGCTTCGAGTACGACTCTGTCGATGCAGCAATGGCTGGCCAAGCGGGCTTCTATCAAGACAGCCAATTAGTCGGAATGATGCAGGACACGCAGGTTCAGGTCAATCGTCGCATTCTGTTCCAGGTGCAATCTGAACGCGGCGAACGCCGCGGCCAATACGGGACAATCCTCTACATGGCGGGCCGTCCTCTTGATGACGCAACCATGGAAAGCAACATGGATCACAACTGGTCACATATGCAAGACGGCGCAAACGGTCTGACGTGGCTCACATCAATTGCTGCGGGTCCCGCACCGTTCAATGGAACGGCCGTCACTTGGACAGATTCGCTAGACGATCTCATGACTGCATCAAACAAGTTGTTTGCTGACCCAAAGACCATGCAGATCATGACCGATTCAGGCGCCCAGGTTCTTGGCCGCGTCATCGGTCGCAACATGCTCTGAGTCGGCGACCACCATGACATACGCACAGATCATGGAGTTCGACATGGACTCCGCCGAAGCGATTGAACTGATGAACAAGTACGCAGAAGAGGGCAAGGGTGTCTCGTATGCCCGCCGAGCCCTTGTCTGCGCTGATCGGAACCGACCGGGCAAAATCATCCAGATTGTCTTCTTCAACTCTGTTGAAGAGGCTGAACTCAATAACCACCTTGACGTCACGCAGAATGCTGCAGCTGAGTTCTCAGCAAAGGTCGGCGACGTTCAATTCACCGACCTCGACGTCCTCGCCGAGGTGAATCTCTAAACAACACCACTAACGAAAAGGATTTCATTTATGAATGAATCAACCTATATGGAACTGGGGCGTCAGATCTCTGACCGCCTTCGGTCATCTCAGCTCACATATTTCGTCGCGGTTTCTGCAATCACTGCGGTGATTGTGTTCGGCCGAGGCGACGACGTCAACCTGTTATTGACGATCTCGGCGATCGGTATTGGATTGTTCGGCATGCTCTCGTTCGACGCTGCGCAGCAGTCATACATCTTGCTGAACAAGTCGATGCCAGAAAGCGTGGCAGGAACGCCTATTGGTGAAGCAACCAAGAATCCGGCGCAGTTCCAGTTTTACCGGGTCACGAATGCCATATTCACGGCCGCAATTTTAGTTCTGCATGTCATCACCATCTACAAATAGGGGCACACAATGAGTTACACCTCATTTTCAATTGGTCGGCCTGGACGCGCCTATGACGGTGTTGCAATGGGCTCTGATGAATGGAACTCCCTCATCACCCGGCAGTTCGAAATCCTCGGCGAAGGCAATGCTGAAACTCTCGTCGGCGGTTTCGCCGCAGGAATTGGCAAATTCATCAACGTCAACACCTATCCGGACGTTGAATCATCAACTCGGGTCATCGCTCGACTTGCAGCAGAGCAACTATTCGAAGTTGAGTCCTCAGGACCGTTCGTGTCCACTGAAGACATGATGAAACTAATGACAAGTTAAGGAGTGATGATGTCAGCAATAGCAATAGCAACATTTCGATGCAACCCAGAGGGCAGGTCTGCGCTCACCGACTTCCTGTCTGGCGAAGAGGGACTCTCCGTAACCCGCACCTACGAGGGTGCGATACGAGTTGAGACCCTGCTGAGCAATGACAGCGACGACGTAATTCTCTACGAAGAGTGGGAATCAGTTGAGCATCATCAGGCATACGTGGGATGGCGAGTAGAAACCGGCCTCGCGGACTTTCTCTCTTCAAATGGCATTGAACTTGAGATCGCTTACCTCACGCCTACGGATATCTGATGATCTTTCATATTCACCATCACCACGACGAGAACACATGCCCGGCCAACAGCCCCGAAGCCGTCGGAGCAACGTTCGGGTCGGTCTTGCCAGCTCTCAGCGAATACGGAGTCACCGTTATCGGCGCCTGGGTTGATCCGCCCGGCCACGACTTCTTTTTCGTCGTCGAAACCGATAGTTACGACGATCTCGTCGAGGGTCTTCGACCAATTCTCGCTGCAGGTTCTGCAAGAATTCAGCCTGTTGGCGACCTTCAGGCTCAGGTCGCGAAGCGAATGGCTGAGTCAAACTAAACACCCAAATGAGATGTCCACCTTCAACGGTGCTGCCTCAAGAAGTACCGTTGAAGAATGGATACCCAGCAGCATTCATTACGGGCGGTCAGGGTCACCCTCGACTCGAATGACCCTGACCGCACTGCGAACTTCTGGCAAGCCGCCCTTGGATTTCGTCGCCGAGAAGGGAATGGCAATCCATACATCACGCTGTCTGATAGCCCTGCGGGACGTCCCCTCAAACACCTTACGATTCAGCGGGTACGCCAGGGGCAGCGGCCGAACCGACGCGGCCTAATCGGTCAGGTCTTCTTCCGGGATGTAATAGCCGGGGATGAGTTCACCGGCGAGCACACGATCGACTTCTTCGACGTCTTTCACGAAGAGCAGCTGGAGCGAGTCGGCTGCACCCAACGCAGTAGCAAGCGCCATGATTATGAAGTCGGACGACATCAACTCTGGCACGTAGTCGGAGAACGTCAAACCGGAATCCTCGAACAGTTGGTCTACGCGCAGATAGGCGAAATTGAGGATCATCAGAGTCCTAAGAGCGAGGGGCTAGCTAGCTGCGACGCCACCAGCGCTTGCGGTCCTTCACGGCCTTACCAGCGCTCAGAGCACGCAGAGCTGGACGCGTGTCTTCAAGCGCCTTCTCTCGCTCTTGGGCCACGGCCTCAGCAATCTCGGCACGCTTACGGAGCTCCACATTCTCGGCCTTGGGCTTGTCGAGTTCGGCAGGTTCAGGAGAAGCCTTAAGAGCCGGCTCTTCAGGTGGTGCTGGCTTGCCTGGTGTTTAAGCCGCTGCAATCAGATCTGTGACAGGGATCAGCCACGGTGATTGCGCCCTGGTGGCTGAGCGGTGACTGTTGGGGAAGTCGTCCTTGTCTCTGCGTCTACGGATTGTCTTCAGGCTCACCTGGCAGGCTTCAGCGGCTTCTTTCAACGTGAGGACAGGACGCTCAGTCATCGCTATATTTTTCCGTCTTTGACGCCTGCACTGTCATCGCAGCGATACTGAGCTGAGCCCGCTGGAAAATAGCGGTAGGTAACTGCGTCCAGGAACCCCATTCGCACGCCAGCTTTTCGCATCCGAGCCCATAGTCGCTGGTCCGCTGGCGCTCCGAGCCGATGGCAAGTCGGCGAGTACATAAAAGATGACAGCCCCATTGAGTATAGAATCGAACCCTGTGTTACCGATTTAAAGCGCTCGTTCCCCCAGATGCGAACAGACCCGTTTATCACCACTTCACTTTTGCTCCATACCAACTCTAGGTTGTTGTTGCGAGCATGACGTAGCAATTTTTCCACGTGGTCATCTGTCATTTCGTCGTCGTCGTCGCAAGGCGTAAGCCAGTCGCCGGAGGCAAGTAACAGTGAAGCGTTCATGGGGGCTGTGCCCGCTACGTGCCATCGTGCCCAGGGCTCAATTGGGTAGCGACCGCTGCGCCCTAAGTTCACGTAGCGAATCCGAGGATCGCTGAGTTGAGCGAGTGCCTTGCCGGTTCGATGATCGCAACCGTCTCCAACCACGAGAATTTCAATGTTCGTATAGGTCTGGCGAATGGCAGATGCAACGGCCCGCTCGACAAGAAGGTCCGGTCGGTCTTTGGTCGCGATTCTCACTGTTACAAGTGGCTCGGTATCGTCGACCGACTCTAGCCAGCAGCACTGAGAATCTCCGCGCTCGTCTCGCAAGGTGACCCTGTCCCTCCAACGACATCCCAATTCGGCGATGTGCTCCGACAGAAACTCGGCGAAGCCGGCGTCGGTCTTCCGAGTGAAGCGGTGGAGCGAATGAATCGATTTTCGTTGGGTCTTCCGAGCGAAGCGGTAGAGCGAATGAATCGATTTTCGTTTTTTTATTTGGGCCTTGATAAGTGCCCTACTTCTGCTCATTGGTGCCTCTTTGCGGGGCCGAACTCGTTATCTGAGAACATGCCCTGGCCATGCAGATCTGCAAGCTGGGCGAGTTGCGACCCCGAGTCTGATGTTGGTGTCGTGTCTTGTTGGTCGTCGCTCATTCTGCGACCTGGGCGTCGAGCTCAATTGATCCAAGAATTCTCTGCACTGTTGAAGCATGCCACAAGCCGCAAGGAACGCTCCCAACAGCGGCGCTGGTTGCTTGGGGGCGAGCGCTAACGGCAATAGTCCACCGCTTGTCCTATGCGAAGTCGGGGGTCAGGCTTTACACAAGCAACGTCGCAGGCATACAACTCTCTCCAGCCAATGTTGGCGGAGCCACCCTATGGAGGCCACTAAAGCTCGACACGAACGCACCCCGCCCGCCAATCTCTCCTAACCCGCCCTCCACCCCTAGGTACCTGTGCACAGGTTTCGTTAGCGGGGGTAGGGGGGATGGTCGTGTCGTAGCTGTTCCGTACTGATGCATCGCTATTTGACAGCGGATTTACGTCCTGTCTAGCACTGCCTGTGCCAGGATCTGATGACTTCAGGGCAGGGGCCCCTTTGGGGTTGGCTGCTTGTTGGTGCAGTTGCGGTCGGAAGGGGGAGTGTTCGTGTTTTTGAGGGTCTGTTGGTGCGTGTTCTTCTCACTTTGGTGACTGGTTTTAGCTGTGTCGGCGCTCTGTGCTTCTTACCGGTAGCGATGGTGTTGGGCTTGTAGGGCAGCAGGGCAGCTGTTTCCTATCTCTTTTAATATTTATCAAAACTAACTACAGGTTAAGAACAGCTGCCCTAGCTGCACTGCTGCCCTGTTCATTGGCAGTGACCTTTGAGGTAACAGCCGATGACGTATCGCTTCCCATCGGATCTAAAGTTGATGTCTGTGATGCCGTCGAGTTGAGCGAGTCGCTGATAGAACTTTGTCGCTGCTACCGACTTCTGTCCGTTGTCTTCACACCAGATCCTGAACTGGCCGTAGATGTCTTTTCGTTGCTGGCGTGCTTCAGGGTCGAAGTGAAGCTGCTCGTCGGCGAACGACCGGACCGGGTCGGCGCCGGTGCGATATGTCTCGGTTGCTGATTTCGCCGATGCCGACAATGTGAAATTGCCGCGCTGGTCGAGTTCCTGCAGCGCTGTCACCGATTTCACCAGCACGCCTTCGAGCTCTGCGTGCAGTTTCGTTTCGATGTTGGGATCTTCAAGGCCTCTTAAGTCGGCGGTGAACGGGACGATGATCCACCGGGCAAAGAATCCATTTGTGTGGTCGCTGGTGCCCGGCAGTTCATTGGCTGAGAACAACATGGTGGCCTGGTTTACGAAGGTGAATGGTTGGCCGTATTTGCGTTCGGCACGGATCGTGTCGCCACCGGTCGCCATCTTGAACAGGTCGGTTCTTTTGATGTGGCGGGCGTCGAGATCACCGGAAATGTTCGCTACTTTCCCGAATAGGTCTGCACCGGCAAAGCGGTCTTCGCCGAGCGATTGCAACGTGACTGCGGAGATGAACTCTGGGCCGATGAGTTTCTCGATGATCCTCAGGAAGGTGCCTTTGCCGTTGCGGCCGTGGCCGTAACAAAGCACTGCACGGTGATACGGCATATCGGGCCGCACTGATACGCCGATGATCTCCCACAACAGCGCCACGGTTTCAGCGTCGACGACTTCTGCCATCCATTGATCTGTGTGCGGGCAGGTTGCTTCCGGGTTCCAGTTAACAGCGAGTTGATATGTGGATGCTACGTCGGGCGTGTGTGGCATGAGTTCGCCTGTGGACCACTTCAGGAGGCCGTTGCGGCAGTTGATGAATTCGGGAGGTTGCTGCTCGCTGATGAAGGGCACCTGAATCTTGAGTGAAGCGACGATCTGCTTTGCGTGTTGTTGCCGGAACTTCTTGCCCAGCAGCCTTTCGACTCGTCGTTGCGCTTCGTTTTCACCGCCTTTCACGTATACGCCGTCGCTGTAACGCCAAAGGGTGTCGCCTGGCCCGGTAACAATTGGTCCTAGCTTGAGGACGGCGGCTTTTAGCCGAAGGTGGTCAAGACCCTCATGGCTGAAGAACTGCGAAGGGTCCGGCTCGCTGGCTGTTGATTCGTTACTTTCTCGGCTCAGGTCGTGCTTAGTCCCAACCCGGTCGTCGGCGTTGTAGCCGATTGCGCAGCGAAGTCCTTCGTTGAACTCTTCCTCTGCGGATTCGGCGGTTCGACCGGCGCCTCCCTCCCTGCTGGTAGCAGTAACGTCGAGCCACCACTGTCGAAGAGTCTGTATTGCATCCCTGCGGGAGTACAGGCCTGCGTCAGCGTCCCGGACAAGCCCAACAAGAGCTTGGATCATCGTGTCATGGCGTGAGCGACCATCTTCGACCTTGGCATTAGCAGGATTGAGCACCTGTCGTTCGAACCCTTCCATGTTCGTTGTGCTGTTGCCTGCGTTGAGCCAAGTCTCAATATCTTGTTCACTTGGCCGCTTGTTGGATCCTTTTTTGTGCGCGGCATCAGAGAGGAGATGGGTACACCAGTCGATCGGCAGCAGTGGCAACTTGGAGACTTCGGGCACTTCGTCCTCGTCGACTGGGTCATCTTCGCCTGGAGCAAACCACCGGTAGGGGCGCCCTTCTGGATGGATCGACGGCCAGACCATCGCATAGCGATGCTCTCTTTGGATGATGTCGACCCCAGCCATGCCAGAGACGAAGGACGAGTCTGGAGGCACCCGGTAGAAATGGATCCCGGAGCCATCTGTTCGCGACGTTGACGACCAAGTATCGGGCAGCACTCCGAGCTCGCCCTGCAACTCGTCGATGGTGGCCTTGCCGGGTTTCCCGTCGTAGGCGTCGATATCGATACCGATGACGTCGGAGGGCATACGTAATGCAACGTTGTCCTCTTCCCGGGTTTTAAACCAACCTGCCAACTGCTGGTCAGTTGGATCATTTCCGGCTCCTGTGAAGCCGCTCGGAGGCGGCTGCTTTTCTCCCTGTGGCAGCGGTAAAACTCCTTCCCAACCTGCGTTTCTGTAGGCCGGAGCGGCAACGGCGTAACCGAAATCGCGGTTTGGTCGCCCTTGGTGTAAGTCAGGTTGCGAAGTCATCTGAGGTCCCCTGTTCATCGAGTTTCTGGCCGTGTGGTGTCTCGTCGGTTGTTAGCTCTGTGTGGTTGTCGCCAAGTCCGACCAATATTCGAACCTGAGCAGTTGGGATATAGAGGCGGCGACCGATTCGCAGGTGCGGGATGTCACCGCGGTGGATGGCCTCGTAGCAGGCAGATCGTCCTATTCCGAGCCAAGCCGCTACATCCGGGACCTTGAGAAGGGGAATGAATTCAGGGTCAGGGATGGTCATTTTTCGGCCCGATCATGGGCTGCTTTTAGTTCAGCTTCGAGCGCATTGAGTAAGTCGACGTATCTGACTAGGAGGTCGCCTTGCGGTGTGCGTTGTCCGTCCTCCCAGTAGCGGACGGCTTGCCTGCTGCAATCGAGTGCACTGGCTAGTTCAGTTGCGCTGATGCCTGCTTTCTCGCGAATTAGTCGGCGCTTCTGGGGTGCTGGTAGCGCCAGCCTGTGGCGTACCTGGGAGAGTAATTTTTCGGGATTATTGCCTACATATTTCATATGTGTTATTCTTACCGCGGGATAGATGTTGCACAAGTAGATAGGTGCCCGCATGTCAGAAAATATTCAGCTACTTCGCTCAATAAACACAGACCAACTCGCTGATGACGGCCTCGTAACCGTCATCGTTGAATTCGGCGGCGACTGGCAAGCCGATATCACCTTCTATGACACCGAGGGGAAGATGGCGATATCGCGTCTGGTTGTTGAGCAGATCGGCGAGTCAACCAGATCCTCTGGTATCACTGCTGACCTACTGCGAGAGCTGAAGCTTGGTCCAGTCCGCCCTGAGCTCAAAAAACACCTGGTCAAGCACGCAAAGCAAACCCTTGACAAAGTACAAGAAGCAATAGACCGAATTGCAGAACTGACTGCGCTCGTGGAAGAAAACCCCGATGGGCCCGACAATAATCTCGCAATAATCGAGCGGATTCTTCTGCTGAAACAAGTGGAACAGCTACACGTTGAAACCAAGCAGGCTGCTCTAGCCGCATCGAGCAGAGCACCTTCACCAGCAAGCAGGGTTAAGCGGAAGAGCGATCACTTCTATGTCTTGGTTGCGCTCATCTATTTAGCGCTTGCGAGCAACGGCATCTCAAGGGGTATTAATGCTGAGCTGGTCAAAATGCTCACCCCTCTCAACAACGGTGTTAGCCCGTCTGAGATCCAAGTAAAGAACTGGCTCCAGGCAGCCACAAAACGCAATCTCTTAGGACCTGGCCAACGAGGACGGGCAGGACGAGCCGAAGGAACGAGACTGCGCTCGGAATTTAACCGGTTATGGCCCGAGGGAATCGAAATTGAGGAGACACCATGAGTAAAGGACATGTCAACAGACGAAGCGCCGGATGGGTCTACGTCATCGACCTGCCGGGAGCCCAAGCCCAACGATGCGAAACATGCAACAAACGGGCATGGGTTGAACTAGGTCGCCCAGTAGAGATCTGCACCTGCGGTGCGAGCCTCGGAAACCCGCACGCCGAGCGCCGCCAGATCTCGCGGTCAGGGTTCCGCACCCGGAAAGAAGCGGAGTTTGCGCTCCGCTCGTTCCAGGCCGACCTCGATAAAGGAGCGAACCCGCTACCTGCCACGACCACCGTGAGTGAATGGGCTACGCAATGGCTTGCATCGGAGCGAGTCAAAGCGCTGCGGTCCTCGACACGACGTCGTTACGAACAACTCATGCGAGACTGGATCATCCCCGAACTGGGATCGATCGAAGCGCGCCAAGTCCGTGCACGTCACGTCCGACTGATGCTCGAACAAGCTGGCGCTCAGATGGCACCGGCCTCTGTAACTCAACTCCGATCGGTGTTGTCTTCAATGATGGCATCAGCGCTAGAAGCCGAACTCATCGACGCAAACCCCGTCGCAGGTGTGCGGCGACCCAAAGTCGACCGCCCCGACCTCGCCGTGCCGACCGCAGAAGACCTTGGCCGGCTCATGACCGCTGCAAACAACACGACCTGGGCTGTTCCCGTCTTGGTGTCGTGCACGACTGGACTGCGTCGAGGCGAAGTGCTCGGGCTCCGCTGGAAAGACATCGACCTTGAGAACGGACGACTACGTGTTGCCAAGGCACTGCAATCAGTCCGAGACCCCGAAGGCACGACCGCATTACGACTCGTTGACCCAAAGACTGACCGCTCACGGCGCACCGTGGCACTGCCAAAGATCACCATCGAACGGTTACGACTAGCCAAACGAGAACAAGCCGAACGGCGCCTACAAGCAGGCGCAGCATGGCACGACCTCGACCTTGCCTGCGATAGCGGCGACGGCAGCCCGTTCCACCCCGACGCCTTCGGCAAAGCGACCAAGAGGCTCATGGCCGAAGCCGGACTCGACCCAAAGACTCGGCTTCACGACTGCCGCCATGCAGTAGCAACCATGATGCTCGAACAAGGCGTACACCCAGCGGTCGCAAGCGCAATGCTGGGCCACAGCTCGGTGGCGTTCACCATGGACACCTACCAACACGTCAACGACCAGATGGCTGACCAAGCAGCAGACGCAATCGACGACGCCTTCGCAGCAGGTGTTTCCGGCCCGAATTAGCCCAACCCAAACCGTTCGTTAGCAATCCGTTAGCAATTAGCGGCTTTCATGCCATTACACACAGAACCCTGACCCTCAAATCGTTGAGAAGTCAGGGTTCTTGAGGCTCCGGGGGTGGGGCTCGAACCCACGACCTGCGGATTAACAGTCCGATGCTCTGCCAGCTGAGCTACCCCGGAAGG
>ENA-OWPI01004127-OWPI01004127.1-marine-metagenome-genome-assembly--contig:-NODE-4127-length-11826-cov-3.988935_pt1 | contig 11826 bp, 10 predicted proteins | sample MGYA00238138_ERZ651775 | MGnify/ENA primary metagenome ERZ651775 (study PRJEB26906, sample SAMN06265043) | marine metagenome | isolation source: Helgoland LTER site | place: Germany:Helgoland, sampling...
GCCCAGTTGCGAGGTGTCATAGCCTGTGGCCTCGAACGCCTTTGGGAAGATTTGTGCGTAGGCGCCTGAGCTTGGCATTAAAAAGCCAAAGAAACCGTCTCCCAATTTCGTCAGGCCTGACTTCCAGAAATAGGCAAGTAAAACCCCTGAAAAAATCAATCGTGCCAAAGTAGGCAAAACGATATCGCCGTGGTCATTCAGCCGCGCAGTGAGGCGGTTATAAAGTGCAAGCATGGTCTGGCCTTTCAGGTAAGTGCGGTGATGCAGTTTTGACCTAAAAGTAGGCCAAGCGTTGCGCCAAGGTCGAGCTCGTTGCCCGCGGCCGTCATCGCGACGCCAAGCGCGTTGCCCTCCATCAAGGAGGCGATGCACGTGGCGGATGCGGCGGAAATCAGCGTCTGTTTGGGGTCGAATTGTGGGCGTGTGACCAGCATAGCCTCAGGGCGCATCACGGCCTTTGGCGCGTCTGCCACGGTATTGGCGCGGTAGATGCTATAGGTCGGGAAATCGCTGGGTAAAACATGGGTCGCGGGCGCGAAGGTGAACTTGGTTCCCATGAGTTTTTCAGGTGCCAAGGACGCCAAAGCCTGCGCATCAATCGGGGTTGCGTCGGCGGCATGATAGCTGTGGCGCATGGCTAGTTCGACGCGGGCCATGTCAGACAGATAGGGCAGGGATTTTGCGGGATCAAAGCGGCGCAAGAATTGCGGCATCTTATCGCCGTAATACATCATCAGCGGTGAGGATGGCGGATGCTTACGCAGGTAAACTCCTGCCATGGCACGGAAAAACTTGTCTCCTACCAGTTTGTAAATCACGGGAAATGCCGCGATGAGTGCCTCTGTCAGGCTGACGGCTACGTTGTTGCGGTAGACGTCGAACCGCTTGCTGGCTTGCGCGCCGTCTGGGTTTGCAAGGCCTTTGGGGGCGGGCAGTGACGGATCAAGCAGACCTGCGCGAAACTGGGATTGGGTGACCTTCATGCGAGCGCCAAAGCGCCGTCAGCGCGTGCAATTTCCGCCGCCAAGACGGCCCACTCAGGTACGTCATTGTCCCATTCGATCAACAGCGGTTTGGGACCAGATCTCGCGAGTGTGTAGTCGAGCAGTGCCCAAACGGGATCAACGACCGCTTTGCCGTGGCTGTCGATGAGCAACGGCGCGCCCGTTTCGTCAGCGTCTTCGTCGTAGCCGCCCAAATGGATTTCCCCCACGGCGTGCAGCGGGAATGAATCGATATAGACTTGGGGCGAGGTTTTAAGGTTGGTTGCCGAGACAAAGACGTTGTTTACATCAAGCAGCAGACCGCATCCTGTGCGCTTGACGATCTCGGCCAGAAACGCGGTCTCGTCCATTTCGCTTTCAACAAACGCCAAATAGCTGGACGGATTTTCGAGCAGCATTTGACGGCCCACGACTTCTTGCACCTGATCAATGTGATCGGCCACGCGGGTTAAAGTTTGCGCTGTATAGGGCAGGGGGAGCAGATCGTTGAGGAAGTGGCTGTCGTGGGTCGACCATGCCAAATGCTCGGAGAAACTGGCAGGGTTCAGCCAGTCGCAAAGATGTTTTAGACGTGCCAGATGTGCTGTGTCCAAATCGCCTTCGGCCCCAATCGACAGACCAACGCCGTGCACAGAAATTGGATATTTTTCAGACAGTTGGCGAAGCTGCGCAATCGGGCGGCCACCGTTGCCCATATAGTTTTCGGCGTGGACCTCTAGCCAACCAAGCGGGCCAGAACCTTGGATGATGTCCATGTAATGCTGTGGTTTATATCCGACACCGGCAAGGGGAGGGAGGCAGTTGTCGCTGCTGGCATCTAACATGGAAATCACCGAAAATTCTGGGGGAGTGGCAGGGGGCAAACGCCCCCCGCCGACGCGTCATTTATGCTGGGATGTCGCGCTCAAGAGCAACAAGGGAACCCTTACGCTCTGGCATGTCGCCCATTGCTTCGATCATTGTTGTTTCGCATGTGCCTTCTGGAACGAGCGACCAAGCGTTGCCTTGGTAATCAACTGTGGATGTGCCAGCGCAAGATGTGCCTGGGCCAGCTGCGCAATCGTTCTCGCCGGCAAGTGCGACACCGAAGCACTTTTCGTCGCCAGCGGCAGCAGCGGAGTTGGCAAGGCCAGTCAGAGCGGATGCAACAGCAGTTGCGATGATAAGGGTCTTAGATACGTTGGACATGAAAAAGTTTCCTTGTGTGTCAGTGTTTTAACTCGTTAACGCGTTTTGGCGTTGAACTAAGATTAGCGGTAAATCCCTCGTAATATCCACTCACAGCACCGTGCATCGCGATTCCGTGAGCGGTTTGTGATCGCATTTTACATGAATCACGCTAAGGGCACCAAAAACAAACCCGCCGATCGCAAAATCGGCGGGTTTGTTACAGGTTCCAGTGCTGGAATGTTACAGTAGGTCGGGTGGCGTGGCTGCGATTTTGAGTTCTGCAACAATTTCGTCGTAAGATGTTACAGATGTCTTGTTCTCGCCCAAACGGCGCACGCTGACGGTCTTTTCCTCGACCTCACGCGCACCGATGGCGAGGATAACAGGGACCTTGCCGAGGGAGTGTTCGCGGACTTTATAGTTGATCTTCTCGTTACGGGTGTCGAGTTCTGCGCGCACGCCAGCGGCTTTTAACGCTGCCACAACCTCATGCGCGTAGTCATCGGCGTCCGACACAATCGTCGCCACAACCACCTGACGCGGGGCCAGCCAGAACGGCAGTTTGCCCGCGTGCTCTTCGATCATGATCCCGATGAATCGCTCGAATGAACCGAGTGTCGCGCGGTGCAGCATGAAGGGCGTATGCTTGTTGCCGTCTTGTCCGATATACGACGCGTTCAAACGTTCTGGGATGTTGCTGTCGACTTGCAATGTACCACATTGCCAATCGCGCCCGATTGCGTCGGTCAGCACGAATTCGAGCTTTGGCCCGTAGAACGCGCCTTCACCTTCTTGAATTTCATAGTCGTAGCCCGCGGCCTTACAAGCATTGCCGAGCGCTGCTTCAAGTTTGTCCCAGACGTCATCCGAGCCGATCCGCTTTTCTGGCCGTGTGGACAGTTTGATCGACCAGTTGGAGAAGCCAAGCTCTGCGTAGATTGCAGAAAGGAATTCGATGAAGATGCGTGTTTCGTCTTCGATCTGTTCTTCTGTGCAGAAGATGTGCCCGTCGTCTTGGGTAAAGCCGCGCACGCGCATGATACCGTGCAACGCGCCTGATGGCTCGTAGCGGTTACAGGAGCCAAACTCGGCCATCCGCAGCGGCAATTCGCGGTAGGATTTCAGGCCTTGATTGAACACTTGCACGTGACATGGGCAATTCATCGGCTTCAGGGCGTTGATTGTCTTTTCGCGTGCGTGATCTTCGTCCACTTCGACGATAAACATGTTCTCTTGATAGCTTTCCCAGTGACCAGAGGCCTCCCAAAGCTTGCGGTTTACGACCTGCGGTGTGTTTACCTCGACATAGCCACCTGCGCGTTGACGGCGGCGCATGTAGTCTTGCAGTTCAGTGTAGATGGTCCAGCCGTTCGGGTGCCAAAACACCTGACCGGGGGCCTCTTCTTGCATGTGAAACAGGTCCATCTCGCGGCCCAGCTTGCGGTGATCGCGCAGGGCTGCTTGCTCAAGGCGGTGCAGGTGATCTTTCAGACCTTCTTTGTTTGTGAAGGCTGCACCATAGATGCGCTGCAACATCGGACGGTCACTATCGCCGCGCCAGTAAGCGCCCGCAATGTTCATCAGCTTAAAGCCATCCGCAGGCACTTGGCCTGTGTTTTGCAGGTGCGGACCACGGCAGAGGTCTTGCCAATCGCCGTGCCAATACATGCGCAAGGGCTCGTCACCCGGAATGCTCTCGATCAACTCGACCTTATAGGGCTCGCCTTTGGCCTCGTAATGGGCAATCGCTTTCGCGCGCTCCCAAATCTCGGTGCGGACAGGTTCGCGCTTGTTGATGATCTCTTTCATCTTCTTTTCAATGACCGCGAGGTCCTCGGGTGTGAACGGCTCCTTGCGGTCGAAGTCGTAGTACCAGCCGTCTTTGATCACAGGGCCGATGGTGACTTGCACGTCAGGCCAGATTTCCTGCACGGCGCGGGCCATGATGTGGGCGAGGTCGTGGCGAACCAACTCCAACGCAGGCTCTTCGTCCTTCATTGTGTTGATCGCGACTGCACAGTCTGCATTGATCGGCCATTGAAGGTCCCAATGGGCTCCGTCAACGGTTGCAGAAATCGCCTTTTTGGCCAAGGATGTGGAGATGTCAGCGGCCACTTCGCCGGCTGTGATGCCAGCGTCATATTGACGTGCGTTACCATCGGGAAATGTCAGGGAGATTTGGGCCATTTGAGGCATCCTCGTCTGTTTAGCGGCTACAAAGCGCTCGGTTGCGGGTTTATGTTAAGCCTAAATGAAGATCGAGGGCTGCACTGTCAAGCGCAGGGCGCTACACAAAGATAAATCGCACGGAGATCGAGAGATGACGCAAACATTCGTAACCCCACAAGGCCGCCGCATTGCTTATCATCTCACCGACGGTGAGGGGCCAGCGGTCGTATTCTTGGGCGGGTTTAAGTCCGATATGGGCGGTACAAAGGCTGTGCATCTGGAGGCTTGGGCACGCACTGAGGGTCGCGCGTTCTTGCGGTTTGACTATTCGGGGCATGGTGAAAGCGAGGGTGCGTTCACCGACGGGGCGATTGGCGACTGGTTTGAGGATGCGGTTGCGGCCTTGGGATTGATCGCGGGTAAATTGATCTTGGTCGGGTCGTCGATGGGCGGGTGGATTTCACTGCTGGTCGCGCGCGAGATGCCTAAGCGGATTGCGGGGCTGATCACGATTGCCGCAGCGCCCGATTTCACCGAAGACAGTATGTGGGCCGGATTTTCGGACGCGCAGAAAGCGGAACTCGCGGCAGGGCAGGTTGCTTTGCCCTCCGACTATGGCGAGCCTTATATTATTACTAAGCGGTTGATTGAAGAGGGGCGGGGCCGCCTTGTGTTGCGCGCCCCATTGAACCTGCCGTTTCCCGTGCGGTTCTTGCAAGGGACTGCAGACGCAGATGTGTCGATGGATGTGGCGCTTCGGTTGCTGGCTCATGCCACTGGGGACGATATGCGGCTGACATTGGTCGACGGTGCCGATCACCGGTTCTCGGATGAGACCTGTCTCGATCTGATCTCAACGACTGTTGCGGACGTCATCAAGGTAGGATGCGTTTAAACGCATCTGACGCAAGGTCTGATTTGCATATGGCCGTACGTGCCATAGCGTGATCCCAACGATCCTTGGGAGGGGACACCATGGCACTTTCACTTGGTCAAAAGGCGGGATGGGGCTTAGCCGATCTTGGCGTTGTCGTCTTTGTTGTCGTCAAACAACTTCTGATCCTGACATATCTGACGACCGTGCTGGGGGTGCCCGTTGGTATCGCTGGTCTGGTCACGACTGGCGTTCTCATTTTCGATATGATGACAGATCCGCTTGTCGGCTATCTGTCTGACCGCACCCAAAGCCGTTATGGCCGTCGCGCCCCTTGGATGGCCGTTGGAGCGGTAGTTCTGTCCATCGGTATGGTCGGTATTTTTGCTGCGCCTGCGGGCATGACGCTGGTTGGAAACCTTGCGTGGGTCATCGCCTTTTTCGGGCTGGCGACAGTTGGGTTTACGATGGTTGCCATTCCCTACGGCGCACAAGCGGGCGAAATTACCCAAGACCCTAAGGAGCGGTCTGCGATGACGGGGTGGCGCATGGGGTTTGCCTCGGTCGGTATCCTGATCGGCGGGGCCGTGATCCCAGGTTTGGCAGGCGAAATGGGCTATGCGGCAGCGGCCTTTGCGGTCACGCCGTTGATGATCGGGGCGGTTTGGGTGTCACTTTGGGCCACGCGCAACGCGCCGCGTATTGCGACAGCGACAACTGTGGACCTGCGCCGCATGTATCAATTGGTTCTGCGCAATAGGCCGTTTATGTGCCTTGTTGCGCTCTACGGTGTGATGACTTTTGCGATTGCTTTGATCACCGCAGGGCTGCCGCTGGCCGCAATTTATCTAATTGTCGATAACGGAGCCACAGCGCTTTCGGGTGCAGCGGCAGCACTGTCGACCCTCTCGTTGATGTTTGCGGCGTTTGTTGTTGGCGCAATTCTAAGCCAAGTGATTTGGGTGCTACTTTCAAGCCGATTTGGCAAATCCAATACGCTGGCTGCGGGCCTGTGCCTTTATGCCGTCCTGCTGGTCGCCCTTTATAACAGTCTGCCATCGGTCAATGTCACCGCAATTGCTGCGCTTTTCGTCTTGGCTGGTATCGCCAATGGGTCATATCAACAAATCCCATGGGCGATGTACCCCGACTTGATGGACGTCACCCGATCCGAGAGCGGTCAGGCCATTGAGGGGGCATTCTCGGCGGTCTGGCTCTTTGGTCAAAAGATTGCAAACGCATTGGCGCCCGCTGTTCTGGGTTTGATCTTGGCGCAGTCTGGTTGGCTTGCGAGCACAGGCGATATTGTCACGCAAAACGCACAAGCACTCTCGGCCTTGCATGTCGTCATCAGCTTGGTACCTGCAGCCATCCTCGTAATAGCCGCATTTTGCGTGAAATGGATTTATAAGCCGATGGTATCCCACGCCGGTCGCTAACAGCCAATCTCGGGGCAAACGGTCTGTTGTCGTCTGGCGCCTTTTGCAAACCGCTTCATTGGTATCGACGATTTTGCGGTGGATTGCTGCCGCCTCAGGTGCTTGGGCCTTGCGGTTCCGTGTTGCTTTGGCCAAAGTCGCCACATGAAGGCGAAGGCAAATCACATGACTTTTAGAAAGCGACGGCTATGATCGAACCTTTGGTTTTGATCCCGCCAATGTTGTGTGACGCGCGGGTATTTTATGCTCAGTTTGCGACATTGTCATCCCAAGTGCCGATCACTTTTGCTCCGATCACTGCTGGCGACCGGATCGAGGAAATGGCATCGGCTATTCTGTCTTGGTTGCCCCAGAAATTTGCGCTCGCGGGTATGGGCATGGGCGGTATGGTCGCAATGGAGGTTTTGCGTCGTGCACCAGAGCGGGTCACGCGGGTGGCGTTTATCTCGACGGGCGCGCAGGCTGATACGCCCGAGATATCCGCACAGCGTGAGCCGTTGATTATTGCGGCACGTTCAGGCCGATTTGACGACGCGATCCGCGCAGAAATGAACCCTGCTTGGCTGGCACCCGGTCCTTACCGAAATGACGTCGTGTCCCTTGTCACCGATATGGCCAAGGCGCTGGGCCCTGACGTCTACGTACGACAAGCCCGCGCGATGCAACGCCGCAAAGATCAACAAAACATCATGCGTAAGATCAAGCAGCCAGCGCTGGTAATGTGTGGTGAACATGATGGGCAAAATGCGCTGAAGCGCCACGAATTTTTGGCCGAACTTATCCCCTACGCCAAACTGGAAGTCATCGGAGACGCGGGTCATTTGCCAACGCTTGAGAACCCAGACGCGGTGACGCAATCGATCAAAACTTGGCTGAGACAACCGCTCGTTCTGCGCTAAATGTAAGGTTAAATGCGAGTATGTGCCGATGAGGCACAAGCAGTATTTGGGGCGGCAAACGCGATTTCGCTGATCGCCGCCCGAAATAGATTTATGTAGCGACGGCGAGTTTCACAGGCTTATTTGCAACAACGTCACCGTTGTTCGCGTCGATGAAGTTCAAAACCAACGGACGGATATTCTTGCGCCAGCTTCCGCCCGCGAAAATACCAAAGTGACCTGCACCTGGCTCAAGGTGGGAGGCTTTTTTGCTGTCTGGCAGACCTGTCAGCAGATCAAGCGCTGCAAGGCATTGACCCGGCGCAGAAATATCATCGTTTTCGCCTTCGACGATTTTCACAGCAACGGTTGTGATCTTGCCGATATCAACCTTGCGGCCATCGACAACAAATTCGTTACGCGCAATATCGCGGCCTTTGAAGATGCGCTCGACGGTGGAGAGATAGAATTCAGCGGTCATATCCATCACAGCGAGGTATTCGTCATAAAACGCATTATGCTTGTCGTGCTCAGACGCTTCGCCCTTGGCCACGCGCATGATCTGGTCGCGGAACGCATTTGAGTGCATTTCACCGTTCATCGAGATGAAAGACGAGAGTTGCAACAGGCCCGGATAGACTTTGCGGCCAACGCCTGCATGTTTGAAACCAACGCGCTGGATCATCGTATGCTCAAGCTGGCCCATCGTGACGGAACGACCAAAGTCGGTGACTTCGGTGTGGTTCGCCTCTGGGTCCACAGGGCCGCCGATCAAAGTGAGCGACTTTGGCTGCGCTTTTGGATCTTCTTCGGCGAGATAAGCCGTAGCTGCGAGCGTCAAAGGCACAGGCTGGCAAACGGCGATCACATGCAGGTCGCTACCGAGTTCTTTCATAAAATCAACGAGGTAGAGGGTGTAATCCTCAACATCAAACTTGCCAGCGCTGACAGGGATGTCGCGGGCGTTGTGCCAATCAGTCATGTAGACTTCGCAGTCTGGCAAAAGGCTAATCACTGTTTTGCGCAGCAAGGTCGCGTAGTGGCCCGACATCGGTGCGACCAGCAAAACGCGGCGCTTGCGCTCGTCACGGCCCTTCATGCGGAAACGGATCAGATCGCCAAACGGGCGCTCAACAACCTTTTCAACCACAACGCGGAAGTCTTTACCGCTTTGGCCCGTGACCGGTGGAATGTTCCAGTCAGGCTTCACAACCATGCGGCTAAACGTGCGCTCAGTTACTTCGCCCCAGGCATTCAACCAATCCATCGCAGGATTCGCACCCAAAGACATCAACGGATAGCTGGCAAAAGCACGCGCAGAAGCACCCATCCATTGATTTGTGTTCCTTATGCTTTCCATCAGGTCGTAGGTCATCATATACTTCATTAAGAACATCTCCGTTCAGGACGTGTGTGCGCATGGCGATTTCGCAATGCTGCAACTGCACGGTAGGCCTAAGAGGTTAATATGACAACTCTAGATTCGAACGACAAAGCAACAAGTGGTAAAAATCTTCCAAAACTTGAAGCGAATCTTGCGCGGATAGAGGAATTAACCCAGCGCATGCTCTCCGCAATGGGCAAGGGCCGCAAGGTGCCGCAGGCCCTTCAGGGGCCAAGCCAAGACCTTTATGTGAAGGCCGCTGGTGCCTATGTCACTGAAATGATGAATAATCCTGCAAAGCTGATTGAACATCAGGTGGAGTTTTGGGGCAAGTCAGTAAAACATTACGTCGAGGCGCAGCACTTGTTGACGCAAGGTAAGCTTCAGGCTGCCAGCGACAATTCGCCCAAGGACCGCAGGTTCGCCAACGAAATGTGGGACACAAATCCTTACTTTAATTTCGTCAAACAACAATATTTGATGAATGCCGCCGCAGTGCAGCAAGCCGTCGCTGATCTTGATACGCTTGATGCAGGCGAGAAAAGGCGACTCGAATTCTTTAGCCAACAGATCATCGACATGATGTCGCCGACGAATTTCTTAGCGACAAACCCAGAAGCCTTGGCATTGGCGGCCGAAACCGAAGGTGAGAGCCTTGTGGCTGGTTTAGAGAATCTTGTGGCGGATCTAGAGGCCAATAACGGCGATCTCGTCGTCACTTTGGCCGATAAGAAGGCGTTTAAGGTGGGCGAGAACCTTGGCACCACCGTGGGCGATGTTGTGTATCGCAACCGCATGTTCGAGCTGATTCAATACAAACCCACGACGGATGAGGTCCATGAGACCCCGCTGATTATCTTTCCTCCTTGGATCAACAAATTCTACATTCTCGACCTTAAGCCGCAAAACAGCATGATCAAATGGGCCGTCGATCAGGGCCATACGGTATTCGTTGTCTCTTGGGTGAACCCCGACGAGACCTACCGTGATACAACTTTGACGGATTACGTTGAAGACGGCTATATGACCGCCATCGCGCAAGTGAAACAGATTTGCGATGTGCCGCAAGTGAACGCCGTTGGCTATTGTATTGCGGGGACCACGCTCTCGATGGCGCTGGGTGTGATGAAACATCGTGGCGATACATCGGTGAAATCTGCGACCTTCTTTACCACGCTCACCGATTTTTCGGATCGGGGCGAGGTTGGCGTGTTTCTCGACAATGACTTTGTTGACGGGATCGAGGCCGAGGTCGGGACCAGCGGGATGCTGTCTTCCTTCTATATGTCACGCACCTTTAGCTATCTGCGCTCCAATGACCTGATCTATGGGCCTGCGATCAAGAGCTATATGATGGGCAAAGCACCGCCTGCCTTTGATCTGCTTTATTGGAACGGCGACGGCACAAACCTGCCCGCGAAGATGGCGGTCGAGTATTTGCGTGGGCTGTGTCAGGGCGACAAGCTTGCGACCACGGGCTTTGAGATTGCAGGAACAACGGTTACTTTGGCCGATGTGGATGTGCCTATCTGCGCGATTGCCTGTGAGACAGATCACATCGCCGCATGGAAGAGCAGCTACCGTGGCGTGCAAAAGATGGGGTCAAAGGACAAGACGTTTATTCTGTCAGAGTCTGGCCACATCGCGGGCATCGTGAATCCCCCAAGCAAAAACAAATACGGCCACTACACCAATCCTGATCTGGGACTATCACCTGAGGATTGGCAGGCCGACTCAGATAAGCATGATGGGTCGTGGTGGCCGCGTTGGGGTGGCTGGTTGTCCGCAAAATCAGACAAAAAAGTGAATGCACGTGGGGCAGGTGGGCCGAAGAATCCGGTGCTTGGGGCCGCTCCGGGGACCTATGTCGTAAGCTAACCTATGGTAAATTCGAGACAATATGCACTTGCAGCAATTTTATGCCGCAAGTGCATAAAAAACTTGAAATGCTGCAGTGCAGCATGTATCTTAAGGTTAGAAAAACAAACGCGGTGCCTCCCTGCCGCTTACAACATTAAGGATTAAGATCATGACTAACCCACAAGACTTCACAGCTGTTTTCAAAGACATGATGGGTGCATTCCCAGTTGACACAAAAGCAATGGAAGAAGCATTCAAGTCCCAGACAACTTTGGCTGAAAAAATGTCCAAGGTTGCTCTTGAAGCAGCAAACAAATCTTCCGAGCTGTCCGCAAAGTGGACACAGGAAACACTTGGTAAGTTCGCTGCTGTAGCATCTGCGAAAGCTGAGCCTGCTGACTACGCAAAAGCATCAACAGACTTCGCAACTGCAACTGCAGAAGCTGCTTCCGAGCAAATGGCTGCTTTCGCTGAGATCGTGAAAAAAGCACAGACACAGACTATGGAACTCGTTTTGGCTGCTGGCAAAGACATGTCCGAAGACATGACATCTGCTGCTAAGAAAGTTCAAACAGAAGCAACTGCTGCTGTTAAGAAAGCAACAACTGCCGCTGCTGCAAAGTAAGCGACACGGGTATCGACCGCTCCTCCCTGCTGGTCGAACCCAAACATTTAAGGCGCACCTTTGGGGGTGCGCCTTTTTTGTTTTCTTTAGCCGAGGTAAACTTCACCTTTGGGATATTTCACGCGGGGTGGGCTGCCGGTCGCAAGGAAGAACCCAACCGCTAACGGCCCGACACGGCCAATAAACATCGCCAGAATAATGATCGCGCGGCCGAATTCTCCAAGTTCCGGGGTTTCCCCACGGCTGAGGCCTACAGTGGCAAATGCGGATGTGACCTCGAATATCAGATCCATGAACTCGCCGTCATGCGAGATAGAGATCAAGAAAATGGCCGTGAAAATGATCATGATACTGATCGTCACCAGCGCCATAACCTTCAGCACCTCATCAATGCCAATGCTGCGCCCAAAAGCATTCAACGTC
>ENA-OWPI01004132-OWPI01004132.1-marine-metagenome-genome-assembly--contig:-NODE-4132-length-11817-cov-8.165077_pt1 | contig 11817 bp, 11 predicted proteins | sample MGYA00238138_ERZ651775 | MGnify/ENA primary metagenome ERZ651775 (study PRJEB26906, sample SAMN06265043) | marine metagenome | isolation source: Helgoland LTER site | place: Germany:Helgoland, sampling...
CAAAAATATTAAGTTGCCTGTAAGTGCGCCATTTCATTGCAGTTTAATGAGTAAAGCAACAAGTATTATGAGCGAGGAATTAAATAAATTAAACTTTACCCAAGGTGAAAATAAACTTATTTCAAATGTTACTGCTAAAGAAATAGCAAATACTGATGACCTTAAAGATTTATTAATAAAACAAATTGAAAATAGAGTTAGGTGGAGAGAAAGTGTGATTAATATGGTTAATAAAGATATAAATCATTTTATTGAAATAGGTCCAGGTAAAGTTTTGTCAGGCTTAGTAAAAAGAATTAATAAGAAAGTAAAAATAGAAAAATCAAACTACCTAAAAAATCTCCTGTAAGCATAAGCAAAGAATCTGCTTGATATTTTTCTAAGGTTAAGCCTTCGCTTATCAAAAGATAAGTGTTGTGCATGAAAGAATTTATGATTGAATACATTACAGAAATTATCAAAATCATTTGAAAATTAAGATTTTGCAGTTTTTTACCCAGTGGCATTAAATAATTTACCAACCAGATTGTTAAAATAGGCGATCCGGCTGATAGCAATGCAAACATTAAAGCATGCTTTATCATAGTTTCTTCGAGAAATAGTAGAGCAGTGATCAGTGACCCAACAAACAATCCCCAAAAAACTCTCTTACCAAGCAAGCAAGCTATAGTGATTTTAAACCCTGCTGGGATAAAGATGATAGCAATATAGGAGTTATGATATAAAACATTATTAATTGCTCCATTGAATATAAAAAGCAATACCCAAATGGCAATAATAAGTAATTGAAGTTTAATGAGAGTGAGCATGATTATATTGTTATGGAGCTTTCAATCTCCACTAAATAATCATTGTAATGTAATCCTTTTTTTATAATTTTTACTCTTTCATCGGTAGGACTTAATTCAAATAAGAGAATCTTCTTTTTTTTAAGCTGCTTAAGTTTCCTGTGAATACTTGCTGAAGAGTAATGTTTTATGCCTTTTGCTACATCATTAACATGTATTTCTTTATGGCAATTGTTACAAGACCAAAAGCTTTCAAGGTATGAAACAACAAGCATTTCACCAATATCAGATTCATACTGAGTGAGGGGTGCGATAGCATCAAAAAAATTTCTAATTTTTGATTTCATTACAGTAAATTATATACCTAATAATTTTAGATAGGTTAACTCAAAAATAAAACTAAAATTTATATAAAAAAAGCCTGCCACAAAGGACAGGCTTTAAAATTAAATTAACCTTATAGTATCGGAACGATAAGTAAAGCAACGATATTGATGATTTTAATCAATGGGTTAATCGCTGGACCTGCTGTATCCTTATATGGATCACCCACAGTATCACCTGTCACTGAAGCCTTGTGTGCTTCAGATCCTTTACCGCCATGATTACCATCTTCGATGTGTTTCTTAGCGTTATCCCAAGCACCGCCACCTGTACACATTGAAATCGCAACAAATAAACCAGTCACAATGGTTCCCATGAGTAAGCCACCTAGCGCTTGTGGCCCTAAATAAATACCTACGACAACTGGAACAGCAACCGGAAGAATTGAAGGCACAACCATCTCTTTAATTGCTGAGGCTGTTAATAAATCAACAGCTTTTGCATAATCTGGTTTTCCTTTACCCGTCATAATGCCTTTGATGGTTTTAAATTGACGTCTTACTTCTTCAACTACTGAAGCTGCAGCACGTCCAACGGCTTCCATCGCCATCGCTGCAAATAAGAAAGGAATCAAACCACCAATGAATAAACCAATAATCACCATCGGCTCACTTAAGTCAAAGTTTGTCATGATGTTGTAGGTTTCAAGTTTGTATGTGTAATCAGCGAACAGAACTAAAGCAGCAAGACCTGCTGAACCAATCGCATAACCTTTTGTGACCGCTTTGGTTGTATTACCCACCGCATCTAATGGATCAGTAATATCACGCACTTTTTGTGGAAGACCTGCCATCTCAGCAATACCACCCGCGTTATCTGTAATAGGGCCGTAAGCATCGAGTGCCACGATTATTCCCGCCATACTTAACATCGATGTTGCTGCAATCGCAACCCCATAAAGTCCAGCGAAATCGAAGGAAGTATAAATTGCTGCACAAACTGAAAGCACTGGCAATGCCGTTGATTTCATTGAGATGCCAATACCGGCAATAATGTTTGTTGCATGACCTGTTTCAGATGCTTTAGCCACATGCTGAACTGGCTTATATTCTGTCCCTGTGTAGTATTCAGTAATAAATACCAGTAAGGCAGTTAATACCAAACCCACCACCGCTGAACCAAACAAGGCAGTCGCTGAGAAGATTTGATCATTAATTTCAATTCCCTGAGGGAACATTTGAACACTGACGTAATAGAATGCAATCGCTGAAAGAATTCCGGCAACGGCTAAACCACGATAAAGTGCTGGCATCACATTAGCCATTTTCTTGTTAGCTTTAACAAAAATACAACCTATGATGGATGCAACAATTGAAACCGCACCTAGCATTAATGGATAGAGCACACCGTTGATATCAGATACCATGAGCGAACCTAACACCATTGTTGCAATAATTGTAACTGCATAAGTCTCAAATAAGTCAGCTGCCATCCCAGCACAATCACCGACATTATCACCCACGTTATCAGCAATCACTGCTGGATTTCTTGGATCGTCTTCAGGAATCCCTGCTTCTACCTTACCCACTAAGTCAGCACCGACATCAGCACCCTTTGTGAAGATACCGCCACCTAAACGAGCGAAAATAGAAATGAGTGATGAACCGAAAGCTAGTCCAATAAGAGGATTTAATGCTTCTGTTGTTGTAAGTGTTTCACCACCTAGGTAGAGGTAAAAACCTGCGACACCTAATAGACCTAAACCTACGACTAACATACCTGTGATAGCACCACCTTTAAAGGCTACATCAAATGCTTGAGGTAAACCTTTTGTAGCAGCTTGTGCCGTTCTTACGTTGGCACGCACAGAAACATTCATTCCGATAAAGCCACATAAGCCTGATAACACAGCCCCAATCACAAAACCAATCGCAGTATTGCAATCAATAAAGTAGTAAATAAGCGCTGCTAATATAATGCCCACAAGACCAATTGTTTTATATTGTCTTGTTAGGTAAGCGGCTGCTCCATCCTGAATAGCGCCGGCAATCGCTTTCATCTTTGCGTTGCCTGCAGGTAGGTTGATGATCCATTTGGACATAACTAAACCATAAATTACAGCTAAGATGGCTGCACCTATGGCTATATTAATTACTGGGTAATCGACTAGTGACATATTTCCTCCATGAGTTTTAAAATTCAAGCCTTCCTCTTTTATATGGCTTGAAAAAAATAATGCGTAATTATAACTGTTTTGAGATAAGGTTCAATCAAAAAGTGAATTAAAAATATACAGTTAGAAAATCTATACCTGATTAATTTAAAAGCATCATTATTCCAATTACGACCAACAACAAGCTAAATAATCTTTTGATTAGAAGGTCATCTAATTTTAAGAGCCAGCCAGCAGATAATTTAATAAAAATAAGACTAGGTAGGGTTAAAAACAGGATTGCCGGCGTGTAGATAAAGCCAAATGTCTGTGGGTTATTTAATCCTGAATAAAGGTAACCGACATATATCGCGATTGATGCACTCAATCCAATGAAAAAACCTAACACACTGGATGTGCCAATAGCGAGCTTGGGAGGGATGTTATTTTTAACTAAAAAGGGGACAAATAAGGTAGCCCCACCGATACCAACGATGCCTGAAATAATAGAAAAAACAAAACTAATCACATTTGAGAGCAATTGATTGGGTAAGGTACTTTTCTTTAATACTTCTTGATGCTTAAACAATTTATAGGCAATCATGAAAGCATAAAAAATAAAGAAATATTTTAAGAGGTCACCAGGAATGCTTTTAATAAAAAATCCTATTACTAAAGATCCTATTATTAAGCCTGGGATAAATCTTTTTATCATCGCATGGTCGACATTATGATTTCTGTTGTGAGCATAGGCTGCCATTGCACCTGTAATGACCATCGAGGCTAACGATGTACTCACGCCAATAATGATGGCTTGATCAAACGGGGTGTTGGAAAAGTAAACTAGACAATAGGTGACGACTGGCACTATCATCAAACCACCTCCTAATCCAAATAACCCTGCTGCGATCCCAATAAAGACACCAGAAAAAATGAAGATGATGATTTCAGCCATGAGAGATTATTTATTTTTTGGTTTTAAATAAACCATTCAATATGCTTTTTAAAGGAGAGTTGCTCATCTCCGCTTTCATGTCTCTAAGAGATTGGTTGGCTGAAGCGGGTATATTTTTGATATTTCTTTTTGGATTTTTTGGGTGATGAATAGCTAAGTTAACTTTAATTTTTTTTATTTTTGTTTCAATTTTTTTCGAGTTGTTAATTTGTTCTATGAGAGATGCGCTTGCCAATTTTAGTTGTGAGGCAACGGCACTATTCATTGCTTCAATGATAAACACATTATTAAGCATATTTTTTGCGAGTACTTTTCCCTTAAATTTTTTATCTAAGCAGTCTAAAAGGATTTTTTGTAGCGAATCGTGCTCTTTTTTCTTTGCATTAAATTCAGAAAATTTTTGACCATCTAACAACTTTTTTATGGGTTCCATACTATAATGCTACCTTATTTTAATAATAGAAAAAAACAACTTTATAGATGAAAATATTATTCTTAAATAAGAATGCTAAGAAACCTAAAAGTATCAGTTTTTATTCGTTATGTTTATTAATTTTGATAATTTTCACGATCGGTTTTGGGATAGCATTCACCATCTTCAATAAAGCACATAAAGAGGAAACTCTTGATAAACAATTATTGTCTATCGGAAGTGATGTGAATCTTTCTAAACAGGAAATAGATTTATATATAAACCAGATTGGAGAGCTTAATGCACGTATAATGCAGCTCGATGTGCAGTCAGAAAGAATACAAGAAATAATGAAAAGCCAAATCTTGGGCAAGGACAAACTTCCCAAGCTAAAAGAAAAAAAAAATAAAAGTTCGGGTGGCCCCTTTGTAAATGAAAACTTAACATCAGGGGATATTCATAAAGTATTAACCCATCTGTTAGGAAAGGTTGAAAAAAGAGAAATTTTTTATAACAAAAAAGAAGCGCTTTTATTGAAGCATTCGGTGCTAAAAGAAACATTGCCAACACTTTATCCGGTTGAAGTCCCCTATACCTCATCAAGTTTTGGCTGGAGAAGAGATCCTTTTCTAGGTATCCGTGCTTTCCATTCAGGATTAGATTTTAGTGCGGCCCATGGTGAGAAAATTATGGCGACCGGTGCCGGCATAGTCACAATGGTTGCAAAAGAAAAAAATTATGGAAATGTTTTGAAGATTAAGCATGGCGATGGTTTAGAAACAAGGTACGCACACTGCTCAAAAATTTTAGTTAAGAAGGGCGATATCGTCGAAAGAAACCAGGTAATCGCGTTAGTTGGCAATACAGGACGATCAACTGGACCGCATTTGCATTATGAAATCAGGTTGAATGGAAGAGCTTTAGACCCAAGGCAATATTTAAAAAAATAATATAAGAAAATTATGCTAAAAAATTTATTAGGAAGTATTTTTGGAACACGGAACGACCGATTAATTTCTAACTATAAAAAATTAGTTACCCAAATTAATGCGCTTGAAGACAAGGTAAAAAAATTAAAAGATGCTGACTTCAAAAATAAGACAGAAGAATTTAAAGAGCGAATTAAGAAAGGCGAATCTCTCGAAAGCATGCTTGTTGAGGTCTTTGCTCACGTAAGGGAAGCCGGAGTTAGATCACTCGGTATGCGCCATTTTGATGAGCAACTAATTGGTGGCATGGTCTTAAACGACAACAAAATTTCTGAGATGCGAACCGGTGAGGGAAAGACGCTGGTTGCCACACTTCCCGTCTACCTCAATGCCCTGTCAGGAAAGGGAGTACACGTCGTTACAGTGAATGATTATTTAGCAAGGCGTGACGCAGAATGGATGGGTAAGCTTTATAACTTTCTTGGTTTAACCGTAGGTATTAACCTTTCTAGAATTGCACCGGAAGAGAAGAAAAAGGCCTACGAATCAGATATTACTTATGGCACCAACAATGAATTTGGCTTTGATTATTTGCGAGACAATATGGTTTACGCTGCATCTGAACGTGTCCAAAGACCGTTAAATTTTGCTGTTGTTGATGAGGTCGATTCAATATTAATTGATGAGGCGAGAACGCCTTTAATTATTTCAGGCCAAGCTGAAGACAATATTGATTTATACAAAAAAATCGATGCGATTATCCCTCAATTAAAAAAACAAGATAAACCTGATAGCCAAGGTGACTTTTGGCTCGATGAAAAATCAAATCAAGCGGTGTTGTCAGATGATGGTCACGTTAATATTGAAAAGATACTTGTTAAGGTCAACATATTAGAAAAAGACTCTAATTTGTATGATGCGGCGAATATCAATCTACTACATCACATCAATTCTTCCTTAAGAGCTCATTATTTGTTCATTAAAGATAAGGATTATGTCGTCGCGGATGGGGCAGTCACGATTGTTGATGAATTTACCGGCAGAATGATGCCAGGCAGGCGTTGGGGAGATGGCCTTCATCAAGCCATAGAGGCAAAAGAAAACGTTGCTATCCAAAAAGAGAACCAAACCTTAGCGGGGATTACTTTTCAAAATTATTTTAGGATGTATGAAAAGCTTTGTGGAATGACAGGAACGGCTGACACTGAAGCTGAAGAATTTAATTCTATTTATGGACTTGAAACCGTTGTGATTCCGCCTCACCTACCCACTGTTAGAAAAGATAAAATTGATAAAATTTATCGTACTTCTGAAGAGAGATATTTAGCTGTATTGGAAGATATCAAAGAATGTGCAAAGAAATCTCAACCTGTTTTAGTAGGAACAACATCAATTGAAAATTCAGAATTGATATCAAAGCTTTTGAATAAGGCAAAATTAAATCATCAAGTCTTGAATGCTAAGCAACATGAAAAAGAGGCAAATATTATTGTTCAGGCTGGCCAACCAAGCATGATTACCATTGCAACAAATATGGCTGGAAGGGGAACGGATATTGTTTTAGGTGGTAATGTCGAGCCCGAAATTGAGGCAGTAAAAAATAACGGCAAGCTAAATCAGGTACAGCAAGATAAAAAGATTAAAGAAATAAAAGCAAAATGGGATGACCTTCATAAAAAAGTTTTAGATGCGGGGGGCTTACACATTATTGGTACAGAACGTCATGAATCAAGAAGGGTTGATAATCAATTAAGGGGGAGATCAGGGAGGCAAGGCGATCCGGGCTCTAGTTCTTTCTATCTGTCACTTGAGGACTCACTCTTAAGAATATTTGCATCAGACAGAGTTTCATCAATCATGGAAAAATTAAAAATGCCAAAAGGTGAGGCCATTGAGCATCCATGGGTAAATAAATCAATCGAGGGTGCGCAAAGAAAAGTCGAAGCAAGAAATTTCGATATTCGCAAACAGTTATTAGAGTTTGATGATGTTCCAAGCAACCAAAGAAAAGTCATCTACGAGCAAAGAAATGACATTCTAGACAGCACGAGTATGAAGGATACTGTCTCAAGAATCAGAGAGGATGTGATTACCCAGACAATATATGACTACATGCCACCAGAGAGCATTGAGGAACAGTGGGACCTACCTGCTTTAGAAAGTAAATTACAGGGTGAATATAACTTAAAAGTCGATATAAAAGGTTGGTTTAAAAAAGAACCAAATCTTGCGATAGAGGAAGTTGTAAAAAGAACCAATGAAACAGCCAATAAAATTTATGCTGAAAAAGAAAAGTTAGCTGGTGCTGAAGCTCTTCATCACTTTGAGAGATCGGCGATGCTTCAAATTATTGATCATCAATGGAGATCACACCTATCCAGCTTAGATCAACTCAGGCAGGGTATTGGTTTAAGAGCCTACGGACAAAAGGATCCAAAGCAAGAATTTAAAAAAGAAGCATTTGCATTATTTGAAGCACTTCTCGAATCAATTAAATATGAAAGTACGCGTGTGTTAATGCTCGTTCAGGTTAAAAACGAAAAGGATGCATCTGCGATCGACAAAAAAAATTCTGAGCAAGTTAAAAAAGCCCAAGTAGATGAGCAAAAAAATGACCAACAATTCAAAAAAGTTGGAAGAAATGAGCCATGCCCATGTGGCAGTGGAAAAAAATACAAACATTGTTGTGGAGCGTTGAAGTAATGAGTGACGATAGCGAATTTTCCACGCCCTGCATAGGCGTCTGTCAGTATGATAACGAGGACATCTGCAGAGGTTGTTTTCGAACACTTGATGAAATTTCAAACTGGGCTTTGATGACAGAAGAGGAAAGAAAAGAGATTATGAAGAAACTGGATGAAAGAGCCCAATCTTTGTTTTAAAGTACCTTCTTTTTATATTCACATAAATTTTCAATCACACAATCGCCACATTGAGGCGCAATAGATTTACAGACATACCTTCCATGAAGAATTAGTAGGTGATGCGCGTCGCTTAAAAATTCATTCGGTATTAATTTCGTCAATCTTTTTTCAACAGCCAGAGGTGTTTTAGCTGGCGCGATATTAATCCTATTAGCCAGTCTAAAGAGGTGGGTATCAACGGCAATAACTGGCTCATTAAATAATGTATTTAAAATTACATTTGCTGTTTTACGCCCCACCCCAGGAAGGCTTTCCAGATCTTTTCGATTTGCAGGCACTGTACTATTGAATTCTCTTAGTAGCTTCAAACTTGTCGCCTGAATATTTTTTGCCTTATTTTTGTAGAGACCAATAGAGTTAATTAGCTTTTCAATTTTGTTTACTCTTAAATTACTCAGAGACAAGGGTGTATTTGCAACATCGAATAATTTTTTTGTCACCTTATTGACTGCAATATCAGTTGTCTGTGCAGAAAGAATGACTGAAATTAGGAGTTCAAATGGTGAGTGATAAACTAACTCAGTAGTTGGGTTAGGTGTATTTTCTTTTAAAAGGGTAAATATTGCCCTTCTTTTTTCTGTGTTCATAGTTTTGTATGTAAGTTACGATGCATTTACGTATTTACTTCATTTTTAATCTAGCCATAGCTTCTGCAATCGCCTGTTTTTTTTCAGCATTGGTGGCACGATTAGCTTTTGCGTCATTTTTTTCTCTCAAAATACGTTGTTGTTTAAATTCATAACGGGATCTAGCTATAGCGGACCTTTTAGCTTTTATTGATTCGTCATCTTCACTGCCGGGAGTCTCCATTTTTATACAATCAACGGGGCAGGGCTCAATACATAACTCACAACCGGTACATTCTTCTGAAATTACTGTATGCATACTTTTACTAGCACCCAATATCGCATCAACTGGACAAGCTAAAATACAGAGTGTGCAACCAATACATTTATCTTCTTCAATAATTGCTATTTCTCTTGGTTTGCTAACCCCATGGCTCTCATTTAACGGTTTATACTCGACCTTTAATAGGTGCGCGATTTTTAATATCCCTGTCTTACCCCCAGGGGGACATTGATTGATATCTGCCTTACCTTCTACAATTGCATTGGCATAGGGCTTACATCCAGAGAAATCACACTTACCACATTGAGTTTGTGGCAGGATAGAATTTATTTTTTCGGTCAAATCATCAAGCATGTTGAAATAATAATAGGTTTAAGGGATAAATGCATCGACGAAGGCGATTTTTATTTAAAGTATAATGATGATAGGTTAAGACATTAGTTAAATTTGTAATTGGTTAGAATTATATGGAAGAATGGCTAGAAGGCGAAGTTGTTAAAAACATAAAGTGGACGAACAATTTAGCTTCACTAAAAATCAAGGCAAAAATAAATAATCATCAAGCAGGTCAGTTCACGAGGATTGGCTTAAAGGTAAATGATGATTTCATAACCCGTTCCTATTCATACGCAAGTGCCCCGAAAGATGAAATGCTTGAGATTATTTATGTCAATATTCCTAACGGTAAATTATCCCCCATACTTCATAAACTAGAAATAGGCGATAAAGTGTCTGTCATGCAACAAGCTATCGGTTATTTCACATTAGATGAAATACCCGATGGAGAAAATTTATGGATGTTAGCCACTGGAACAGCTTTAGGAGTATTTCTCGCAATACTAAAAACATCAATCCCATGGAAAAGGTTTAAAAAAGTTATCCTAATTCATAGTGTGAGATATGCAGAGGAATTAATCTATCAAGATCTGATAGCAGAGATGAAACAACGCTATCCTGATCAATTCATCTATCTAAATTCTGTAACTAGAAGTAAGGTTAAGGGCTCGTTTAATTTTAGAATACCCGAAGGACTTTTATCTAAAAAATTCCAAGAAACTACGCAAATAGAAATTAACGAGGACTCACAATTTATGATTTGTGGTAACCCAGAAATGATAAAGGAAACAACAGAGGTATTAAAAAGTTTTGGGCTCAATAAAAATAGAAGAGCAAAGCCAGGAAATATTACTGTAGAAAGATACTGGGTATAAAACGTGTTACATCTTTGAATAAATAGGACCACTTCCACCCTCTGGTGGAACCCAGTTTATATTTTGTTTAGGGTCTTTGATGTCACAGGTTTTGCAGTGAATGCAATTTTGGCTATTAATTTGAAGTCTTATCGAGTCACCATCCTTGACAATCTCATAGACCCCAGCTGGACAATATCTTTGTTCAGGTGAATTATACTTGGGGTAGTTATAACTGATAGGTATTTCTTGATTATTAAGTTTAAGATGACATGGCTGATTAGCATCATGGCCAATATTGCTCAAACTGATCGAATTTAACTTATCAAAGGTATATATACCATCTGGTTTCGGGTACTGAATGGGTTTTGCTTTATTTATGTCCATTAAGGTTTCATGATCACCCTTCTTATGATGGAGTGTCCATGGTAGATTTAATTTAAATGAGGTGAGCCACATCTCAATACCTCCAAAAAGCATACCCAATCGAGTGCCAAACTTTGTTATCAGAGGCTTAATATTTCTCACTGCATATAAATCAGTCCAAATCCAAGAGCCCTTTATTTTTTCGTTGTATGCTGTCAATCTTCTATTCTGTATTTTTGCAGGATTGATGATGGCATCAACAGTTGCTTCCGCTGCTAATATACCTGATTTCATCGCATTGTGCGTTCCTTTGATTCTTGGCACATTTACCATACCAGCACTGCAGCCCAAAAATATCCCGCCTGGAAAGACAAGGCTTGCCCAAGACTGAATACCACCCTCACTAAGCGCTCTGGCCCCATAGCTTATTCTTTCAGCACCAGTTAATAATTTTTTTATTTTAGGGTGTGTTTTAAACTTTTGAAACTCATCAAATGGGGATAGATAAGGGTTTGAATAATCAAGATGAACAACGAACCCCAAAGAAACTAAATCTTCGCCATAGTGGTATGTAAAAGAGCCACCTCCAGTATCATCTTTTAGTGGCCATCCCAGGCTATGTTCTACTAATCCAGGTTTATGCTTCTCTTTTTTTAAGCGCCATATCTCTTTAAAGCCCAATCCATATTTTTGTGGGTCGCTATTTTTTCTTAAAGATAATTTTTGTTCAATTAATTTTGTAATAGAGCCTCTGGCTCCTTCAGCAATTAGTGAATATTTTGCATGGATTTCAATGCCGGGAACAAAATTATTTGTTTCATTTTCACTGGCATCTCGTCCCATATCCCCAGTTAAAATACCAATCAATTCATTCTGATCATTAAATAATGGCTCTTGTGCTGAAAAACCTGGATAAATCTCAACACCT
>ENA-OWPI01004134-OWPI01004134.1-marine-metagenome-genome-assembly--contig:-NODE-4134-length-11815-cov-14.239649_pt1 | contig 11815 bp, 6 predicted proteins | sample MGYA00238138_ERZ651775 | MGnify/ENA primary metagenome ERZ651775 (study PRJEB26906, sample SAMN06265043) | marine metagenome | isolation source: Helgoland LTER site | place: Germany:Helgoland, sampling...
AGGAGAAATTATTAGGGTTGTGTGTGCAAAAGGGGCGGACGAATTCTTTCTTGCTTTTCCCTCACAAAAAACAAACAAAAAACAAACAAAAATTAGTCGTCGATTATTATCGATGAGAACAACAACGGGGTTCACCTTTGGCACACACGGTGGAAGAGCAGGATTAAAAACATCCTCTTCCTCTTCTTCTTCTTCTTCTTTAGTCAGACAATTCCTGCCTTCATCTTTGGTGCGCTTTCTCGACGCGCGCGACAACAACAACAACAACACCTTTGATTCGTCGTCGTCGTCGAGATTTCCCAGACGAGGAAGGAATTGCGCTTTATTTTCAACGAACGCCGCCGGGAACGATTCACGACAACAACAACAACAACAACAACAAAGAGGAAGAGGAGGAAGAGGCAGAGGAGGAAGAGGCGAAGGGAGAGAAAGAAGAGGAAGAAGACAAGACGTGGATTCATTCGATGATTCCGGTGGTTGGGGCGCTGGTTTACGAAACGCGCGACAAGGAGGAGGAGGAGGAGGAAAAGGAGGAGAAAAACAACAATTAAAACCGATTTTTTCAGCCTCTGCGGAACAACAATATCAACACGAAGTAACACAAAGCGTTGGTGGAGGAGCAGTACCACCTCCGGCACCACCAGGATGGAAACCAAGTGTACGCGAGGATATGCAAAACGATTTCGATGCCATCAGAGCGGCGACTACGGAACCGCCTCGAGACGGTATGAGGAGAACGACCAAGAAAACATCGTCTTCGGCGCCAAAAAATACGACGACAAACAGGTTCAAAGAGAACCGAGGCAAAGGCGGTGATGAAGAGCGGAAACGATTATTTCAACGACAAATGGATCAATTCAAGCAAATCAGTGATGATTCTGATTCTGACGGAGATGACAATTACGATGATTACGATGATTTAGATGATGATGATGATGCAGACTTTAGGAGCTTCCACGAAAACTTCAAGCAAAGGAGCGAGGCGTCATCAACTTCTACGACGCAACGCGCGCCGAGACAAAGAGAAGGCCGCGAGCGACTCTTTTCTTCTTTCGAAACGAGCAGAAACCCTCTTAATGCACAAAAAAGTAGTAACAGTAGTAATAGAAGAAGAAGAGGTGAAGATGCATACCAAGACCAAGAAGCGGCACCCGAACGCGCACCAGTGTCAAAAGGCATGTCTCGCTTTTTCGTCACCTGCCATCCGGGTTTGGAGGAAGTTGTCGCCAAAGAGCTTTCATCGAAAGAGATTCGAGCGCAGCACGTTGAAATAGGCGCATCTGGTGTCTCCTTTGTCGGTACTTTAGAAACTGCATACAACGCGAACATTTGGCTTCGTTCGGGAACGAGAGTATTGTGCGAACTCGCGTCTGGGGATTTAGATCCGCTCGAATCAGGTTTCGATTCCGTGTATGATTTTGTTAAACATTGCGTTCCGTGGCAAGAAGTTTTAATCAACGCAGAATTAACGTTTTCGATCGAAGCGAGAGTGTGGTCAAATTCTCAAATTTCGAGCACGAAACTCGCGTGCACGAGAGCAAAAGATGCCATTTGCGATTACATTTCAGACGCGTGCGGTGGTATTCGCCCGAGAGATCCGCGCGACTTTCGCGGCAACAAAGTGAAAGCAGACGTTCCGTTGTTTATGACTTTGTATAAAGATCGGGCGACGCTTTATCGCGACACGAGCGGTGATTCTTTACACAGAAGAGGATACAGAGCAAATTTATCTGTTCATCGAGCCGCGTTGAACGAAGCCGCGGCAGCTGGATTACTTCACATCGCCGGATGGCCGGAAGCGCTCGACGAATGGAGAAGCCAGCGAGAAGAAGATGACGATATATCGCCTCCTGTATTTATAGACCCAATGTGCGGTTCAGGTACGATGGTTGTTGAAGCCGCCTTGATGGCTATGAATGTTGCACCTGGGCTAGTTCGGTACAAAAATGGTGGATACGCGTTCCAAAATTGGCCAGATTTCAACGAGGACGTCTTTCTCGATTGCATCGATAACGCCGAAAAAAAGAGAATCGCAGAGGAAGAATTCCATCAGTTTTCCGACCAAAAGAATAAAGTGACGTGCTTAGGCAACGACATCCATCCTGGTTCAGTATCGTTGGCGCAGCGCTCAGCTCTAGCCGCCGGTGTACCGCACGTCGTGAAAGTGTACCAATCTTCCGTTGACGAGTGGGTAGTTCCGCCTTCGTTATTAGAATCGAAAAGAAGAAGCATTTGTACGAACCCACCGTGGGGGAAGAGAATTTCACTCGATAGTAGAATGAGCGACGTGAATCGTAACGGCAGCGGATCATCAAATAGAGATTCTTCTTACGGAGGCGAGAACGGCTATAACAACGAAGACCAAGACAATGACGAAGAAAGATGGGGTGGTGGCGATGGCGGTGGTGATGACTACAACGAAATTTTGCCGGGAGATGTGAACTCGACCGAAGCCGGAGACGCTTGGAGAAAGTTGGGAATCTTTTTAAAAAGAGAAATGCCAAACCAGTCCGCGTTCGTTTTATCTGGAGACCCTTCTATATCGAGAGAAATTTATATGCGCGCGAGTCGCAAGCACGTCTTGGGGATTGGCGGCGTCGACACGCGATTATTACGATACGACATTCTTCCGCCAAAACCAAAGAAAGCAGATTTTTAAGTGGAAAATTGTATAAATAAACTAGTTCTTCTACATGTATTGCTTACAATATTGCTAGTACTACTTCCTATCATACACTACGTGGGCCTACTGCTTTTGCTGAACTAGTGCTGCCTCGATGTCGTTGTTGTTGCTTTTTTCGTTGTCGCTGGCTTCGATAAGAGAGACAAATTCTTCCTTTCCTCGTTTACCCGATTTATCGCAGAGCGGAGAATTTTTCTATCAAGCTCCTCAATTTGTTTAACCGGCTTGCTCGAACCCTCTTCCTTCTTTTCGCTCTTTTTCTTCCTTGAGTTACTTTCAATGGTAGCTGTTGTAGATAGTTTCTGGAGTTCAGCATCAATCGAATGTGCGCACATGACTCGTAACGCTTCGGCGAGGCTATACTCTGGAAACTGCGCGCTCATTCGCCTCGCGAACCATAAATATAAATCGTACGCTCGGTGTTGCTCTTCCAAAGTCGCCAAGATGCCCACACTTCGTTGGTTCATGCGCGTCTGCGCATCTGCTCTAGACTTTCTATCGTGTTTGTTGACTGACTTTGGAATCAACTTTACGCTCACGTGACCTTCGTTTAGGAACGCCTTTGCAAAATTCATCAACGTCTTCATACTGTGCAGACAATCAACACTCGTGGGTGATACGGAGAACGTGTAATGATCCTCAATCTCCATGCCAAGGTTTTCTAAATACTTTGCCAATCGAATAACTTCATCGCTCTTGCGCATCTTGTAATATTTCGGAACTATTGCATCCGACGATAACGCTTTCATTGCATCCTCCAAAGTCGCACCTTCAACTTTAGAGCAATACTCGAGTATTTGCTCAAACGTTGGTGCTAAACCCGCAGTTTTCAAAGCTTCTACAGGAGCATTAAGTTGATTTTGTATGAATTGTAAACCAGATACTCCGCTACTTTTTACGATATCACTTTTCGCGTTATCGCCATTTTTTCTATTACCATCAAGAACCATGCCATCGTCCGTCGTCGTCACAACTCCACCTCCTTTATCGTAGTAAGACATTTTATACCGTCCAGCTCTGCCTGCAATTTGTTTCACCTCTGGACTCGACAGCTGTCGAATTTCTACTCCGTCAAACTTTGTTAATTCGTTGAAAATAATGCGTCGAATGTTCAGATTCAATCCCATACCAATGGCGTCGCTCGCGATTAACAAGTCGTATCCCGAATCCGGCTTATTGAACAATTCTGCTTGCCTCGATCGCGCCTCGGGAGGCAATCCTCCGTAAATCACGCACGCTCTCAAGGGCACTCTTCTCTCGATTTCGCTCTTCAGCGCGTACACCGCCTTTCTCGAAAATGCGACAAAACAATCCCCTTTCTCAATGTTTTGCTCCAAACGTTTCTTCGAAAAGTGTTCCTCGGCAACGTTTAAAGGACTCAAGCGCTCGTAGTTTCGTATTCTCAGCTTATCGCCGGTATCCTTGCATATCTTTTCAATCAATTCTACGCAGGAAGTGTCGCCACAAAGATGCACCTCCAGCGCGGGTGTACCTAGTAACGCTCGCGTGAACGCGTACCCGCGAAAATCATCCCCGATAAGATGTATCTCGTCTATAACCGCGCAATCGACAACTTTGTTCACGTCTACCATTTCTACCGTACACGCTATGTGTTCCGCATTTTCTACTCTTTTCAATTCTTGACCAGTAACTAAGTCACATTTCGTGCCAAACTTATTCAGCGACTCGGAAATTTCCCAAGCGAGCAGACGTAAAGGCGAACAATACACCCCCGATGACGCTCGCTTCAAGCGCTCCATGGCCGCGTGCGTCTTCCCGGAGTTTGTCGGACCGACGTGTAAAATGATTTCACGTTGCATAGTCCGCGCCAAAGGGTACCATTTACCGGGTTTTTTCATATCCATCAACGTTTTCAACTCCTCCAATTCCGCTTTTGTTTTTGAAGTCGTCGTCGTCGTCGAACTTTTTTTCTTCTTCTTATTTTTCTTCTTCTTCTCCTTGTTGTTTTGTTGTGCGCTTTCAGTCGGACTTGTTCTGGAAGTCATTAATTCTGTGGAAGACGAAGCGTACGATCTTCTGAAGGCGGACGACGATGAAGGCGAGTTGAAATTCTCAATCGTCACCAAGCACGGCCGACACCAATTGTTCTCACTCTTTCTTTGAACGAAAAACGACGGAATCGTCGTCGCGGTCGTTGTTGTTGTTGTTCGTATTTCTTTAAACGAAGAAGCACAAACACCATTTTTAACACTCCCGGCGAGAATTCGAGTCAGGAAAGAGGAGGAAAATAGAGAAGAAGATTTTTGTAAGAACCTCTTTCGAACAACAGACGAGAAGGACGACGACGCACTCATCTTCTCTCTGTTTTTACCACCACCGTTTCTATCGCGTGTTCGTTGTGCTCGTCATCTCTCTGTTGTTGTTGTTGTTGTTGTTGTTCGCTTTTTTTAAAGCGACCGACAAAAGAGTGAAGTGCATGTTTTTTTTACGAAATCCCCACTTTTGTTTTTTGACGGCGCAAACAGAAAAAAGAGAAGCACTTTCTTCCTCAGAACCTCGACACCCACCCACGCAAAAAAGAGCACGACTAATACAGATACGATGATGAACAAACAATCATCGCATACAGTATCGCCTGTTCTGTCTGCGAAGAATGATGGTGCTCCTCCCTCGACTGATGTTTTTGCGAGGCGGAGTGAGAGACCACTCATCAGAGAAGAACGCATTCAATCTCCGAGACAGAATTCGAAGGAGACGAAAATTCAATCGAGGAATTCCTCTGAACGGAGTTCCTCTTCCTCGAACGACGATAATAATGATAACAATAACAACAACAACAACAAAAAGAAAGAGAACGATGGGGCTACGAAGAGATCTTCCTCGTCTTCCTCGACGACATCGTCATCTTCATCCTCGGAAAGCGACGATGAAGGAAGTGGAGGAGGTGAACAGACGAGAGGGGGAAAAATCGAGAGAAACAAGAAGAAAACGAAACAAACAACAACAACGATGACGACGACGGCCACGAAAGAACAAAAAGAGACGAAGAAGAAGAAGAAAAAGAAGAGTAAAACGAAGAACAAGACAAAAGACCGCAAAGAAAAACAGCATGAACCGAAAAATGAAGAGGAAAAAATGAAGAAGAAGATCCGCGCGGCGAAGCGAGGCACGCGCTCTGAGCTCTCCGTCTCCAAAGGCGGTTGGACTAAGCACGGATACGCCTACGACAACGCGAACGTTTTGAACACGACAAACTTAAAATCAAAAGCGGGAATTATCGAACGCATATCCGCGAAAGAAGTCTCCCCGGAAGAGTTCGACAGACGCTTTTCCTTGACGAGAACGCCGTGCATAATCACCGACGCCATGGACCATTGGCCGTGCTTTATGAAAACGTTGAATAGCAAAGGGAAAGAGGATAACCCGCGAGAGTGGACGATTGATAAGTTACAAAAAAGGTTTCCGAAGGATAGATTCAAAGTCGGTTCCGATGACGATGGGTACGCCGTACGAATGACGATGACTGAGTTTCAGTTTTACTGCGACGAGGAAAGGAATCCTGACTACGGTTGCAAAAGAGACGATAGTCCATTATACGTTTTCGACGGTTCTGTCTTTGATAAAGAGAATACGAAAGAGCTCGAGAAAGATTTCGACATTCCGAGTTACTTCTCCGAAGACTTGTTCAAATACGTCGGACATAAACGAAGACCTCCGCACAGATGGGTCGTGTTTGGACCGCCGAGAAGTGGATCCTCAGTACACGTCGACCCGTTAGCGACGTCCGCTTGGAACGCGTTGATTTCTGGACAGAAACGCTGGGTGTTGTACCCGCCAGATAAAGGCTTGTCAAAACCTCTTCTGAAACCAAAAGGTATTGGATTAGACGGAGAATCAGTCACGTGGTTCCAAAAAGCATATCCAATGACACAAACGCGAGAGTGGTCGGAAGTTGGCGGATGTCCAAAGAGTTTCGACGTCGTACAAAACGCCGGCGAGATTATGTTTGTCCCAGACGGGTGGTGGCACGCCGTGTTAAACATCACGCATACCGTCGCGGTTACGCAAAATTTCTGCACGACGCCGAGATTTGACGCAGTGTACAGAGCCACGCGACGGGGAAGACCAAAAATGAGCAAAAAATGGCTCGAAAAGTTGAAAGCGAAGGGCCGACAAGATTTATACGACACCGCCATGCGCCAGCCGAGACGCTCGGAGTACTCCGAGAACGAAAAGACTTCGTCGTCTTCATCGAGCAGCAGCGAAGGAGAGAGCGACACGGAAGATGCCGACGATCGAATGGTTCGATTAAAAGAAGAGACGAGAAGATTAGCAAAACACGGAGGCAAGCGAGAGAGGGAGGAAGAGGAGGTGTAAAAATTAAACATCACACGTTGAGTGAAACGTTGTAATCATATATATACTAATACGCAATAGTCATTTTAACGCGTCGTCATATGTGTGTGTAAGTTATATAATTCGAATTCACAACAATAACAGCAACAGCAACGACAACAAGAACAACAATGTTTTTAATAATATTCAGATTCGCTATATCAGAGTTACTTTAAGAACGTACACGTGACAAATAAGGTGAGGAACGAGAACAAACTCAAAATCAACTCAGGCGAGAACGACTCTGGGAAGAGAGGAATGTACACCGGAATGATCGAACCAATCAACCAACCGACGAGCATAGCTGCAAAAGTGTGTAGAAAGGACTTTCCAAGCGCCTTGTTCTTTTGTCCGCCTCTTTTGTCGTTGAGAAAGAAGACGCACGCGGCAAAAGCGCAGGCGAGTTGAAACGCCGGTCCTTGCGAAGCCGGAGTCACAATAGACCAGATGGAAATACCGAAATACAAAACCGCTCGTCGCATCAACGTCGTCTTGTCTGGCTTTTCAAACTGGTTCTTAATGCGCTCAACAAATGGCGGCGTGTAATCTTCCTCTTCTTTCTTCTGTCTCAGATTCTTTCTCTTCAAACCTTTCGATTTCTTCCTCGTGTTTAACTTTTCTTTCAAAATGGCGTCCATGGCGAGGTCGATTTGTTCACATCCATCCACATCTCTCATATACTCTTTCACTAAGAAATTCCTCGCCTCTTGCACTTCCTCGAACGAGGAGTCTGCCGTTAAACCTAATCGTTTGTACGGGTCTTTTTCGTTCCTTCTTGGAAACTTCACCATGGGGGCGCTAAAGTCGATTTCGCCTTCCTCAGCCTCCTCTTGCACTCTGGAACCTCCTTCTTCTTCTTCTTCTACGACGTTGTTTTCTCCTAGAAAGAAAGAAAGAAAAAAGAAGTTATCGGGGTCAGTTTATAAAAAGAAAAACGCAATTAATGATATTGAGAGCATATTCCAGACGATGGTGATCCAGGACGATTCTCAGAAAAGAGCAGAGAGAGCTAAAAGAGGGATAAGCGCAGTCTCTTTCTTGCGTGATGAGATTTCTCTTCTTTCTCTTGAACTCTCTTCCCCGATTGGATAAAATAAAGCGCAAACAAAATTTCACTCATCATACATAGGTTCTTCTTCCTTGTCGTCTGAATTGAAAAGGAAAAGCCTCGAAGGGCAGAAGAAAAACGACGAACACGAACGTCGATGCACTAAATGCTACTACTCACCATCGTCTCCTTCACTTTGTACTCTGAACGTTCTCAAAGAGTTCAGCTTTTTGTTTCTATCATTCGTTGTAAGACGCAAAGACAACGACGACGGCGCTTTATGTTGTTGCTGTTGTTGTTGAGTATCTCTGCTTCGTGGGAAAAGATTCGCTCGCACCGCCGCTCCTCGTGTCGATCGTCTCACGCTGCTCGGACGATGACAACGCGGAGCGGTGGTCGATGGAGGTATGTTTACGCAAGACATTTTGGTTCTTCTTTTCGTAAAAAATGAAGAAGCTTTTTGACTGAAAATCACTCATCACTCAGACGAGATGGATGAGTGAGCGAAAAAGAGAGAAATTTACTCGAAGAGACGAAAATCAAACAACACTCAAAAAGTTGTTTAGAAGAAATATAATACTGTATCATAATACACAGTTCTTCTTATCATCAAAAGGAGTAAGAGTAGTAGTACTTGGAGTAAAATGCTGTTGGTGTTCTTAATCGCGTCGTAGTTTCCACGACGACAAAAACAAGAACAAGAACAACACACTTTACAGCGTTTCAAAATTAAAGCGTATCTATTTTTATGTATCAGTAGTGAGTAAAGAAAGAGGAGTACTCGTATCGATATATCGATAAACCCGACGAGAAGAGAAGAAAACTTAATCCATCTCTTCCACGCGGCTTTCCTTCGGCGTCGGCGTTCCCTTGACTTTAGACTGCACGGTTTGCACGACTTCGTTCACCGATTTGGTCGCCTTCTTGACGTAAGCGTTGTTCGAAACCTCCGTTGCTTTCTCGTGAACTTTTTGGGACAGATCTTCCTTCGCTTTGACCACCGTTTTGACTTGCTTCAAGTTCAAGGTAGCTTGCCACAATTCGTCGACTTTTTTCAAAAGTTCGAACGAATCGAGTTTTTCGCGGGCGTTTTGGATGGCGGTTTTGATGGCGTCGTACGCTAATTGCGGCACTTCCTTCGTCGCGCTTTGCAATTCTTGGATTTTGAGTTCGATAAACTTCAAGTAGTTTTCTCTCTTCTCCTTCGTCGTCAACGACTTCAAATACGCGATGTTTTCCGGAAACTGTTCGCGTTGCGTTTGAATCGCCGTGGAAACAGAGGTGACCGCTTTCGCCGGATACGAAGCCTTGACTCTGTTCTCCCAAACGGATTGAACAGCCGTCAAGACGCCGTCGACTTTCTTGTCGACGTTCGTAACGACTTTCGGGTACGTCTTTTGCACGGTCGAGACGACCGGCGTGCCGTACGACGTAATCAACCCTTCGATGGTGTTGATAGATCCCTAAAATATTGCGCGTGCGTTCACAAAAGTAAAGTTGTTTCGATTCGTTATTGTTAGTATTTTTTTGTTATAAAGACGACTTGACAAAGAGGACGCGACGACGGTTCGTTCCCGTCGTCGCGTCCGTTTTTCACACACACGCAAAAAAAGAATTCGCAACAAACGCGCGTTTGCTGCCAAACTCTAGAAGAAGTCTACTACCGCAGTAGTAAACACGATGCGTAAACACAAATCGAAGCAGCATCGAGATGATCGAAACCATTACGCTCAATTTGAAGACGAAGAAGAATGAAAGAAGAAGAGAAAAGAGAGAGAAAGGCACCAAGAAGAAGAACAAGAAGAGAAGAAAGAAAGATTTTGATACCTTTAAAAATGAGTCTTTGCCTTTGGTATACAAATTGGTCAACGTCGGCGTGACGGATCCGTGCGCGTAAGAGATGACATCGATCGCGAGATTCTCGACTGGTGCCAATCTCTTGAGATCGGGAGTCGCGTCCATAAGTTTTGCAGACATAGTTAGTGTGTGTGTTTAAGTGAAGATTTCGAATAAAAAGAAGTGCAACTTTTGTAACTGTTCTTGAGACAAGAGAGATTAATAAAAAAACAAGTGGCTCTCGTTCTCCCAAATTTTCTTTCTTCTTCTGCGCATTTCTCATCACACTTTTTGACATCTCATCACTTTTTGCCAAATCACACCCGAAAATAATATGGACGAAAAGTGTTCACTCTTCGTTAGTTTTTCAGAAGAGGAGAACACGCACAGCGCAAATGTTATTAAGTTGTTAAGATGATAGATAAAAGCGTTGTCACGATGATACGATGAGCACAACAAAAAGAGACGAGAAAAACGATGATGCGGAGGAAACCGAGCGGTTGCTTCTGGAAGAGCTCGCGCGAAGAGAACAACAACAACAACAAAACAAAGATAAAACATCATCCTCATCACAGTCGTCTTTATTGCTCCAAACCGCGTCTGGGGCGAACAAAGTCGTCAGCGCGACGTTCTCGGCGTTCAACGAAACTTTAAGCACGATATTGGACACAACGAAAGAGCAGGAAGAGGAGGACAAGTTCTGGGAATCCGTGCCGGTGTTACCACCGCTCAAAGAAGGAGAAGAATATGATGAGGACGACGATGGTCGTCGTACGAGTAGTCAAGAAGAAGGCGTGTTGTTGTATTCGGGCGAAGACGATGCGTACATCAACCATCACAATATGCGGCGGGAAAAGAACGCGATGTTGCTCGGTGAAGAAGAATACGATGAGGATGATGGAATGGGAAGAGGCAACAATAATAGTCAAAGCGGTATCATCACGGGCGGTGGAGGCGGCGGCGGGAACTTCGTCGCGGACTTGCTCGTGAACACCTACAAGCAGGCGCAAGAAGCGGAGGAAATGTTGGAACGACGGAAACGAGAAAACGTATTAAACGAACTGGACAACTGGACGACGACAACGAGTGCGACGACGAACAGAGTTTTAGATTTTGACAATATGGACGACACGAACACCGAGGAGGACGAAAAGAATCATAACAACAAGAACGCGAATAACTCGGCAAAAATGAACGCAGACGTGCGAGTCGGATTAACGGAGAGGTACTCCTCGTATCTCGCGAAAGTCTTACCAATAAAATCTACGAAAAGAAGGAAGAACAATGGCATCAACGATGGCAAGCTCATTGACGGCGACCACGACGGCGACGACGACGACGACGATAAACGATTCGAAAAGATAAAGAGCACGTTCATGAGCGATGAAGCACAACGGGAACTCGATAAACTCGAGGCTTCGTTCACGCCGCAAAGAAAGAGTAAAAAATCATTCTTTCGAGACTTTTTGCAGTTTGGAAACAACGGCTCACAAAATAATGCGAAAAACACTCAAAGAGGAGGAGGAGGGGAGCTGCTTCTAGATGACCCGGCATTATTAGCCGCGGTGTCGAAAGAAATGTCAAAAATCGATAAAGTATTGAACGATCTCAAAACGGACGTTGCGATTAAAAATTTAGCCAACGTGGCGAGGAATACCGGCGGAGGACGATTGAACTCTTTTGCGGATGCGTTGGATGCGCTCGCGAGGCATCCCATGTGGGAGTACCAAATTGTTCGGAACGCGGCTATGATTGCTCTTTTGGCTTTATTCACGTTTGGAATATACTTGAAGATATCGATAGAATCGCGAGAAGAAGTTGGCGGTCTCATCGACGTCGGCATACAAAAATCTTCCAGACTTGGAAGAAGAAAGTTCACAGGAAGATAAAAA
>ENA-OWPI01004135-OWPI01004135.1-marine-metagenome-genome-assembly--contig:-NODE-4135-length-11815-cov-11.061595_pt1 | contig 11815 bp, 10 predicted proteins | sample MGYA00238138_ERZ651775 | MGnify/ENA primary metagenome ERZ651775 (study PRJEB26906, sample SAMN06265043) | marine metagenome | isolation source: Helgoland LTER site | place: Germany:Helgoland, sampling...
CTTGAACCGGCACGAAGTTGCCTTCGAGGGATTTTAAGTCCCTTGTGTCTACCAATTCCACCACCTGGGCAATTAGTGTGTTTGTTCAACAAAATAAGTAGTTATGAACTCTGAAGTAAATCTAAGCACTCAGCTTGAGTGATATTCTTTCTCTTTCTGCATCAATTCCAAAAATGATGCATGAAAGCTTATCGCCTTTTTTGAAGTTTTCCATGGCAGCAGCAGGATTTTCATCTTCTGTTATATCAGATAAATGAATCAAGCCGTCAATGTCGCCTTCAAGACCAACAAAAATTCCAAAATCGGTTACTGATTTAATGCTGCCTTCAACTGAGTCACCAAGACCATATCTGTTAGCGAACTCAGACCAGGGATTAGGCTTAGTTTGTTTTAATCCAAGTGAAATTCTTCTTTTCTCATGATCAATTTCAAGAACCATTACTTTAATTTTCGCTTCGAGATCTACAACTTTAGAAGGATGGATATTTTTATTCGTCCAATCCAGTTCTGATAAATGAATCAGGCCTTCAACGCCTTGCTCTAGCTCAGCAAAACAACCATAGTCAGTAAGATTTGAAACTGTAGCCTCATAAATACCGCCAACAGAATATTTCCCTTCAATAGTTTCCCATGGATCATTTTGAATTTGCTTCAGTCCCAAAGATACTCTTAATTTTTCTTTGTCGAAACTAAGGATTTTGACATCAATTTCTTGTCCTAGGCTAAGAACTTCAGATGGATTAGTTACTCTGGACCATGAAATGTCTGTAATGTGAAGTAAGCCATCCAAGCCACCAAGATCAACAAAAGCTCCATAATCGGTTAGATTTTTTACTATGCCTTTAACTATTTGACCTTCATCAAGATTTTTTAGTAGCTCAACTTTTTCAGCAGAATTAATTTTTTCTAATACTGCTTTTCTAGAAAGCACTACGTTATTTCTTTTGTAATCAAGTTTAATGACTTTAAACTCTTGAACTGTATTCTCTAGTTCTGGTGCTTCTTTAACTGGTCTAATATCAACAAGTGAGCCAGGAAGAAATGCTTTAACCACATCTACTTCTACTGAAAAACCACCTTTGACTCTAGTTAGTACTTTGCCTTCTACAAATTCGCCTGTTTCTAAAGCATCTTCTAACTTCTTCCAAGTCCCAATTTTTCTGGCTTTCTCTCTGGAGATTCTGGTTTCACCATATCCATCTTCTACGGCTTCTAGCGCAACCTGCACCTCATCGCCTGATTCAATTTGGACGGTTCCATCATTATTTCTAAATTCATCTAAAGAAATGACTCCTTCAGACTTCAGGCCAACATGGACTGTTACCCAATCCTTATCAACATCTAAAACAACACCAGTGACTATAGATCCTGGTTGCATCTCAAGGGTGCTTAGACTTTCGTCTAGTAGTGCGGCAAAACTTTCTGACATATTCTTTATATTTCCTTAATATGTTCTTTATATATTTGTAGAACTTTATTTAATACTTCTTGAGGAGTGAGATTGGAAGAATTCACTTCAACTGAGTCAGTTGCTGGAACCAAGGGAGAAATCTCTCTGGCTCTATCTGCTTCATCCCGTAATCTAATATCCTCAATTAGATCGCGCATATTAACGCCTTGACCAGTATTCTGCAACTCTAAAAATCGTCTCTCAGCTCTTACCTCGACATCCGCAATTAAAAATATTTTTGTTGCCGCATCAGGAAAGACTACTGTGCCCATATCCCTGCCATCAGCTATCAACCCATAGTCGTTGGCAAGGCCCCTTTGAAAGGCTATTAAATTTTCTCTAGTTTCTTTTAAGCTGCTTAATTTCGAGGCAGATAATGCAACATTTTCATGCCGAAGTAATTGGGTGATATTATTATTTCCTTCAAAAACTTCCATTTCGCCAGCAACCCCTTCTATTGTTAACTGTGAAAAAAAATTCATGGCTGAGTCGTGATTTTTTTCTTTGTCAAAACAATATGAGTAAGCTCTATAGAGCAAGCCACTGTCTAAAAGAATAAAGTCTAACTCTTTTGCTAGTTTTCTAGCCAGCAAGCCTTTTCCAGATGCTGATGGCCCATCAATAGTAATAATTTTTTTATTTTTCAATGTTGTAACCTAGCGAAGCAGTCAATTCTAAGAAAGTTGGAAAAGAAGTAAAAATATTATCGCATTCTAAAACTGTGATTGGTTGATTGCAGTTTAATCCTGCAATCAAGAAACTCATGGCAATTCTATGATCATGAGAAGAATCAATTTGCACAGGTCGAGGAATATCTAGCAACCCTGGATTGCCCTGAATCGTTATTCCGTCATCAAGGTTTTCATGGACAACACCTAACTTTGCCAACCCGTTAGAGATGGCACTCAAGCGATCAGATTCTTTAACTCTAAGCTCAGCTGCATCTCTAATAATAGTATTGCCTTCTGCAAATGCAGCTGCAATTGATAAAATAGGAATCTCATCAATAATATTAGGAATAATAGATCCATCGAGAATAACTCCAGATAGTTTGGATGGAAGGACTATTAAGTCTGCGATTGGCTCACCTGATTCTTCTCTAGCATTTTTAACTTCGATTCTGGCCCCCATATCTCGCAACACATTTAATACCCCGATTCGACTTGGATTCATTCCAACATCACAAATCTCTAATTTTTCTGATTGACTAATAAGAGCACCTACTATTAAAAAAGCTGCTGATGAAATATCTCCTACCACTTGATAATCCATAGCTTTTAAAGAGGCTTTGCCTGCAAGGCAGATAATATTCTTTGAGTCTTTTTGGGCAATGGTAATATTTGCTCCAAAATTCTTTAGCATTCTTTCTGTGTGATCACGAGTTTGAATTGGCTCAATAATTGTGACTGTTTTTTGGGCTGCTAAACCAGCCAATAAAATACACGACTTCACCTGAGCACTTGCCACAGGTAACTCATAGACAAAATCATCATCAAGAACAGACTTATTTAATGCAATGGGCAGCATTCCATTATTGGAAGTAATATCTGCTCCCATAGCACTTAAAGGATCTAAGACTCTGCTCATGGGTCGCTGCGATAGGGAGTTATCTCCCTTAAACATAGTTTTTATTCCTAAACCAGCAATCATTCCTAGCATCAATCTAAGGCCAGTCCCAGAATTACCAAGATCCAAAGGATCAATGGGTTCCACAAAGCCTGTAAGGCTTTTTTTAACTTGAATAACATTTTTTGGATGAATCTCTATTTCAGCACCCATCTGATTTAGTGCGTGCATTGTAGACAAGGGATCTTCACCATCTAAGAAACCTTTAATCTTTATTGGTTCATTTATTAATGAGGAGATCATTAAAACGCGCTGAGAGATTGATTTATCTCCCGGGCAACTGACTGACCCGGTGAGCGAGCTTTCAGGGGTTGAGGTAAGATTCAATAGTTTTCTTCCTTGAAATTTTTTAAATCTGCTAACAATGCTTGAATGCTTGCAGGTTCTTTATTAATAGTAGATTTGAGATGATTTAAATTACCAATAAAGCTGTCAATGCTGGCATTAATATTATCTTTATTAAGAGCAAAAATATCAGCCCACATTTCTGGGGATGATGACGTCAATCTTAAAAACTCTCCAAAACCTCCGCCAGAGAATTGTGCAATATTCTCTTCTTTTAAATCCATTAGGGTCATGAGAAGAGCATATGATGCAAAGTGAGGCAGATGGCTTGAATGCGCAAAAATATAGTCATGAGTTTTGCTATCAAGATCAATGACTCTTGACTGCAAAGCCTCCCATAATAATTTTACCTTTTGAAGATGCTCTTTATTTGCAGTAGGTAAAGCAGACACAATGACGTTTTTATCAAAGAATAAGTTATCTTGAGAATGTTGTTCACCAGAATTATGAGAGCCTGCAATGGGATGAGAGAGAATAATATTATCTGGATTGTTGAACTCATTTAAAATAATTTCAGCTGGTAATTTGATGCTTGAGGTATCTGTAATGGTAGTACTGGAGTTAAACAATGGGCTTAACGAACGCAAAATTTCTAAGCTAGCTTTTGGCGGTGTCGCAATAACTATTAAAGAATTCTCATGCTCAGGCAATTGAAGCTCATCGAGATGTGCAATTGCTCCATGAATATTTGATTTATTTAGGGCATTTTGAATGCTGTTTTGATTTGCATCATATGCAAGAATTGTCATCTCATTCTTTGCCATTAATTGCTTAGCTATAGAGCCGCCAATTAAACCAAGGCCAATAATAATAATCTTCATAGCAGCCCTTTTAGCTCAGCCAAGAAACGCACATTTTCTTGATGCGTTCCGATGGTAACCCGAAGAAAATCTGGCATACCATACAAATCAATTGGTCTCACAACCACCCCCTTTTCCATGAGACTTGTAAACATCTCCTTGCCATTAAAATTACCCTTAAAAGAGATGAAGTTTCCTACAGACGGAATGCATTCCAGCCCAAGCTGAGTGAGCTCTGCAAAAAGAAAAGTTCCTTCTGTAAGATTTAAATCTATACTTTTTTTGATATGCTCTTTGTCATTAATCGCCTCACACGCCAGCTCTTGAGCAAATGAATTTACATTAAAGGGCTGTCTAATTCTATTGAGAACTTCTATTAACTCTGGCTGACCAATTCCATAACCGATTCTTGCACTCGCAAGGCCTTGAATTTTTGAAAAGGATTTAGTCACGAGCAAATTACCAAATTCATTTAAAAGTGCTAAAGGATCTACATAATCACTTTTTTTAACATATTCAAAGTAAGCGCAATCCAATACAACTAAAATAGAGGACGGGATATTTTTAAGCAAGCAATGTACTTCTTGATGAGAATTATAGGTCCCAGTTGGATTATTTGGATTGGCAATAAATATTACTTTTGTATCATCTCTGATGTTTGCAGGGAATGCTTCAAGATTGTGCCCCCAATCTATGGTTGGAACTTCAATTAAGGTTGCTCCAGATGACTGTGTCACAATCTTATAGACCACAAACGCATGACAAGATGCAACAGCAGAAGATCCTGGATTTAAAAAAGCTCGAGCAGCTAACTCCAATATTTCATTAGACCCATTACCTAAAATAATATTTTCGCTTAAAAGTTTCTCATGTTTGGCAATAACGTTCTTCAGTTTAGTTCCGTTTCCATCTGGATACAGATGAAAACTACCTGGCAAGCTCTTAAGTTTTGCTAAAGCCTTGGGAGATGCTCCAAGAGGATTCTCATTGCTAGCTAATTTGACAACCTCTGTATGACCATATGCGAGCATAACCTCATCAATTGATTTTCCAGGCTCATATGGATGCAGGTCAGCAATCCCAGGGTTAAGATTCTGCAGTAAGTCAGCGCTCATGATTCAGAAGGATAAGAACCTAGAATTCGAACCATAGAACCAATGGACTTAAGCTCTGCAATCGCTTGCTTAAGCTTAGGATCTTTTTGATGCCCATCACTATCTATAAAAAAATTATGGGTATCTGCCAATGATCTTGATGGCCGAGTTTCAATTCTACTTAGGTTAATTTTTCTTTTTTGAAAGGGTTTTAAAAGCTCAATAAGGGCGCCAGGCCTGTTGGCAGTCTGAATTAAAAAAGAAGTTTTATCTTTGGAGGTTCGATCAACATCAATGTTTCCAATAATTAAAAACCTTGTTCTGTTTTCTGTAAAATCTTCTATGTCCTTGTGATGGTGATACAAGTTATATCTTGAAATCGCAATAGAGCTAACAATGCATAAAGCATTCTTTTCTGTTTTAACAAATTTAGCAGCCTCTGCTGTACTTGAAGTTAATTTCCGTTGGACATTAGGCAAGTTAGCATCAAGCCATTTGCTGCATTGCCCAAGTGCCTGCGGGTGAGAGGCAACAATTTTTGCATCAGAAAGATTAAACTTTTTTGCAGATCCAAGCTGATGGTGGATAGAGAGATACGTCTCACCACAGATTTTTAAATTTTTATCCGTTAAGCAGTTAAGGGTTGAATTCACAACTCCTTCAGATGAATTTTCCACTGGGACAAGACCAAAATTAGCTGCTCCAGCACTTACTTGATGAAATACATCTTCGATAGAAGTTCTAGGATCATCTTTGACTGATGACCCAAAATGCTGAACAAGCGCAGCTTCTGAATGAGTGCCACGCGGTCCGAGATAAGCAATGGTTAACTCCTCTTCTAAGGATAAACAAGCAGATATCACTTCTTTAAAAATTGATCTCACTTTCTTATCTGAAATCACACCATTGTTAAGTTTTGAAAGTTTTCTTAGGATTTCAGCCTCTCGATCAGGTCTATAAAGCGAAGCATTTTTATCAAGCAAGCCCTTAATTTCACCAACTTTATGAGCTAAGTTTCCTCTTTTTTGGATCAAGCTCAGTAATTTAAGATCAATGGCATCAATCTTGTCGCGAATAGGTTGTAATTTATCTTTACTCACAGTGTTATCCGTGTTTTTTCTCAAACTCTCTCATAAATTCTATTAAAGCATCTATAGCATCTTGAGGTGTGGCGTTATATATACTTGCTCGCATTCCACCAATAGATCTATGCCCTTTTAGGTTTAGTAAACCTGCATTCTTAGAATCATGCAAGAACTGAGCGTCTAAATTAGAATCCTTCAAAATAAATGGAACATTCATTATTGACCGATTGGCAATAGCCACTGGGTTTGAATAAAAATCTGATGTATCTATAAATTGATACAAAGTCTTTGCCTTGGTGTGGTTAATTTTTGCAATAGATTCCAACCCACCATTAGTTTTAAGCCATGAAAAAACTTTACCTGCTAAATACCATGCAAAAGTCGGCGGAGTATTAAACATGGAATCGGATTCTGCATGCTTTGAATATTGCAGCATTCCCGGCAGTTCATTTGATGCTGTTGCCAAAAACTCATCTTTAATAATGCATATGGTTAAGCCCGCTGGGCCTATATTTTTTTGGGCTCCAGCATATATCATTGAAAATTTAGAAACATCTATAGGTTCACTGAGAATAACAGAGGACATATCTGCAATTAATGGTGATTCTGTCTCGGGTGGTTGATGTAAAGCATTGCCTTGAATCGTTTCATTCGCAACATAGTGAAAGTAAGCAGCATCATTTGTATGATTCCACTCAGCAGCATCCGGAACATTTTGAAAATTTGATGTCTCTGATGACGCAACAGTATTTACTGTGGTAATCATTGAAGCCTCTGCAATAGCTTTTTTTGACCAACTTCCCGTGAGCAAATAATCCGCTGTTTTATCTGCAGCAAAATTCATTGGAATCATAGAAAACTGAAGAGTTGCTCCACCTTGTAAAAATAGAACTTGATAATTATCAGGAATATCTAGTAAGTCAATTAGGTCTTGTCGTGCTGCAGAGGCAACTTCAATATATTCAGGGGATCTATGACTAACCTCCATGACTGACATGCCAGACTGATTCCATTCCAGAAGTTCGGATTGAGTTTCTTTTAAAACCTCTTCAGGGATAGCTGCTGGCCCCGCAGAAAAATTCCAGTTACGCATTATTCTTCTGCGTCAGCAGTTTCTTCGTCGTCTTCTTCAGGAGGAATTCGCACTCCCTCGATTAATTTTTCACCATCTTTAGGAGTGATAACTTTTACACCTTGCGTATTTCTTCCAAGAGTAGGAATCTGACTAACTGCAGTTCTAATTAACGTACCTTTATCACTGATGAGCATAATTCCATCATTCTCATCTACCGCCACTGCAGAAACCATTCTTCCATTCCTATCGCTTGTTTTTAATGCAATAACACCTTGACCGCCACGATTATAGGAAGGAAAGTCTTCCAGCCTTGTTTGTTTGCCATAGCCATTTTCTGATAAGCAAAGAATTTTCTTATTCGCATCACCAATCATCAATGAAATCACTTTCATATCTTCTTTCAAAGATACGCCCTTAACCCCTCTTGCTGTTCTGCCCATTGGCCTAACTTTTGATTCATGGAATCGAATTAACTTGCCCGAGGATGAGGATAACAAGATATCGTCATCGCCGCCTGTAATAACAGTGCCAACAAGCTTATCGTCTTCATCTAACCGAATTGCTTTGATACCCGATTTATATTTTTTGTGAAAGAGATTTAAGTTTGTTTTTTTCACCACCCCATTTCTAGTAGCCATAAAAACAAATTTATCTTCTGAAAATTCATCAACCGGTAAAATCTGAGTAACGGTCTCGTCATCATCCAATTTCAACATATTCACTAAAGGTCGGCCTTTTGAGGTTCTCGTGGCAACAGGAATTTCATAAACTTTAAGCCAAAATACTTTTCCTTTGGTGGTAAAGCAAAGCAGCTGACTATGAGAGCTTAAGACATATAAGTTTTGAATAAGGTCTTCTTCTTTTACTGAGGCTCCTGCCTTGCCAACTCCGCCTCTTCTTTGCTCTCTGTACTCATCTAAAGGTTGCGTTTTGGCGTACCCACTTCTAGAGAGAGTTAATACTCGAGTTTCCTCTGGAATCAAATCTTCATTTGAAATATCGTGTCGCGTATCATTAATATTTGTTTTTCTCTCATCGCCAAAATTTTCTCTGACCTCAATCAACTCATCTTTAATTAATGTTAAAAGTGTATCCTTGTCATCAAGTATTTTTTGCAACTCTAGGATTACTGCCAAAATTTCATTAAATTCAGCCGAAAGATTATCTTGCTCCAAACCAGTTAGACGACCTAGTCTTAATTCAAGTATTGATTTAGCTTGTTCAGGTGATAACTTATAATTTTTGCCTTGAATTCCGTATTCTTTTGATAAGCCCTTCGGTCTACAGGCATCCGTACCAGCTTTTTTAAGGATTGCTTCTATCGGTCCAGCTTTCCAAGTTTTTTTGCATAATTCAACTGCTGCAATTTTAGTATCTTTGGATTTTTTTATGATGGTAATAATTGCATCAATATTTGCAATGGCTACCATAAGCCCTTCTACAATGTGACCTCTTTCCTTGGCTTTTCTGAGATCAAACTTAGTTCTTTTTATAACAACATCATGACGATGTTTAATAAATTCTTCTAAAACCTCTTTAATATTTAATACTCGAGGCTGACCATCTACCAGGACAGTAATATTAATTCCAAAGGAAGATTCTAATTGGGATTGAGTAAATAGATTGTTTTCTAAAACTTCAACTGACTCACCCCGTTTCACTTCTATTACAACTCTTAAACCATCTTTATCTGACTCATCCCTAATTTCACTAATGCCATCTATCTTCTTTTCCTTAACCATCTCCGCAATTCTCTCAAGCATTCTGGCTTTGTTAACCATGTAAGGAACTTCATTGATAATTAGTGAGCTCTTGCCAGAGTCATCAGTTTCAACAGAGGTTTTAGCTCGAACATGCACAATGCCTCGACCAGTTTTATAGCCTTGATAAATTCCTGCTCTACCATCGATAGTCCCGCCCGTTGGAAAATCAGGGCCAGTAATAATTTGAATGATGTCATCTATGCTGGCTTTTGGATTATCAAGCAAAAGCAAACAAGCATTTAGCACCTCAGTTAAATTATGAGGTGGGACATTGGTTGCCATTCCAACCGCAATACCAGAAGAACCATTTACCAGCAAAGCTGGAATTCTTGTGGGCATAACATCTGGGATTTGTTCGCTGCCATCATAATTGGGAGAGAAACTCACCGTATCTTTATCTAAATCATTCAGGATCATGTCAGTGATTTTCGCCATTCTAACTTCGGTGTATCTCATGGCCGCAGGTGAATCACCATCTATTGAACCAAAGTTACCTTGACCCTCAACTAGCATATATCTCATGGAAAAATCTTGAGCCATTCTAACCATTGCCTCATAAACGGCAGAGTCTCCGTGGGGGTGGTATTTTCCGATGACATCACCAACTACTCTGGCAGATTTTTTGTATGGTTGTCTGTAGGTATTTCTCAGAATATGCATTGCAAATAGAATGCGCCTATGTACTGGTTTCAGCCCATCTCTAACATCTGGTAAAGCCCGACTATGGATAACGCTGTAGGCATAGCTTAGGAAGGATTGCTTAAGCTCATCTTCGATATTAATTGGTAGGATTTCTTTTGCAAAATCAGTCATTTTTAAAGCCTAGAAACATCAGTTTTTGTACAGTGAAAATTTCACTATTTTCAAGTGAAATTTTACCATACTTAGAGAGTTTTTTAGTCTTTAAATTCGGATACAACCAAGCCAATTGACTCCTTTGCATCACCAAATAACATTCGCGTATTTTCTCGGAAAAATAGTGGATTCTGGACACCAGCAAAACCCGAAGACATTGATCTTTTGAGAACAAAAACAGTTTTAGCATTATGCACTTCAATGATAGGCATTCCATAAATTGGACTTCCCTCTTCTTCTGTGGCTGATGGGTTAACAACATCGTTGGCACCAATGACAATGGCGACATCAACAGAGTCCATTGCTGGGTTAACATCATCAGGCTCCGCCAAAAGATCATAGGAAACATTTGCTTCTGCAAGCAATACATTCATATGACCAGGCATTCTTCCTGCAACAGGGTGGATTCCATACTTAACTTCGGTACCATTTTCTTCTAACAGTTCGCCCATCTCTCTCACAACATGCTGAGCTTGCGCTACAGCCATTCCATATCCTGGAACAATTAACACAGAAGAAGCATTCTCTAAAATTAAATATGCATCTTCAGCACTGATAGGCTTAACCTCTCCTTGCTCCACTTCCCTTGAAGATTGTGTTGCTGAGGCATAACCAACAAATAAAATGTTACCGATTGTTCTATTCATAGCCTTGGCCATAATAACGGTAAGTATTAATCCACTGGCTCCAACAAGCGAGCCGGCAACAATCAAAACATTATTTAAGAGTAAGAGACCGGCAAATGCAGCGGCAATTCCTGAAAGAGAGTTCAAAAGTGATATAACGACTGGCATATCGCCGCCACCTATTGGCGTAACAAATCCCAAGCCAGCAATCAAAGTTAGACCTAAAAAGAATAAAAAGTAAGAAGGCACTGATGGGATAACTGTTGAGATAGATGGTTCAAATATTACATAAACTAAGGCTGGAAGGCTTAAATAAAAGAATGAGATCAATACATTTGTAATCCATGATCCTTTGCCTAATTTAATTCGTTCTGATAATTTTCCATATGCTACCAATGACCCTGAGAAGGTTATGCCGCCGATGTAAACTGTGAGCATAATTAATGCATGCTGAAATAACGAATTGTCTGGAGCGTTGAACTGTGACCATGCAATTAGAAAGGTTGCCAGTCCTCCAAACCCATTAAATAGAGCCACCATTTCTGGAATAGCAGTCATTTTGACCTTAATAGCAATTGCAGAGCCAATCAAACCTCCAAGAAGAACTCCTGCAACAATAACTTTGTAATCTATTTCTAGACTCAGGCAGGTAATAGCAACAGCCGAAAACATTGCCAAAGCTGATAAATAATTACCTTTTACAGCAGTAGCCTCTTTCCCTAGCATTTTGATACCAAGAATAAATAGTACTGAGGATCCTATGTAAACAAGATTTTGAATTGCTGAAATATTAGTTATAGATTCCATAAGATTATTTCTTTTTAAACATGCTAAGCATTCTGTTGGTTACAAGATAGCCGCCAAAAACATTAATTGAAGCAAATAAAATTGCTCCAAAAGCTAAAAGATTCTGAGTTTGGCCATCACCAGAGAGCATCAGAGCTCCAACCAGAGCAATGCCAGAAATAGCATTAGCTCCAGACATTAAAGGTGTATGCAAAGTGCTGGGAACTTTTGCAATAAGCTCTAATCCCAGAAATATAGATAACAATAAAACGAACCCTAATAAAATATACATTTCCATTATGCAAACCTC
>ENA-OWPI01004138-OWPI01004138.1-marine-metagenome-genome-assembly--contig:-NODE-4138-length-11806-cov-2.721715_pt1 | contig 11806 bp, 10 predicted proteins | sample MGYA00238138_ERZ651775 | MGnify/ENA primary metagenome ERZ651775 (study PRJEB26906, sample SAMN06265043) | marine metagenome | isolation source: Helgoland LTER site | place: Germany:Helgoland, sampling...
ATCTTGGTAAGTTTTTATCTAAAACAGTAATTTTATGATTTTTTTAATGAAATTTCGTTAAGATATTGAAATACGGAGCTTTTCTTTACCAGTGTATTAAACTCGCGTAAGTTCTGTAGTTTCGCAATATTCTGCAAGGAAACGTCCGATGAGATTAAGCCAATCAGGTGCAGCCAGTGATGCTGGCGCGAAGCGGGCGGCCCGAAGGCCGCCCGCCAGTTTGTTTAGTCTTTGCTCTGATGCGGCAAAATCAGGTTCAGCACCAGACCGGCAATGCCCGCAAGACCAATCCCTGCAAGTTTGAAATCATCGCCAAGCTCAAGCGTGAGACCACCGATACCAATGACAAGAATGGTCGATACAATCACCATATTGCGTGGCTCGCTCAGGGCTTCTCCAAGCTTGGAAAGAACCGAAAGACCAACCACAGCAATCATCCCGAAGAGTAGGATCATAATGCCGCCCATGACAGGCATAGGGATCGTGCCAAGCGCGCCGCCAAGCTTTCCGACAAAGGATAGGACGATCGCAAAGATCGCCGCCCAAGTCATGATCGCAGGGTTAAACGCGCGCGTCAGCGTCACCGCACCTGTCACTTCCGAATAGGTCGTGTTGGGTGGTCCGCCCAAGAGGCCTGCAACACTTGTGGCCAGGCCGTCGCCAAGCATCGTGTTTTGAATGCCCGGCTTTGTCATGTAGTCGCGCTTGGTGACATTCCCGATGGCAAGGATGTCGCCAAAATGCTCGATCGCAGGTGCAATCGCGACTGGCAGCATGAAGACAATCGCCGCAAGCTGGAACTCAGGCGTCACAAAGTTCGGCACAGCAAACCAAGCCGCATTTGAGACAGAGGCCATGCTCACAAAGCTTTCGCCTGTTACCATTCCAAGCACAAGCGCGGCCACGTATCCTGCAATCACACCGACAATAATCGGCACAATCCGCATCATGCCACGGCCCAGAATGGCCGTTAGCATCGTCGCGCCAAGCGCAACCGCCGCCAAAAACAGCGCATAGGATTTCGGCATAATCTGCGTATCACCCGCAAGACCTGTCGCCATATTCACAGCCACAGGGGCGAGCGAAAGACCAATGACCATAATCACAGGTCCGACAACAACAGGCGGCAAGAGCCGCTGCAAAAAGCCCGCGCCAAAAATGCGGATCGCAAAGCTCAGCACGACATAAACAAGCCCCGATACCGCCAGAGCGCCCGTTGTCGCAGGCAAGCCCCACGTCTGAACAGCAAAGATAATCGGCGCAATAAATGCAAAAGAAGATGCAAGAAAAACAGGCACTTGGCCTTTGGTGACAATCTGGAAGATCAGCGTGCCAACACCAGCCGTAAACAAAGCAACACTCGCATCAAGTCCAGTCAACAGCGGCACAAGAACGAGCGCGCCGAACGCCACAAAGAGCATCTGCGCACCAACAAGCGCTTGCCCCATACCAAACTTATAGTCCTCGCCCAAGGCATCTGCCCCTGCGGTATTCTCTGTTTGTGCAGTCATTTTCATGTCCCTCCAATGACACATATGAAGCCGCATGCCCCATTGTTCGGGTGCTCTGCAGCTTCTCTCCTGTTTACCGAATGAAGGGGGGTTGCGTAAAGCGTGCTGTCAGTGCGTCGCGCTACAGAGCTTTAATGCTGGGTCAAGCGCCACCATTTCTTCCGCAGTCAGCTTGGTCATTTCACAGCTTTTGCCCCATGTGCTGAGAAAGCGCTGCCGGATCACAGGCGTCAGATACTCTGCGCTCAAAGCGTTGAACCGCCCATTCAGGTTGCTCGCATGAAAGCCAAAGCGCGTTCCGCGGATCAAGCAGGCGTTGGGCAAGCTCGTAAGCATCGTGCATGCAGAGTTACACCCCCCAAGACGAACCTGCCGCCCACTCGCCTTGAGCTCCGCATGAAGCGCCGCATATTCATAAGGGTTCCCGCCTGTGTCCCCAAGGATCGTCACAGGCCCGCTCCCGCCCACATCAGGCGTGGTGTTCACAGAGCAGGCAGCCAGAACAAGAAGGAGTAGGACAAACCTCAAGCCACAATCTCACTTGCAAAGTCGCCCCGCAAAGCACATTCCAGAAGCTCCAAGTCTTCCGAGCACTCCGCATACCGCGCGCTCATCTGTGGCGGCAGCACAAAAGCGTCCCCCGCCTGCAGCGCGCGTGGCTCCTGACCCTCGGCATGAAGCGTCATTGTGCCCTCCATGACAAAGGTAAAGTGAATGTCCGCATCCGTTCGTGTGGCGGGTGGTTCACCGCTCTCAAAACGAACAACCTGAATACCGGCCACGCCCTTCGTGCCCTCCGATATCCCCGTATCGCGACAGCGAAACCCGGGGATGCGGAAAGGCTGCCAAGTGGCCCCCTCCTTTACATGATGCACAAAGCGCTGGCCCTGCCATTCGCGCTTGGGGTCGCCATGGCCGTTGGGCAGTGTAAAGGCATGATCAATCGTCGTCACATGGTCCGCAGGAACGCCGATCTCGATCACCTCGATATCAGGCGAAGCATGACAGACCCGATGGCGGATCTCTGGCGGCTGGATCACACAGTCGCCCGCGTGCAGGCGCATCATACCGCCTTGGTCCTCATAGAGCACATCCACCCAGCCCTTATAGCAAAAGATAAGCTGAAATCCGACAGTGTGGTAATGCACCATATCAGGCACATCGCCGCCGCCTGGCACACGGATATGGCTGGCAATAATCGCCCCGCCCAAACGCGTGGGCAGCAAGTCACGGTAGTTCATCCCTGCACGCCCGATGACCCAAGGGGCAGAGTCGCGCAATCGCCGCACATCAAACATATGCTCGGTCTTGGGCAGGATCATCGGAGGATTCAGCTCGGCAATTTCGATCTTGGTCCCGTTCGGAGCAACAAGCTCTCTCGCGCCATCCGCAAAGCCCTCTGGGTCCGTCGTCAGGATACGTAGCGTTCCCGCAGGCTCCTTCGCACCCTTCTCAATCCTTATTCGCAGCCCATGTCCGGAAAGCACCGCAACACGCGGATCATCTGCAGGGAAAATCTCGTCCAGCCGCATCCCCAAAACCTTGGTGAAAAACGGCAGATCGTCTCTCAGTTCATCTGTCGGCAGGCGGACTTCGGCGCGAATTTCGCTCATAGCTTGAGCCGCCCCCGAGCGGCCTTGAAGCCCTCCCGCTTGCGCACTTGGCTCGCGTATGTGTTGAGCCTGTCATCTTCCAGATCAAACTTCGCGCTGATCGCCCATCCGAGACAATGCACCAGAAGCATATCCGCAATCGTCATTTCTTCACCCATAAGGTAAGGCCCCTCCATGCGCTCTGAAATACGCTTGATGTTGCGGGCAAACTCCCACTTGAGTGAGTCTTTCACAGCAGGCACGCGCTGCTCTTCAGGCAAAATAAACGAGTGCCGCGCCGCCGTCCAAAGCACGGCATCGACCTCGTCCAAAATCTGGTGAAACCAAGCATCTTGCTTTGCGCGTTCAATTGTCCCGGCAGGGTAGGTAAACTGGCCATGTTTATCAGCCAAAAACGTCATGATCGCCGCTGAGTCTGTGATCAGTTCACCACCGACCTTCAGCGCAGGAACCTTGCCAGATGGGTTCACCGCCTTCATCTCCTCACTGCCAGCTTTCAGATCATGATGGACAAATTCTACACCCATTTCGTCCAAAAGCCAAAGCACCCGAAACGCACGGCTCGCCACACCACCAAAGACTTCATACATGATTTCTCTCCCTTGTTTGTGCCCACGAGACATCAAACAAAAGAAAGCCGCAAGGGGCCTGCGTCCAAAACCTAACGTCGCGCCGCCAGCCCCGCCAGCCTGATCAGCGTGCGCTCCACCAGCGCCATCTGCGGCGCGGTCTGCCCTGCGCTGCGCAGCTGCAAATCTGTCTCGATAAGATAGCTCAAAGCCTGTTCAAGCTTCACAGCGCCCCAGCCTTGGGCCTGCTTGAGCATCCTGTCGCGGCGCGGCCCGAAGATCGGAGGGCGTAGCCGCGCAATCCCCTGGCTCGCGCCCGCAGGGTCACTCGCCGCCGCATAGAGCGCCTTGAAATGCCGTGTCGCGCCAATAACAAGGCCCACAGGCTGCACACCCTGCGCCTTGAGCTTCGTCATGATCGGGTGGATCTCGCCCATCTTGGCCTCGGCGACGATATTCAACAAATCATCCAGCGCGGCTTCCGTGCTTTGCGGTGCGCAGGCTGCAATATCTGCGCTGCCCACTTCGCTTGTGTCACCGTGTTTATACAGCGCAAGCTTCTCGATCGTCTGGCGGAAGTCTCCCGGTCCAAGCTCGCGGCTCAGCCCCGTAAGATCAGTCATGGCATCGCGGCTCACTTGTGCAAGCCCGGCGTCCTTTAGCATGCCTTCAATTTCGTCGCGCCCGGGCGGATCGTCATAAATCCCGACAGCATAGGCATTGCGGTGCCCCTCAAAAGCCTTGCGGATTTTCGACGTCGCCTTGAGCTGCCCCGCTGTCACGATGATCTGCGCATCACCCTCGGCCCAGTCTTCCAGCGCAGCAAGAATAGCAGGCGCAGCCGTATCGTTGGCATCCTCCACAAAGGCCACACGCGGCCCAGGGAAAAAGCTCACCGCCTTCACAGCATCAAGCAACATGGCAGGGTCTTTGCGCAAATCGCCCGCAGGCATCCGCACCAGCCGCATTTCTTCGTCGCCCTTGGGGCCAATAAGCGCTTTAATGACGTCTTGCCGCTTCAGAGCAACGCGCATCCCGTCACTGCCATAAATCAAAAGCCCCGTGCGCTTGGCATCTGGCGATTTGAAATAAGCTGTCGCCTCGCGCCCACCGAGCTTCATGCCGCTGGCTCAAGCTTTGCCGCCACAAGGCGCGCAACGATCTGATCACCAAGAATAACCATAAGTCGCTCGCTAGCGTCCTGTTCAGCAGCCCGTGTCGCGGCAGTGCTGCCCGTGGTCGAATAGCCCGTAAAGCTCTGGACGATCCCGCTGGTCACAACTTTACCGCCATCCAAGGCGCGCAAAGCGTAAGTCGCTTTGCCCAAAAGGTTAAATCGTGTTGCCACGTTGTCTGTGGTGATCGCCATGCGCTCTTCACCGAGCTCAATCGCAATCGAAAGTGCATATGTCGGACTGCTCGTGCGCCCGAGCCGCTCCTCAATATGGCGCACAAGAAGATAGCCTTCGCGGTCACGCGGCGGATCTACTTCGATGGTATTGAGAAGCGTGCGCGCACCGCTCTCGGGCCCATAAACAGGTGTAAACCCGCAGCCCGAAAGCGCCAGCGCGCCCAGCAATACAGTTCTTCGGTTAGGCAACCACATTCACAATCCGCCCAGGAACAACGATCACCTTCTTGGGCGTCGCCCCGTCCAGCACCTTTTGTACAGCATGATGCGCCAGCGCGAGCTTTTCAACCTCGGCCTTGTCCATGTCTTTGGGCACGCTCATTTCCGCGCGCCGCTTACCGTTGATCTGGATCGGCATGACAACCTCGTCATCGACAAGCATCGCCTCGTCCGCGACAGGCCAAGGTGCAAGCGCACAAAGCCCCTCGCCGCCGAGTGTCTCCCAGACAGCTTCCGCAAGGTGTGGCGTCATCGGGCTCATCAGCTGCGCAAGCGTGCGCGCCGCTTGTGTCTTCGCCGCGCCACCCGCGTTTGACTTGGCCAGCGTGTTGGTAAAGCCGTAAAGCTTCGCAATTGCAGCGTTAAAGCCGAAGCTTTCAACACCCATAGTCACATCATGAATCGCCTTGTGCATCTCGCGGATCAGCGCAGTGTCGTCCGCCTCTTGGCCCGTTGCTTCCGCGTCGATCTCGCTGGCAATACGGTAGACCCGCCCCAGATGCTTGTGCGCTGCTTCCGCGCCCGAAGCTGTCCACTCCACATCCCGCTCGGGAGGGGAGTCAGAGAGCACAAACCAACGCGCCGTATCCGCGCCATAGCTTTCAATGATGTGCAGCGGGTTCACGACGTTGTTCTTGGATTTGGACATCTTCGCTGACGGCACAACATCCACTTCGCGCCCATCTTCCAGCACAGCGGTATCGCCCTTGAGCGTCACATCTTCGGGGTAGTGATACACAGGCCGCCCATCCGCACCCTCTGTCTTATAAATCGCGTGCGTCACCATCCCCTGCGTGAACAGCGCATCAAACGGCTCTTTCGCACTCTCTGGCAGATGTCCGCAAATATGCATCGCCCGCGCAAAGAAGCGCGCATAGAGCAGGTGCAAAATCGCGTGCTCCACACCGCCAATATATTGGTCCACATTCATCCAGTATTCGGCATCCGCCGCATTCGTCGGCGTCTTGGCGCGTGGCGCGGTAAAGCGCGCAAAATACCAAGATGAGTCTACAAACGTATCCATCGTATCGGTCTCGCGCTTGGCAGGCGCCCCGCAAGAGGGGCACGCCACATCGCGCCAAGTCGGGTGGCGGTCAAGCGGGTTGCCAGGCTGGTCAAAGCTCACATCGTCAGGCAGCTCGACAGGCAGGTTTTCCTTCTTCTCGGGAACCACGCCACAAGCCTCACAATGCACCACAGGAATGGGGCAGCCCCAATACCGCTGGCGCGAGAGGCCCCAGTCGCGCAGGCGGAACTTGGTCACACCCTCGCCAAGCCCCTTGGCTTCCATAAAGTCGATCGTCGCATTGATCGCCTCTTCGCCCGTGGCCTCTTCAAGACCCGCAAAGTGATCAACCCAGCGGACTTTCTCGGTCTTTGCAGGGACGAAGGCCTCCTTGCCCACAGGCGTGTCATCGCCAAGTGCAAAAAACGTATCAATCACTGGCAAGTCATACTTGCGGCAGAAGTCCAGATCGCGCTGGTCATGCGCAGGGCAGGCAAAGATAGCGCCCGTGCCGTAGTCCATCAAAATGAAGTTGGCGATCCAGACAGGAAGTTCTGCGCCCGTCAGCGGATGCTTCACTTTGATTCCCGTATCATAGCCCAGCTTCTCAGCGGTCTCGATGGCCTCTTCGGTTGTTCCGCCCTTGCGCGCTTCCGCAAGGAAAGCATCAACCTCGGGGTTGCCCTCCATCGCCTTGGCGATGGGATGGTCAGGCGAAATCCCGACAAAGCTCGCGCCGTTCAGCGTATCGGGCCGCGTGGTGTAAACAACGATAGGCTCGCCGCCATCGACCCGCTCAAACCCAAACTGCAAACCGCGTGATTTGCCGATCCAGTTCGCCTGCATCAGCTTCACTTTTGCAGGCCAGTTGTCCAAGCCGTCCAGCGCGCCAAGCAGCTCGTCCGCCATGTCGGAAATCTTGAAGAACCACTGGGTAAGCTCCTTGCGCTCTACAATAGCGCCAGAGCGCCAGCCGCGTCCGCCTTCGACCTGCTCGTTCGCCAGAACGGTCATGTCCACAGGGTCCCAGTTCACGACCGCATTTTTGCGATAAACGAGGCCTTCTTGCAGAAAATCGAGGAAAAGCGCCTGCTGCTGCCCGTAATACTCAGGGTCACAGGTCGCAAACATACGGTCCCAATCAAGCGAGAGGCCCAGCGGCTTCATCTGCTCAACCATGTCGTCGATGTTGTTATACGTCCAAGTCTTAGGATGCCCGCCGATCGCCATCGCTGCGTTTTCCGCAGGCATACCAAAAGCATCAAAGCCCATCGGGTGGAGCACATTATGCCCCGTCGAAATTTTATAACGCGCGATCACATCGCCCATCGTGTAGTTGCGCACATGGCCCATATGCAGCTTACCCGAAGGATAAGGGAACATCTCAAGCACATAGTACTTCGGCTTGCCCTCCTTGCGCTCGGCGCGGAAGATTCCGGCCTTCTCCCATGCGTCCTGCCATCTGGCTTCAATCTCGGCGGCGTTATAGCGGCTCATTGCGTGTCTCTCGGTCTATGTTTGGTGTTGGCGCTGGTGATAAAGGGTTTTCAGCGCAGATTAAATCGCGAATTGCCTCTCAGAGAACAACGCCCAAAAATTCACCGCCTACAAACTGTGCATTTGCCGAGATTTTTACCATCTCTGTAAAGAATTTACGAAATTATGCAGTTGCAGCATTTTTTACCTTGAGGTCTCGCTGCATTGCGGCAAATCTGAACTCACAAACGATGTTCCTACTCTCCTCCCTCTGTAGTGCATCGCAACTAAAAGCTCTCTACGCGGCACTCCTCCTCCCGTCGCGTGGAGCGCGCTAATAAAGTCCAACAGGGTATGGCCGGATGTGTGCGCATCCGGCCATTTCTTTGGTTTGTTTATTAAATTCACACCAATAGCCCTTCTTATGCCATAAACGGGCATTATGGCTGCTTGGTCCCGTTGTCTTATGTGTTGTTGTGTTGAGCCTGCTTATGAAAATCCTCTTTATCCACCAGAACTTCCCTGGCCAGTTCAAACATTTGGCGCCCGCTCTCGCCAAACACGGACACGACACTGTTGCGCTTACCCTACGGGTGGAAAAGCCAACCAAATGGAATGGCGTGCGCGTGCTGCCCTACAAGCTCAAGCCCCGCGCCGCACAAAACACACATCCTTGGCTGGTTGATTTTGATACGAAAGTCACTCGCGCCGAGGCCTGCTATCACGCTGCCGTGCAGCTGCGAGAGCAAGGCTTCTCGCCCGATCTGATCATCGCGCACCCCGGCTGGGGCGAGTCGCTCTTTCTCAAAGATGTCTGGCCCAAGGCCAAAATGGCAATCTATTGCGAGCTATATCACAAAGCCGAATACCCCCACACTGGCTTTGATAAAGAGTTCCAGCCCGAGATACGCGCCACAGAGGCCATGCGCCTGCGCCTCAAAAACGTGAACAATCACGAACATTTTGACATTGCCGATGCAGGCATCAGCCCAACCGCCTTTCAGGCCGATACATTTCCGCCCGAGTTCCGCGACAAGATCACAGTCTGCCACGATGGCATCCATACAGATGTGCTCACGCCCGACTCAGCCGCGCGCCTGACCCTGCCCACAGGCGAAACCCTCACCCGCAAAGACGAGCTCATCACATTCGTAAACCGCAACCTAGAGCCTTACCGCGGCTATCATGTCTTTATGCGCGCTTTGCCCCGCCTCCTCAAAGAGCGGCCAAACGCGCGCGTGCTCATCGTCGGTGGCGACGATGTCAGCTATGGCGCCCGCCCGCCCAAAGGCCAGACATGGAAACAAATCTTCATTGATGAGGTGCGCAGCCAAATTCCTGATCAAGACTGGGCTCGCGTCCACTTTCTCGGGCGCATTCCTTATGATCAGTTCCAATCGCTTCTCAAAGTCAGCCGCGTGCACGTCTACCTGACATACCCCTTCGTGCTTAGCTGGTCCCTTTTCGAGACAATGAGCGTCGAAGGCGCAATCGTCGCCAGTAAAACCGCCCCAGTAGAAGAAGCAATCATCCACGGCCAAAACGGCAGACTTGTCGACTTCTTTGACAAAGACGCACTTGTCGAAGAGGTCACCCGCCTGCTCGACAACGCGTCAGAGCGCGAAGAGCTTGGCCGCGCAGCGCGCAAGCTGATCGTGAACAACTACGATCTCGCAAGCATCTGCCTGCCAAAACAGCTCAGCTGGGTTGAAAGTTTGGTCTAGTCAAAAGCCTTAGAGCTTCCCGTCAGCAATCCGCATCTGACGCGCACGGTTGAGAATGGCGTCTTCAACAGCACGCTGCGTGCCCGCCGCCACAGGGCCACCACGGCCCGCAAGCGCCACATTAAGCGAACGCGCGTCCAAAGCGGGGTCTTGTATATAGACAGTCGCGCGATACGCCTTGCCGCCGCCTGGAGGCGTGCCGTACCCGAAGACAATCACACCACTAAACGGATCAACTGACTGCACAGGCATAAAGCTCAGCACATCCAGCGAAGCCGCCCAAATGTAGCGGTTTACCTGTACATTGGCTTCATTGTTCTTTTTGCCGAAGGCGTCCCAGATGGTTTGCCCGTCGCCCGTTTCAATACCCGCAGCCGAAGGTTGGCTTGCAGGTGCTGTTGGGTCGCGCTCCTGCGTTGCCGCAGGGCTGATCCGTCCGAAAAGACCGCTGCCGCCTCCACAAGCGCTCAGCGACACGAGAGCAAACAAGATTGCGACAGACTTGAGGACACGACTTGGCATGGGACGAATTCCGCTCGTTAATTGCCCTTCCGTCCTACCCAAGCGCCACGCTCTGAGCAAGCCCTTATGGCAGCTTCCTATATATACAGCCATTTTTACGCCATTTTGCGCCTTAATCATGAACGCGCCCTGCGCTCTGCCCCCGGATTTCACACTGTGACATCTGTGCATCAGCTTTTTCACCTTTCAGAAACCCCGATCCAGCGCGCTTGCAATGAGACCCCGTTTGGAGCGAAACACCTTCCATACCCAATGCGGATTCTCCGCTTGGGCCTATGACATGAAAACCGAGGGAAAAATTATGAAAAAGATTCTTTTCGCTACTACAGCGCTAGTCGCAACTGCATCAGTCGCAGCTGCAGACGTAACATTCTCAGGCTATGCACGTGTTGGCATTCAGCAAGATGCTGCTTCAAACACAACTATGGACCACCGCGTTCAGCTTGGTGTTTCTGGTTCAGCAGAAGCTGACAACGGCACAACTTTTTCAGTTTACTCACGTATGCGCGTTGACGACAGCGAAGCAAGTGATGGCTTCAACACGCCAACAATCACGATTTCAAATGGCGCGTTCAAACTGCAAGCTGGTAACACATACTCAGCTATCGGCGCGCGCACAAACGTGTTTGGTTCAGGCACAGGCTTGAACGGTGACTTCGGTATCTACGACCGTTTTGACACATGGTACTCAAGCGGCGGTGCTGCGGGAATGGATCGCATCCGTGTAGATTACGCAATGGGTTCAACAACTTTGTCAGTATCTGGCGACGTTTCTGGTGCTGACGCTCTGGAAGTTGGTCTTTCAGCAGCTCTCGGTTCATTGAACGTTGGTGTTGGTGCGTCAGACGACTCACGTTACACTGCAGATGTAAACGTTGCTTTGGGTGACGTAACTGTTGGCGCACGTCTCACAGACACGCTCTCAGGCGCTTATGCAAACTACACACAAGGCGATCTTGGTCTGCAAATGTATGCTGCAGACGATAAAGACTGGGGTGTTGGCATGACATACGCTCTCGGTGGCGGCGCTACATTCGGTGCTGAGTACAACAAGACTGGCGCAATGAACGCGACAATCGGCTTTAACTTCTAATCCACTGGGGATTTGGAGTATCGGAAAGAGCGGGCTTCGGCTCGCTCTTTTCTTGTTTGGGGGTACGATATCGCTCAGTATACGCTATGAGAAACGCATTCACAGTTGAGTAACGCTTGTGGCGAGACTGTGGCACGATGGTAGTATGTGCTGAGACTGCTACGACTGCCGCCTGCATTTAGTATTATATGTGACAGCTGTATTAAACTGCTGTTGGCTGCTTTGGCTGATGAGTGCTGCAGCTACGATAGGCTAACTCTGTTCTCAACACTAAAATACGCTTGCGGCAGCTGCGCAGTTGAGCTGCAAGACTGGGTTGACGCATTAACCATTGTAGATGCGTCAGCTCACGCTGTAGTCGGCGGTTTAGACTGTGCTGACTTGGTGCGGGCATTATATCAACTCAACAGCTTGAGCTAACTGCGCATCGTTAACGTCAATGTAACGTTGTGTCTTACGTGTGCTGTGCAGAAAGTTCCAACAAGCAAAAATGTTCCATACTCTAACTGTCCACTTCACTAAGCTTGACTTCCTCGGTGCCCGCTACTACGACAACGTGAACGACGGGTTCGACGGCAACAACAACGCTACTGACTCCCTGTGTGTAACCTTCAACGCTTCTTACCAATTACTGCATTTTGGCCGTCCCATTCTTACATTTG
>ENA-OWPI01004140-OWPI01004140.1-marine-metagenome-genome-assembly--contig:-NODE-4140-length-11802-cov-3.263795_pt1 | contig 11802 bp, 9 predicted proteins | sample MGYA00238138_ERZ651775 | MGnify/ENA primary metagenome ERZ651775 (study PRJEB26906, sample SAMN06265043) | marine metagenome | isolation source: Helgoland LTER site | place: Germany:Helgoland, sampling...
AAGAGATACAGCATGCCCTCCATTGTCTCTTACAACACCTTTTGGTTTACCTGTTGTTCCTGAAGTATACAAAATATATAAAGGATGATTAGCCTCAACTGGCAAGGGTTCAGGAGAAGGTACGTTTTTAATGGCCTCATTCCAGTCTATATCTTGTCCTGTATTTAAAGGGGCTTGATGAGATTCTCTTTGAAAAATTATACATTTTTCTACTTTATGTTTAGCTAGCTCAACTGCTTTATCAAGAAGGGGTTTATATTTAATTATTTTGTTAACTTCATGACCACAAGAAGCTGAAACGATAAGCTTAGGTTCACAATCATCAATACGAGTTGCTAGCTCAGTTGAAGCAAAACCCCCAAAAACCACAGAATGAATTGCGCCAATTCTAGCACAGGCTAACATGGCTATTATCGCTTCTGGAATCATAGGCATATAGATAATTACTCTATCACCCTTAGAAACACCTAATTTCTTAAGTGCGCCAGAAAATTGTATAATTTGTCCTTGTAATTGCTTATAGGATATTTTTTTTTTAATATTTGTAACAGGGCTATCGTATATAATAGCGGTTTGATTTCCTTTACCTGATAACACATGTCGATCAATTGCATTGTAACAAGTGTTCAGCCTTCCATCAGGAAACCATTTATAAAAAGGTAAGTTAGAATCATCTAATATTTTTTGTGGTTTTTTCTCCCAATCAATACCTTCACTTTGTATTTGCCAAAATTTAAGCTGATCTTCTTTCCAACTTTGATAAATTTTTTTATAAGATCCCAAAAACTTCCTCCCTGAATTTATTTGCTTATTCTTGCCTTTCTAAAGTTATGCATTCTCATTAATTGTTCCGATGCCTTATTAATAGTTGTTGAGGCAGCATATGGGATAGAAGTGCCAGGCCCAAAAATTGCAGAAACGCCAACATCATATAAAAACTGATAATCTTGTGATGGGATAACGCCACCACATACAACTAAAATATCATCAGCCTGCCGTTTTTTTAATTCTTCAATCAACTCAGGTATAAGAGTTTTATGTCCAGCGGCTAATGAAGAAACACCAATAACATGAACATTAGATTTAATCGCCTGCTCGACTGCCTCTGAAGGCGTTTGAAATAAAGTACCTATGTCAACATTAAAGCCTATGTCAGTAAATGCCGATGCAATTACCTTAGCGCCTCGGTCATGTCCATCCTGACCAAGTTTTGCCATAAAAATTTTTGGATTTTCACCAGCAATTTTTCTAAAATTTGATAGTGCATTATCTACTTCTACAAAATCATCTTTATTAGAGTAGGATTTTTTATAAATATCTTTTATTACTTTTTGTTCAACACCATATCTTCCATAAATCTCTTCCAAAGCATAAGAAACTTCTCCTACAGTTGCCCTCGATCGTACCGCTTCAATTGATAGTTCTAGCAAATTTCCAGTATTTTTTTCTGCAGCATTTTTTAAATTAGCCAGCGCTTTATTAACATTGGCACTATTCCTAGTTTCTTTTATTTGCTTTAATTTAATAATTTGTTCTTCACGAACTATATTATTATCTATATTTAATACATCAATTGGATCTTGCTCATCAGATTTAAATTTATTTACTCCTACAATAACCTGCTCACCAGAATCAATTTTAGCCTGACGTTTAGTAGCAGATATTTCGATTTCTGATTTAGGAAAACCATTGATGACAGCTACCGTCATCCCACCCATATCTTCAATTTTTTGAATAAGGTTGTCAGCTTTTTCAATCAATTCTTTAGTCAAATTTTCAACAAAATAACTTCCTGCAAGTGGATCAACTGTGTCGGTAATGCCTGTCTCATGTTGAAGAATTAGTTGAGTATTTCTTGCAATTTTAGCAGAAAATTCTGTAGGCAGGCCTATAGCTTCATCAAATGAATTAGTGTGCAATGACTGCGTTCCACCTAAGGTAGCTGAAAGGGCTTCTATTGTAGTTCTTATAATATTATTATATGGATCTTGTTCTTGAAGACTGGCACCAGATGTTTGACAATGTGTTCTTAACATCTTTGATTTAGGGTTTTTACAATCAAATAATTTTTCTACCCATTTTGACCACAAATAACGGGCAGCTCTTAATTTGGCAGCTTCCATAAAAAAATTCATGCCTATAGCAAAAAAGAAAGACAACCTTGGTGCAAAATCGTCAACCAACAAACCTCTTTTAGTGGCTGCCCTTATATACTCAAGACCATCTGCTAAGGTAAAAGCTAATTCCTGCACCAAAGAAGCTCCAGCTTCTTGCATGTGATAACCAGAAATCGATATCGAATTAAATTTGGGCATTTTTTTTGATGTAAATTGTATAATATCAGAAACAATTCTCATAGAAGGCTCTGGCGGATATATATAGGTATTTCTTACCATGAATTCTTTCAAAATATCGTTTTGAATAGTTCCACTTAATTTTGCTACATCTACACCCTGTTCTTCTGCTGCCACAATATAACCTGCTAGAACTGGAAGAACAGCACCGTTCATTGTCATTGAAACAGACATTTTATCTAATGGAATTCCATCAAATAAAATTTTCATGTCTTCTACACTATCAATAGCTACTCCAGCTTTGCCAACGTCTCCATAAACTCTTTCATGATCTGAATCGTATCCTCTGTGAGTAGCTAAATCGAAGGCTACTGAAAGTCCTTTTTGTCCGGAAGCCAAGTTATTTTTATAAAATGCATTTGATTCAGAAGCTGTGGAAAATCCAGCATACTGCCTTACAGTCCAAGGTCTACCAGTATACATTGTTGCCTTTGGGCCTCTTAAAAAGGGAGCTTCTCCTGGAATAGTATCAAGATGCTCTAAACCTTTATTATCTAAGGAAGTATATAAAGGTTTAATACTAATACCCTCTGGGGTTTCTACAACAAAGCTATCTATCTCAGTTCTTTTAAGTTCACTAAGAGCATTTTTTTTCCAATTTTCTAAACTTTTATCTTTTTCCATACATATCTCTAACTATTAATAATCTAGTTAAATGCAAACTCCATTATCACTTGATCGACAGATAGAGTATCATTTTCTTTGAACTTTATTTTACCAATTTTACATTTTTTGGGAGCAATAAGAGTGTTTTCCATTTTCATTGCTTCTACAACACATAAAGCTTGACCATCTTCAACAACGTCACCCTCTTTGACTAAAACTTTAATTAATTTACCTGGCATAGGACAAATTAAAAGATTTGACTTATCTATAATTTTCATTGGTTTCATGTGCTTCATATGCTTAGCAACATATTGAGGCAAGACAAGCCCTGATATTGATATACCTCTGTAGGATAAATATAAATATGGATTATGATAACTAATTCTACATTCAATTTTTTCAGGGAAAGTTATTTCAGATTTAGGTTTACTGAACAATTGAACATTAGCACTAACTAATTTTTTAGAAAAATCTTTATGCAAATAAATAGGGACAAACTCATCTACAATTCCAGACACTTTTTTGCTTGGTAATGGTTTCAGTTTAAGTTGATTTTTATCATTACCAAGCTGTTCTGTTCTAAATTTAAAAAGACTAGATCCACCTTCTATAGAATTATATTTTAACTGAACCTCCCATTCTTCTGAAATTTCATGAACGTTTTCAGTGTCTTTATAAATTTCTGTTATATGATAAGCCAATAAAAGAGAAGCTAGCGTCCACTCTTCGTTTGCACTTGGAAAAACACCATTAAAACCCTCTTTATACTCATCTTGAATAAAGGATGTGCTCAAGTCGCCTGATTTAAATCTTTTATTCGCTAAAATTGCAGACAAAAAAGGAATGTTATGATCAATACCTTCTAGTAAAAAATTATCAAGCGCAGATTCCATTCTACTTATTGCAGACTCTCTTGTTTTTCCCCATGAACAAAGTTTTGCAATCATTGGATCATAATACATAGAAATTTCATCACCTTCTTTTACACCTGTATCATTTCTTGTGACTGTATTATCATCGTGTTTTTTTTCTTTTGGTGGATCATATTTTGTTAACCTACCAATCGATGGCAAAAAACTTTTATATGGATTTTCTGCATATATTCTAGATTCAATAGCTGAACCATTTAACTCAACATCTTCTTGCTTTATCTCTAATGTTTTACCACTAGCTATATTTATCATTTGTTCAACTAAGTCTATCCCCGTAATCAATTCAGTTACAGGATGCTCCACTTGCAAACGAGTATTCATTTCGAGAAAATAAAAGTTTTTATTTTTATCAACAATAAACTCTACTGTTCCAGCGCTAGAATAACCTACTTCTCTCGATAATTTTATAGCCTGTTCACCCATTTTCTCCCTTGTTTTTTGATCCAAAAAAGGCGATGGAGCTTCTTCTATAACTTTTTGATTTCTTCTTTGTATTGAACATTCTCTTTCACCTAAATGAATCGTGTTCCCAAAATTATCTGCCAACACTTGAATTTCAATATGCCTTGGTTCTGTTATAAATTTTTCTATAAAGATCCGTTTGTCACCAAAACTACTAATTGCTTCACTAGTAGCTCGTTCAAAACTTTCTGCAACTTGATCTTTTGAAAAGGCAATTCTCATACCTTTGCCGCCACCGCCTGCACTAGCCTTAATCATTACTGGGTAACCAATTTCATTCGCAATTTTAATTGCTTCATCTTCATTGTCAATAATTCCAATATGACCTGGAACAGTGTTAACACCTGCAGCTTTAGCAATTTTTTTAGATTCAATTTTATCACCCATAGAAGCTATTGCAGATTTAGATGGGCCAATAAAAGTTATACCTTCTTTTTCTAATAATTCTGCAAAATTTGGATTTTCTGATAGAAAACCATACCCAGGATGCAAAGCATCACAAGATTTTTCCTTACAGGCCTTAATTATAAGATCTGAACGTAAATAACTCTCTGATGCAGAAGATCCACCTAAGTAAACAGACTCATCTGCTAAACTTACATGTTCTGCTGATCTATCAGCATCAGAATAAACAGCTACTGTCTTAATATTCATCTTCTTAGCAGTTTTGATTATTCTGCAAGCGATTTCACCACGATTTGCTATTAAGATTTTTTTAAACATTTTAATTTCTATTTTCTATTAAAGCGGAATATTCCCAAATTTTTTATTGGGGTTTTTTTGTGTTTTATTTTTTAATTTTGAAAAAGCTTGTATTAATCTAAAGCGCGAATTACTTGGTATGATTACGTCATCAAGAAAACCTCTTTCTGCGGCAATAAATGGATTGGCAAATCTTTCTTCATAATCGGTTGTTCTTTTTTCTATTTGTTCAGGATTATTTAACTCATCTCTAAATAAAATTTCGACCGCTCCCTTGGCGCCCATTACTGCTATTTCTGCTGTAGGCCAGGCATAATTCGCATCCCCTCTTAAATGCTTGGAACTCATAACATCATAAGCACCACCATATGCCTTTCTAGTAATCAAAGTAACTTTTGGAGTTGTAGCTTCTGCATATGCAAAAAGAAGCTTTGCTCCATGCTTAATGATACCGCCATACTCTTGAGCTGTACCTGGCATAAAACCAGGGACATCAACTAATGTTAATATAGGTATATTAAAGGCATCACAAAACCTAACAAAACGGGCTGCTTTTCGACTTGAGTCAATATCTAAACAACCTGCTAAAACCATTGGTTGATTTGCAACAACACCAACTGTTTGGCCAGCAAGTCTTATAAAACCAATTAGAATGTTCTTAGCATAATTCTCTTGTAATTCAAAAAAATCATATTGATCTGCAATTGAATTTATTAACTCTTTCATATCATAAGGCAAATTAGGGTTTTCTGGTATTAAGGTATCCAATGAAAGAGATACCCTTCTAATTGGATCTTGAGTTTGTCTAATATTTGCGCCTTGCGAGTTATTTGAAGGTAAAAAATTTAAAAACTGTCTTAAAATAGTTAATGCCTCTATATCATTATTAAACGCACCATCGGCTACAGACGAAATAGTCGTATGTGTTTCAGCCCCCCCAAGCTCTTCTGCTGTAACCTCTTCTGAAGTAACAGTTTTTACAACATCTGGACCAGTAACAAACATATAGCTAGTATCTTTAACCATAAACGTGAAATCTGTCATAGCAGGAGAGTAAACAGCACCACCAGCACAAGGTCCCATTATCATTGAAATTTGTGGAATAACTCCAGACGCAAGTGCGTTTTGAAGAAACACATCCGCATATCCACCAAGTGATTCAACTCCTTCTTGAATTCTGGCACCACCACTGTCATTTAGGCCAACAATTGGTGCTTTGTTTTGTATAGCAAGTTTCATTATTTTAACTATTTTTTTTGCATGATCTGAAGATAAAGAACCCCCAAATACTGTAAAATCTTGAGCATAAACGTAAATTAACTTCCCGTTTACCTTACCTGAACCTGTAACAACACCATCGCCAGGTATAGTCTTCCCATCCATACCGAAGTCTCTGATACGATGAACAACAAACATATCAGTTTCTTCAAACGAACCTTCATCCAGCAAAACATTAATTCTCTCTCTTGCTGTGAGTTTTCCTAATGAATGCTGTTTATCAATTCTTGCCTGCCCACCTCCTAGGCGAGCCTTTTCTCTTCTAGAGTGAAGTTCAGCGATAATTTCTCTACCAGATTTTTTAATAATAAACTCCCCACAGAATGTTATAGAGGATATATTTACCAAAATTTCGAAATTTTAACTAGCAATAATCTATTTATGTTAATTGAAAAATTATAAAATTTGTTTAAAAATTAAACCTTAATATCTAAGATAAATATATTTATTTGGAGTTTTTATGTCTAAAAAAGTTTGTAACATCGGACGATTAAATCACATCGCTATTGCAGTACCCGATATAGACAAAGCTTCCAACGCTTGGGAAAAGGCTCTAGGCGCAAAGATTAGCTCACCACAAATACTACCCGAGCATGGAGTAAAAGTAGTGTTTATAGAAGCGCCTAATACAAAAGTTGAATTACTTGAACCATTGGATCAAAACAGCCCTATTAGTAAATTTTTACTCAAAAACCCTAATGGAGGAATGCATCATATTTGTTATGAAGTTGAAGATATTCTAACCGCATCAAAAAAGCTTATATTGAGTGGTGCAAAAATTTTGGGTGATGGAACACCAAGAATAGGCGCCCACGGAAATCCAGTAATTTTTTTAAATCCATCAGATTTTTCTGGAACATTAATAGAATTAGAAGAAGTAAAATAATTTTAATTATTTTTTTTATAAATAACTTTAGAACCACATTTTTTACAAATTAAGTTAGATCTTCTTCTATGAACCTTTTGTTGCCAACATTCATTTACGCAAGACCTAACCCACTTATATTCAGAGAACTCTAAAGTATGACAACGTTGAGCGGAACAGCCTAGTTTTAGTGCCATTTCTTTCCAAACTTTATTGTGTCCATGTTTGGGGCCAACTAACGCATGGGCAATCTCATGCAATATAGTATCATTAATATCCTCGTGAGAAGATTTTTTTATAAAATTTCTTGAAAAAGAAATTTTCTTTTCATTAAAAAAACAAGCCCCTGCTCTAACTTTTGCGTAATCAAGGTCTAAATTCCAGTCAATAAGGCCGTGTTTATTCATTTCAGATCTAGCAAGCTTTAAGAAATTTTCAAAAAAAGCAAAATCTTTTGGTCTCTTTTTGGGAGAAGCTGAAACTCCAACCGAATTAAAGAGTTTGTTAATTTTCAAAATTGTTTTAATCATATTTCTTTGTTTAAGTTAAAATAAAATATCTAATTATTGTTTAAGGAATAAAAACAATTGCTTGAATTAAAAAATATAACATTAAAATGGATTTCACCAGTAGAAAAAATCCTTATAGAAAACCTAAACATTAAAATAGAAAATAGTGAGATTTTATGTGTTTTTGGAGAAAGTGGGGTTGGAAAATCTTCGTTAATAAACGTTATTTCGGGAGTTCATGATGAAAATTTTAGTTTTGAAGGAGAAATAAGATTAAATGGAAAAAACCTTAATAATACCCCTACAGAAAAAAGAAAAATTGGACTTCTTCTTCAAGATGGCACTTTGTTCCCACATTTGACAGTAGAACAAAACCTATTTTTTGGGATGAATAAAAGTTTAAAAAGAAGCGAAAAAAATAATTTAATTATAGAGTATCTTGATAAAGCTAACATGTCAGGTTTTCAAGATAGGTACCCAAATAGTTTGTCCGGTGGACAAAAAGCAAGAATAGCTTGTCTCAGAGCTATTTTATCAGAACCTGATGCATTACTCCTAGATGAGCCATTTTCATCTTTAGACCCTTCGCAAAGAGATAGCTTTAGACAATTTGTTGTAAAACACGTTAAGAAAGCCAACATCCCATGTCTACTTGTTACTCACGATGAAGGTGATAAGGTTATAAGTGATAAAACACCTCTAAATTTAACTCTTTTCCAAAAATAAAATTCTACATACTGATTAATTCTTTGCTTAACTAGTAATATTTGTTACAGATTAAATAAAAAAAGTTCAAGGTGCACAATGAATTCTTCAATTAATGCTTCTAGTTTGATAATTGACAAACAAGAAAAAAGAACCATCACGCAAGAAGAAGCAGAACAAGCAATTAAAATACTGATAGAATATATTGGTGAAGACCCTAATAGAGAAGGTTTAATGGAAACTCCTAAAAGAGTTATCAAGTCTTTTAACGAGTTTTATGCCGGTTATAATCAAGATCCCAAAAAACTCTTAGAAAAAACTTTTGAGGATATAGAAGGCTATGACGATATTGTAATACTAAAGAATATTAATTTTGAAAGTCATTGTGAACATCATATGGTTCCAATTATTGGAAGAGCAACTATTGGATATTACCCTGATAAAAGAGTTGTTGGTATTTCTAAGTTAGCAAGAGTGCTCGATGTTTTTGCTAAAAGACTCCAAACACAAGAAACAATGACTGCACAAATACTTAACTGTATTGATTCTGCTTTGTTGCCTAAAGGTACAGCAGTTTTTATTGATGCAGAACATCACTGCATGAGTACAAGAGGTGTTTTAAAAAATGATGTAACTATGACCACTAATCAATTTAGTGGTTGCTTTTTAGAAGATATAAATTTACAAGACAGATTTTTAAAAATGGCCAACTAATTTTTTAAATATTATCTTTTTAATAAATATTTATAGAAAAAATCATGAAAATTGCACCAATAATTTATCTAATAGGCATGTTGTTGTGCATACTGTCTTTGTTTATGATGGTGCCAGCTTTTGTAGATTGGTTTTATGGTAATGATGACTGGCCAGCTTTTGTTGGTTCTTCATTTATAACTTTATTTGTAGGTGCTATTTGTTTCCTGTCAAATCGAGGAATAGTTACAGAACATCTAGAATTAAGACAAGCTTTCCTATTAACTAATAGTGCTTGGATATCAATTGCTCTATTTGGATCTCTACCTTTTATGTTCTCTCAAATTGATATGAGTTTTACTGATGCAATTTTTGAATCTACTTCTGGAATCACGACTACTGGAGCAACAGTTATAAATAATTTAGATTCAACCTCACATGGTATTTTAATTTGGCGAGCTCTTCTTCAGTGGTTAGGAGGCGTTGGTATTATTGTAATGGCATTGGCAGTTTTACCTATGTTGTCAATTGGTGGAATGCAGCTATTTAAAACAGAATCTTATGAAACTCCTGATAAAGTTGTACCCAAAGCAGCAAGCTTTGCTGCTGGAATAAGTTTAGTATATTTATCATTAACAAGTATTTGGGCGATGATGCTGTGGCTTGCTGGTATGCCTATTTTTGATTCAATAGCACATGCAATGACAACTCTAGCAACAGGTGGCTACTCTACAAGATCTGATTCTTTAGCAGCTTTTGGATCATCTTCTATAGAAATAATAGTGATTTTTGGGATGATAGTTGGTTCGCTACCCTTTGTGCATTATTTATCTATAACTAAAAAAGGTTTTAAAAACTTAATAAAAGACGATCAAGTTAAATTATTTTTAACATTAATAATTTTTGTTGTGTTCATAATATCAATATATTTAAGCTTTCAGGATATACCGTATTCAGAAGCTTTAAGACTGGCAGCTTTTAACGTGATCTCTATAATTACTGGAACTGGTTTTGGAACATCAGACTTTAATAATTGGGGAGGTTTTCCAACCGCTATCCTTCTTATTTGTATGTTCGTTGGCGGTTGTGCAGGGTCAACAACTTGTGGGTTAAGAATGGCAAGAATACAGGTGTTAGTTGGAAACGCAAAAGCTCAAATTTCTAAACTCATAAGACCTCATGCTGTTATAGTATCCTATTACAACCAAAAGCCTATTCCAGAAAATGTTGCAGAGTCAGTTATGGGTTTCTTTTTTTTATACATTATATCTTTTGCTGTTATTGCTTGTCTTTTAGGGATGCTTGGACTGGATCTAATTACAGCTCTTTCTGGTGCTGCATCTGCAATTGGAAACGTTGGTCCCGGTTTAGGCGATATAATTGGACCATCAGGTTCCTACCAAACAATACCCGACATGGGAAAGTTTTTTTTATGTGCTGGAATGATTTTAGGTAGGTTAGAGATTTTTGCAATTCTGGTTATGTTTTCACCACTATTTTGGAAAAATTAAATCTTAATTAGTTAGGCCGTGAAAAAAAACGTTCTGTTTTACAAAATTCACAAACAACTTTAATATCTCCATTTTCATCTTCAATTTCACTTAATTCTTTTTTATCCAATTTTTTCAAAGCAAATTGCACTCTATCTTGAGAACAACGGCACTTATCTTTGATTTCAATTTTATCATAGGTCGTTACTTTAATTTCATGAAATAATCTAAAAAGTATATCTTTAGAAGAAAGTTTTGTGGATAAAAACTCTTCTTTTTTTAAAGTTGACAAAAAGCTTTTTGAAAGCTCCCAAACTTCTTTATTAGCCTCTTCAGAAAATTTATCCTTCATTGGCATTTTTTGCAGCATAATCAAACCACCCGGGAATAAATTCTCTCTTTTGTGCTGATCTAAATCATAATAGTTAAAAGTAGCAAATTTAGTTTCTAATTGTTCTGAGTTTGAGAAATACGACTCTGTTGCCTTTGAGACCCCTTCTTCTTCAAGAGCAACAATGCCTTGGTATCTTTTAGAATATTTACCTTGATCTAATGTAAATGAAATATGACCAGAGCCCATTAATTTTAATAAATTAGCCTCTGTATCTTTAAAAGCCTCCTTTAAACCAACATAACCTCTTAAACATCCATCATTTGTTATATCAGCAAACAAAGTATGAACCTCTCCTGAACCTTTTCCTTGTATTGTAAAAACACCTTCATGTTTCATTCTTGAACCCAAACAAGCTGTTATAGTTAACGTGTCTGCAAGTAAAGCTTCAATATTGCTGGAATATTTATGGCGACTAATTATATCATATAAGACCGTATCAAATCTAACTATTAAACCTCTTACTTCATTATTAGCTAATTGAAAAGGAATGATATGATTTGTATTATTCATTTAATTTTTTTAATTAAAGCAAAACTGCATAATAGCTTTTTGAGCATGTAATCTATTTTCTGCCTCATCAAAAATTACTGAATTAGCACTCTCAATAACTTCTGAAGTAACTTCTTTATTACGGTAAGCTGGTAAGCAATGCATGAAGATAACATCTTTATCTGCTAACTTTATAATTTTTTCATTTACTTGAAATGGCATAAATGTTTCCTCAGGCAATGGATCAGTCTCTCCCATAGAGTTCCAAGTGTCTGTAATTATGCAATTAGCTCCATGAGCCGCTTCAAATGGATCATGCGTTA
>ENA-OWPI01004141-OWPI01004141.1-marine-metagenome-genome-assembly--contig:-NODE-4141-length-11800-cov-11.488100_pt1 | contig 11800 bp, 10 predicted proteins | sample MGYA00238138_ERZ651775 | MGnify/ENA primary metagenome ERZ651775 (study PRJEB26906, sample SAMN06265043) | marine metagenome | isolation source: Helgoland LTER site | place: Germany:Helgoland, sampling...
GAGATTGGGCCGGTCGTGTGGAAACAATACGTCGAGTTCGATTTCGGCGGTTACCACTTTGAAAGCGACGAGAAGATCCATGTTGCATGGTGCGACGGCGGCGAATGGCAGCCGAAACACCTCGAGTTTCTCGAAGCGCAAGCCTTTAGCGGCGCCGAATGGTGGTCGCTCGAAGATCTTCTGGCGTCGGACAAGCCGGTATTGCCGACGCGGCTCCGGGAATTCTTGCCTGACCTAGTCGTTGGCACCATCCCCGACGAACCCATCGATATTGCTCCACCGTTGATCCCATAAACCGGAATCCACAGTCGGTTTGTGCACCGAGGGTCTGACCCTCCGTCACGTGGGGTCTGACCCCGCGTGACGGTTAGTGGCCGGAATCGAGGCCGAGGTCGTCTCGATAGGCGGCTTTTACGGCGTATCCGATGATGATCGCCGGGAGCAAAAATACCGAGCCGAGGATCAATGAGCCGATCACGATCCAGCCCCATGCATCATTGAAGCTGGTGAAGAGTCCAACGAAGAACGCCACCATGGCGAGTCCGAAGAGGGAGTAACCGAGTTTCTTGCCCCAGTCGGCCGCTGTGCTGAATTGTGCCCGCTTGGCCAGTATCGGATCTTCTTCAGCAGTGCCCACAGCTTCCGAGCGTACTCACCCGTCTGAGCCAACCCTGTTCCTATGATCAAACTCGGGTGATGGCGATTCGACTCTTCCGTCGGCGGTCCCGGCGCATATCCTCCGTCAGCGATGGCCGCCTCCAACTTGGTCGCAGAAAGAGGACATCTCCCCATGAAGCTCCACGGCGTCATCAACGCCTCACCGGACTCACTCGCTGATTTCTCGATTGCCGAGACGGTCGAAGCAGCTCGTACCCGGGCAGAACTGTTAATCGAGCAAGGATGCGTGGGGATCGACCTGGGGGGCGCAGGTTCGACCCAGTTCGCCGCACGGGTTGAGCTTGAGCAGGAGTGGGACCGCCTCGATGGCAAGATCCAGACGATCGCCGAACTCGGCGTGGAACTCTCGGTCGACACCTGGCAGCCAGAAATCATGGAACGGGCGCTCGACGCCGGCGCCAACTTCATGAACGCCGCCGACGGGCTGCAGAACCCCGACATGGTTGCGCTGGCTGCCGACAGGGGAGTGCCGGTCGTGCTGCCATTTCTTTCTGGCATTGACCCCAAGGCCATGAGTTTCATCGAGGGCGACCCGATGGAGGTCATGCTGCCGTGGTTCGAGGAGACACTGGCTCGGGTGACCGCCGCTGGTGTCGCAGAATCCCAGATCATTGTTGATCCGGGCACGGGCTTCGGCCCTGCAGATTGGGCATGGGAGGATCGCCGCAACTACCAGGATTCGGTCTACTCCCAACTCGACAAGTTGCGCGTGTTTGGCATGCCGATCTACATGGCACTGCCGTGGAAGTTCGATGGCGGCAGGCTTGAACTGCTCGACACCTTGTTACGAGTCGGATTCGACTACGGCCGAGCTCATCTGCCCGCCTACATCCTGCAACGCCAGCGCGAGCTCGGCTTGAGCTAGTTGTCATCATTAGTCAGGCCCGGCTGGCCGACGTTGATAGTCATGCCCTGATCGTCGAGCCCGATGATGGCAGGCGTATCGTCGGGGCATGACGTTTGTGATTCGTGCTGCCAACCCCGACGATGCCTCGGCAATTCATGGCTTCATCTACGAGTTGGCCGTATACGAAAAAGAACCGGACGCGGTCGAGGCGACACCCGAGTCCATTCGGGAGCAGATGGAATCGGACCGACCGCCGTTCGAGTGTGTGATTGGCGAGGTCGATGGAACTCCCGTGGGTATGGCGTTGTTCTTTCAGAGTTATTCGACCTGGAAAGGTGTGCCTGGCATCTATCTCGAAGACCTCTACGTGCAACCCGACCACCGAGGCGCCGGCTATGGCGGCGCGCTGCTCGCTGAGCTTGCTCGCCTGGCTGTGGAACGTGGCTTCGCCCGTGTGGACTGGCAGGTCTTGGACTGGAACACGCCGTCGATCGAGTTTTACGAGAGTGTGGATTCCGAGATCAAACGCGACTGGATTCCGTGTCGGCTGACCGGCGATGCGCTCACCGCAATGGCGGCCAAGGCCGGATAGGCAACGCTGACCAACCGAGAAAAGCGGCGGTGGAGCGTGGCTAGGCATAGGCAAGGGACGGGATCCCGTCTAGGATTTGCCTTCTTTACTTTTTGTTAAGTTACGCAACCGGAAACCAGTGCTCCTATGACAGACCAGACCGCATCGGCCGTATCGAACCTCGCCATCTTTGGAGAGTTTGCCGCCGACGGACAGACGTCCTATGACAATGCGGTCACCCGCTTTCGCGAAAACGGCATCCTGCTACCAACGTTTGCCCAGCTCCGGGATCCGTCGACCATCCCCGCATCGATCCAGCAGAAGCTGGCCACCATCGACAAGGACGCACCAGACCCGACCAACCTGTTTCGGGTCCACTGGTTCAACGAACATGCCGACCAGCCGGGCGAGAATTTCCCCGGGTTCACCGATGTACCCACCCATATCGAACTGCCATCGGAGTTGACCGGCGTCGACGCTCGCATCGTGTTGGCCTTCGGTAACCGTTTCCCGATGATCCGAGCCCACAAGGTACTTGCTGCCTATTCGTGCCTAGCTGCCCGGCTGGTGACAGGTCGTTTCGATCCGATCAACAATCGTGCGATCTGGCCATCGACAGGCAACTATGCCCGTGGCGGTATTGCCATCAGCAAGATCATGGGCTGCCGTGGCGTTGCGATTCTGCCCGAAGGGATGAGTCGCGAACGTTTCGAGTGGCTCGAGCGTTGGACCACCAATCCCGATGAAGACGTCATCAAGACCTTCGGCACCGAGAGCAATGTCAAAGAGATCTACGACGCGTGTAATGAATTGTCGCTCGATCCAACCAACGTGATCCTGAATCAGTTCAGCGAATTCTCAAATCATCTCGGGCACTATGCCGTTACCGGGCCCGCTCTCGAGACGGTGTTCAACCATGTCACGGCTGATCGCCCAGGTACGTTGGCCGCATTCGTATCGGCATCCGGTTCAGCAGGCACGCTCGGTGCTGGTGACTATCTCAAAGACGAACACGGCGCTCGCATCGTGGGCGTCGAGGCGCTTGAGTGCCCCACGATGTTGCACAACGGTTTTGGCGACCACAACATTCAGGGCATCGGTGACAAACACATCCCGCTGATCCACAACGTCATGAATACCGACCTGATCGTTGGTGTCAGCGACGACTCAACGAACCGCCTTGATGTTCTGTTCAATACCCCAGCCGGCAAGCAATTGCTGGCCGATCGCGGTGTGGCCCCGGAACTGGCGAACGCACTGGTGGACTTCGGGTACTCGTCGATCTGCAACACCCTGGCAGCGATCACCGCGGCCAAGCAATGGGGCCTCGGTTCCGACGATGTCATCATGTCGGTGGCAACCGACGGCAGCGATCTGTACAACTCAGATCGCGAGCGCATTATGGCCACCCACTTTGCGGGCGGCTTCGACGACACCCACGCGGTCGAAACGTTTGATACCCATCTCATGGGTGTGCCCACCGAAGCCATGGAAATGGACGAAGCAACTCGCAACCGGGTCTTCAACCTTGGTTATTTCACCTGGGTCGAACAACAAGGTGTCAACATCCCCGACTTCGAGATGCGTCGCGACCAGGGTTGGTGGGACAGCCTGCGTCCGCTCATCGGCGAATGGGACACGATGATCGAAGACTTCAACGCTGCCACGGGCGTGACGATTTGACCGTGAAGAGCGCTGGAGCTGTTGCAGGTTCGCTCGCTGGAGAGCAGAATCCGTTTCTTCGATACCGCGAACGGCTGGACTCCTACGCAGCGGTCCGTGATGGGCGTATGTCCGACGAACAGTTCGTCGATCTGGTGTCCGAAATCGATCAGAACGTCGCCCAGATATGGAGCCGAGGATTTCTGGTATCGCCGCTGCTCGACGGAAGTGCGCTCGCGGGTGCGAGCGGCCTCGAAGCACGGTTGTCGATCAAGGTCGAAGCCAACAACGTCGGTGGCTCCCACAAGTCTCGCCACCTCATGGGTGTTGCGATCGACAAACTCATAGCCGAACGGCTCGGCGGCCCCGCCGCAGACAACTTCGCAATCGCCAGCTGTGGCAACGCGGCGCTAGGAGCTGCGGTTGTCTCTCGGGCGCTCGGCCGCAAGCTTGATGTATTCGTTCCTACCTGGGCCGACGAAGCGGTCGTTTCCCAACTAGATGCGTTTGGTGCTCGAGTCAATCGCTGTGAGCGACGTGCCGGAGAGGCCGGTGACCCGTGCTACTTGCGGTTCCGCGAAGCCGTCGATGCCGGATCCCAGGCGTTCAGTGTGCAAGGCACCGACACGCCGACAACGTTCGATGGCGCCCGTACGCTCGGCTGGGAGATCGCAGAACAGACTTCATCTGGCCTCAGCAGCCCTTCGGCCAACGCCGTAGATGCGTTGTACATCCAGGTTGGCGGGGGAGCACTCGCGACCTCGGTGTCTCTCGCGTTGCCCAACGCCCGTCTCCACCCGGTGCAAGCCGAGGGTTGCGCCCCACTACGTCGGGCATGGGATCGATGGGGTCCCGACTTCGACCCCGAAGCAGCGAGCGCGCCTGACCAGCAGATCATGACTCCGTGGGAAGATCCGCACAGTTTCGCCACCGGCATCCTCGATGATGTGACCTATGACTGGGTTCCGCTGCTTGAGCGAACTCGGGTAACCGGTGGCCACCCAATCGTCGCTCCAGAGTCGCTCATCGAGCAGGCGTATGCACTCGCTCATGAGCACACCGACGTCAATGTGTGCTCAACGGGAACCGCCGGTTTCGCCGGGTTATTGACTGAACCAGCCCCGGCGAATGAGCATGTCGTCGTTGTCTTTACAGGAGTTGATCGTTCATGAGTGTGTCGGCCATAGATCTGCACTGGGTGCAACGGCCGGGAACCAGCATGCGGGGCATGCAGCACCCGACGACGGTGCTCGAAGCGCTCCACATGTTGGCTGATGACCCGTCACTGCGACCGGTTGCTGGCGGCACTGATCTTGTTCTTGAGCTGGCTCGCAGCGGCGTTGGCGGCCAGGTCGACCTGCTCGATCTGACCCACGTCGATGGCTTCCGAGTGCTCGACCTCGACGGCGACTCGATCGTCATCGGTGCGGGCGTGACCCATGCCGACATCCTGGCCGAGCCGCTTGTCGCCGAACGTATTCTTCCCTTGGCCCAGGCATGCCTCGAGATTGGTTCACCCCAGCTCCGCAACCGGGCAACCGTTGTTGGAAACCTCGTCACGGCAAGCCCGGCCAATGACACCATCTCCGCGTTGATCGCACTCGATGCCATCGTCGTTATCGCCAGCCTCGAATCCGGTGCCGTGGCCGAACGCGAAGTGCAACTCCACGACTTCTACGACGGCTTTCGCTCAACCGTGCTCCGGCCCGGCGAACTCGTCACCAGATTGGTAGTCCCGCAGCCAGCGCCTCGGCAACGAGGACTATGGGTTAAGGCTGGGCTTCGCAAAGCGCAGGCAATCTCGGTGGTGCACGCAGGCTTCAATCTGGATTTTGATGCCGACGGCACGGTCACGATGGCCCGCATCGCTCTTGGCAGCGTCGGCCCAACCGTGGCAGTCAACGAACCCGCCGCCCGGGAATTGGTTGGTTCCCCGCTGACTCCTGAAACGATTGCGGCTGCGGCCGATGCCGCAGTAGCCAGTGTCACGCCGATCGCTGATGGTCGAGCCACTGCCGAGTACCGATCTAGTTCTGTCCGAACGGTTGTGTCACGAGCACTCTCCACGTTGGCGGCTGGTGGTGAACGTGACCGATGGCCAGTTCGTATCCCGTTGTTGTCTGTTCGTGCAGACATGGCAGAACAAGCACCGGTCGCAACCGGTCGGATCACTCTCGACGTGAACAATGACCGTCATGCTGGTGAATCAGTAGGCACCGGTACGTTGCTCGATTGGCTCCGAGAGAACGTCGGGCCAGGCACCAAAGAAGCTTGCGCCGAAGGTGAGTGTGGCGCATGCACCGTTTCGTTAAACGGTGATGCGGTCATGAGTTGTTTGGTGCCCGCAGCCCAGGCCACCGGGGCCTCGGTGCAGACGATCGAGGGCCTCGGTACCGAAGCCGACCTACACCCGATGAAGCAGGCATTCGTCGACAAGTTCGCGGTGCAGTGTGGGTATTGCATACCTGGTTTCATCATGGCGGCTGAGCGTCTGTCCCACGAGTTCGATTCGGTGCCGACTCGAGAAGAAATCGAGCTCGCTCTGTCGGGAAACCTGTGCCGCTGTACGGGGTACTACAACATCATTGATGCGGTGATCACCGCCATCGAAGGAGGACTGGCATGAGCGTTGGGTCATCGCCCGTTCGATTCGATGCGTTGTCGAAGACTCACGGCACCGCTATCTACCCCGGCGACCGTCAGCTTGACGATGCACTTGTCGCCAAGATCGTCTTCACCGGCCAACCTCACGCTCGGTTGGTGAGTTTGGACATAAGTGCGGCCGAGGCAGTACCAGGTGTGGTCACGGTTATCACCGCCGCCGACGTGCCCCGCAACGAATACGGCCTGACCAAGTTCGACCAACCGGTGTTCATTAGCCCGAGTGACGACGACAGTGTTGCCGTTGCCACCAATGTCAGTAGGTGGGAAGCAGACCATCTGGCAATGGTTGTCGCCGAGTCGCTCGATGCCGCCAACGCTGGTGCCGTTGCCATTCTGGCCGAGTGGGAACAGCTGGCTCTTGTACCGGACATCGATGCAGCGCTTGACGACACGGTTCTCGTACATCCTCAGGACGGCACCAATAGGTATACCCACCTCAAGATCCGCCATGGTGACACAGATCAAGGATTCGCCGACGCTGATGTCGTCGTCGAGCACACGTACGAGGTCCCATACCAAGAACATGCGTACCTCCAGCCCGAGGCAGCCTCAGCGTGGATCGATGAGTCAGGTCGTCTGACTGTCGAGGTTGCCGGTCAATGGACCCACGAAGATCAAGAGCAGATTGCACACGCGCTCAGGCTGGACCTGGCCCAGGTGCGGGTCATCTATCCGTCGATCGGTGGTGCATTCGGCGGCCGCGAAGACATGTCGGTGCAGGTCGTCATGGCAGTCGCAGTGCAGAAGCTGGCAACGCTCGGCGTGCACCGGCCGGTGCAAACACAGTGGAGCCGCGAAGAGTCGATTGTTGGCCATCACAAACGCCACCGCGGTCGTATCCACGCGAAACTTGGTGCCACATCCGACGGCAAGATCACCGCGGTCTATGCCCAAGTACTTCTCGACGCCGGGGCCTACAACTACACCTCGAACAAGGTCCTCGGCAACGCTCACCTGTGTGTGACTGGACCATACGAGATCCCTAACGCGACCGTCGACAGTTTCGCCATCTATACGACCAGCCCGCCGGGCGGCGCTTTTCGTGGCTTCGGTGGTCCTCAAGGGGCCTTCGTTGCCGAGATGCAGATGAATCGCATGGCCGACGTGCTCGGGATCGATCCGGTTGAACTTCGCCGGCGAAATCAGATAAGCGACGGCAGCATCGGCGTTACCGGCGCGGTGTACCCAGCCGGAGTTTCGTTACCGCAGGTCATCGAGTCGTGTGCCGAACGCTCTGGTTTCGACCAACCACTCGACCAGGGCGAACCGTTTTCTCCGTTTGCGTCATTGCCGGCCAACCCCGCTGCGGTAAGACGGGGCCGTGGCTTCGCGGCCGGGCTTAAGAACGTCGGCTTCTCGTTTGGGTTCCCCGAACGTTGCGAGGCCGAGATTCATTTGCACGGCGAGTCCGATGACACTGAACCCATCAAGGCTGATCTGTTTCATGCCGGCGCCGAGGTCGGGCAAGGGGCACACCAGGCATTCCTACAAATGGCGGCCGAAGCAACCGGCGTGGCACTCGATCATTTCGAGGGGCATTTCAGCGACACGACCAACACCGGCGACTCTGGGTCAGCCTCTGCCAGTCGGTTGACTTTTATGGCCGGCAACTCCATCGTCGCTGCGGCCGAGGTCGCGGCCAAGGCATGGGCCGAAGGCGACCGACCAGCGGTCGGTTTCGCTCGTTACGAGCCGCCCGAAACAGACATGCTCGATGCCGAGACTGGCCAGGGTCAGCCGAACTTCAGCTATGGCTATATGGCCCAAGCGGTCGAACTCACGGTCGACACCGAGACCGGACACATCCGCATCGATCGGGTCACGTCGACCCATGATGTGGGACGCACCATCAATCCGGAGCTGCTTCGGGGCCAGGTCGAAGGGGCGGTCGTGCAAGCGCACGGGTATGTGCTCAGCGAGAATCTTCAGGTTGCCAATGGAATGATTCTGAATCCTCGTTTCTCGTCGTATCTCATTCCTGGTATCGGCGACGTGCCGACTGAAGTCGACACCGACGTGCTCGAACTGTCCGACCCCCTTGGACCATTTGGTGCCCGAGGGGTCGCCGAGATGCCGTACATCACCTATGCCCCCGCAGTGGTAGCGGCACTACATGACGCAACCGGCGTCTGGTTCAACGAGTTCCCACTCACCCCGTCACGGGTGTTGGCGGGCTTGGATGCTGCAGCAGATGCGGCGGATCGGTTGGGCGGTCGATAACCTCCGGCGGTGACCGAAGAACGAAACGGCCGCCGTCCTCACGGCGAGATCTTGTTGTCCGAGAGCCAGATTGCTGATCGGGTACGCGAGCTCGGCGCTGAGATCACTGCCGACTACACGGAACGGGCCCCGCTCTTTGTGGGTGTCCTCAAGGGTGCGTTTGTGTTTATGGCGGATCTTGTGCGGGCTGTCGATCTCGATGCCGAAGTCGACTTCATGGCGCTTTCGTCGTACGGGCGGTCGACTGAAACCAGCGGCATCGTCCGCATCCTGATGGATCTCAACGAGCCGGTGCAGGGACGAGATGTAGTCCTCGTCGAAGACATCGTTGACACCGGACTGACTCTCAGCTATCTCGAGGAACATCTCGCCACTGCGGGAGCGTCAAGCGTTGAGATGTGTGCGCTGCTCGTTCGCGAAGGCCGGCAGCACGAGGGAAGCCGCATCAAATACGTGGGTTTTGAACTGCCACCAGCGTTCGTGGTCGGGTATGGCCTCGACGCCGGAGAATACGGCCGAAACCTTCCCTACGTGGCCGAACACCTGCAATAACCAGACAGATCCAACAACGTCCGGCGAGCCATGGCCCTCAGGCCGTGGCGTGGGGGTGGTTTTCGTTGAGCCCGGCGCCAGTGATGCGGACCATCTGTGCTCGCGCCCGGAATTCAGCCAACGTGGCCGAGTTCGAATAGGACATGGAGCTTTTGAGCCCGGCCATGAGTTCGTTGACAAGAAGCTCAACCGAGCCGCGGTACGGGACCAGGCCCTCGACCCCTTCGGCAGCGCGGTGCTCGAAGTACTCGTCGTCGAGTTCCTCGCCAGCACGGGCGGCGCGGTGCTCGGCCGCCTCCCGAGAGGCCATGCCACGAATCCGTTTGAATAAACCACGATCGGTCTGTTCTACCTCTCCGGGTGCTTCTTTGGTGCCAGCAAACATCGAGCCGATCATCACGCTGTCAGCGCCGACAGCCAGAGCTTTGGCGATGTCACCCGATGTGCGGATGCCGCCGTCGGCGATGATTGGTACACCACAGTTGGCTTCGACGGCCTGGCTCACAGCGGTGAGCTGAGGCACGCCGACGCCGGCAACAAGTCGGGTGGTGCAGACCCCGCCCGGTCCGACCCCGACCTTGATTGCATCCGCGCCAGCCTGGGCCAGATCGATTGCTCCTCGGCCTGTGGCCACATTGCCGGCAATGACCTGCATGTGTGGTGCTTCGCCTTTGAGCCTTTTGATACCTTCGATGGCATGTTCGGCATGGCCGTGAGCGATATCGAGGACCACCACGGTTGCGCCAGCATGTGAACATGCCAACGTCCGTTCGATCATGTCGTGATCGGTGCCGATAGCGGCGCCGATGGTCCCGCCACCGCTTGCTTCGAACGCTTTGCGAACCTCGGCCTGCTGATCCTCGATAGGCAGGAAACGATGAATGATGCCGACCGCTCCGAGTTGCGACATGGTGGCGGCCATCTCCCATCCGCACACCGTGTCCATGTTCGCAGCAATAACAGGCGTTGCCATGGGGATATCACGGGTTAGTCGAGAAGAAAGACTGACCTGTGAGCGTGAACGGATGTTGGAGCGCTGAGGGACGAGAAGGACATCGTCGTAGGTCAACGCAAGCGGGAGATTATGTATGTCCATGGGTAATGGAGTCCCTACCGGGTAGCCGACAGTAAGTAGTCGGTGATCTGGGCATCGTCAGTGCCAAGATCGGCGAAATTGTCCGCAGTGCGAGCTGCCATGAACTCCGTCCAGTCGAACGAGCGATACAGCGGGTCGGCCGCAAGTTCATGCAATGGTTCGATGAGGGCGTGTCGAGAAGGGTTGGCGAAGTACGGAATGCTGAACCGACGTTTGGTGGTCATTGGGATAACCCGGTGCACCGCGGCTCGCCACCGATCATTGGTCTGCACCTGCACAGCGTCGGCCAGGTTCACGACGATCGTGCCAGGCTCTGGTGGCACATCGATCCAGTTGCCGTCACGGTCTTCGGTTTGCAGTCCTCCGGTACTGTCCTGCAGAAGCAGGGTCAGAGTTCCCGGATCGGTGTGGTAGCCAAGTGCGGTTTCGCCTAGCTCGATCAGTCCGTCGCGCTGATCTTCGGGTACGGGATCGCCCACGGGGTAGTGATTGAGGCGGACCGGGCTGTTGGCGGAATTGAACGCCATCTTGGTTTGTGACTCGGGACCCAGTTCGAGGACCTGGTGGAGCAGGCCAAGGGTGCGAGTGGCTAGCGACGTGAACTCGGTGTGGAACTCGACCATGGCGTCGCGAAAGCCAGCCAGATTCTCGGGCCACCGGTTGTACTTGTCTCGCTCCGGCGTGTTCGGATCGGTGAAGTCGAAAACCTGCTTGTGGTCGCGTTTGCGTTTGGTGAGTTCGCGATCGAAGTATCCCAGCGGGTTGTTTTCGGTGCGGCGCAGCGGTTCGGTCACCTGCGGACCTGCGTCGAAGAAACGGGCAGCCTGTTCCCAGGTGCGTTCGATCAGTGCATCGGCTCCGTGGCCACTGATCAGGAAGAAGCCGTGTTCGCGACAGGCTTCGTCGAGCGCAGCGGTCGACTCAGGTGTTGGCGCTGACAGATCGATGACTGGTACTTGGCTCATAGGAAGGTCGCGAACTCATCGACGGTTGCCCGTTCACTGACCAGTGAGTTGATGGGATGGTCGGCGTTTGCCTTGCCGATGGCGACGCCGCAGAACAGCATGAGTTCTTCGGGCGCATTGGTGAAGCTGCGAACCTGTTCGTGAGCCGCCGACCAGGCCTCCTGGGGGCACGTTTGATAGCCAGCCTCTTCTGCGAGCAGCATGAACGTCTGGAGGAACATGCCGAGATCAGACCACTGGGGTTTACCCATGCCCCGATCGACGTAACAGAAGATCGCAGCAGGTGCTCCGAAGAAGTCCATGTTGCGGGCGAACTGCTTGAGTCGACCCGGTTTGTCATCGCGACCGACGCCGATGCTTGCATACATCTGCTCGCCCAACTCGAATCGATAGGTGCGATACGGGTCCCACAGGCTCGGTGGGTAGATGTCGTATTCCATCTCGGTGGTGGCAGGTTCATCGACCATGTGCTGACGGAAGCCAGCCATCGAGTCACCATTGATGACCCAGATCTTCCACGGTTGCACGTTGCCGCCCGATGGTGA
>ENA-OWPI01004142-OWPI01004142.1-marine-metagenome-genome-assembly--contig:-NODE-4142-length-11799-cov-4.658676_pt1 | contig 11799 bp, 9 predicted proteins | sample MGYA00238138_ERZ651775 | MGnify/ENA primary metagenome ERZ651775 (study PRJEB26906, sample SAMN06265043) | marine metagenome | isolation source: Helgoland LTER site | place: Germany:Helgoland, sampling...
AGATTCTGAACTCAGCGAGCAAAGATAACCTTCCCCTACTGATACTTGTGATTGACAATGGCCGCGCAATAAACACCTTTACTCCTGATATCGCGGCCAACGGAGATATTTACAAGGCCGGAGCGCACTACAACGTCCCAGGGATCCTGGTGGATGGTAGCGATGCTGTAAACGTAGTGAAAGCTGGCACTGCTGCCATCGAATACGTGAGAAAGAAAGGACCGGCGATTCTGCAGGTCCACACCTACCGTTTCAACGGCCACAGCCCTGCAGATCCCGAGCACGAGAGGGGACGTAAGGACGAGAAGAAATGGGCCCGGGCGGAGCAGGATCCCATCAAAATATTTGAGGATGCAATGGCCGAGCAGGGGAAGTTGACGAAGGAGGAGATGGACGAGAAGAAGAAGGAGGTGACCAAGAGGGTAAAGGAGGCCGTGAAATTTGCCGACGAAAGCAGTCAGCCTCCGGTGGAACTAGCCAAGGAGCTTGAATATCCCGACTCACCGTCCATGGACTACAACAACCGCCCTGGTCCTTCCTTCGCCTCCGCTGTCAATGCGCGTACGATCTCCCCGGATGCAATGGCCACTGTCGAAAAGCACATCGAGGCGCTTAGGGGGAAGGCCAAGGCCGGGGAGATCACCATCGGTGATGCAATAAATTTGGCGATCCACGAGGAGATGCTCAGGGACCCCACCACGACCATTCACGCGGAAGATCTACAGGCTGGTAGCAGCTACGACATACCTAAATTGACCCAGCAGACGTACGGCAAACTACGAGCTGCCGATGAAATCATCGATGAGGGGCACTTCATTGGGAAGGCCCTTGGCGAAGGCATGAACGGATATCGTCCCATTGTGGAGCTGATGAACACCAATTTCGGTATTTACGGCATGGCGGAGCTCAGCTCGGCGGGAAACACCTTCGCCACCACTGGAGGACAGTTCGACATGCCCATGACAATCATTGGGGCTGGTGGAACTGCCCCGAACCAGAGCTTGGGAGCGGAGCACTCGCAGCCGTTCCATGCCTATGTTATGGGGATACCCGGACTGAAGATATGCACAGCGGCGAGTCCTGCGGCCGCTTACGGGATCACGAAGAGCATGATTAGGGACAATGGACCTTGCTTCCTCTTTGCGCCGGTAAAGATGATGAAGGAGGCCAAGGGCACGGTCGATCTGGACCGCTGTCTCCCCCTCAACAAGGCCGAGATCCTGCACGAGGCCAGTGCAGAGAGCGTAAAGAACAACAATGCTGTCACTGTCTTGACGTATTTGCACGGCATTAAGGAGGCGCAGCTCTCAATTGAGAGCATTGTCGAGGAGGGCTTCGACATTGACCTCGTGGAGCTGCGAGCCCTGAAACCGCTTGACATGGAGACCATCAAGGCGTCCCTCTCACGGACCCACAAACTTGTGATACTCGATGAGTCGACGAAGAGTGGGGGCGTGGGAGCAACCATCAGCGCGCAGGTTTCGGAGGAACTCTTTGATGAGCTTGACGCCCCTGTGAAGCGACTTTGCATGGACGATGCACCTGTTCCCTATGCCAGCTCTATGGAAGTCGCTGTCGTCAAAAGAAGCTCCGACCTCATTGCTGCTGTCTTCGAAATTTGCGAGTAGCCACTTCTGTAAATTATGGCTTTTTCTTCGTCTGAGATCTTCGATGGTGTAACAAGTGTAGGAGTTAAAAAATGAACAAATGAACTGAACTGGGAGAGAATTTACTGCATGAATGGACTTTCATTATTGTTTATTGTTCAATCGCAATCGTATCCTACTCAGCGGCGGCATAGATGTGTACTCCTCCCATTACTTACTTGCCCCTATTCCTCGGCCATTTCACGACTGTGAAAAAAATTGACGTTGATGGAAAGACCTACCCACACCTACCGTCCCGATCTCGGCGGCATCAGTCAAAACCTCCTGGAGTGGCTTACCGGTACTTGGTATCCTCAGCGAATCGCAGTAAATTGATTTAATTACATGCAGCTGAGAAACAGTTGTTGTAAAGGGCTGAAATCGAAGTGCCGCTTGTCAGATTTACTGTAATAATGGCTTTACTCTAGGACTACGACTACCTGAAGTTGGAAGAGATCTCGAGATCCACACGCTACACGAAGAAAGTCTTGTTTCTCCGTAGTCCTGGGTGTTATTTAGCAAAATACACATTCTCTCCCTCCCATATTGGGTATTCTTGTCAAAATGGCTGCGATGGAGACTGGTCCCGATTTCTTCGACTTAAAACCCCTGCCTCCAGAAGAGAAGGGGAAATACATGGAGATGGGGAAGTCATGGCTACCACAAATGCTTAAACTTGTTAACCAGACGAAAGCAGACGGGTGGAGTCTCTGTAGTAATAAAAACGGGGTGAAGATTATGAAGAAAGTCTCTCCGGGAAATCCTGTTGTGATGATCAGGGGACAATCTGTTCTAACCGGTTATACCTTGGCCGAGGCGAGCCCAGGGATCAAGTCACTGACTAACACCGAGCGTTTGCGGACTGCACTACATGCTGTAGATCCGATGAATATCGACAGCCAGAGTTTACACGTCATTCACAAGGGGGAAACCCCCCGAGATCCTGATCCAGTCTGCCAAATCTTGTGGGCTGCCTTTGAGGCTCCCCCGACTATTTGGTCGAGGGATTTCTGCTGGCTCCAATACATTGACACCGTCAAGGATGAAAACGGGAGAGAAGGTATTGTAGCGTGCTCCCAGAGCATTCCTTTTGACCAATGCAGAAGCTTGGAGAAGTCGCACAAATTTGTTCGGGGCCAGTTAATCCAGACTGGATACTGTTACACTGTCAGCGATGAAAACCCGAATGACCTTATAGTTACTTACATAGTCCAGTTGGATCCTAAAGGATCTATCCCGAAATGGGTTGTCAACACGGTAGCAGCTAACCAGGGGCAGAATGCAGGCCGTGTGAGGGACAATGCCATCGAAATGAAGAACATTTTAAAAAAGTTCAACAATCACCACCTGAGACAGAATCCTCGGAACGAAAAACTTATCGGTATTGACCTGGATGAGATATTAGTCTACAAGGGAAACCATTTCACTCATGAATACATCCCAGAGGCTACAGGCAAACTCCAAGTGATGATCTACCCCACAGGCGGGTCTTCGATTATTCTGAAAGGGGAGGAATTTCAAGTTGACGATGATTCCGATATCCCACCCATTTTCGAATGCTTTTGTGAAAAGGGGATTTCTCTTGAGCTTAAATTTATCAACAACTCTACGGGAATGATGGATGGTAAATTCAAGCATGTTTGGTTCTATGCTAGCATGGTCAGTGATGCTTTGACCCCACAGTCTCCGCTAACCTCGAATGCTGTCTCTGCTGACCAGCCTGCCAGAAAACGGGGGGGAATATTTGCCAAGCTCACCTGGAGTGGATCAAAGCGGAAGAAGCGTGCTGATTTGCACTCAGGGCATGCCCAAGCCCCACAAATTAGGGTTGTTGAGAAAATTGTCGAGGTAGAAAAGTTCGTTGAAATACACCTGGAAAAGCGGGAGAAATTGTTCGTGTTTGTGAAAGGTTTCGCGTTATGCTTTGCGGTTGTTCTGCTGGCAGCATGCGTAGGGGTAAAAACCCACCACCTGAAGGTGATTTTTGATTAAATAGTGTCGTCATGAAAGAATGTTAGGGTTTTGTTCCTCTCGCTTCACACAAATTTCAATATGTATCAACTTTTGCCAACGACGAGTATTGTTGTGGATTTTATTTCAAATACACTCGAAGAGATTCATACAATTTACTTATCACCCAAGTCGCTCCTAACGTTTCACACAAATTTCAATATGTGTCCTACCAAACCTATCACTCCGTCACCCCCGGATGCATTCATCGTTTGCAGAAATAGACCAACATCTAGCGTACTAGAGTTGTCTGCTGGGAAGTAAGCAAGAGCAGTTGCATTCTTCTCAGCCTCAGTTCCATTAGCTTCATTCACTGCTCGATTATATTTTCCAAAAAGTCGCAGGAATAATTTTCGCAAAATGACGCATTTGTAGCGATCGCGAAGATAGAGCTCAACTGTGTCAAAACCAGCAGAATTTGCCAAGCTCGTCAGGGAGGAGCACCCGTCAAACACATTATGGCCCAGCTGCGTGAGCCCATCCGGGAGCGCAACGCTCTTCAGGGAGGAGCACTCCCTAAACACATTATCGCCCAGCTGTGTTACCCCGTCCGGGAGCGCAACGCTCTTCAGGGAGGAGCACTCCTTAAACACATAATCGCCCAGCTGTGTGAGCCTGTCCGGGAGCGCCACGCTCGTCAGGGAGGAGCACTTGTAAAACACACTATTGCGCAGCTGTGTAACCCCGTCTGGGAGCGACACGCTCGTTAGGGAGGAGCAACAGGCAAACACAAAATTGCCTAGCTGCGTGACCCCGTCCGGGAGCGACACGTTCGTCAGGGAGGAGCATCCTCCAAACACTCTATTGCCCATCTGCGTGAGCCCGTCCGGGAGCGCCACAGTCGTCAGGGAGGAGCAATCCATAAACACATCATGGCCCAGCTGCGTGAGCCCGTCTGGGAGCGTCACGCTCGTCAGGGAGGAGCATTCACTCAACACACCATCGCCCAGCTGCGTGAGCCCGTCCGGGAGCGCCACACTCGTCAGGGAGGAGCACTCGTAAAACACTCTATTGCACAGCTGCGTGAGCCCGTCCGGGAGCGCCACGCTCGTCAGGGAGGAGCACCCCTGAAACACACAATAACCTAGCTGCGTGAGTTTTGTGCATCCCTTGAGATCGACGCGGAGGAGGGATTTACATCCATAGAGGGGGGCTTCTTCTTCTTTATCGTACCAATCAAGATTCATATCCCCGATGATTGTGATATTGGGGTCCCTGATGATGAGGGTGATGGTTCCTTCACCAAGTGATTCGTCCTGTAAATACTTGCGGAGAGCTCCAGATCGGATCTGGCTGTCAAGTCTTCCCCAAATGACGATTTCTTGGGCTCCTGGATCAACAGACATAGTCGAGGAGTGCAAGCAGTTCGTGTGATGAGTCAATATTTTGGTGTGAAGATAACTGATTGAGGATAAATTGCGGTATTGTGGACGATGAAGAGTGACCCGAGTACGGATGTGCTTTTATACCCTCCCTTTTCACTTCCAAATTTTCTCCTTGTCGAAATTCAAAATTCCTATTTTCACTTCCCTCCAAGATCCAGAAAACTATCATTTAGGATTTTAAAAAGATGAAACGAGGTGAGTGTGTGATGTATGGTATTTCAAGCCCAGAGCACAATTTTTAAGTCGAAATATTTCTCTTATGGCTGACATTTCTCCTGAATTCCTTTTTCCCCCTTTCACATTCTTCCGCCTCAATTTGGGTCGAAATGTTGTCTTATCAACGTGTCATCCCGCGCTCTCCCACTCTGGTAAATCGGAACGACGTGCAGCTATAATATTTGACTGGGATGACACGATCTGTCCTAGCACCCTAATTGACTCTCTGTCGAGAAGTGGAATCCACAACAAATCCCAGCTCCCCAGTACGAAACAACGCACACTCGAGGCTATTGAAGAGAGCACAATACGGCTAGTAAAAAATGCTTCGCGACTTGGCGGGCCGGTAATATTAATCACAAACAGCGAAGATGGCTGGGTGAAATTCAGGTGAGATTTTGAAAGTGAGGTTTTGGTGAGGGATCATTATGTGGAATTATCACCCTGGATGCGAGTACCGTCATCCCGGCCTTCCCGCATTCCCTTTTGGTGCAATACGCAGGTAGGTGTAGCAATAAAAAACTAACAAACCGGCCGTTCTGCTCTGTAGTGCCGAGCGTTTCCTCCCAGGACTTCTCCCCTTACTTGATTCTCCCGCCATAGAGATTGTTTCTGCCCGCTCACAATTTGAACGGACCTATCCTTGCCAACCTTTGAGCTGGAAATCCGCGGCATTCGCTCAAGAGTGCAACGAGAGGTTTTTTGGGACTGAAGGCCGAGGTGGCCGATGTGATGAGAACGTTGACCCTGTGACTGAAATCATCTCAGTGGGTGATTCGCCGGAAGAAAAGACTGCTACAGTTATCGTCGCGAACCAGCTGAATTCTGTAGCAAAGACGGTCAAGTTCTTGCAGCAACCGAGTCCAATTCAAATTCTTGGCCAGCTCGAACTCGTCCACCAATATTTGGAAGATGTGATACACAGTAGAGACCCTCTTGACATTGTCATCACCCCAGAACAGTGCCGGAAGAGTGTGGAGCAGTATTTCCAATCCAGACCTGCCCACGTCGCAAACTCCTTCGGATTCCAGGCACCCCGCAAATCCCGTGCCATTTCTTTCGCGAGCAACTACCCCCCCATGGTCGCCGCCGATCGTTCCCCACTTTCACACATCGATCTTAACAAGCCGAATAAAGTCAATGCACATACAATCCCGACGAACAACAACATCAACGCCGGACTGACCCAGCCGCTGGCAATCCCCGTGAGTCAGTCGGGGAAGAAATCTGGACGCGGCACGATCGTAACCCCAGACAAAATCACCGTCGTCGGGGGATTGCGGCCTGAGTACTCACTCACTGATGCCATGAGAAGGAGCGAGACTGTTTAAAACCACAGGTGTTTTGATATTGTAGAAATTTTAAGTGTACGATAATAGCGCCATGGAAAAACCTACGACAAAAAAAAAACATTTATTGTTGTTTGTGTACCACTCAAAATATCTTCTTCTTCTCCTTCCTCGCCTCCTCCGCCTCCAAGGGCTTCCAGTAAAATAATCCCCAAACGGAAGTCATGAGAAGGTGCTTCAGCATGCCCCCCTCTCCAATCTTTCCTGCCTTGAAATCATTGAACTTGACCACAAATTCCACGAGGTGGATCGCCAGGGTGCCTAACAAAACCCACACAAAGGGGCTGGGAAGGTAACGAGGGACGGATGACTCGATGTAGCGTATATAAGGCTCGCCGATGAGGTTGGATAAAAAGGCCTCCTCGACGGGCACCACAATGAGAGTGAGATAGAGTACCAACAACGACACGGCAAACGCCACGTAGAGTGAGTTAGCAGCTATGACGATACCCGTGTTTAGAACTGTCATGCCAACAGTGTAGATAGGGTTGCGGGTGTAGGCGAAGACACCGGTCGTGGCGACTGAGGAAACCGCAGCGAAGTCTGCACTCGTGCCGACGTCGGCAAGCGCGAACTCCGTGTGTTTCACTGTAAGGACAAAAAGGATGAAAGAGACGACAAAGGAAAATCCCCTAAAAGTCTTTGTATCCAATTGCGTCGGTAGTACAGGGCATGCTGGAAAAATTGCCTTCAAGACAAGCCCGACCAAAGGCAACATCACCACTAGGAAGGGTGGGAAGACTGGAATGTCCCCTCCAATTCCAACAGAGAGCTGGTCTCCGCCAGTCGACTTCGCAGTGAAGCCAGCCTCAAATCTTTTCTTGATGGCTCGTGCGATCCATGAGACAGTGTCGTCCATACTAACCAGCACAAGAGATTAGACAGTGGGGGGCTGAAACGGAGAAACGAATCTGGTCAGATTCATGAGGACCAATATTTAGATTTTCCAACTTACTTCCAGAACGCATCATCGAATTGTTATCACACCTGTTCCCGTCCGATCACAGAAGTTAAAAACATTCTCGCTTCGTTAGTACTACGGTGGGGGACCACGTTGGAATCCGGAGTATGCGTTCTCTTTTTTTTGCCCTTTTATTTCACTGGGACGGCTGTGAGGCTGTCAGGGTGAAATTTAGGAAATGGGGCCATGCGGCCATCTTTCAGGCCCCTGAGAAGGAGAGACTAAAGTTTTTTTTTCTTTGAGTCCAACAAACTAACGTTACGTCCACCGGCGGCCTGTTATAGTTGAGCGTCTCCCCTCGGTCCCAAATCTAGCCAATTTCTTCCAATTAAGCATCTCTGGTGGATTTGATATTTTGCCATGGCGGATGCCGATCCCCCCTTCGACTCTTTTGTGTGTCTCTATGCCGGCTATCCATCTGATACAATATCGTGGCCTGTTGTGGTTTACCATGATTGGGCTACGGCAGCAAAGTCTGGGTTGATGATCTCTCCGAAGAACAATGACAAAATAATCATCAAGAATGTCAGCGGGTCCATCAAGGTTAGCGGGCTAGCTAAAAATTTAGTACCAAAATCGGCAGTGGTAGGAGGTAGTGGGAATGTCATAATACATTATCTTGGCCACGGTGTGAAGGAAAAGAAGCTTTGGGAGGTAGTGAGCAAGCGGAAGCTGACAGACTTTGAACATGGGGCAAAGAATGCCTTCCTTGCTCAGCGCCACACAATAGCGGACCAGAGGCTTCTCGAGCGTATGTTCGAGGCTTTTCGGGAAGGGGGGATCCTCCTCGGGAAGCCTTTTGTAGACCTGAAGGCGTGGAGGGAAGAGGACAAAGCAAACGAGAAGAAGAAGCGGAAGAGTCTTTGTCTTGCTGGGGATGAATCCCAGAATACCCAGCACACGCAGAATGAATGGTATAATACCAACAAAAATATATTCAGCGAGAGCCAGACGAGTCAAAATTTGACCCAGTTGGGATGGGGGGAATCTGAGGGGGCAAGCATTGCAGGGGCAAAGAAGAAAAAGTTTCACGACAGCCAGTTTGAAAATCTCGTTAACACTAAGGCCGAAGTGGTAACGGATGCTGGCGTGGGAGGGAATTCTGAGGAGGAGGCGCAATCACCGGTGGTGCGCTCACAGCCGGAGATTGACGCCGAAGTGCAGCCATGCACCCAACCAAACACCCAGCCAAACTCTGAAGCAAACACACAGCCAAACTCTGAAGCAAACACACAGCCAAATTTTTCACAGCCAAATACACAGCCAAGCACTCAGCCAAGCAGCCAGTTCAACACACAAACAGATAATTTTCTAGCACCAGCACCGCCACAATCTATTCAAGGCACAGACAACGACAACGACAACGACATCGACATCGACAACGACGACGACAATGTCGACGACAACGACAATGACGAGCCTGACCCATTTACCCAGGCATGAGTTCTGTCATGGCAAGAGAAGGATAAAATGGAAAAGTAGTTGCGTTTGCAAAGCCGCCCCTACTTTATTTCGCATCTTTCATTTTATTTATGTTCAAATGTGCACGTTTAACTCGCCTCGCCGCCGCCTTCAACCCTCTCAAGAACCTTCTGCCGTATCGGTTCAAGGTCGACTTCGAGCTGCATTATGAGAGAGTCAACACAGCCCACATTAACTTTCTGCTGCTGGGAAGTAGCCGCTTTCTTTTTGTCGCCCCCTTCGTCCGATTTCGCCTCTCCGTACGGAGCAGATTCCCCCTCCTTTGTGTACAGAATCAATGTGCAGATCAGTGGGCTCATGTTAACGTGAGTGAGAATCATATTCTGATAAAGTGGGCCAGGCCAGTCCAGTTATGCGATTCATGTAGTAGTTAGTAAGGGCCCCAAGAACTAGCTCATACGGCTTGCTTAACACATAAACTCAAGCGCGACTAAGCATGACTAGCGTGAATACGCGAGAGACCGAACGAACGAACAGCACACTTATTCTTCAGCAGCAATTATTATTCAGGCCCAAAACAAAAAGAGTAGGCAATAAACCAGACCCCCAAACAGTTCTCCAAAACTAAGACGCACGGCAAGAATCTCACCTCGTAGAAAGTCGTCGTTGTCGTCACCTCTCCCATCCCCAAATTTGCAATTTGCCGGCATATGCCACCAAACACTCCAGCCACCTCCCCACCTACACCGACGACACCGTCACCATCTCCATTATCATTCTTGTAATCAGCGGAGGAAACCGACAGGAGAGGTGAACCATCCGTCTCAGACAGGATCAAGAACGGGATAGAGTAACGGGTCAGCAAAGCGCTCAGTTGCGTCGTCACGCTTTCATGGAAATACATCCCTATTTCGCGATTAAAGTTCGAAATAAGGGTATTCTGAGATGATGAGGCGTTGCGTGTGATCCTTTCAGCGCGCAGAGAAGACTTTCAGTGAAAACCTATACAGGTAGGGTGTGAATCGTTGGATCGTGGGGTACTACTTTTTGCTTGCCAGCTGACTGTAATTCACCTAACTGAGATACGCTGTTACACAATTAATCCCAACTACAGCTGAACTGCTCTTCACAACGTCCCTTGCCCCGCCTCCTTACGAACTGGCGATGCTCCCCCGCTCCACGGTCGGTCGGATCGTCCGAACATCTCAACAATGCCGCTCCCTATCCTCTGCCAAGTTTGACAAGGATCAGATCCTGAACCCCTCGGCCGGCGACCCTAACGGCGAACCAGGCGTCACGACAACGATGATGCCGTGGAAGGGATTTTACACCAACCTCATGAAAAAAACCCTAGGGGAAGAGGCCTATGACAAAATTAGGAGGTGAGTGGTGGTATTATGCCAGAGCTCCGGTCGTCTTCATGGCCGTCTTCGTGGCCGTCTTCGTGGCTGTCTTTGCGGTCGTGCAGTGTAATCTGTGCGCGTTTTTTACAGCTTGAGAGCTGCTGCATATTACTCACATCGTTTGCCCTTTGTGTGTCTTATCGTATCGTATCGCATCACATCGCATCGCATCGCATCGCATTGCATCGCATTGCATCGCATTGCATCGCATTGCATCGCATCGCATCGCATCGCATCGAATCACATCGCATCGCATCACATCGCGTTACTTGCAGATTCACGCAGTTCCGACCTGACGAGACCCACGGCCTAGAAGGACAACCACAGAGCTCCCACTTTACCATGGAGGGAGTGGAGAGAATCAAGGGATACAGATATCCTGCCCCGGGCAGTAGGCCTGAGGCAAATGTCCCTTTGAGTGACGAGGGCGTGGACCCCTTCGACATCAACTACCTGGGAAAGGACACACGGCGGAACAGCGAGCGGACAAACTTGGTCTATAATTTCGTCAACGCCCAGGAAGCTGCCAGGCTTAAGGCGGAAGGAGTTGAGGACATGGTTGTCATTGGGCCGGACGTGAGCATCAGCTCGCTACAGATTGGAGACGGCGGGGAAGTCGCCGAGAAGGTCAACGACACAATGGCCCAGATCTTAGCGCCCCAGGAGCGCTTGGGAAGCAAGGGGAACAACGGCACCTTTGCCACAGGACCTTCCGCCGTTATCGGGGCCAATGCCAAGGAATCCGACCCCTATGCTCTCAGGAGTAGCATGGGGGCTACCCACGAAGGTATGCAGGCCTCGCTTGCAAACCACGAACCTACTCAGCTTATGGAGTTTGCGTGGGAAAAAGACAGTGATAGGATTGTTGCGGAGTGGGAGGCGAAGGGGCTACCTCCTGTCCCGGGAGAGACTTTTGGCTGGAAGCGAGAGGCTAAGAAATACATCGCCAGTTGGTGAGCGCAGTGCGCTTGCGGGGAAGGGAGAATTTAAATTAAGTTTCGCATAAACTGTGCTGACGTTGTTTGCTTTTTTACATCTTATTTCATGATGAATTTTTGTGTTCTCAAGTTCCTGAGGAAGATAGTGTACTTTGCTTAGATGAAGAGTGCGACGTACCTTCGCTTTGACAATAGTTTCTTTCCATTTCATCTAAGCGAGCAAAAGCCCGGTACACACAGTAAATCTTGCATGTATCTCAAAACTTCATTTGTTTTACCTCACTTTGTAACTCAACACGTCTCAAAAGCAATTGGGACCAATAAAAGACGTACTATTATTCATCAAGGATTTTATTGTTCAATTACTCCTCACGTGCTCCTCACGTGCTCCTCGTCGAAGAATGGGGGGCCTCCTATAGTTACGCAGCAGCACAACTCGATGAATAGCACAACAAGCGGGGGACGAGCA
>ENA-OWPI01004144-OWPI01004144.1-marine-metagenome-genome-assembly--contig:-NODE-4144-length-11798-cov-10.045730_pt1 | contig 11798 bp, 12 predicted proteins | sample MGYA00238138_ERZ651775 | MGnify/ENA primary metagenome ERZ651775 (study PRJEB26906, sample SAMN06265043) | marine metagenome | isolation source: Helgoland LTER site | place: Germany:Helgoland, sampling...
ATTACATCTCCTCTTTCTGGTGAATTAAAAAAAACCCTTTTATTTAAAATTGGAGGGCTAAATGGAAAAGAATGTTTGCTGTAACCATATGAATACTTCGTTACAAAAAGCCTGTCACCTACAAGCAACGTGGGTTCCATTGATGATGAGGGAATATAAAATGGTTGAATAAATAAAGATCTAATAACTATGGCAATTACTAACGCATAAAAAAGAGTTTTTATATTTTCAGAAAAAAAACCTTTGTCTAACTTCATGATTTCTCAATTATTGCAAAAGCTGTTGAATATTCTTTTTCATCTGAAATCGATAAGAAACAATTAAAATTTTTAACTTTAAATTCTTTTTTTATTATTTGCGTTATTTTTTTTGTTTTAGCATAATAAGGTTTACCTAATTTATCATTCATTATCTCTATATCTTTGAAATTTAGATTATTTCTAAACCCTGTCCCGAGGGCTTTAGCAAAAGCTTCTTTTGCAGCAAATCTTTTTGAGAAATATCCAATTTTATTTTTTGCATAACTAGATAATTTAAGTTCATTAGTACTGTAAATTCGATCTTTAAACTTATGATTTTTGATTGAATCCTTAATTCTTTTATTTTGGATAATATCAACACCAATACCTAAAATTTTCATAATTTAATTATTAATTATTCTTTTAAATTTTTTGATTACACTTGAAAGACCAAAAAATATAGACTCTCCAACTATAAAGTGTCCAATATTGAATTCTTCAATCTCTTTAATTTTGCTTAATATTTTTGTAGTTTTGTAATCAAGTCCGTGACCCGCATGGACCTCTATATTAAGTTTATTTGCTAAAATAGAACATTTTTTAATTCTATTTAATTCATTAGCATATTTCTTTTTTGCCTTAACAATATTCGAGATCTTACCTGTGTGAATTTCAACACAATCAACATTAAGTTCTTTTGACAATACTATATCCTTAATCGAAGGATTTATGAATAAACTAGTACGTATTTTTTTTCTTTTAAATTTTTCAATAATATATTTTAGTTTTTTTTTATGTTTAACTAGATTTAAACCACCTTCTGTTGTTATTTCTTTTCGATTTTCTGGCACGAGACAAACATAATTCGGTTTTATCTTAAGAGCATTATCAACAATTTTATCATTCATTGAAATTTCAAGATTAACTAAAACTTTTTTTGCTTTACAAATTTTTTTAGCATCTAAGTCGTTTATATGTCTTCTATCTTCTCTTAAATGAATAGTAACTGAGTCGGCACCCATCTTTACAACTTGTAGTGCTGCATAATATGGATCTGGATGTCTTTCACCTCTAGCATTCCTTACGGTAGCCACATGATCAATATTTACCCCTAATCTTTTCACTTAATAAATCTACTTCCAGGGGTAGTAATAGGTATTGATTTTAAATCTTGAGGCAATTGTTTAGCTTTAAAGGTTGGAACGTTAATTTTTAAATGTGATGTAATTCCAGTTTTAATTTTAAGTGATTTTTTTGTTGATCTATCTATTATAGATGCAAAGCCTAAAAGTTTAGCATTTGCTTTTTTGATTAACTTAACACATTCTAAACTTGACTTACCTGTAGTTATTACATCCTCAATAATTAGAACTTTTGAACCTTTTTTAATATTAAACCCCCTTCTTAATTTAAATTTTCCATTTACCCGTTCACAAAATATTGTTTCTTTTTTTAGAAGTTTACCAATTTCATAACCAATAACTACACCACCCATTGCTGGCGCTAAAATTAAATCAATATTTTTGTATTTTTTTTTAATTTTTTTTGCAAGGGATTTGCATATACTTTCTGCTAAATGTGGAAAACTTAAAAGTTTAGCACATTGAATGTATTTAGATGAATGTAAACCAGAAGATAGTACGAAATGACCCTCTAAAAGAGCATCAGTCTTTTTTAAAATATCTAAGGATTTTTTGAGTGAAAGCATTTCTTTTATCTTCGTGTCTGATTATCTTAAATTTTATACTCTTTTGCTTAAGCTCTGCAATAAAATTTGTAAAGTTTTTAAGGTTAGTAATGATTAATCTAAATTTAAAATTAATATACTTTGTATTTTTACCGGCCATTTCAACATTTGAAATATTAAGTTTATGGCTACCTATCAATGAACTTATATCACCTAATTGACCTGGTTGATCGGGTAATGAAATCCATAAAGTGGTATTATATTTCTTTGCCTTTTCTTCTTTTTGCTCTCCTTTATCATGCCAATATCTTCTAATTGCAGCTCTTGCTTTTCCTGTTTTAGTAGTTGGTATCCAATGAAGTGAGGGTGATTGATTTTTAGACGTAATTATATTTACTCTGTCTCCATTTCTCAATACTTCTTGTAGTTCAGATTTATTTCCATTAATTTCGCATCCGATAGCTGTGTTTCCTATTTTGGTATGAACGGCATAGGCAAAATCTATTGGGGTTGCATCTTTTGGTAATTTGATAACTGATCCCTTAGGAGTAAAACAAAAGACATTTTCTTGGAACATTTGAAGTTTAGTATATTCATAAGAGTGTTCTGGATTTTCATTTCTTTCAATAATTTCAACAAGGTCTTTTAGCCAATCATATTCTTTCCAACTTAAAGAGTTAAATTTTTCTGAAGACTTATATTTCCAATGGGAAGCTACCCCTCTTTCAGCAAATTCATGCATTTCATGTGTTCTGATTTGTATTTCAATTGGTTTTTTATTAGATCCAATTACAGACGTATGAAGTGATTTATAACCATTTATTTTTGGTGATGATATGTAGTCTTTAAACTTACCGGGTATACAATTCCATCTTTTATGAAATATACCTAAAGTTTTATAACACTCATCAACAGTTGATAGAGTAATTCTAAATCCGATAATATCTGTAATTTGCTCTAATGAAATTCTTTTTTTTTGTACTTTACGCCAAATAGAAAAAGGTGTTTTTTCTCGTCCATGTATTTCAGCATTAATATGATTGTCATTTAATATTTCACTTAATTCAAATGAAAGAGACTCGAATAAATCTTTCTTATCTGATTTAATTTCATCTAATTTCTTTTTTATTAACTCTCTTGCATCATTGTTTAAAATTTCAAAAGAAAGATCTTCTAATTCATCTCTTATTCTATGCATTCCCATTCTATCAGCTAAAGGAGCATAAATCTCCATAGTTTCTTGGGCTATTCTTTGTCTCTTCTCAATTTTAGGAATTGCCTTAATTGTTCTCATATTGTGAAGACGATCAGCAATTTTAACTAACAAAACTCTTATATCCTTTGAAGTTGCTAAAATTAATTTTCTAAAATTTTCTACTTTAGAATTAGAACCTGCGGTATTCTCAAAAACAGAGATTTTTGTAACTCCATTAACTAAATCGGCGACTTCATCACCAAATTCATTTTTTATGGTTTCATAGGTTGCAAAAGTATCTTCTATTGTGTCATGAAGTAAGCCAGTAGTAATTGTTGCGCTATCTAATTTTAACTCAGTTAAAATATTCGCTACCTCGATTGGATGGACTGAGTAAGGGTCACCTGAAGCTCTTTTTTGATTTTGATGGGCTTTAACAGCAAAATTAAAAGCTTTGTCTAATCTTTCAGGATTTAAAAATTTATTATAAACCTTTACTTTATTTATTAAATCATTCGAATTAAGCATTTCTTATTATAACATTAATTCAAATTTGATTAATAGATCTAATATCTTTATTTGGGAGTGAAAAAATTAGCTTTTTTATATTGGTTTTTTTAACTGGATGAACCCAATCCTTTTCAAGATCAAATAGAGGAAATAAAACGAAATTTCTTTCATGCATCCTAGAATGAGGTAGATTTAATTTACCTTTTAAAACTATTCCATCAAAATCAATGATATCTATATCGCAAGTTCTAGGAGAATTTTTATAAGTTTTTTTTCTTCCTAATTTAACTTCTATAATCTTGCATAAATTTAGTAATTCCAAAGGTTTAAGTTTACAAAAAACCTTCAGAACAATATTTAAAAATTTTGGTTTATTTGGATCTGGCCAAGATGGAGTCTCATAATAATTGGATACAGAAATAAAATAAATATTATTTTGTAATAATAACGATTTAGCTTTTTCAATATTAGCTATCCTATTTCCTAAATTTGACCCTATGCCTAAAAAAATATTTTTAGCTTGATTTTCTGATGTATCTTGCTTTATCACGATTCCAATCTCTATTTTTTTTAGTAGCTCTTTTATCGAATTGCTTTTTACCTTTTGCAACTGCTAACTCAACTTTTGCCTTCCCTTTTTTAAAATACATTTTTGTAGGGACAATAGTAAATCCATCTCTTTGCATTTTTCCTATCAATTTATTGATTTCTTTTTTATTTAATAAAAGTTTTCTTTCATCAGTTGGATTGTGATTAGAATAACTTGCCTGTTTATAAGCAGATATGTGAGAATTAATCAAAATTAATTCACCATTTTTTTCAACAGCATAAGAGTCGGCTATATTTATCTTTCCATCTCTAATAGATTTAATTTCAGACCCTTTAAGAACAATACCAGCCTCTAAGAGATCTTCAAAAAAATAATTAAAACTTGCTTTTCTATTTAAACAAATAATCTTCAAACCAGGATTGGTTTTTTTGTTCATTAAATCAATTTTGCTAACTCTAAAGCTTTTTTAATTACAGGTTTTGCATTTTCAGATGTTTTTACTAAAGGTAACCTAACCGCATCATCACATAAATTCATTAATTTTGCAGCATACTTAACTGGACTTGGATTGCTTTCAACAAACATGGCGCTGTGAACTGGTTGCAAGATCTTATCTAATTTGTCTGCTTCATTAATATCGTTAGAATTATTAGAGACGGATAGTTTTTGGAAATCAGAACATAACTTAGGAGCAATATTTGCAGTTACACTAATTGTTCCAACCCCACCTCTTTTATTGAACTCAAATGCATTATCATCATTACCAGTTAATTGAATGAATTCTTTTCCCATTTTAGAAAGTTGTTGATCAACTCTATCTAGGTCACCAGTTGCATCTTTAACACCAACAATATTTTTTAATTCAAATAATCTTGCCATTGTGTCAACTGACATATCAATTACAGATCTTCCTGGTATATTATAAATGATAATTGGAATTCCACATTTATCATTTATTGCTTTATAATGTTGATATAGACCTTCTTGAGTTGGTTTATTGTAATATGGTGTAACGATTAAAGCACCGTTTGCGCCTGCTTTTTCAGCATGTGTAGTTAGCGATATTGCTTCTTCTGTTGAATTAGATCCAGTGCCAGCAATTACAGGTATTCGTCCATTGCTTTCTTTTATACATAAATCAATAACTCTTTGATGTTCTTGATGACTAAGTGTCGGGGACTCTCCAGTAGTTCCAGCGGGGACCAAACCACTAGTACCATTATCCATATGAAAATGAATTAATTTTATATAAGCTTCCTCATCTAGGCCATTATCTTTAAACGGCGTAATTAAAGCAACATTTGATCCTTTGAACATAAATACTTATAACATAGTTTGTAGATTCATATACTAAAACATTATGCTTAAAAAATTATTATTTATTGGGTTGTTGATATCAATCTTAATAAACTTTAATTATGTTTTAGCTGAAACGCCTTTAATTGTTCCTATTAAAAAACCTTCTCTTAGTGAAAAAGAAATAAAGCAAAAAATATCTAAAAATATTTTAAAACCGATAAAGAAGCCAAAAAAAACTGAAAATATTGAAATTAAAGAAAAAAAAATTATAGAAGTTAAAGAAATAAAAAAAGATAAGAAATTATCTTTTAAAATACCAAAAAAGAAACCATCAATAGCAGGATTAACAAAATCCAAAAGTATTAAAATCTCAAAATATTATAGTAAAAAAGATTTTAATATTGCAAGAAAAGCTATATCTGAAATGCAAAAAAGTAGATGGACATCATCACTAAAAATTGCAAAAAAAGCCAAGGATAAATCAATATATAATTTTATTCAGTGGAGGTATCTATCAACTCCAGGCAACCAAGCTTCTTTTTTTGACTACAAGGTGTTTATAGAGAGAAACGGTGATTATCCTAGAATGGATAAATTAAGATCTCTTGCGGAACATAAACTATCTACATCACAAATATCTCCAAAAAAAATAATCAATTGGTTTGATCAAAATGAACCTATTACTGGATATGGAAAAATAATACTTGGTGAAAGTTATATTCTAACTGGAAATAAAGCTAAAGGAACAAATCTAATTAAAGAAGGATGGATCACAGCAAAATTATCCAAGAATGAAGTAAAATTTTTTAGAAAAAAATTTAAAAAATATCTTAATGCTGAAGATTATATCAAAAGAGCTGATTATCTTGCTTGGAATGGCAAATATTGGGATCTTAAAAGGATAACACCCTACCTACCTAAAGATTATGAACTTTTATACACCGCAAGACAGGTATTAATAAGCAAAGGCTATGGCGTCGACCAAGCAATTAAAAATGTACCAGATAAATTTAAAAATGATGCTGGATTAAATTATGATAGATTAAAATGGAGAAGGAAAAAAGGCCGGGTAGACTCCTCTGCAGAAATTTTACTAAAAATTAGAAATGATAAAGATTATCTTGTTATGCCTGAAAAATGGTGGAAAGAACGTGAAATAATTTCAAGGGCGCTAATTTATAAAAAAAAATACGAGACTGCTTATAAAATTTCAAGCAACCATGGAATGATTGAAGGATCAGATTTTGCGGCTGCTGAGTGGATGAGTGGCTGGATTGCATTAAGCTTTTTAAATGATCCACTATTAGCTAAAGATCATTTTAAAAATTTTTATAACAATGTTAGTTACCCTATTAGCACATCTAGAGGCGCGTATTGGCTTGCAAGATCCTTTGAGAAATTAGGTGATAAAGAACAGTCTAATAAATGGTATCAAGAAGCAGCGAAATACCTCACAACGTATTACGGTCAATTAGCTTTTTTAAAATTAAATCCAAATGGAAAATTTGAATTAGAAAATGACATGATGGTTGATAATAAATATCGACTTATTTTCTTTAATAAAGAGTTAGTTAAAATAACGTATCTTTTGGATGAATTAAAAAAAGATAAATATACTAAATTTATTTTAAGACACCTTGCAAACGATGATATAAAAAAAGGTAGTGAAATATTAGCTGCTGAACTTGCAACTGATATAGAAAGATATGATTTTGCAATACAAGTTTCAAAAATTGCATCCTATCAAAAAAGATTTCACAATAAGTTTAACTACCCAATAATAAGCACTCCTAAAAATATTAATGGTCGAAAAATTCCAGAAAGTGCTTTTATTCTATCTATTATTAGACAAGAAAGTGAATTTGATTTGAGTGCTAATAGTCATGCGGGTGCTAAGGGTTTAATGCAACTAATGCCCTACACTGCTAAACTAGTTTCTAAACAAGCAAAACTTCCTTATGCAAAATCAAGACTTACCACTGATCCTGAGTATAATATTAATCTTGGGTCCCATTATATAGCAGGCTTAATTTTACAGTATGATGGTGCTTATCCCTTTGCTGTTGCAGCTTATAACGCTGGTCCAAATAGAGTTAAATATTGGAAAAAACTAAATAAGAACCCTCAAAAAAAACAGATTAATTATGTTGATTGGGTTGAGTTGATAAAATTCAGAGAAACAAGGAACTATGTTCAGCGTGTTTTAGAGAACTATAATGTCTACAGGTATATATTGGAAAAAAAACCAATACCAATGAAAGATTTTTTTAAAGACCAACCCTTATTTTGATGGCGGAAGAGGAGGGATTCGAACCCTCGGTACAAGTTTCCTCGCACGGTCATTTAGCAAACGACTGGTTTCAGCCTCTCACCCACTCTTCCATATGACATATTGTATTAAGCGATTGTATTGAAAATTCAATACTAATAAAGTAATTATTCGATAATTATGAAAAATAAGTATTCTGTATTTTCGTTAATTAAAAATGCCTTCTCATATCATGAGAATTGGCAACAAGCATGGAAAGATCCTACACCAAAAAAAGAATATGATGCAGTTATAGTTGGTGGTGGTGGTCATGGTTTAGCCACCGCTTATTATTTAGCAAAAAAACACAATATGAAAAATATTGCTGTTGTTGAAAAAGGTTGGATTGGTGGAGGTAACACAGGAAGAAATACCACAATAATTAGATCAAATTATTTGTGGGACGCAAGTGCAGGACTTTATGATCATGCATTAAAAATTTGGGAAGGTTTATCCCAAGAGCTTAATTATAATGTAATGTTTAGCCAAAGAGGAGTTATGAATCTTGCTCATAACCTTCAAGACGTTAGAGATTTAAAAAGAAGAACTCATGCTAATAGATTAAATGGTATTGATGCTGTCTATTTAAGTACAGAAGAAGTTAAAAAATTTTGCCCCATAATAAATACATCACCAGATATTAGATATCCTGTTCTAGGGGGAACATTGCAACGAAGAGCTGGTACTGCTAGACATGATGCTGTTGCCTGGGGTTATGCAAGAGGTGCAGATGAAATGGGGGTTGATATAATTCAAAATTGTGAAGTTAAAGGAATAAAAAGAAATGGTGATAGTGTTGAGGGTATTGAAACAACAAAAGGTTTTATCAAAACAAAAAAAATTGGTGTAGTAGCCGCAGGTCATTCAAGTGTTATTGCAAACATGGCTGGTTTAAGATTGCCATTGGAAAGCAAACCTTTACAAGCTTTAGTTTCAGAGCCTGTTAAACCAATAATTGATACTGTAGTAATGTCGAATGCTGTTCATGCCTATGTTAGTCAATCTGATAAAGGTGAATTAGTAATTGGAGCAGGAACAGATGATTATGTTTCTTATACTCAAAAAGGAAGTCATCAAATAGTTGAAGGCACGTTAAACGCTATTTTAGAGCTCTACCCTATTTTTAGTAGAATGAGAATGTTGAGACAATGGGGTGGAATTGTAGATATTTGTCCAGATGCCAGTCCAATTTTAAGCAAGACTACTATTAAAGGATTATATTTTAATTGTGGTTGGGGAACTGGTGGATTTAAAGCGACTCCAGGATCTGGAGATTTATTTGCACACACAATTGCTAACGATGAACCTCATAAATTAAATGCTGCATTCAATTTAAATAGATTTGTAAGTGGTGACCTTGTTGATGAGCATGGTGCTGCAGCGGTTGCTCATTAATGTTTATCATAAATTGTCCATACTGTGGTGAAAGAGATCAGCAAGAATTTAAAGCTGGTGGTGAGGCACACATAGAAAGACCAAAACAACCAACTGAATTAAGTGATGATGAGTGGGCAGAGTATCTTTTCATGAGAAAAAATATTAAAGGAGTTCAATTTGAAAGATGGAATCACGCTCATGGTTGTAGAAAATGGTTTAATATGGTCAGAGACACCTCAAATGATGAAATTAAATTAATTTATAAGATGGGTGAAAAACCACCTTCAAAATAATATGTCAGAACACTTAAGAGTTAAATCTAGTGAGTTTATTGATGAAACAAATAGAGTTTCTTTTAACAAAAGGTACTTCTGAATTTTTAGCTAATGCAAGAGCTAAAATAGAAAAAAACAAACAAGAACTAGAATCTTTAAAACAAATTGAAGATGAAAACGGTCGCGTGCGCGGCTCGGAAAAGTTTGCCCCTCGCACATTAGACTTAGATTTACTTACGTATGATGACACTGTCATCGATAATCCGATTGTTTTACCTCGCGAAGAAATTCTCTATAATGCTTTTGTGTTAAGGCCGTTAGCGGATTTAGTACCACAGCACATGCATCCCTTGGTAAAGAAAACATATCAATCTTTATGGCAGCAGTACGACAAACAAAAACAGAATTTGTGGGTTGCTGACTATACATGGAGCAAGACGAAAACATGACGTTTTTTGAAATAATCATCCTCGCTATTATTCAAGGTTTAACGGAATTTTTACCTATTTCTAGTTCTGCTCACCTAATTTTGCCTGCTGAAATATTAGGGTGGCGCAACCAAGGGTTAGCATTCGATGTGGCTGTGCATGTGGGTAGCTTAATGGCGGTTGTTATCTACTTGAGGAAAGATGTGGTTGACCTTACCGTTGCATGGTTCTCGCATGGTTTGGGAAAACAGCAAACAACGCAGAGCAAATTGGCCTGGTGGATCATTATAGCGACTATTCCCGGTGTGGTATTTGGCTTTTTAATGAAGGACTGGATCGCTCTTAACGCCAGAACTGCTTTAGTAATTGCGTGTACAACGATTATTTTCGGCCTGCTGCTCTGGTATGCGGATATAAAAGCAAAACAACTTAAAACGATTGAAAAAATTGGATTGAAAGAAGCTATCGTTATTGGCCTAGCTCAAGCTATTGCCATTATTCCCGGTACATCGCGCTCTGGCATTACGATGACGGCAGGCCTAATGCTTGGCCTTGACCGCGAAAGTACCGCAAAATTTTCATTTTTATTATCAATTCCTATTATTCTTGGCGCAGGTCTTTTTTCTGTCTTAGAGCTACTCGGCAGTGTCGCTAAAGTCAATTGGAATGAGTTATTTTACGGAGCTGCATTCTCTTTTGTTGCTGCTTATTTATGTATATTCTTGTTTTTAAGTTGGATTTCTAGAATAGGCATGTTGCCATTCGTGATTTATCGTTTGGTATTAGGTTTCGTATTGTTATACATAGTTTTGGGTTAATTTATATACCCAAATTAGTCTATCGTTTACCAAAAGGGCTGTTAATATGACCGACACAATATTTACAAAAATTATTAATAAAGAAATCCCTGCCGATATATTGTTCGAAGACGAGAGAGTTTTAGTGTTCAAGGACATCAATCCGCAAGCGCCAGTGCACTTTTTAGTTATTCCTAAAAAGGCAATTGCTACGACAAACGATATTGCTGCTGAAGACGAAGCGCTTGTCGGTTACATGCATCGCGTAGCGGCAAATGTCGCAAAAGACCTAGGAGTCGCAGAGCAGGGTTTTAGAACGGTTATGAACTGTAATCAAGATGGCGGGCAAACGGTTTATCATATTCATTTGCACGTTTTAGCAGGGAAAGCCTTGGGCTGGCCTCCATATCAAGAAAGATTAAAAAGCTAAATTAATTCATAAGGTTGTAGTGGCTGGTGGCGATTTTCGGTTGTATCGTAGCAAAGTCAATCAACGAGTAAAATGTCAGCAAGGTTTGGTTACTTTGTTTGATGAAAATATAAAAATATAAGGTTTTATTTCCATGTCTACTCAAAATGCACTGTTAACCATCTTAGTCGAGAAAATTAATAACGATACCTTGGTTCTACCTACTCTTCCTGCAATCGCATTAAAAGTAAGAAAGTCGGCTGACGACCCTAATATCAATCTAAACGGCATGGCGGATGTGGTCGGACAGGATCCATCATTAAGCGCACGAATGATTAAAATTTCTAATAGTGCTTATTTGGGACGTTCTATAAAGGTAACTTCAACAACGCAAGCGGTTACCCGTATTGGTTTGAATCAAGTTAAGAACATTGCAACTGCGTTAGCGATGGAACAGCTGTTTGTTTCCAAGAATGAAGTTGTCAAAAAGTACATGGCGAAGATGTGGACTGACACGATCGACATCGTGGCGAATGCAATGGCTGCTATGCTGACTTATAAAGCGGCGACGGGCAAAAAGAACCTGAGTTTAGATACTATTACGCTCTCTGCTCTCGTGGCTAACATCGGTGCTCTGCCTGTATTAACAGAAGCTGAGCGTCATGATAGTGTCTTCGCAAACCCAACTTTTCTTGATGTTGCAATTGAAAAGCTATCTGGTCGC
>ENA-OWPI01004146-OWPI01004146.1-marine-metagenome-genome-assembly--contig:-NODE-4146-length-11797-cov-4.138225_pt1 | contig 11797 bp, 13 predicted proteins | sample MGYA00238138_ERZ651775 | MGnify/ENA primary metagenome ERZ651775 (study PRJEB26906, sample SAMN06265043) | marine metagenome | isolation source: Helgoland LTER site | place: Germany:Helgoland, sampling...
CGCCCGATGCCGCCTGAGCCACAACCGCGATTTGAAGCAAGCGAATCGGCTCGACGGCTGGCAGAGCTCTACGCCGGAGTGCACACATGAAGATCCATTGGTACTGGCCGTTCGCCCGCCCCGAGGAGCTTCATTGGGCCGAGGCCACGTGCAGCGAGGGCGAAGAACTCGTTGTTCAGGTCGTTGATCGCGAAGCAGCTCCTCCGGCTGGACCTTGGGGGCAGCACCTCCGGGTCGAGCGCAATTTACCCGATGTCGACCGCGCTGCGGTCGGTCGTGCCCAGTGGCTGGCGTCTCGGGTAAGGACCTACACCGAGCGTTCACGAGCACGCAGCCGTTCTTGGGACGCCAACGCTCCCGATATTGCTCACATCCACTACCTCAATCGCTTCACCGACCTGCGATGGGGCGGCTCACGCCCACCCGTTCTGGTGCTGAGTGTTCACGATGTCATGCCTCATGTGCTGCGTGGACCCAGACGCATCGAGAAGCAGTTGCTTCGGCCGATCTACAACAGCGCCGATGCCCTCATCGTGCATCATGAGTTGCTGCGCACAAGGTTGCAGGACGAGTTCGACATCGACCCTGAGCGTCTTCATGTGATCGGCCACCAGGTCTTCCCGGTGCCAGAAGATCTCCGCAGCGCCAAACCGCCTGATGGCACACCAACCGTTCTTTTCTTCGGCGCTCTTCGAGCGAACAAGGGCACCACGGTGCTGTGCAAAGCCATCGAGCTGTTGCCACCTGAGCTCGATGTTCAGTTCCACTTCGCAGGTCGCGGCGATCTCGAGGTCGAACAGGAACTCAGCCGCTTTGCGGCGACCAACTCGAGCACCACCGCCGAGATCGGGTTCATCGAATACGAGCGCAAGGCGGAGTTGTTTCGCAATGCGTCAATCGTTGTGTTGCCCTACACCGAATTCAGCTCGCAGAGTGGCGTGCTGCACGATGCCTATGGCCACGGCCGACCAGTCATCGTGACCGACGTCGGCGCACTCGGAGACACCGTCCGCGAGGACGGGACCGGGCTTGTGGTGGCGCCCTCCTCGCCGGTTGCCCTCTCGAAGGCGCTGAAACAGCTGCTCGACGCCGATGGAACGCGCAGTGAGCTCAGCGAGGCAACAACCCGGGTAGCCAACGAAAGATCACCCCAGCGACTCGGCGGGAATCTTCGGTCCATCTACCAATCGCTCTGCTGAGCGTTGGCATACTCTTCGGCATGACGACGCAGACCTACCAACAACGAGGCGATTCTGTCTATCGTTCAGCGAGACGAGTTGCTCGACGCGTAGTTCTCGCTTGGTATCGAACAAAACCAGCAAAAGCTCTGTACAGCAGTAAAGCGGCCCTTGTACTTCCACGTCGAGGATTCCATCCAGCCCGTGCCTATCGGAGCACTTCGAAGAAGAATGCCCAACAACGATTTGGACAGACGCACACTTTCACCTTCTTCATTGGCTATCCGCGCAGCGGTCACACGGCCTTAGCAGCAGCTATGAACGGCCACCCGAACGTGCTCATCGCCCACGAGTTGGATTTCTTTCGCTGGCTCGCGCTCAACGTTTCGCCAGGCCATCTGTTGCGGCTGATAGTTGAAAGAGACCGCTGGTTTGAAAAACGAGACCGGTCCTGGGAGACATATAGCTATCGCGTCCCCGGTGGAACCTACGAGGCGTGTGCCACACGGGTAGTCGGGGACAAGATGGCGGCCATCACGACCCAAAAGCTGTTGGGTCGGCCAGAACTCTTAACACAACTCCGTTCCAAATTCGATTTTCGTATCCGCGTTATTAACGTGGTGAGAAATCCCTTCGACAATATTGCAACGGCACATCGCAAGTCGGACATGTCGCTGGACGAAACTATTGATCGGTACAGGCAGCTATCCACGGGTGTTCGACAGGTCACTAACCAGTTGCAGACCAGCGAGCTGATCACTATCAGACACGACGAGCTCACGACATCGGCCGAATCGGAACTCAAAAGGGTGTGGGAATATCTCTGTTTACCTCGCGACGATGAGTACCTTCCAAAAGCGGCGGCATTCATCAAGCCTCCGAGTCGCAGGGCACGCGATGGGATCGCTTGGAGCGATGATCAAATCCAAGCAGTGCACTCCATCATTCAGGAGTTTGACCATCTGGATGGCTATCACTTCAACAGCGGGTGAGACACCCTGAATCCAATGTGTTAGAGACCTAACCGCGTTCATCGCTAGTGAGCGGCCACAGGCTTCTGCGCTTTGGGGAGACAGCCGCCAACACTGGATTGCCCGACTCGCTAGGCCGAACTCGCCGGATCGAACGGCCTTAGATAGGTAGCGACAGCCTGCTGCCACATCGCTTCGCTGGCCGCCATCAGATCTGGCCGGCCCTGAGTTGAATAGAAGTTGTGGTAGACCACATCGCCAAAGACCGAACCAGCAACGCCTGGCCCCTGCGACGACGTTAGCGGAACGCGGTGCAGCGCTTTCGAGCCATTGGCCAGTGACACGTTGTGGCTGAGTGCCTCACCGACGTCCATAAAGAGTCGCTTCGGAGCACTTCCAAAAGTCGGAGCGATCCCGATTGGCGCAAAGGTCACACCCAGGTCAAGAAAGTCTCGCCGGCGCATCGCCAGGAAACAGGGGTGGATGAAGCTCCGATGAAAGTGGGCGCCAGCAACGGTTGCTCCGTTCGACAACGGCCCAAGGACGCTGTCGAGCCAGGTATCAACGATAGGAAATGCATCGACGTCAAGTGCGATGACATGCTCAGTTTTCGCTTGGATCATCGCGATATCGAGGCCAAGCCCATGACCGATGTTCATTGGCAGCATCACCGAACGGACCTCAGATTGCGCCTCGAGGAATTCCTTTGTGCCGTCGGTCGAATGGTTATCTATCACCAACAGTTCGACAGTCGGATCGCTGAACTGGTGAACGGCCTCGATGAGCACCTTCAGATAGGGAAGGGAGTTCCATGTCACCGTCGCGACCGTCACGCCTGTGCGCTCAGGCTGCTTCCCGGCTGTGCGGCGTTGAAGGTTCACAAACTGGGAGGCGACCGCTCGTCGACTTCGGAGATTGGTTCGGCCCAGCAGCTTTCTCGCTCGCCGTAGGCCATGATTCCACTGATCGGTCACCGCATCAGGGTACAAGGCCCGCTGAGCGGCAATCGACACGCACCGGTCTGACGCGCATAGTGTTTGGTCGCTGCCATCGGCTCCTAGGTTGGTGCGATCGGCAGCATCGCTTCGATTCAGGAGACAGAGACCTTGACCAGTCAGAATCAGTTGCCCAACTTTTTCATCTTGGGTGCTGGCAGGTGTGGCACCACTTCCTTGGCGCAGCATCTCCGAGGGCACGATCAGATCTTCATTCCGGAAATCAAGGAGCCGAGCTTCTTTGCTTCATCGTTCCAATGGGTGAGCGACCCCGGCAAGTACATCGACCTCTATCGCGATGGGCACGAAGCTCTGGCACGGGGCGACGCGAGCCATATCTATCTTGAGGATCCGAAAAGTCCCGAGATCCTCGAAGCCTTCTTTCCTGATGCCAAATTTGTCCTGATGTTCCGCAACCCGGCTGACCGAGCGGTGGCGCTGTACGCCATGATGCTCGAGCATGGCTACGAGGTTCATCGAACGTTCGAGAAAGCGTTGGCAGCCGAGGATCGCCGTTTCGAGAGCACGAAGTTCCGCAAGACGTGCCCACAATCGTTCTGGAACTTCATGTACTACCGATCGGGGTTGTTTGGTGAGCAGGTCGCCCGGTATCTCGAACGGTGGCCCAGAGATCGCTTCTACGCGACCACCCTCTACGACTATCTAGCCGAACCCGATGTTGTCGTCGGCGAGATTCTCAAGTTCTTGGGAGCTGACGCGGCGGACCTCGGCCCAGTCCCCCGAAGCGCGTCTAGCAAGGGAACACGTTCGGTCCCCGCTCAGTATCTTGAGCGTCGACTCTTACGGCCGCTCGAGCGTCGCAGGGTACCGTTCGTTGGCGAGGCCCGGCGTCAGGTGATTGCCTGGAATCGGGGCGTTGACAAGCCGACCATGCAGGCTGACACCCGTGAGCGTCTGATGGATCTGTATCGGCCAGACCTAGCCAAGCTGAATGACCTTCTCGGTCTCGATGTCGAGGAACGCGAGTCTGCTGCACGCTCGTGATCTGCTGCGCAGTGAATACTGCATCCGTTTCGCCGGATAAAAGCGCGCCTCCGGCGCTGTCAAGCTAGGCTGTCTCAGCCTGAGCAACACGTTCTGTGGGTGTCGCCCAACGACCCTTCATTCGCAGGAACGGCTGCTCGATCACGGCAAACGAGAACCACGCTGCAATAAAGGCGGCGGCAAAGCCCAAAGCTGCATCGAGCAGGCGGCCGTCCATACCGATGAATACAAAGATCGGCCAGTGATAGATGTACAGGCCATACGATCGACGGCCAATCGCTACTGGCGCCGGGTGTGCCAATGCTCTCGCTGTTAACGATTCTGGGCGGGCCAACACATCGATAATGAGCAAGATCGTCAGCATCACTATGACGGCGAAACCGTAGGTGTTCATGTCCTTCCCGCGGATGATGATCACAGTCCCCACGATGGCGATCACCGGTGGCAATATCGGATGGCCGAACTTACGAACTGTGCCTCGGTACATAGCCCATCCAACAGCAAGCGCACACCCAGCCAAGACGCCGTCGATATGTGAGAACGTCGCGTTGTAAAGCAATTCGCTACGGACACCAGCGGCATCCATGCCAGCTCGGAGGGCAGCGCTGACAACCGCTCCAACCACAGCTATTTGAGCCATTCGAACAGCCCCCCGGCGACGTTTTAGCAAAGCGACTGCGACTACTGGCCAGATTAGATAGAACTGCTCTTCGATAGCCAGCGACCATGCGTGTCCCAACATGCCGCCTCCGCTCCATCCTGCCGCCCTGGGAATGTTCATGGTGTAGAACAGAGTGAAGGGCACCGCCTTTAGCGTCTCAAGGAACGACCTGTTCGTTGCCCCGAAGACCGGCATCTTCAGCCATGCCAGGAATAGCGCACCAGCGATAGCCACGATCAGCGCCGGATATAGCCTGAGCGCTCTTCGCATCCAGAAGGAGCGCAGGTCGATCTTGTCCCGCCGGTCGTGCTCAACCAACAACAAGCTAGTAATCAGGAAACCCGAGAGGACAAAGAAGACATCGACACCCGCGCGGCCACCACGGAACCCTGGCAAGTTTGCGTGGAACGCCAACACCAACACCACAGCGATCGCCCGTATGCCATCAAGAGCCGGGACGTGGCCAAGCCTTTCGCACTGCTTGGTCCCGTTCACAGCGATCGTCGGCCAGTCTTGTTGCTCATTCGAGCACCATAGGGCGCCAATGTTCTTTGGTTGGGGAGGCTTTATCAATGCTCGACGTGCCGCTATGGTCTCAAGATCGCCCTTTCAGGAATGATTCAAATGTCGATATCATCAGGAGCACCACGTTGACGAGCCGGTATGGGCAAGCAACCTCGGTCTCTGCGGCAGTGCAAAAGACCATCCGAAATCCGCGACTGGCTCTGCCGCTGGTGCGCAGCGCTCTCAGCCAACGTGTCCTTGGACCACTGAATGCAAACCGCCGACCCGGTGCCGTCGCACTCTTCCACATCGGACGCTGCGGCAGCACGGTGCTTACCGAACTACTTGACCAGCATCCGAAGATGTACTGGGACGGCGAAACCTACGGCCGTGTACTTGACGAACTCAAGGATGCCGGACAGGACCGCTCGACGAGCGGATTCGATCCCGCAACCTACGTGGAGCAGCGATTACAACGGTCGGGCAGCCGTTGGTTCGGATACGACGTGAAGTTCTTCCACGTGACCGACTTCAATGTCACGGTCGACGACTACGTCAAACAAATCACGTCAAGGGGTATTACCCACCTCGTGGTCTTGCGCCGACGCAACTACTTGCGAAAAGTCGTCTCGACCGAGATCGGACAACTACGAGGCTGGTATCACAAGAGGGACGGCCTCGCTGTCGAAAGGATACGTCTGAACTTCAGCGCGAAAGACCTCAGCCGTTTGCTCGGTCAGTTCGAACAATGGGACCGCGAGTATGCAATCCTTGATGGAGTTTCGGCGGCGCATCCGGTGCTTCAAATCGACTACGAAACCCATATCGAGAACGACCCGCGGGTCGCCTACAAGATGGTCTCGGACTTCTTGGGCCTCGCTCCCTTCGAGACTCAGGTCACGCTCCGCCGCGCCAACCCCGAACCACTCAGCGACTTGGTCGAGAACCTGGACGAGGTCGAGGCTGTTCTTCGCGGCACCTCCTACGCATGGATGACCACGAGCGACGCGCCATAGCCGCTGCTCCCGCTGCCAGGGTGCAGTAGCGGACTGGCAGCGGAAGAGCGAGAACCCGAACCAAGCGAACTCATCGCCATAGAGACCAATGGAGATACAAGTCTTCCATGTGCAAGGAAGCGCAGCCGAGCGGCTCGATCACCGAATCGAAGCGGTTCAGATAAGAACGCTACGGCTCAATGACATCAACGTTCTTCAGCGGGCTGGCCTTCTTTACCTGAGAGGGCCCCGATGATTGGTCCAGCTGGCGTGTCCTCCATTGAACACTTGAACCTGAAAACTTGGGATGCCAGGCTTGAGCTAACCGCTTCGATCCAGTCGACCATTGCAGCGTTCTACAATCGACGACGTCGGCACTCGTCGCTGGGCTACATCCCACCCAACGAATATCAACGCCGACACCAACAACCCAAAGCCACCTAACCCTCACAAACCAAGACCAGTTTTTGGGGGACACGCCAACTGGACCGATCTCAAGGGCTCAGCCCAGTAGTTCCACTAGGCATGCCTGGTGGCGCGGCTAAGGCATCTCCGCTTCTTCTCGCTGTGTCGGCAAGTGCTGATCGCCGCTACGTCAGCGAGAAGCTTGGTTTCATCACGTGATTCAACGATCTCTCAGCCTTCGTCTGCCGGCCGCAACGCAGCGGCTGGCAGTATCTGCTCAAGAGCCGCTCGCCACAACTGATAACTCTCTTGTTCAGAATCGGTGGCAGCACCTTCCGTTGAGCGCGTCACTCCTCCATGGTGATACACAACGCCGCCGGTCGTCATGCCTGGAAGTCCACCAACTGGGTTGTCTGTCGGATCCACCAGCACAACTTCTTGGTTTCCCACTCGAGCCGTCATGAGTTCACCCGTGTCCCAACTGTTGGTTCCCCAAACCACCGCTTCATCGGTCACGCCCGGGTCGCGATACACCTGAAAGCTGAGGTTGCGATCGATGAAGGACCGCACATCAACTGCGGAGAAGACGGGGTGCACAAAGTCGCGGGAGCTGCGCAGTCCAGCGAGAATAATGCCGTCCTGAGCCATAGGGTCCAGAACGGTGTCGAGCCACCCGACGCGCAGCGGCACTGCGTCAGAGTCAAGCGTTACTACGACCTTGGTGCGAGCCAGCAGAACCGCGATATCGAGCGCAATCGCATGCCCTGCGTTCGCCGGCAGAAAAACCTTGCGAAGTCCTTCTTGGCTGCGCAGCCAGGATTTACTGCCGTCTATAGACCCGTTGTCGACAACCATGATCGTGACATCGGACGGGGTCAGTGCTCGCACTGCGTGCAACGTGTCTTGGGTGACCGCAAGCGTGTTCCAGTTGACGACGACAATGGTCGGCCCGGGGCGCAACGAACGCTTGCGAATTCGGGCCTGAACCCGCAGCAGTTTGACCGCAATGTTCCAAGGCCGGTTGAACGCGATGTCATCGACGACGTCAGCCTCCCATGCCGGGGGCCGATGGCCTGATCGACCCAATTTCGCACGAAGCGCAGTAGCGCCGCGTTGAGCGATCGACCAGATCTTTCGAAGTAGCGAAGATACAGCGGTTCGCAAAACAATCAACCCATTATCTAAAGAAGGACGGTGCCGTGGCGGATGGACCCTACGAGATAGCCGATCCGATTTCCTGCGACCCACAGCCACCGCGCTCGGCCTGTGCGCGTTGCAAGTCTCCACACGTTGACCACGAGCCATGCCCAAGACCGCCAACCGGCAAGTAGCGGTGGCCTTGGCAGCTCAGCGTCAACCAGATCTCGCGCCACCTTGGGCCGCACTACCCCATAGCTAAACCCCTGGCGCCACAACTCTGCCGCTGACCGTCGATAGGCATAGTGGACGACCGCCTCGGGAACGAATTTCGTCACAACGCCGCTCTGCCATGCTCTCACCCCGAACTCGAGGTCTTCGGCCCCAAAGTACTCTTGTCGGAGGCCGCCGATCAGATCGATGAGGCTGCGACGAACTCCGAAGTTGTTGCCGGAGGGATAGGGCAGCACGCCGTAGAAGGTCGTCAGGCCTTGGGTTGCACCCAAACCGCGAGATTTCACGAGCCACTGTGGGTTCAGGGCCCGCAATTCTTGAGCACCCGTCACCAACTCATGTTCCACTAATGCCGCAGCTATCGCCGCAATCCACCCGGGCTCGACCACATCATCGGCGTCACAGAAAGCCAGCAAAGGGGCCGATGTCGCAGCGATCCCAGCGTTGCGGGCGTGACACGCCCCGGGAGTCACTTCCGAGATCAGACGCAACCGAGAATCAGACTGCGCCAACCGAGTCACCACATCTGCGGTCCCGTCGGTGGAACCATTGTCCACGACGACAACTTCCCAGTCCTTATCCCACTCCTGAGCAAGAAGGGCATCAAGCTGACGGGGCAGAGTCTGCTCTTCGTTACGAGCCGGAATGACGACACTCAGATGCATGAGGTTCGAATTGCAAAGGCAGCAGAAGTCACGTCATTCTCCATCGGATGCCTAGCGTAGGCGCTTGTTGTTGCTTCACGCCCAGCGGTGCGCACTACAGGTATAAACGGCGAACCCGGAGCCCACCCTGTAGTCGACCAACCTGTCGACCAGCGACCCAGAGCCACCGCGCTCGCCCTGAACGGGTCCTCAACATCGGCAATTTCCGCATCATCCATAACCAGCCCTTTAACCCTGCCAGCCGAGAAGGAGCCTCAAATCCTGCAGCGCGACATCGCTCGATCAATGTGGGATGGATTGCTCCGTACTCTCGACTCTGCTGGAATAGAGTCAATAGCTGAGGGCGAAGGCGGTAGTGCACCGTTGCAGCCTCCGCGAAGTAGAGCTCGAAACCTTGTCGCCACAAGCGCAGCGATAGCTCAATGTCCTCTCCAACGCGCAAACTCTCGTCGAATCCGCCTACCGACCTGAATGCCTTGCGGGTGACGGCCATGTTGCACGAACTGGCATAGGGAACCATCCCTTCGAACAGGGTCATTTGGTTTGAGAAACTCGAGCCTCGAGATGCTTGAGTCCACGGCGAGTTGAGTCTTCCCAGCTCAACCCCACCAGCTACGAAGGCATGTTGTTCAAGAGCTTCGTTGATCGCTCCCAACCATCCAGAGGCAACGACGTCGTCAGCATCACAGAACGCGATCCATGGACTCGACGTTGCGGCAACCCCAGCATTTCGAGCGTATGCCGGGCCGCTGCGTTCCGCCGCTCGAACCACCCTGACAGGCACCTGCGGGCTCGAATAGGACAGCGCTACGGCTTGAGTTGCATCGGTCGATCCATTGTCAACGACTAAAATGTGCCAAGAGACCGCGCACGTCTCGTTGCACAGTGCGCCGAGCTGCTCGCCCAACGTCGTCTCGGCATTAAATGCCGGGATAATCACTGCCAGTTGGTATTCCCCTGGTTGACCGGGTTGTACCTCGACCATTCGTAGGCCTCAGCTATCATTCGAGGTAGTGGCGAGACGGGTGTAGCCGTCTGCCCTACCATGGATGAACCAAGGTAGCCTGCGGCCGATGACATCACGAGCACATGCGCCTTGGACTCGGTCAACAACAAGTCTGCCGGGTTCACGGCCCTGGAGTGCAGAGTGAGCGATACAAACCAAATGACAGCACACTCGTCGAGCATTGTTGAAGGTGGCGCAACGATTGGCATTGGCACATCGATATGGCACCACGCTCATGTCCGGGCGGGCGCCACCATCGGTGATGACTGCACCATCGGAAAGAACGTCTACATCGACATCGGTGCGGTCGTAGGAAGTCGGTGCAAGATTCAGAACAACGTGTCGATCTTCAACGGGGTCACACTCGAAGACGGCGTGTTCGTCGGTCCCGGCGCTGTGTTCACCAACGACCTCTATCCGCGTGCAAATTCGGAGCTCGGATGGGAGATTGTTCCGACACACGTCGGGCAGGGCGCTGCCATCGGCGCCAACGCCACGATCCTTTGCGGCACCCAGTTGGGCTCGTGGTCAACGGTCGGTGCCGGCTCGGTTCTGATCAGATCGACTGTTGCCTACGAATTGGTGGTCGGCAACCCGGCCCGCCACGTAGGGTGGACCTGCCGATGCGGACAAGTCGTTTCACGTCAGAATGACTTTCCTTCAGGTGCCACTTGTGCGCGCTGCGACCACGTACTCGAGGTTTCGCAATGATCCCGATTTCGACCGTGAGGCTGCCCGCCGAATGCGAGCAGCTCGTCAGCGAGGTGCTTCGGTCTGGCGTCCTGGCACAAGGACCGATGGTTCTCCGGCTTGAAGAGGAGTTCGCCCGTCTCTGTGAGACTGAACATGCCATAGCGGTGAACTCAGGAACAACAGCCCTTGTCGCTGCTATTCAGGCACTTGGTATCGGCGAAGGCGACGAGGTTGTCACTAGCCCATTCACCTTTGTCGCTTCGGTCAACGCCATTCTTGAGGCAGGTGCATCGGTGGTATTTGCCGATGTTGATCTTGGCGATGGGCTCGTGTCGCCAGCGCATATGAGCGATGCCTGCACGCAGCGCACGAAAGCGCTCATGCCTGTGCACCTCTTCGGCCAGATGTGCGACATGAAAGGACTTCGCAGAATCGCCGATGACGCAGGCATTCGGATCATCGAAGACGCAGCTCAGGCCCACGGGGCGCGTGCTCGACCAAATAGCCGCGAACTGAGCACCTCGAGATGGTGACACCCAGCGATTCACCGAACAGCTACTACGCACGGGTCCGGCGCCTGGCACGTCCCTTTCGCAAGCGGTTGGTGGTGCCCGCGCGCCGAGCGACCTGGTTCCTGCGACCGCCACCTGACGTTCTTTTGATTGGGGCGATGAAGGCAGGAACCACCTCGTTCGCCGCCGCACTAGACCGACACCCGCAGGTGCAGATGGCCAGTCGCAAGGAGGTTTCATACTTCGACATGCACTTCGACAAGGGTCAGCATTGGTATCGGTCTCACTTCGCGATGCGCTGTCCCACGGCATCATTTCCTCTTGCGTTTGAGGCGACGCCGTACTACAGGTTCTTTCCGGATGTAGCGCGCCGAGCGGCCGCTCTGAATCCTCGCATGAAGCTGATTGTGCTACTTCGAGACCCTACCGAGCGGGCCTATTCTCACTATCAGCACATGAAACGTACAGGCAAAGAGCCGCTGGCGTTCCTAGCAGCCATCGAGGCTGAGACGCAACGGCTTGCAGGCGAACCAGAGCGCATTGCGTCCGGTCGCCCGGCCCCAGCCGAATTCGGTCGAGGCGGGGCGCTCAAGAATCACTCATATCTAGCGCGGGGTCAGTATGCCGTGCAACTTCAGGATTGGCTGCGCCACTTCGACCGAAGTCAGATGATGGTGCTTAAGGCCGAGAAGGTGTTCGAAGACGCCGCTCCCGCACTACGTAGGGCGGCCACCTTCCTCGGTATCGAGCCGTTCCGCTCCTCGAACTTCGACAGGTTGAATCGCGGTATGGCAACGCAACTTGAACCATCGGTCAAAGCCGCTGTTGCGGGGCAC
>ENA-OWPI01004148-OWPI01004148.1-marine-metagenome-genome-assembly--contig:-NODE-4148-length-11796-cov-3.682993_pt1 | contig 11796 bp, 10 predicted proteins | sample MGYA00238138_ERZ651775 | MGnify/ENA primary metagenome ERZ651775 (study PRJEB26906, sample SAMN06265043) | marine metagenome | isolation source: Helgoland LTER site | place: Germany:Helgoland, sampling...
GATAATATGACTCCATCACTTGATCTGCTTGCCCAAGGAAATTGGCCTATGTATCAGAATGATAGTAATGGATTGGAAATTGCTGAAGAAACTAAATAATAGGGTTATGGGAATGACAAAAACTAAAGAAGAAAGAGATTTTCTTCCAATAAATATAGCGGTTTTAACGGTTTCAGACACTAGAGGTATTGAGGATGATAAATCTGGAGACACCCTTGTGGATAGAATAAATGGTGCAGGTCACGTAGTTATTGAGAGAGATATAATTAAAGATGATTTGGCTGAGATTATTACTAAATTAAAAGGTTTGATTAATAATAAAAATATAGATGTGATTATTTCTACGGGAGGCACCGGTGTTACAGGTCGAGACCTCACCCCGGAGGCATTTGAACAGGTATATGAGAAAGAAATCCCTGGGTTTGGGGAGCTATTCCGTATGTTAAGCTATGATAAAATAGGTACATCAACAATTCAATCGAGGGCAACAGCGGGAGTTGCAGGCGGAACTTATTTATTTGCACTACCGGGATCACCAGGTGCTTGCAAAGATGCTTGGGATGATATTTTGGTACATCAATTAGATTATCGTTTTAAGCCCTGTAATTTTGTTGAACTAATGCCCAGATTGACAGAAAATTAAATAATATTTTATCTTATTTTAATTTATGAATGTCCTTTAAAACAGTCTCAGCGCCAGATATAAAAACCGAAATTGAATCCCTAATCGCATCAGAGAAATCGTCTCGCTTTTCTGTGCCGTAGATAAATTTACGAATAGCTATATAAAAAATTCCACCATGAAAATTCCAAGCAAGATCAAGCTCTCTTTGAGAGATGGGAATTTGATCAGGACCGTCAATATTAAATTCATGCCTTAATTCGATACAGATTTGCTGGAGAACACTGTCGTGAATGAATTTGAGATATTGTTGGTACAAGGAAACTCCTTTTATTCCTGAAAAGATAAACATTCTAACCCATTCAAATTCAAAAATCGCAGCCGTATATTCTTGATAAAATTTGTTTAATCGCATTGATATTGATATTTGGCGATCTTGAATAAGAGATTCCCACTCAGGTTTCCATCGCCGCAAATAGACTTCTTTGTAAACACGCTCAATTATGGCATTTTTTGTGGGAAAATAACGAAAAAGAAGGGATTGAGAAATTTTCAATCTACGCGCTAATTCTCGGGTTTGACCGCTAAACCCAACCTCTGAAAAATAATTAATTGCCTCGTTGATAATTTGTTTCTCACGTTCTTTTCTGCTCAATCTTTGACCTTTGGGGGTTTTGGCAGATTTGTGAGATTTAGTTTTTTTTAAGCTTTTTATATCTGTCATATGTTTTAGTATTTCCAATTGACTGGGGTTGCGATTGGTTGAAAAAAGTTCCTTTGATTGCGAATTCTTCGGCATTAGTATATTCTAATAAAAAAATAAATTAATTGTTCAAGCATATTGAACACTCGATTTGTAATAAAAATGGTATTATTTTACTAGCTAAAATTGTCATTGGGAGGCGTCAGTGAAACCTGCAGCATTCAACTATAAGAAACCTTCTACTTTACCTGGACCATTATAGTCTCCAACACCTTCAGTGGTTACGCCATCAACCCAATCCGTTAGTAATATATTGTAGGTTGCCCCAAGGTGAACGTGAAACCTATGACTTAAGCGCATATTTACACCTGCGCCAAAAGGAACGGTAAACGAGAACTTATCAAATTCTGTAGCTCCAGTTATGCCACTTTTTCTAATGTCGGTTTCGTAATCATAATCGCGTTGCAATTTGTTAGCTGAGGCTAAATTCTCGGGAGTTTCCGCTCTATCCATTATGTCTCCCGAACTCCAATAGTAGTATTGATTACCGTTAGCATCGAATAAATCCGCTTTTGAGTTAAACACTAAAGCGTCGAAGCCTAAAGATAAATAGGGGTCAATAGCTCGTTTTTCATTCAAAAAGTGATTAAAGTTATAGCTGGTTTCTATTCCATAAGTTTGAATTCTACTACTAAAATTTAAATTTCTTGAAGCACTTCTTTCATTTCCAGAAAGTGTACCTAACATTGTTCTAAAGGTTAAGTAGAAACTGTTTTTTAGAGGAAAAGAAACACTTAAATCCGTCGCAAGGTTTGAAAGTAGTATGCCGTTTGCTTTCTGATTGTTGGATACATCTCCAAAAAAAGTAAGCCAACCACCCGATAAAGAGACGATAGGTCTAAAATCACCTATGTCTTTCGAACTGTCAGCTGCTGTTGGTTCAAGAACAAATTGTTCGACCTCGTTACTGTCAGCTTGCGCAAAAGAATTTGCGGTAAAAATTAGGATAAATATTCCTGTGAGGATTGACTTCATTTTACTTAATACAATAATCCGCCTAAAGTAACTAATAATTGATTGTTGCAATTGGTTTTTCGCTATTTAAACCATTTTTGCTTGCTAATCATCAAAGCTTCTTGGACTGTAATTCTAATACCCTCATTATAAGCCGTTACAAATGGTCCGTCGAATTTATGGTTCCCTGCATTTACAGTTTCTCTATTGTCCCGAGCATTTCTGTACACTTGATAAGATCCCGTGGTATATTTAACCCAGCCACTGTGGTTTTCAATTACAAAATCATTCGTCCAATTGTGTCTTTTTTCAAAGTATGCTTTGTTAACTACATTCTTACCAGCTGCAATTTGAACTCTATAATTTACACCTGATTTCACTCCGAAATCATTATCCAACACAGGCTCCGTTTTCTGCTCTTTATTTTGTTCTGTATTGAGGGGTGCGGTTTCAGTTTTAGAATCTTTGTTTTCCTCGTTAGTATTTTCCTTTTCTTTCTCAACCTCGAGGTTTTCTAAAACAGGTGTTTCTTCTAAGATAGGTGTTTCTTCAATAACTTCTTCTTCTTCTTCTTCTTCTTCTTCTTCTTCTTCTTCTTCTTCTTCTTCAAGTGGAGTGTTTTCTTCGCTAATTTCTTCGCTAATTTCTTCGGTAGTATTAGTGTTGTCCGATAACAATTCTTCTTCACTACTTTCAGCTATCTCCCTCTTTTCGTTATCGGAGTTTGTTGGAACAACAGTATTAGCTTCTTCATCCTTAGTCACTAATGCTATCTCATTGTCTAATGCTGGAGTTGTAATAGCCTCAGTATCCTGGTTTGTGAGATCTGTGTTAGTTGGAGCAATCTCCTTGGGTTCCTTTTTAATTGCATCAACTTTCTCCGTGCTTTCATTCTCTTTTGGAGTTACTTCTGTTTTGGCAGCGAGTACTTCTTCACCCTCATTAATGATGTCTACTTTTTTGGTAACGTTGCCTTCTAGAAAAGAAAAGTCACCTCTCAAAATAGAAACGTCTTTGTCTTTTGCTGCGCTTAAATCTAAATTATACGAAACCGTAAAATTTTCTTCTGGCGGTAAGGCCATCCATACGAATTTTCCTTTGTTTTTTATAAAACTAAAAATGGCTCCACTCAAATTACCTTCAGTCATTTTAGCGCCGAATGAAGTGAACTCTTGAATTTTGCAAAACCCTTCAATTCCCTGTTTTGTAATATTCAATTTAACTTGATACTTCTCATTTCCAAGAGATTCAACCGTTCTTACAACTTTAGCGTATGACTGCACCTTTTCTGCTTTTTGTTCAGTTGTAGTTTGATCGGCAAGAGCTTGCTCTCCTGTCGCAATAGATTTTTTGAAAACAGAATAACTTCTTTTTTCGTTGTTTTCTAAATAGGAGAATTTACCGCCAAGCTCAAAACTATTTGGTGCGGAATCAGCCACTTTGAGTTTGTATTTTACTGAAAAAGTTTTGTCTGTTGGAAAATTTAGCCAAATGATTTTTAGGACTCCATTGTTAAATGTGAAAGTAGCGTTTCCCATGTCAACCGCTTCTGCAATTACTCCTGCTGGTAAATTGTCGGTGAGTTTAGCGAATCCTTTAACACTTCCAACTGTGAAAACAATTTCCACAATTCCTCCAGATGCTTTATCAATTGATCCCGGCGTGTTTATTTCGGCTTTAAATTCTTCCTTTTTTAACTCATTTACATCAGTTGAAAAGATAAATGAAAATGATATTATGTGCAGAAAAGCGATAAGTGTTCGAAGCATAGTGCTGTTTTTTTTTGGACTATGTTAACAAATCTATTTTTAAGGCCTTAAGGCATAAGTAAAAGGGTATTGCACTTCTAAACACGGAGCTGTGTACAAGAGTAGTTTGAAAAGCAGAAATACTAATTTATATATCTGATTTTCAGTATATTAAATCGATTCAATTAACTTAAGTAGGAGTAGGAGGTGTTAGCCGTACTTATAAAGAAAGGGTTGTTGATTACTCTGTGCGTTTCTAGAAATTTGGTTTTAAAAGGTACTTCGAGTAGAAGGATTCAATTTCTTGAACAGCTTCATCGGAGGTATCTACAACCCTAAATAAATCAAGGTCTTCTTCGCTAATGTTTTTCTCGGTTTCTAGCATTGTGGACTTTATCCAATCCATAAGACCCGACCAGTACTTTTTCCCCACTAATATAACGGGAAATTTTCCAATTTTTTGTGTTTGCATTAAAGTCAATGCTTCGAAAAACTCATCTAAAGTTCCAAAGCCTCCAGGCATTACAATAAACCCCTGAGCATATTTAATGAACATGAGTTTCCTAACAAAAAAGTAGTCGAAATTTATGAGTTTATCTCTATCAATATATGGGTTTTCGGTCTGTTCAAAAGGTAGCTCTATGTTCAAACCAACTGACTTGCCACCTCCGCGTTGTGCTCCTTTATTTGCTGCTTCCATAATACCAGGGCCTCCGCCGCTAATCACTCCAAAACCTGTGAGAGTGAGCTTGTATGCAATCTCTTCAGTAAGCAAGAAATACGGGTGATCTTCTTTAGTTCTGGCTGATCCAAATATGGAAACACAGGGTCCAATTTTGGACAATTTTTCAAACCCTTCTACAAACTCAGACATAATTTTAAATATCTGCCAAGAGTTATTGCTTTTTATTTCGCTCCAATTTTTGTCTTTGAAAGCCTTATTAATCTTATCGTCGTTTGTCATAGTTATTAAAATTGATCAGAATATTGTGTGATTACAAAATCCCTTTTAAAGGGATATATTTGCACCAATATTACGGTTGTGCACTCAAATAAGTTATCATATTTTTTTCTTTTAGCAATTATTGTGTGTTGCTCTAGTTGCAAAAAGTGGCCTTGGCAAGATTGCGAAAAGGGCACTGGTGATGTATTTGAAGATCGCAGGTCATTCGCGAATTATCACACTTTTACCCTGGATATCCCTTCGGAGCTATATATTCATTATGATTCGAGTAGGTCGCGCAGTGAAGTAATGGTAGTTGCCCAAGAGAATGTGGCTGAACAAATAATAGTGACCGATAATGATGGTTTTATTACAGTCGGTTTTGATGGTTGCTTTAGAGAGTATGAAGAAATCCAATTCCATCTTTTTGTAAAATCCTTAGAAAAGTTGGTAGTTAACTCTCCGGCTAAAGTCTACACCACTAAAGCTATTTATGGAGAAAAATTTCATTTAGTATTCAATGAATCCGCTTCTTTGGACGCATTTTTTTATGTTGATGAGTTACAAGTTGATTTTCGGGGTGCGGCAAATATTAAAACCCAAGGTTATGCTCATGTTCACAAAGCAAACTTTAATTCAGCTGCAACCTACGATGCTCAGTACTTAATAACAGACAGTACTTATGTTATTATGAATTCAACAAGCACTTTTAAAGCTTATGCTTCTGGATTGTTGGATGTAACTATGACACAGGGGGTAATAGAGTTTGACGGAGAAGACACGCTCAATATTACAGACCGAAAAACTGGTGGAGTCCTTTTAGATTTGAGAGACTCCCTTTAAGCTAAGAGCAATTCTCTTCCTTTCTAAATCAATGCTTTTTACTTTAGCTTCTACAGTTTGATTCAAGGATACTATTTCGTTTGGATCAGATACAAAGGCATCAGCCATTTCAGACAGATGAATGAGTCCATTTTCTTTAATACCGATATCTACAAAGGCTCCAAAGCCAGTGATATTAGAAATAATGCCGGGAACAATATCGCCTACTTGCAGATTGTTAATCGTTTTTAAATCCTTTCGAAACTCAAATACTTTGGCCATTTTTCTGGGGTCACGATTTGGTTTTTCAAGTTCCGCTAAAACAAAAGTCACAGTTTCTAGTCCTGTTTTTTCTGAAACAAACTCTTTGGGATCTATTGATTCGAGAACTTCTTTGTTACCAACAAGTTCATGGATAGATAATTTTAATTTTTTAGAAATTAATTGGACAACAGGATAAGATTCTGGATGTATTGCCGAATTGTCGAGAGGGTTTTTAGCATCAGCAACTCTTACAAAACCAGCGCATTGTTCGTATGCTTTTTTACCTAGACCATTGACTTTGAGTAAGTCTTCTTTTGAACTAAACGCACCATTTTCAGATCGTTCTAAAACAATTGATTCCGCTATTTTAGGTCCAATCCCGCTAACGTAGGTTAGCAAATGAGAGCTAGAAGTATTTAGATCAACGCCAACTTTATTCACACAGTATTCAATACTTCGAGTAAGTCCACTGTCCAATTGTGCCGGAGGTATATCATGCTGATACTGCCCGACACCTATAGCTTTTGGTTCAATTTTTACCAATTCGGATAGTGGGTCTAATAATCGTCTACCAATAGAAACAGCTCCTCTTACGGTTACGTCGTAATTCGGAAATTCAGCTCTCGCGACCCTAGATGCACTGTATACAGATGCACCTGCTTCACTGACAACAAATACCTGTATGTCTCTATCGAATCTTATTTTTTTTATTAGTTGCTCAGTTTCGCGGCTAGCGGTTCCATTTCCAATTGCTATTGCTTCAATTTTGTAGGACCTAACGAGAGTATTTATTTTATTTAATGCTCCGCTATCATGCTGCGGTGCATGGGGGTAAATCGTTTCGTTGTGTTTTAGCATTCCATTACTATCCAAGCAAACCAGTTTGCAACCAGATTTAAACCCAGGATCAATGGCTAAAATCTTTTTGTTACGCAATGGTGCAGTCATTAAAAGCTGTTCCAAGTTTTTACGGAAAATTGAAACCGCTAAGCGATCTGATTTTTCTGATAAGTTATTAAATACTTCTCTTTCTAGCGCTGGTTTAAGTTGTTTGGAATAGGCTTTAATAATTGCTTTTTTGAGCAGGGCAGTGTATTCAGTATTGCCTTTGATAAGTGTATTTTCAATTACTTCAATAGATTCTGCTTTTTTAGGTGAAATTCCAATGTTTAATAGGTCTAGATTTTTACCACGTCTCAATGCCATAAAGCGATGCGGTTTAATGCGTGTAACACTTTCATCGAAATCGAAAAAATCACTAAATTTTTCTGCTTCAACTTCCTTACCCTTTACAACTTTGCTAGAAACAAGTGCTTTATTCTCAAAGATTCTGCGAAGTCGATTTCGTATCCATTCATTATTGTTTATCCAGTCAGCAGCAATGTCAATAGCTCCCAGTAGAACTTCTTGTTCAGTTGGGAATTGTTTCGAAATAAACTTTTTTGCGAATTGATTTGGGGAACTATCTGTTTCTTTCATAATGGCTACAGCTATTGGTTTTAGCCCAGCCTCTAATGCAACGGTAGCCTTGGTTTTAGTTTTCTTTTTGAAGGGAAGAAACAGGTCTTCTAAGGCAATAAGATTGGTGCATTCGGTTATTTTGGTGTTTAATTCTTCGGTTAAAACATTTTGTTCCTTCAGGTTCTTTTGAATACTTTTTTTTCGCTCTTGTAATTTGTTCCAAACTACCAGTTGATTCTGGATAGCTTCAATTTCTACCTCATCCATTCCGCCAGTAGCGTCTTTTCTATAGCGCGCTATAAAAGGAATCGTGCCTCCACTTTCGATTAATTCAATGCAATTGTTAATGTATTTATCGCTGAGTTTAGTAGCTTGTTTAATGAAAGTAATTTTAGAAGTATTCGACATAAGTGGCATTGGGTATTTTTGCACTTCAAAATTAGGAAAAGGGCAAACGCATGAATTTTTACAGTAAGAATTTTAAACTTGGAATGCTAGGGGGTGGGCAACTTGGCAAAATGTTTATCCAAGAAGCAGTGAATTATAATGTTCAAGTTTGTGTTTTAGACCCTGATAGTAACGCCCCATGCTCTTTAATTGCTCATGAATTCCAGTTAGGAGACTTTAAAGATTATCAAACGGTTGTTGACTTTGGGAGAGATAAAAACGTGCTCACTATTGAAATTGAGCATGTGAATACCGATGCATTGAAGCAATTGGAAATCGAAGGCGTAAAAGTATTTCCGCAACCTCATATTCTGGAATTGATAAAGGATAAAGGACTTCAAAAAGAATTTTACAGAGAAAACAATATTCCAACGGCTCCTTTTGTATTGGCTAATTCTAGGGCAGAGTTGCACGAGCATCTGCAAAACTTTCCATTCATGCAAAAAGCAAGAACGGGAGGCTACGATGGCAAAGGTGTATACGCATTAAAGTCAAAAAGTGATATCGAAATGGCGTTTGATGCACCGAGCGTTTTAGAGGAGTTTGTTGACTTTGATAAAGAGCTGAGCGTAATTGTTGCTCGAAATGAGAGCGGTGAAGTAGCTACTTATCCATTGGTTGAATTAGAATTTAATCCAATTGTAAATTTGGTGGAATATTTAAAATGCCCTGCTGAAGTATCTACTGAGATAGAGGAAAAGGCTCAAGCATTGGCTATGAAAGTGGCTGAAAAACTCGAAATTGTTGGCTTGCTTGCTGTTGAATTTTTCTTGACTAAATCTGGAGATTTGTTGGTGAATGAAGTTGCGCCAAGAACGCACAATAGTGGTCATCAAACAATAGAAGGGAACGTTACCTCTCAATTTGAACAGCATTTACGAGCTGTTTTAAACCTACCACTGGGAGATACTAGTATAATTCAACCCAGTGTAATGCTCAATATATTAGGAGAGCCTAATCATAGCGGAGAAGCCATTTATGAAAACTTGGAAAAGGTAATAGCTATGTCAAAAGTTCACGTTCATTTATATGGTAAGCACCTTACCAAACCCTACCGGAAAATGGGACATGTTACAATAACCGATGCGGATATCAACAAGGCCTATGACAAGGCAAAGGAGGTCAACGTTTTGTTAAAGGTATTGAGTAGTTAAAAATCTACATCAGTTTATAAATTCTTGGTAAATCGTTATGAATAATAGTAATACTATCATACTTTAGCGCTTTACTTTTATTTAAGCATGAATAATAATTATTTAAAGAATTTAAAGTCTGATATTCCAGCTGGTTTGGTGGTGTTTTTGGTTGCCTTGCCGTTATGCTTGGGAATAGCTTCTGCTTCTGGTTCCAGTCCTGACACTTTTTCTTTGGTAGCCGGTATAATTGCAGGAATTGTTGGTGGAATTGTCGTTGGCTTTTTTAGTGGGTCCCAAGTAGGGGCAAGTGGACCTGCAGCAGGACTTGCCGTTATAGTGTTTACGTCCGTAAATGATATTGGATTTCAACCTTTTTTGCTTGCTGTTATGATTGGTGGACTTCTCCAAATTATCATGGGATTTCTCAAGGCAGGAATGATTGCTTATTATTTTCCAAATTCGGTGATCAGAGGCATGTTAGCAAGCATTGGAATTATTTTAATTCTTAAACAAATTCCTCATGCCTTAGGATATGATAGAGATCAGGAGGGAGATGCCTCTTTTTTTCAAGCCGATGGAGAGAATACGTTTAGTGAGATCTTTCAAGCTTTGGATTACTTCTCTATTGGCGCGGTAATTATCTCTGTTACTTGCCTTATAGTGCTTATTTTATGGGATAAATACCTTACTCCCAAAGGTGGGGTAATGAAAATGTTACCTGGGGCTTTAATTGTAGTTACTCTAGGTGCTGTTTTGAATAGAGTTTTAGGTATGATAGATCCTGCTCTTTCAGTAAGCGCAGAACATTTAGTTCAAATACCAAAAATTAGTTCATTCTCAGGTCTTAGTGAATTTGTAACTTTTCCTGATTGGAGTTCTGTTTATAATCCTGCGGTTTGGATAACAGGATTTACGATAGCTATTGTAGCATCCCTTGAAACGTTGCTTTGTGTTGAAGCTACTGATAAATTAGACCCCCATAAAAGAATAACTCCCGCAAACCTAGAGTTAAAGGCACAGGGATTAGGGAATATGATCTCAGGCTTAATTGGGGGACTGCCAATTACACAAGTTATTGTACGCAGTAGCGCTAATATTGACGCTGGGGGACAAACGAAAGTGTCTACCATTTTTCACGGTGTTTTATTGTTGGTTTCGGTGGTGTTTATTCCAGGGTTGTTAAGTCAAATACCATTAGCTGCACTAGCGGCAATTTTGCTGGTGGTTGGTTATAAACTGGCTAAAATCAGTGTCTTTAAGGATATGCTGTCGAAAGGAAAAGAACAGTACATCCCTTTTCTAGTTACGGTCTTTGCAATCATATTATCCGATCTTTTGATAGGAATTGGAATAGGTCTTTTAGTTGCCATTTTCTTTATTCTTCAACGAAATTTAGAAACAGACCATGTTAAAATTAAAGAAGAAGATGATGGAAAACACACTCACCGAATTATTTTGTCTGAAGAAGTCAGCTTTTTGAATAAAGGCGCATTGCAAGATGCCTTGGAGCATGTGAAACATGATGAAGAGGTAATTATTGACGGAACAAAAGCGGTAAGCATCCCTTATGATATTTTTGATCTGATCAAGGAATTTGAAAGCACTGCACACGAACGCAACATAACTGTATTTATGAAGGGATTCACAAAAGATAAGGTCAACTAAATATTAACCAATGATAGTCCAAGTAAAAATTCAGGAACGGTGTTTTATCAAAGATCCAGATACTTCTGAATTGGGTCAAAATATAGTTGCTAATAGTATTTCATTGATTGATGAAATTGGATTTGAAGCCTTCACATTTAAAAAGTTAGCGAAGAGAATTGAGTCTACCGAAGCATCGGTTTATAGGTACTTCGAGAACAAACATAAACTGCTCATATACTTGGTCTCGTGGTATTGGAATTGTTTTGACTATCGATTAACCTTTGCCATGCAAAATATTGCATCGCCAGAACGAAGATTAGAAATATTTATAGAACACATTACACATCCCGTAAAAGTCGATCCTACATTTAGTCACATTGACGAAGTTGCATTGCACAGAATTGTAATTTCTGAAAGTTCAAAAGCATACTTAACCAAGGATGTTGATTCTGATGACCAAGAAGGCTACTTTATTAGCTTTAAGAATTTAGTTAATGAACTAAGCAAAATGATTGCTGAGGTTAACCCTAACTACAAATATCCGAATGCATTAATCAGCACCATTATCGAAAGCGCTCATTTTCAGCGGTTTTTCAGTAAACATTTACGTTCTCTTACCGAAAGTAATTCTGACCTATCGCTAGAACTATTTCTTAAACATTTACTATTCTCTAGCATTAAGCCTGATTAAGCTTTAATTAATTCCTAAAGAGGTCTATTTATTGCCCCTAATTCATGCACTTTTGTAAGCATGAGATATTACCTTTTTTTTGTGATTTCAACTTTAATATTGAGTTGCACTGCACAGAATCAGCCAAAAGATAAGCAAAACAAAAACTATCAAATTGTATTCTACAATGTGGAAAATTTATTTGATACGATAAATGATCCAAATATAAATGCTACAGATACTTCCTTAGTTGTAACGGACGCTGATTTAGATTTTTATATATTAGGTGGTTTTATAATAGTTAAAAAAGTTTTAATTA
>ENA-OWPI01004153-OWPI01004153.1-marine-metagenome-genome-assembly--contig:-NODE-4153-length-11791-cov-3.854960_pt1 | contig 11791 bp, 12 predicted proteins | sample MGYA00238138_ERZ651775 | MGnify/ENA primary metagenome ERZ651775 (study PRJEB26906, sample SAMN06265043) | marine metagenome | isolation source: Helgoland LTER site | place: Germany:Helgoland, sampling...
TCCAATCTATCTTTAAAAGAATATTCATTATAAGAATTAGTTTTAAGATAATCATTAATTTGTTCAAATAAAAATGGATTACCCATTGCACCACGACCAATCATAACATAATCACAATTAGTTTCATCAATCATTTTTTTTGCATCCTCGGGTGTAGTGATGTCACCATTGCCGACAATAGGAATATTAGAAATTTCCTTAAGTTCTTTTATTAAATTCCAATCAGCATTTCCAGAATATCCTTGATTAACTGTACGTGGATGAAATGTAATCATTTCAATTCCTTCATCTTCAGCAATTTCAGCAATATCTTTAAACAAATAACGACTTGCATCAGTAACTCCTGAACGAATTTTTAATGTTACAGGTTTTTTTACAGCATTAACTAGAGTTTTGAATATTTGTTCGGTAAGATTGGATTGTTGTAATAAAGCTCCTCCTGCCATCTGTTGTGTAATGTGAGGTGCTGGACAACCCATATTGTAATCAATTATATCAAAATAAGGTTCAACAATTTTAGCAGCTTTTTCTAATGCTTCAAGATCTGATCCAAATAATTGTACAGATAAAGGACGTTCTTGTTCAGAATATTCAATAAATTCTGTAATACTTTGCATATGTTCCTTGAGTTGCTTTTCTTTTGCAACAATACTATGAATACTAGTAAATTCTGTTACTACAAGACCTGCACCCATTTTTTTACATTGTAATCTAAGTGCAGGATCACTGACTCCAGCCATGGGAGCTAAAAATGCCCTACTTGAAAACTTTGGAAGCATAAAGAAATTTTAATTTTTACAGATATTAATTACTTAAGGAAGTGTATCAGGGCAACCGTCAGTATCTTTGTATTTATTCCAAGTTTCAGGCTCATAAGGACATGAATCCAATTCATCAATATATCCATCTTGATCTGAATCAGTGATTGGAACAATTGTAGATTCTGCACCAATTACATCAGGGCAACCGTCAAAATCTGCAAAACCATTATAATTTTCAGATTCATCAAGACATTGATCCCATCTATCATCAATACCGTCATTATCGTTATCAGGTAATTGATATGAAAATAATTCTATAGTATCAATAGAATCAGGGCAACCGTCTTCATCTTGGAAGTTGTTGTAAGTTTCAGATATGTTTGGACAAAGGTCTATTGAATTAGAGAGTCCATCTTGGTCAAAATCACCTACAATTGGATCATCAGGGCAACCGTCAGTATCCAAAAATCTATTATAATTTTCAGGTACATTAGGACAAAGATCTACATTGTCTACAATTCCATCGTTATCGGAATCTGCAGTAAATGTTTGATCATAGAGTGTATCTGGACAACCGTCTTCATCTTGGAAGTTGTTGTAAGTTTCTACTGCATATTTGCAATCATCAAAAACATCTAAAATTGAATCATAATCTGAATCAATCTGTGCAATAAAGTCTGGGCAACCGTCTTCATCTTGGAAGTTGTTGTAAGTTTCTGGTAATGATATACAATTATCTAAATTATCCAGTATTCCATCATAATCTGAATCATAAATTATAATTTCATTAAGTACATCGTCTGGGCAACCGTCTTCATCTTGGAAGTTGTTGAATGTTTCTTGTACTAATTTACAATCATCAACACTATCTAGAATTCCATCATAGTCAGAATCATAATCTGAAAAATATTCAGGGCAACCGTCTTCATCTTGGAAGTTGTTGTAAGTTTCAGGTAGTGTAATACAATTATCAATTTTATCAATGATACCATCAGAATCAGAATCACTCATCATATTATCTACAAATAATTCTGTTGAACGAGTATCTGGGCAACCGTCAGTATCTTGAATATTATTGTAAGTTTCTTTTTGATATACACACATATCGATAGTGTCTCTAATGCCATCAGAATCAGAATCAAGAGCTAAATGTTTTGGAGAAATATCTGGGCAACCGTCTTCATCTTCAAAATCATTAATTCTTTCACGTTCATTAATACATTGATCATCTACATCCAAAATTCCATCATAATCAGTATCAAAATTAATTATCTCATCTGGACAACCGTCAAAATCTGCAAAACCATTCCAAGTTTCATTAGTTGTAGGACAGTTATCTAAAAAGTCCTGAACTCCATCAAAATCAGAATCAATTGCAAGTGTATCCGGGCAACCATCTTCATCTTCAAAGTTGTTGTAAGTTTCAGAAACAAGTGGACAATTATCTTGCAAGTCAGGAATATTATCTAAATCTTGATCAAAAATTAATTCAGATGAAATATCATCTGGGCAACCGTCTTCATCTTGATAACCATTATAGAATTCTCGTTCTAAAATACATTGATCAACATTATCTGGAATAGCATCATTATCGGAATCAACCCAGTTTAGATTTTTAGAAGGACAACCGTCAATATCACCAAAATAATCTTCTTGAAGACGAGGACAACTATCAATATCATCTAAAACCCCATCATCATCAATATCAGATGCTGCTAGAATAGGAGAAATAGGAATACTTAGTGTAGAACCAAGCAAGAATAAAAATATTATAGCATATTTGACTTTCAATTTATGATTTATTTGAGTAATTCCAGTTATTAAATCACACTTTAATTCGATGAATGTACTATTTTTCCCAACGCTCACTATCTAAATGAATTTAAGTAAATCAAAATAAAGATCAATACATGAGTTGTTCTGGAGAAATTGTCGATAATGAAGATGAAAACCTTATTCAGATCAAACCATCTGTAGCGGCTCAACTTAAAAAAGCAAAATATGGAGTTGCAGATCACTCAACAGTCGAATTATGTCATTGGACCAAAAAGTCATTCAAACATGAAGGAAGTTGTTACAAGCACAAATTTTATGGAATTTTAACTCATAGATGCATGGAATTTTCACCAGCTGGAATGCATTGTGAAAATCGTTGTGTTTACTGTTGGAGACCTATGGAATTTTATGATTCAATGAAAATGGAGCCAGAGCAAGTTGCAGAGCCTGAACAAATTTTAAGAAAATTAATGGGTGAGAGAAAAAAATTGATTGATGGGTTTTATGGAGATTCAAGAAATGATAATCAAAGATTAGATGAATCATTATTACCAACACATTATGCAATTTCACTTTCTGGTGAACCAACTATGTATCCAAAATTACCAGAATTAATTAAATATCTAAAATCACTTGAAGCAACAAAATCAATTTTTCTTGTTACAAATGGACAAGAACCAGATATGATTCAAAAGTTACAAGATGAAGATGCTCTACCAACACAATTGTATCTATCAACAAATGCTGCAGACTATGAATCATTTATAAAAATTAACAAACCAAAATATGATGATTCATGGGAAAGATGGAATCGTACATTAGACATGCTAAAAAATTTAGATACACGTACAGTTCTAAGAATTACACTAATTAGAGATTATAATGATCAAAAAGAAATGATTCCTGCATTTGCAGATATGTTTAGAAAAGCTAGTCCACACTTTATTGAAATTAAATCATATATGCATATTGGACGTTCAACAAATAGATTGGAACATGAAAATATGCTAGAGATGCATGAAGTAAAAAAATTTAGTGAAGGAATAGCTAAACAAAGCAAAATATTTTCAGTAATGGATGAAAGTCTTGTTTCAAGAATATCAATTCTACAAAACAATGAACGATTTATTGATCGTTATATTCCTACTTATGCAAATACCAATTAGAAAATTTTTTTAACGCTTTGTATCTATGTGAAAGATTATTTTTATTAATTAATTCACCAAAAGTTTTTGTTGTATTTTTTGGAATGAATATTGGATCAAATCCCCAACCGGTCCCTTTTTCAGATTTAGATATAGTACCTGTAAGTTTTCCTTCAAAAGATTCAAAATTATTTTTGTCACAATAAGTAATGGTTGAAACAAATTTTGCATCTCTATTTTTTTTTAATAAATTGAGAATGCCTTTATTTCCAATAGTTTTTTGAACATAAGAAGAATAAGGACCTGGAAATCCATCAAGAGAATCAATATTTAGACCATCATCCTCAATAATCAAAGGTTTTTTACATTTTGAAAATGCATCTTGAGCTTTTTTGATTGCAATTTCTTTAATAGAATTTGATTGGATTTCAACTAAATTTAATTTAAAAAATTGAATTGGTATCCCAAAAGAATCTAGAATTTCTTTAGTCTCTTTAAATTTATGAATATTTGAAGATACAAAGAGTAGATTAGACAACTTGTGCATACCTGCCACGACTTTCAATATCTGAAACTAATTTTACTATTTTGGTCTGATAAGCAGTTCCAACTATAGATTTGTAACCAATTAGAAAATTTTTCCAAGATGATTCCATAATTTTTGCATGTGCGCTGTTAAGTATTTCTTTAATTAATCGTAAATCAACTGCATGATCTTCAGGTTTTATTGTATTTTGTGAAAGTCCAAAATCAATCATATAAATAATATTTTTAAATAAAATAAAATTAGACGTTGTTAAATCTCCATGCATAACTCCATTTTTATGTAAAAGACCGACTAACTTACCAATTTCTTTTGACACTTCAATAATTTTTGATTTAGATAAATCATGTACAGACTTTCCAGGAATGTCTTGCATGACAATCATACTTTTTTCTAAATTAACAAAATAAACAAGAGGTGAAGGAATACCAAAAGATTTTACTTGAGAAAGTACCTGTGATTCTTTTATTGTACGTTGTTTACGTATTTTTGAATCAAGTAAAGAATTTCTATAAGTTTTAATTTTTCTGATTTTAAAAACAGATTTAGAATTATTCCACATACCTGTGTAAATATCAGCCTCAGCACCTTTTTTTATTAATTTCACTAACATTATATCCAAAAGAATTCAATAAAAGTTAATCATGGAAGATGGTGAAAAAAGAATCAAACAAGAAGATTGTAATGAGGATAATTTAGGTCCAGGGATTTTAACATTAACAAACAAGAGATTAGCATTTGATAAAACAAAATCAAGAATAATGGATTTTACAAAACGTATGGGTGAAACTGTACTTGATGTCCCATTAGAGAATGTAATAAAAACATGGAAAGAAGGATTATTCATAAAAAAAGTATGTTTTACAGCAAAAACAAGTGATGGTGAACAGACATACAAATTTGGAGTTTTCAATACAAAGGGTTGGGTAAAAAGTATAGAGCAAACAATAGAACAAAAAGAGTCTCAATAATCAACTACTACTGAATCCAATCTCCAAGATTGAGTAACAAATGTATCCTTTAAAGAAACGCCCTTTTTGACTTGTGATTCTAAAAGTCCAGTCCAACATATTTGACTACCACAATCACCTGCATATTTTAATGGTACAACAAAAAATTTACAACCATGTCTTTTACATACATCTTTTAGCATTTCAGATAATCTTTTGTTAGCTGCAACACCACCTACAATCATTAATTCTTTTTTAGATGTAAATGATAATGCACGTTCTACAGTTTCACTAATCATTGCAAAAGCAGTTTCTTGAAGAGAATAACATGCATCAACCTTACTTTTTTTAGAAATTGGTTTTGTTGCAGATAATAATCCAGAGAAAGATACATCATTTCCTTTAACTGAGTATGGTAACGGAATATAATTTGAAGAGGCAGAAGCTAATTCTTCAATATTTTTACCACAAGGAGATGCAAATCCAATTGATCTACCAAATTGATCAAGTAATTGACCTAATGTGATATCTAATGTTTCACCAAAAACTCTCCACTGTTTATCAAGAAATGACAAAAGCATTGTATGACCTCCAGAAACTAAGAGAACTAAAGGATCACGTGCACCAGTAAGTAATTTTCCTAATTCAATATGACCAATTGCATGATTTACAGGGTAAATTGGAATTTTATAAAATGAAGATAAAGATCTTGCCACAACAGCACCAACACGTAAACAAGGACCTAATCCAGGTCCTGCAGCATATGAAATCAGATCTAAATCTTGAACAGATACATCTGCCTCCTTAAGGCATTCAGACAATACAGATGAACTGGTTTCAATATGATGGCGAGATGCTTCTCTAGGATGAATACCTTCACCAGCTTCAGGTCGAAAAATTTTTCTTACATCAGAAAGAATTTTACCTTTTTTACCTTTTTTTTCAATTATTGCACAAGAAAATGTATGTGCAGTACTTTCAATTCCTAAACCTAACATTTTATCCCCTGCTTAATGTGGAAACAATTTTAATCACATCACCATGTTTTAATTTTTGATCACCACTGATTCTTTGTTTAGTTTTACAGTCTATTGCATGCAAAAAGCCTTTTGCAATATCAGCATGAATTAAACTTGCCAAATCTTTAGCAGTAGAGTCTTGTGGAAGTAATTTTGTATCAGGGAAAATCACACCTTCTTTATTTGTAAATTTAGATTCATCCTCAACAGGATAGACAGTGATTAAATTTAGAGAATCAAATACTGCACTATTTAGAATTTTTTGAATTCCAGTTGATGGTATTTTGGAAAAAATTTTGTTAACTAGATCAAGTGCTTTTTGTTGTGGAATAGGGATTTCTTTTTCTTCATTTATTTTGAATCCAGTATCACCAGAAGTATAATTGATCATTCCAGCCTTTGTAGCTTTTCGTAACAATAACTCTGTTTCAGCACTACAAGGAACAACTACATCTGTAATTTTTTTAATTATATCAAGATCTTTACAAAGATCCGCTTTATTTGCAGCAATAATCATTGGTTTAGTATTTTGTCTTAATTCTTTAACAAAATTTTCGATATCAGAATCATTCCACTCCTTGGGATTTCTACTGATTAGACCCTGTTTTTGTAATACTGTGTGTACTTGATAATCTTTAATTCCTAAACCGCTAAATCTTTTTGCAATTCCGTCAGTAAGTTTTGCTCGTTTTTGATCTATTTCACGAGTTATCTTATCCCATTCTCTTTTAAGAATATCAACAAACCATTGATCAAATTCATCTTGTACAAATGCAATATCTTCTAAAGGATCATGTTGACCAACAGATATTGGTTGACCTTGAATATCAGTAGTACCTGCAATATCAACAACATGAATTAAAATTTCAGCTTGTCTTGCATCATCAAGGAATTGATTTCCCAATCCTTTACCTTCATGTGCTCCTGGAACTAAACCTGCGACATCAATTAATTTTACTGGAATTAATCTAGTACCATTAATGCATAATGGATTTTCATGTTTAACATCAAAATGTTTACAAGCACAATCAGATTGAACATAAGCCACACCAACATTTGGTTCAATTGTTGTAAATGGAAAATTGCCAGAAGCTACAGTTGTTTCAGTTGCAGCTGAAAAAAATGTTGATTTTCCAACATTTGCTTTTCCAATTAATCCAATTTGCAATACCCACAAAAATTCAATTCTACTTATTAGTATTGCAGAAATCGTTTAATCTAGTTCTAATAATTTAATTTTATGTCAATAGTAATCACTGGAAATCCAGGCGTAGGTAAACATACAATTACAAAAAAAATTTCAGAAAAACTGAATTTTCCAATAGTAGATATCAATATTGTTGCAAAAGATTTAGGATTATTTGAAAAAAATGGAAATACAAATGATGTAGATACAAAAAAACTTACAAAAATTCTTGGAGAAAGAAAATTAAATGATACAATAGTTGTAGGTCATTTAGCACCATATGTTTTAGAAAAAAAACAAGTAAAAATAATCATAATATTAAGAAGAAATCCATACGATTTAGAATTAGTGTATAAAGAAAGAAATTATTTAGAAATTAAAATTAAAGAAAATACAGGTAGTGAGGTATTAGGAATTATTATGCACGATACAATTGAAAAATTTGAAGAAAAAGCATTTCAAATAGACGTTAGTAAAAAAAATATTCAACAGGTGGTGGAAAAAGTATTAGAAATTATTTCCAAAAAAGAAGGTAATGAAGAAGTAGATTGGTTAAATTTAGTAACAAAAAATAATGATTTAGAAAAATTTTTTACTCATTAATTAAATAACACCTATAATTTTCTCTAATTACTTGTTTGAAATTTCTAAGACAGATCTAGCAGGAAGAATTGGAACCATGTATACAAATCATGGTAAGATAGAGACACCTGCATTTGTTCCTGTCATTCATCCAGTCAAACAAACAATACCATCAAAAAAAATTAAAGAAATTGGTTTTGATGTTGTTATTACAAATGCATACATTACAAAAAATAATTATGGTGATGAAGCAGTAAAAAAAGGAATTCACAAAATAATAAATTTTGATAAATCAATCATGACAGATTCTGGAGGATATCAAGTGTTAGAATATGGCGACCTAGAAGTGTTACCACCGGATATGGCAAATTTTGAAACAGGGATATTAACAGACTTTGCAATTCCATTAGATAAACCGACAGGTTATGGATTACCAATTAAAAAGGCTGAAGCATACGTTAAACATACACTTACAGTTTGTAAACAAACTCTTGACGATAGTAAGGATAATGGCCAAATTTGGATTGGTCCAATTCAAGGAGGAGAGCATTTTGATTTAGTAGCAAAATCAACAAAAGCATTAGTCAATATGGGTTTCAAGATGTTAGCATTAGGAAGTCCAGTTGAATTTATGGAATCATATGAGTATAGATTATTAGCACAAATGATTGTAGCTGCAAAAAAACAAATGCCAGAATCAATACCACTACATCTTTTTGGAGCAGGTCATCCACTTACAATACCGTTTGCAATAGCATTAGGATGTGATTCGTTTGATTCAGCATCATACATGTTGTATGCTAAAAAATTAAGATACATTACAGATGATGGAACACGTTATTTGTCAGATATTGAAATATTCCCATGTAACTGCGAAATATGTTCCAAATATACTCCTGATCAATTCCGTCAATTAGAAGATACGTTGAAAATTAATGAATTAGCAATTCACAACTTGTATGCAATTAAACTAGAAGTAGACAAAGTGAAACAAGCAATTCATGAAGGAAGGTTATGGGAATATGTCATTAAAAAGGCAAGAGCCCATCCAAAATTATTTGAAATGATTGAAGTTATGACTGAAAATTCTGAATTTTTAGGTTTAGGTACACCAAAATTCAAAGAAAGAGCAATTTTTCTATTCAGTAAGGAGGATCAATATCGTCCAGAAGTTCAATCATTTCATAAAATAGTTAGAAAATTCAAATCAAAGAAAAAGAAACTACTGATAACAAAAGAATCCAGTACAAAACCAGGATATCTATCTCAACAATATCTATCTCTAAAAAAGAAAGTGAAAGAATTTGAGACATTTCAAGTATGCCAATATAATCCACATATGGGATTAATTCCAATTGAAATTTCAGATATATTTCCTGCTGCACATCATGAAAGTTCTAGAATGAATTATGATCCAAAAGAGTTTACTGAATTTCAGAAAACATGGGAAGACTTCTTTAAGAAAAATAAATTTTCAGAAATACATTATGATAAAAAAGATGAATTTTTGAAATATTTTGTAAAAATATTGCCAAAAGAGATTAAGAAAAAATCATTTGGGTAAAAAAATTACTTTAACAAATAAAAATAAAAAGAATGTGCTAAAAGATTCAGCCTTATAGTGCTGCGTCTTCTGCCCAACCTTTGATGAAGATACCGTTTTTGTGAAGAGGTACTGGTTGTCCAGCAGTGTAATTCATTGGTCTCATCCAAAAGATTGATTTTGTTGGGCATACACCTATGCATGCACCATCAGAAATACATCTTTCTGGGTAGAAAACGAATGCTTTACCTCTCTTCCAGCCTTCAACAGGTTTTACTCTAAGGACATCAGGACCAAGTGTTGTACAGATTTCTACACATAGTGCACATCCGATACATCTTTGTTCATCAATGTCTGGAAGTATTGCTATTGGCATTACAAGTTAGATATCCCAATATCACTATTTAAACCATGATTGAATATCATAACCCTGTTATGAAAATGATCGAAGAAAAATTTATGCGCAGAATCTAGAATCAAAAATTTAAAAATAAAAAGTAACGTGATGTGTTTACGTTTATTTTCTCATTGCATCAATCTGACCAGATGTTACCCAATCGAGTAATTCTGCGGATGATGGGTTAAGTTCTGCTTTCTTGTTCATAAGATTGTTAACCCAAATCCAATTGATCTGGTTTAGAAGTACTTTGTTTCCTTCGTCACCTGCACGAGTTTTTGCTACGACAGCTTGGTCTTGTTCAGCTATCCATTGATCATAGGTTCGTCCCATGAGGATCCAATCTTAGCTGTCACTAATTAAAGCTTTTGTCGATTCTATATTAGGGATAATGATCGGGTCCAATCTAAAAAGGTTTTAAGGTCGATGAAAATCCATGTAATCCTTGGATGTACAAGTATTAGGTGCTGCAAACGAAGTAGGCAGATCAGGATTTTTGGTTAATTGTAATGGTACAAAATTACTATTGGATTATGGAGTAATGTTCGGAAGAAGAGGTTCACCTCCTCAATATCCTCTACATGTAAAACCTAAAGATTTAGATGCGATTATTATCACTCATGCTCATTTAGACCATTCAGGTAATGTTCCATCATTATTTGTAAGTGGAAATACAGATGTTTACGCTACTCCACCAACTTTTGACCTTTCAAAATTATTAATTAATGACATGTTAAAAATTGAAAAAAATTCACATCCATTTGACTTACCAGAATTAAACAATATGATGAAAAATGCAAAAGAGATTGGATTTAAACAAAAAGTAACTAAAGGAAATGCAACTTTTGAATTTAGAGAATCAGGTCATGTAATTGGTGGAAGTACTGTATTAGTTGAATCAGAAAAAAAACGATTGTTCTATACAGGTGATATCAAAACAAATGGTTCAAGAATGTTACGAGAGATGGATACAGACATAGGAGAAATAGATTTACTAATTACTGAAAGTACGTATGCAAAAACAGAACAAATACCTAGAAAAACATCAGAACAACAATTAATTGAATTTGCAAATGAAGTAATGGATAGAAAAGGAATTTTATTTATTCCATCATTTTCAGTTGAACGTTCCCAAGAAATGGCTTGTATTTTACGAAGTGCAAATTTCAAACATAAAATCATAATGGATGGAATGGCACTAAAAGTAAATGAAATAATGTTTAAAAATCCAGATTATCTAAGAGATCCAAAAATATTTGCAGAGGCAATTAAAAGTTCAACCGCAATTAGAGAACATGCAGAAAGAAAACGTGCAATGGGTGAACCATGTGTCGTTATATCTCCAGCTGGAATGTTAGTTGGAGGTAATGCAGTGTATTACTTGCAACAATTATCATTTGATAGTAAAAACGGAATTGCTTTAGTTTCTTATCAAGGTGAAGGTACACCAGGTAAAAAATTACTAGATACAGGCAAAGTATCAGCTAGAGGAAAAGATCTAAATGTTCAAGCAGAAGTAAAACAATTCCAATTTTCTGGACATGCAGATAAAAAAGAATTATTTGCAATGATGAAAACAATCAAAGGAAATCCCAAAGTATGGACAGTTCATGGAGACTCAGAGTCATGCCAAATATTTGCTAAAGAAATTCACGAACAATTTGGATTTGAAACATATGCACCAATGGTTAATGATAAAATAACCATTTAAGATGAAAAATAAATTTTCAATAGACATAGATAATTCAATTAATAGTGGTCAAGTTTTTCTTTGGGAAAAAGATGGGACTGATTGGTATGGAATAAATGGTCAAGACATACTGAAAATAAATAAAAATGGAGTAATCAAATCAATCATTAATTCAAAAATAGATTTTTTTAGAAAAAA
>ENA-OWPI01004156-OWPI01004156.1-marine-metagenome-genome-assembly--contig:-NODE-4156-length-11783-cov-71.301896_pt1 | contig 11783 bp, 12 predicted proteins | sample MGYA00238138_ERZ651775 | MGnify/ENA primary metagenome ERZ651775 (study PRJEB26906, sample SAMN06265043) | marine metagenome | isolation source: Helgoland LTER site | place: Germany:Helgoland, sampling...
AAATGTGTTTTTCCCATTCCAACTCCTCCATAAATATAAAGTGGATTATAATGAGAAATATTTTCTGAAACTTTCATAGATGCCTCATAGGCAAGTTTATTGCTTGTTCCTGTAATAAAACTATCAAATCTTTTATTTGGGTCTATTCTGTTGTATTGCAAGTATGTATCTTTAATGAAGGATATGTTTTCATTATTTTGATTTTTAGTAATATTATTTTCTATTTCATTTTCAGAATTTTTTTCAATAATCTTAAACTCTATTCTTGTTAAATCTTTCTTATAAGTTTTTATTATTTGCAAAATTTGATCTAAATATCTTGAGGTAATCCAGTCTCGGATAAATCTGGTAGAAACCGAAAGTAAGACATAGCTATTCATCTCTTCAACAAAGTCTATCTTTCTAAGCCAGCTTTCATATATATCGCTACCTAGCTTATTTTTCATATCCTTTTGAATTACAACCCAGTCTAAAGCTTCAGAAGATACATCTTTTGTACTTTGTGTTGATTTGTTGCTTGTCATAAAATTTGTAGGAATAAAGTTAGTTAGAAGCAAAATCATTTTTTTGCAATAAATAATTTTGTAAAAGCAAAAATAAATAAAATTTATATTTGCAATAAATAATTTAGTAAAAATAAAAATAAATAAAATCTACAGGTGATTCATTTCTAGCGGGAATATTCTTTCTAATGCTGATGTAATTACAACCAAGAAGTGGTCTGTTTTCAATTTTAGAAATTATTTTGCCACAGTGCTGTTTGATTGAACGATTAAGTTTTACAAATTTAAAATCTATGAGTGTGTGATTTATAAATTATGTTTCGTATTATTTTACTAAATCTATATATGGTTAATCTAAAAATAAGATTTCTTATATGATGTAAGTATTATTAGTTGAAATTTAAAATCGCTGTATATAATTGATTATAAAGCTGAAATTTTCTTAGTTATTCTTGAAATGTTTCTTGAGGCATTTGCTTTCTTTATAATTCCAGTTTTTGCAACTTTCATTAATTCAGAGTTCAACTTTGGCAAGAATTTTAGAGCTTCATCTTTTTTCTTTTCTACTAGAAGTAAACTCATTTTTTTTATAGCATTTCTGTATTTGCTTTTACGAGCCTTATTCACCAATGTTTGTTTAGCAATTCTTCTAATTGTTTTAATTGCTGATTTTGTGTTTGCCATAAGCGCAGTGGTATAGCTTGAGAATTTATACTGGTCAATAGAATAATTGCTTATTTTTGGCAAATATTGCAGAAGAAAGTTGATCTATTCGATATAAATATTTTCTTAATTTTACCATGACAATTTTTTCTTGAGCAGCCCTGGTTCTCTCTTTGATATACTTTAAACTCTTTTTGAAAACTGCCATTTTTTCCTTCTGTATTTTTAAAATCTCGAATACTTGATCCACCTTTTTCAATAGCTTTTTTAAGTACACTTTTTGAATAATAAATGATTTTTTTACAATCATTTTTCGATAATTTCATCGCATATGTCTTGGGATTTATTTTACATAAAAATAAAATTTCGCTTGCATAAATGTTACCTATGCCAGAGACAAATTTTTGATCCAATAGAAAACTTTTTATATCTTTTTTTTTATTTATAAAAAAATTTAGAAGGTATTTTAAATTAAAACTTAAAAAAAAAGGTTCTGGACCCAAATGATTAAATCTTTTTTTTAATTCTTTGGGATTATCAATAAACCTAAAAAATCCAAATCTTCTTGGGTCATTATAAATAACACTCATATCATTAAACTGGATTTCAACATGATTGTGTTTCTTTGGCAATTCTGGTGAATTATAGAAACTAGTATTGGTAAATTTATTTATAATATGTTTATTAATTAGATGAATGGTTCCTGACATACCTAAGTGAATTAAACAAAAAGAATTATCATTAAAATTAAGAATTAGATATTTTGAAAACCTAGTAACCTTTTTAATCTTTTTTTGTTCTAATAATTTTTCAAATTTTAATGGAATTTTAAACCTTAAATTTCTGTTTTTAATTATTACTTTTTTTATTCTTTTTTGTTCTATTTTTTTTGATAATGATTGTTTGACTATTTCTACTTCTGGTAATTCTGGCATTTGATACTATATTAGCAGTAAATAATAAATTTTATATGCAACAATATCTCCAAAATAAAAAAGGATTGGTTCAAAATGTATTTGACAATGTTTATGACAAATATGATTTAATGAATGATTTTATGTCATTGGGCATTCATCGGATATGGAAAAGAAATTTGATGAGCTGGATGAACCCATCAAAAGATAAAATTCTAGTTGATGTTGCTTGTGGGACTGGAGACTTAGGTAAACTTTTTTTAGATCTAACTGATGAAAATTGTAAAATTTATTGTGTGGATCCCAATTCTGGAATGATAAGCAAAGGTAAGGAAAAATTAAAAACTTATAAAAATATTGATTGGTTGATTGCTCCTGCAGAAAAGCTTCCAATTAAAGATAGCTCCTGTGATTATTATACAATCAGTTTTGGACTTAGAAATACAAAAAATCTACATAAAACACTTGCAGAAGCACATCGAGTATTAAAACCTGGTGGGCGCTTCTTATGTTTAGAATTTTCAAAAATTCAAAATTCTAATTTAGATTTTATTTATAAGAATTATTCAAAACTAATTCCTTTAGTTGGTAAGGCTGTTATTGGTAAAAAAGAACCTTATGAATACCTGGTTAAAAGTATTGAAGAATTTATTAATCAAGAAGAGCTAATTGATCTAATGAAAAAAAATAATTTCATAAATTGTAGTTACAGAAATTTATCAGGTGGTATTGTTGCGATTCATTCTGGTTGGAAGGTATAATGATTAAAAAATTATTTACTCTTTACAAATTAGGAAGAAAATTAGCTAAATCAGATGTTTTGAATATAGTTTCAAAATTCAAAAAACCACCATTAGCAATTACAATTTTATTTCAAATATTGTCTTTCTCTTTTTCTAGTTCTGGAAAAAATAACTTAAATGAAAATGAAGGAGAAAAATTATCTAAATCTCTTCAATCAATGGGAACTACTTTTATTAAACTTGGACAATTTTTAGTTACTAGACCTGATATTATTGGAGAAGAGTTAGCCAAGCAATTAGAAGGCTTGCAAGATAGATTGCCTCCATTTTCTTTAACAGAAGCAAAAGCAATAATTAAAAAAGACTTGGGAGATGAAACATTTAACTCAATAATTGACTTGAGTGAACCTGTTGCTGCTGCATCAATTGCACAAGTACATAAAGCTAAAATTGATGACAATGGAACTATAAAAGATGTAGCTATCAAAATTTTAAGACCAGATATTAAAAAAACTTTTAATGAAGAAATAGATGCATTAATGCTTTTTGCTTTCCTTATTGAGTCCTTCATCAAAAAAACAAAAAGACTTAAGTTGATGGAAGTTGTATTTTTACTTAAAGAGATAACAAATCTAGAAATGGATTTGAGGTTTGAAGCAGCGGCAGCAAATGAATATGCTGAAAATACAAAGAATGATGCAGGTTTTAGAGTACCAATAATTTATTGGAACTTCACAAGTGAAAATGTGATGACACTTGATTGGGTCGATGGTGTTTCAATTCGTGAAACGGAAGACTTACAAAAAAGAAATATTGATACCAAGCAAATCGCATCAGATATAATTCAGCATTTTTTAAGACATGCTGTTAGAGATGGTTTCTTCCATGCAGATATGCATCAAGGCAATATATTCATTGATAATAATGGTCAAATTGTTCCTATTGATTTTGGTATTATGGGAAGATTAGACAATCTAAGTAAAAGATTTTTGGCAGAAATTCTCTTTGGTTTTATTCAGCGAGATTATAAAAAAGTAGCTGAAGTGCATTTAGTTGCCGGCCTCGTTCCAAAAGATGTACCAGTTAATGATTTGGCTCAAGCTTTGAGATCAATTGGTGAGCCCATTTTTGGTCAATCTGTCAAAGATATTTCAGGGGGAAAATTATTAAAACAACTTTTTGATGTTACTGAAAAATTTAATATGCAAACACAACCTCAATTACTAATGCTGCAGAAAACAATGGTGGTTGTTGAGGGTGTTGCAAGAAAACTTAATCCAGATACTAATATATGGGATACATCAAAACCAGTTTTAGAAAGTTGGTTAAGAGAAACAAAAGATCCAATAAATACATTGAATGAAGGTTTAAAAAGCACCACTGAAGTAATTAAAAGATTGCCTGATTTTCCAGAAATAATGGATAAAGCAAATCAAGCTTTAACATTTTTAGCAAGTGGTCAAATACCTCAAAATTCTAACTCCTTTACAGCTTTAAATGAAAAAAAATCAGAAATGATAGCGTTTAGAAATCAATCTATTATTGGTTTATTACTGCTTGTAATTTTTGGTCTAGTAGTATTTTAATTCTTCAATGAAAAATTTAACAGGTAAAAAAATACTATTAATAATATGTGGGGGTATATCAGCCTATAAAAGTTTGGAGCTGATTAGATTGTTTAAAAAACAAGGCTCAGAAATTAAAACAATCCTTACCAAAAGTGCTAAAGAGTTTGTAACTCCTTTATCAGTAGCCTCACTTACTCAAGAAAAGGTTTATGACGACCTATTTAATGCTGAAAATGAAGCTGAAATGGACCATATATCATTGTCTAGATGGGCAGATTTAATTCTAGTGGCTCCCGCAACAGCAAATACTATATCAAAATTAAGTGTAGGATCTTCAGATGATCTAGCTTCAACTGTAATTCTAGCATCTGATAAAGATGTTTTTCTAGTTCCTGCTATGAATGTTAGAATGTGGGAACATCCATCTACTAGAGAAAATTTAAATAAATTAAGGTCATTTGGTTATAAAGTAATTGGTCCTGAAATTGGTGATATGGCTTGTGGTGAGTTTGGAGAAGGTAAAATGACTGAGCCAAAAAGTATTATTGAAGAAATTAATATTTATTTTAACTCCGTAACAAATAATAATAAATTTAAGGCCTTGATAACTGCTGGACCAACAAATGAATATATCGATCCTGTTAGATTTATTACTAATAAATCTTCGGGCAAACAGGGCTATGCTTTAGCTAATGCATTTGCAAAAAAAGGTTTTCAGACAACACTTATTTCTGGACCAACCAACCTTCCTATTGGAGAAAATATAAATTTGATAAAAGTAGAAACAGCACAAGAAATGTTGCAAGCTACAAAAAAAAACTTACCTGCTGATGTTGCTATCTTTTCAGCAGCAGTTGCTGATTTTAAAGTGAAGGAAATAAAAAGTGAAAAAATAAAAAAGAATGAAAATTTAAATTTAGAACTTGAAAAAAACATTGATATTCTAAACTATGTTTCAAAACACAATTCCTTAAGACCAAAACTAGTTATTGGTTTTGCAGCAGAAACAAATGAAATTGAAACAAATGCAAAAAAAAAATTAGTTGAAAAAAATTGTGATTGGGTAGTTGCAAATGATGTGTCGAATAAATCTATTGGATTTGACTCTGATTTTAATGAAGTTTCGATTTTTTACAAAGATGATGAAATCAAAGACGAAAAACTTAGCTTAAAACAAAAGTCTGCTATTTCTGAAGAAATAGTTGATAGAGTTATTCAGCAATTAAATTAAAACTCAGTGGCAAAAGTATTAATTAAAAAACTAAATCCTGAAGTAGAATTACCATCATATAAAACCTCAGGTGCATCGGGTATGGACCTCATGGCATTTATAAAGGAGCCAATTAAAATTCCTCCTAATACCTCTTATTTGGTCCCAACAGGACTTTCTATGGCATTTTCAAAGGATTATGAGGTGCAGATACGTCCACGTTCAGGTCTCGCCGCAAAGAACCACATAACTGTTTTAAACACACCTGGAACTATCGATAGCGATTATAGAGGGGAAATTAAGGTTATTCTTTTTAATCACGGTAAAGAAGATTTTTTGATTAATAATAAAGATAGGATTGCACAAATGATCTTAACACCTGTTGTTAAAATGGAATTAGAAGAAGCAGATAATTTACCCGATTCAATTCGTGGCGAAGGTGGGTTTGGCTCAACAGGAAAATGAGCAACCCATTAAATAAACATTCTATTGAACGATATTCTAGACAAATTGTTCTTAAAGATATTGGCGCTCTAGGACAAAAAAAAATTTTAAACGCAAAGGTATTAATCGTTGGAGCTGGAGGGCTTGGATGTCCTGTTGCTGAATTTTTATCTAGAGCTGGTGTTGGGACAATTGGAATTATAGATCATGATAAAATTTCACTCTCTAATTTACACAGACAAAGCCTTTATAACACAAATGATATTGGTAAATTTAAAGTTCAAATAGCAAAAGATAAAATAAAGAAAATAAATCCAAATACAAAAATAAAAACTTATAAAATGAGATTAAATAAAAAAAATTTCATAAAAATTATTAAAGATTACAATTATATTGTTGATGGTTCTGATAATTTTTCAACAAAATTTTTATTAAATGATTTTTGCTTAAGATTTAAAAAAACTCTTATCACTGGTGCAATTAGCAAATTTGATGGACATGTATTTACTTTTGATTTTAAAAATAAAAAAATTCCTTGTTTAAGATGTTTTTTTCAAGAAGACCAAATTTCAGATGACTTATTAAACTGTGAGGCAGAAGGTGTACTTGGTACTGTTGCTGGTATAGTTGGAACTATCCAAGCTAACGAAGTTTTAAAAAAAGTTTTAAATATTGGGCAAAACCTTGATGGTCATATTTTAATCATGGACTTACTTAATCTAAACTTTAGAAAAGTTAAATTAAAAAAAAGAAAATTTTGTTTTTGTAAATGAAAAAAAAAATAATTATTTTATTTTTATGTTTATTAATTACAAATATTCAATCTTTAAATGCTGAAGAAAAATTCCTCTCTTTAAAGAAGAATAAAGTAAATGTCAGATATGGACCAAGCTTTGAGTCTGAGATTAAATACATTTATGAGAAAATAAATCTACCCGTAAAACAGATTGACCAAAAAGAAAACTTTAGAAGAATAGTTGATCTAAAAAATAATAGTGGATGGATTCATGTTTCTCAAATTAAAAAATCTAATTCAATCATTATCTTGGAAGACAAAATTTTATTTAAAAAAGCATCATATTTTTCTAAACCTATCGCTCGTTTAGAAAAAGGAAGATTACTTATTATCAAAAAATGTGAAAATACTTGGTGTAATATAAAAACTGGGGATTATTCAGGATGGGTTAATAACCAGAATGTATGGGGATCTATTAATTAAACGGATCCTCTAATAAACAAGCAACTATGTGAATTCTAGCTTGTTCACCCCCATTAAAAAAATTATGATATTTTGTATTATTTGTTATCCACACTTTTCCATCAGCTGGAAGATGTTTTGCAACATTCTCTATAACCATTGAACACCCTTTATTTGTAATAATCGGTATATGCAGTCTACATTCAGGATCTTTATGCCAACTCAAAGTTGATCTTGGCTCCTTTAAAAGAAGCCTTACTCTTCCTAACTTAAATTTTCTACTTAATGTTTCAAATACATGCTTAAAGTAAGTTTTTTCAAACTCAGGAACTAGTTGCGTATATTTACTCTCATCTATATCAATATCTCTTGAAACTTCTTTTCCAGTTTCATCTGCAATAGTCCAGTATTTACCTCTTATATTGTTTCCTTCTATAGAGTTTTTATCATTTGGGATTTGGTTAATAGGTATTGCTCCAAAATGCGTAACTCCTGGAGAATTAAATTTTTTATCTTTTAATACTTTATCTAAATCTTTTTTAAGCTTTAAAATATCAAATTCAAGATTTTGAACCTGATGAAAATCATCAAAATTTACTGTTGCCATAAAGAATGTTTTTCTTATTAAAAATCTAGTTTAACTTTAAATCAAATCTGTCTGAATTCATCACTTTAACCCATGCTGAAACAAAATCATTAACAAATTTACCACTTGAATCTGAACATGCATAAACTTCAGCTAAAGCTCTAAGTTGAGAGTTTGATCCAAAAATCAAATCAACTCTTGTAGCTTTCCATTTAACATTTTCTGTTTTTCTATCTTTTCCTAAAAAAGTTTTCTCAAATTCATTTTCTTCTTTCCATGTAATATTCATATCAAGCAAATTAGTAAAATAATCGTTGGTTAGTGAACCAGGTTTATTTGTAAATACACCGTGTTTTGAGCCATCATAGTTAGTATCTAAAACTCTCATTCCACCTACAAGTACTGTCATTTCTGGTGCAGTTAAACCCATTAACTGAGCTTTATCGATCAATTTCTCTTCTGCAGAAACAATCGATGCATCACCATTTAAATAATTTCTAAAACCGTCTGCTTTAGGTTCTAGCAAACCAAATGAATTAACATCTGTCTGGTCTTGTCTAGCATCGCCTCTACCAACTGAAAATGGAACTTTTACTTTATGACCAGCTTTTTTTGCAGCTATCTCAATACCAACGTTACCACCCAAAACAATTAGATCAGCCATAGAAACAGACTTATTTTTAGTATCAAATTTATCTTTTATCTTAGTTAAAGCTGTTATTATTTTTGATAATTTTTTTGGATTATTAACTTTCCAGTTTTTTTGAGGTTCCAACATTATTCTTGCACCATTAGCTCCACCTCTTTTATCAGATCCTCTAAATGTAGAAGCTGAAGCCCAAGCGGTAGAAACTAAATCAGAAACTGATAACTTTGATTTTGAAATTTTAGTTTTCAAATCATTAATATCTTTTGTTTTTAATTTGTATTTTGGTTTATCAATTGGATCCTGCCAAATTAATTGTTCTTTTGGAACATCAGCTCCAAGATAACAAACTCTTGGTCCCATATCTCTGTGAGTTAATTTAAACCACGCTCTTGCAAACGCGTCGTGAAACTCTTCAGGATTTTTATGAAAATGTTTAGTAATAGGTCCATAACTTGGATCAACTTTCATTGATATGTCAGTTGTTTGCATCATTGGTGGATGATAAACACTCTTAGCATGTGCATCAGGGACCATTTTAATTTTCTGTCCATTTTTCTTTGGTGTCCATTGATGTGCACCAGCAGGACTTTTCGTAAGCTCCCATTCATGATCATAAAGACAATCTAAATAGCCCATATCCCATTGAATTGGATTTTGAGTCCAGGCACCTTCAATACCACTGCTAATTGTATCAACACCTTTTCCAGATTTATATCCACTGTTCCATCCAGTCGATTGATCTTGGAGTCTTGATGCTTCAGGGTCAGGACCTTTGTATGACTCAGATGCTGCACCATGTGATTTTCCAAATGTATGTCCACCAGCCACTAACGCAGCAGTTTCATAATCATTCATAGCCATTCTTCCAAATGTTTCTCTGATGTCATGTGCTGCAAGTTTTGGATCTGGATTTGCATCAGGACCTTGTGGATTTACATATATTAAACCCATATGTGAGGCGCCTAACGGTTGTTCTAAATCTCTCTCTTTAGTGTATCTTTCTACACCTAACATTTCTTTTTCTGATCCCCAGTAAATATCGTCCTCTGGTTCCCAAATATCCGTTCTACCTGCGCCAAATCCAAAAGTCTTAAATCCCATTGAATCTAATGCAACATTACCTACTAAAATAAATAAATCTGCCCATGAAATTTTATTCCCATATTTTTTTTTAATTGGCCACAAAAGTAATCTTGCTTTATCTAAATTTACGTTATCAGGCCAAGAATTAAGCGGTGCAAATCTTTGGTTACCTGTTCCTGCTCCACCTCTACCATCGCCTGTCCTATAAGTACCTGCAGCGTGCCAAGCTAATCTGATAAACAAAGGTCCATAATGACCATAATCGGCTGGCCACCAGTCCTGAGAATCAGTCATTAATTTTTTTAAATCTTTTTTAAGTGCTTTATAATTAAGTTTTTTAAATTCTTTAGAATATTTAAACTTCTTATCCATAGGGTTTGATAAATCAGAATGTTGGCTAAGAATCTTAAGATTTAAGCTATTTGGCCAAAAATCTCTTACGGACTGGCCTTTTCCAGCGGAAAACTTTGCCGGAGTTCCAGCTCCAGTGAAAGGACATTTGCTTAATTGATTAGCTTTAAAAGACTTTGATTTAAAATTTTCTGTGCTCATTATTTACCCTTATTTAAAAAATTTGTTTATTTGCAGTTTATAATGATTCTAAAAAAGTAGTCAAGAAATTATAAATATTTTACCTTTATTGTGACAATTATTCATTTTCAACTTTAACAAGAATTTCTACTGAACTTATTTTTTTTCCTGGTAAAGCTTTGTTAATTTTAATTTTTTCCACTTGTTCATCACTTAAATCTATTAATTCCTTTGTTGAACTGTCAAAAAAGTGATGGTGATGAGAGATGTTGGTGTCAAAATAAGTTTTGTCGCTGTTCATTGAAATTTCTTTTAAATATCCTTTTTTTTTAAACGCATGAACAGTATTATAAACTGTAGCCAATGATATTTTTTGATTTATTTTCTCACTTATAATTTTTGAAAGACCATTAATCGTAAAATGAAAGGTTTTTTCAGTATTAAATAATACTTCACAGATTCTTAATCTCTGCTTTGTAGGTCTTAATCCTGAATTTCTCAGTTTATTAACAAAATCGTTGTTTATAATCATGGCTCTTTATAATAATTCTAAACTATTTGTATATTATATTAGATACAAATCAAGTATTAAGAGTTCTCAAAATTTATGAAAAAAAATTCATATTCATACGATGATCTTATAACATGTGGAAATGGTGAGCTTTTTGGCCCCGGTAATGCAAAATTACCTCTTCCGCCAATGCTCATGTTTGATAGAATAACCGAAATCAGTGATAATAGTGGTACTTTTAAAAAAGGATCTTTAAAGGCTGAATTAGATATCAAAGATGATCTTTGGTTCTTTGAGTGTCATTTTAAAGAAGACCCTGTTATGCCAGGTTGTCTTGGCTTAGATGCTATGTGGCAACTAGTTGGTTTTTATCTTGGGTGGCTTGGTAACCCAGGTAAAGGGAGAGCTTTAGGAGTGAGTACAGTAAAATTCACTGGTGAAGTTTTAAAAAATGTTAAAAATGTAAGATATGAAATTGATATGAAAAAAATTATGGCTCCAGGTGGAACAACAGTTGGTCTTGCAAATGGCTTAGTATTTGCAGATGACAAAAAAATATATTCAGCAGAAAGCTTGAAAGTAGGATTATTTAAATAATGAGAAGAGTAGTTATCACAGGTTTAGGAATTGTATCTTGTTTGGGAAACAATCAAGAAGAGGTTCATCAGTCACTATTAAAGTCTAAATCAGGAATTTCATATGCTGAGGAATATAAAGAACATAATCTTAAAAGCCATGTTCATGGTAAACCAAATATAAAACTTGAGGATCATATTGATAGAAAAACAATTAGATTCATGGGTTCAGGGTCAGCCTATAATTATATTGCAATGAAAGAGGCGATTGAAGACTCTGGATTAGAAGAAAGTGAAGTTAGTAATTTTAAAACTGGTATTGTTATGGGTTCAGGAGGACCTTCAATTGAAAATGTAATTTTAGCAGCAGATAAAACTAGAGCTAAAACTCCAAAATTAATGGGTCCTTTCATTGTTCCAAGAACAATGGCAAGTACAGCTTCGGCTACACTTGCTGTTCCATTTAAAATTAAAGGAACCAACTACACAATGAGTTCAGCCTGTGCAACAAGCGGACACTGCATTGGAAATTCAATGGAATTAATCCAAATGGGCAAACAAGATGTTGTTTTTGCAGGTGGAAGTGAAGAAGTTCACTGGGCAAT
>ENA-OWPI01004164-OWPI01004164.1-marine-metagenome-genome-assembly--contig:-NODE-4164-length-11764-cov-35.463250_pt1 | contig 11764 bp, 12 predicted proteins | sample MGYA00238138_ERZ651775 | MGnify/ENA primary metagenome ERZ651775 (study PRJEB26906, sample SAMN06265043) | marine metagenome | isolation source: Helgoland LTER site | place: Germany:Helgoland, sampling...
TTCATGGATGTAGTCTTCGTCGTTTGCTTCAACAAAATTAACGAGGTGTTTAATGATTGGGATTTTCATAGGGTTGTGCTTTTACACGAACAAAGTTAAGAGACGTATCCTATCAAAAACCAAAGGTTGGATAGATTCGTCTTATCAGCTTATTGGTTTTCTAGGAGTAGTGCCGAATGCGGTTAAGAATTGGACACAAATTGGTCAAAAATCAATTTCTCTGTGGCGTAACTTAGGGGTCCCTACACCAAAGACTTAAATGCAACCTTATGAAACGAGGAATAACTACGCTGCTTTTAGCTTCCGCACTGCTTCCATTGAACGCGTTGGCCCAGATTTTATCTGTAACACCGGCGTTTCCGTCACAAAATGATACGGTAACGATCATTTATGATGCCACGGAAGGAAACGGCGCGCTGACTGGGGTAGTTCCTGTTTATGCGCATGCCGGATTGATTACGAATCAAAGCACCTCTCCGACAGATTGGAAGCACGTTCAAGGGAATTGGGGGACCACAGATGCGTCGGTGCTGATGACTAATTTGGGGAACAACTTGCACAAGATTGAATACCACATGCCGACTTTTTATGGCTTTGGCAGCAGTGTTATCGTGCAGAAAATGGCCTTTGTATTCCGTAACGGCAATGGCACTATTGTAGGCCGAGATCCTAATGGCAACGATATCTACTATGATGTATATCCGGCAAATGCGGGATTGATCGCCCAGTTCTTGGCGCCAGAAACGACGCAGCTTATTAGCAGTGGCGATTCCCTAGAATTTGTAATTGCCGCAACACAAAAATCTGATTTTAAGATATACGATAACGGTACGTTGGTTTACCAAGATTCGACGAAACAAGATAATTTTTACCTCGGGAGTACCGTTGGGGGAATCCACACGGTGGTACTCCAAGCAGATTATGGTACAACAACGGTGTACGATACAGCGTATTATGCGGTACAAGGTCCCTTGAATGTCGGCGTGATGCCGAGCGGGAGGGAGCAGGGGATTAATGAATTAAACGACACGACCGTATTCTTCAAGCTCTATGCGCCGTTCAAGAACCGTGTGTATTGTTTGACGTCACTTAATGATTTTTTACCGGATACCATAAACGCGATGACGCGCACGCCAGGTGGCGCTTGGTGGTTCTTGGAAATGAGCGTGCCCGCGGGCCAGCCCTTTACCTACCAGTACATGATTGACGGGGATTTGCGCGTTGCGGATCCGTATTCAGAGCAAGTGTTAGACCCTTGGAACGACGGTTACATTTCGAATGCGACGTATCCAAACATGCCCGACTATCCATTGGGAAAAACCACGGGAATTGTGTCTTTGTATGAGACAGCGAAGCCTGCTTATCAGTGGAAAAACAGTACGTTTAATGCGCCGGATAAGGAGGAGTTGTTGATCTATGAATTACTCATACGGGATTTCGTCACCACCCGTAATTACCAATCCTTGATTGATACGCTAGACTACATTGAGCGCCTCGGCGTTAACGCCATTGAGCTCATGCCGAATTCAGAATTTGAGGGCAATTCCAGCTGGGGGTACAACCCGTCTTTCCACATGGCGTTGGACAAATACTACGGTACGCCAGATAAATTCAGAGAGTTTGTAGACAGTTGCCATAGCCGCGGTATTGCGGTGATTATGGATCAAGTCTTCAACCACGCGTTTGGCCAGAACCCTATTGCACAGATGTGGTGGGACAGCGGCAACAACCGACCAGCGGCAAACAATCCGTATATGAATCAGAACTGTCCACACCCGCCCAACTGCTGGGGGAACGATTTCGATCATTACGTGCAACCCACGCGCGATTATATGGACCGCATCAACACGTATTGGATAGAAAACTTCAATATCGACGGTATCCGATTTGACTTTACAAAGGGATTCACGAACAGTTCTAATGCAGACAGTTACCAATCCACGCGAATTGCTGCGCTAAAAAGAATGGCGGACGAATGCTGGAATGTGGATCAGGACTTCTATGTCATTTTAGAGCATTGGGGACCCAATCAGGAGGAAAAGGAATTGAGCGATTACGGCATGTTGTTGTGGGGTAATGCTGCACATCAGTACTACGAAGCAGCCATGGGATATACCCCCGATAGCGATTTTAAATGGGGCATCTACAAAGAGCGGGGATGGAACGACAAGCACCTTATTTCTTACATGGAAAGTCACGACGAAGAACGCGCTTCGTATAAGATCAAAACCTACGGGAATTCGAGCGGCGGGTACGATACCAAGACCTTGGCCACTCGTGCGGACCGCATCATTCAAGCCAGCGCCTTCTTTTATACCATTCCTGGGCCGAAGATGATCTATATGTTTGAGGAATTGGGCTATGATATTTCTATAGACAATCCGTGTCGTGTATGTGAAAAACCCATTCTTTGGAATTATTACAACGACCAACACCGCCAGAAAATTTACTTCTATATGGCCTCTATGATGGACATGCGTAAAAAGTATGATGTGTTCAACACATCGAACTTCACGTACGCTTTAAACGGGGCCTCGAAACGCATCAATTTGAACAGCAGCTCGATGAACGCCACGGTGGTGGGCAATTTTGATGTAGTGCAAAAGGACGTGTACCCAAACTTTCAACAAACAGGCATTTGGTACGACTACTTCAGCGGAGACAGCATCACCGTGACAAACGCTTCGGCGCCAATTTCCTTCGCCCCTGGAGAATGGCACATCTATACGGATGTGAAACTCACGGACGCCGCGTTTATGGATATTACCGAGGCTGGTTTGACCAATTTGAAGCCCTTCATGGTTTACCCAAACCCGAGTGCTGGCGTAGTCGATATTTTACTTGACTTCCCGCAAGGTACCGCTGTGGCATGGTCGCTTCGTGATGTTCGAGGGAAGGTAGCTGCGCAAGGCAGCCTTGTTACTGACGGCCCACAAATCACCGGCCTTGATTTCGCTGCGCTGCCCAAAGGAGCGTATATTCTGCAACTGCAAACGCCCGCTGAAGTGTATGCTGAGCGCTTGCTACTGAACTAAACCACAACAAAAAGCCCGGCATCGCCGGGCTTTTTTGATTATTGTAAGAGGTGAACGCCGTCTTTATCTTGAGTAATAACGCCCTCGTGTTCGAGCGCTTTTAACAACCTGCTGACCACCTCCCTCGAGGTACCCAGTTCAGATGCCATTTTCACCTTCGAGAGTGCCACTCCTTTTCGTCCGCTTACTCTACAGCGCATCTCTATGTAAGCGCGTAACCGTGCGCCCAATTGTTTGAAAATAGCGTTATCGACCAAACTCAGGAGCTCTTCAAAGCGTTTGCGGAAATTGCCCAATTCATACATCCGCCATTCCGGAAAATCTGCGGCAAGGGTATTTAGCTCGCCTATAGGTACATTAAGAATTACAGCCGGTGTCTCAGCTTCAACTGTGATGGGCATTTCTCCTTTAGGCAAGGTTGAAAAAGCCGCACATGGACAAATTTCACCTGGCGTTAGTATGTAAAGAAGCAATTCTTTAGAAGGATCGTCTTCGTCGCCGCGCATGACGCGAGCGTTACCATCTATAATAATAGGAAGGAAACAGGCCTGAATTCCGTAATCTAAAATGAGGCCACCCTTTTCGAAATGTTCTATTTCACCAACTTCAATCAAGTATTTGCGCAGCTCTGGCGACAGCTCCGGTGCGATGTTCTTTAAGGTAGAATCGATATCCATGGCAGTATAGTCTTTGTGGTCTTAATTTAAGGAAATCTATCCGATTCAAGCACAGCTCGCCGGCACAACTTCCCGATAAATCTCCAACGCACGCGCGGCGAGCCCCGCATCATGCACAGGCACATTAAGGGCAGTTTTTTCGAAAAGTTCGACCCCTTCAGTTTTCAATGTTATGCTCGTTGCAGTGCTGATGCGTTCAAGCACCTCCTTCGGCCGGGCAACGAAATCTTCGTAGGCGATGAACTGAATGTTGCTGATGGTTTTCGCGTAATTGTAATAGTCCATCCAACGTTCGAGCCAGTAGTTGAGCTGCCCGCGATCGGTTTGTTGTGGGGCCGATCCGGATAGATTAAAAGGCAATTGGCCCAGCCCAAACTCGTGGTGCCCCAACCAATTCATATATTCTAAAATGAACGGATCTGCCGTTTGCTCTTTTTCAAATTTCTGGTGCTGCTTCATTAAACTAAAGGCATGCTGCAGCGGATCGCGTACGAGAACAAAAACGGTCATGTCCGGATTCAGCGGCAGCATCGACTTCAGACGCAAAACGGCATTGTTATTTTTTGCGAGGTAAACTTGTCCTACGTTGCATAGGCTTTTCGTGTACCGGCGGTACAGGTCATTCTCCTCCGCACTAATCTCGTGCAAATGGAGCCCAGTATCGGAGATGAATCTGTCGTTGGTTGTAACCTTGAAGAAATATTCCTCGAGCGCTTCTACACTAGCGAGTCCCACTTTTATGCCATCACCGTGCGCACGCTCTTTGTCCTCTTTTTTCTTGGGCTTATAGAATTTGCTCCAGAGTCGAGGCGCGAGCAGGACAGGCATGTTGCTGTAGTCAAGCGAGGCAAAGGGTCCACGATCCGTGAGTGCGCGCGTGAGCGCGGTCGTCCCTGCTCGCGCCAAACCCGTAATCAAAACAGCAGTAGTTTGATCGGCTTGAACAGGATGTTCGATGCCTTTGATTTGTCTTTTAAGCAGTGCCTTTCCTAGATGGTAGTGGTTGAGAATGAGGCGGTGGAATAATTGGGCCATGGGGCTGTAGGCGCTCTGTTTCTTTTTGGGATACAAGAAGGGGAGCAGCGTACCTACACCGAAGGCAAAAAGCTTTTGCTGTTCGGGCAAGACGTCTGCCCAAAAGTGACCGGGGAGGTAGTAATAGGTGTAAAAAGTCAGCGCGATGAGCGCAGATAAGAGCGTCAGATTCAGCAGGAGGGATTTGACGGTCTTTGAGGTTTGGACATTAACCGCCTCAAACTTTTCGTCGTCGTCTTGCTCGGAAATGAGCACATCAAGAAGTGCTACACTGTGGAGGGCGAGTGTGAAAAAAGGCCTTTTCATGCGCAATACCCCAATGCTCAGAAGGATGCCTGAGAAGGCGGGGAAGGCTATGAAGAGGACGGTCCACATTTACTTCTTGCGGGCTTTTTTAATAGTATACCAAATGCGGTAGCCAAAAGCGGCGACAATCAATACTAGTACCAGGACAATAAGGATGCCAGCGCCAACGCCTAAACCTGGGCCGATGTAGAGAAAAGGTGCGTTCATAATAGGTGTGAATTTACTGGTGCAAATTACAGCTAAAATTGCCGATTCTTCGAATTAAGCCGAATCATTAATCCTATGTAACGAACCGCAGGACGTACATCGGTAAAGCGCAAAAAGCTATATTTACTGACCTAATTCAAGAAAAAATGACCGGATTTTCTGATAATGCTCTGCTGGAGCTACTTACTCGCTTCGCGCTTACGTTGCTATTTAATATTATTCAGATGCGGATTGTTAGTAAGCACGCTCCCGAATCACGTAAAAATGTATACAGCTTTTTCATAATCTCTGTGGTCGTCTTCTTTTTGGCCAATGCCCTAGGAAGCTTTAATATGCAAATTGGAATGGCCATAGGTATGTTTGCCGTTTTTGGCATTGTGCGCTACCGTACAGAGGCTTTGCGTCCTCAAGAAATGACGTATTTGTTTGCCGCTATTGGGATTGCAGTGATCAATGCGCTGTCCTCTGGTGCTGAAGGCTGGTTGGAATTGGTAGTTGTGAACACGCTGGTTCTAGCGTTCATATACTTGCTTGAACGCTTTTTACTTACAGAAGAAAAGGAAGAGCCGGCACTGCAAAAAGTAAACGTAACACTGCCAGTTTCGGAGCTGGATCAGGCGGTTTTTGACGCCAGAATTGCAACGCTTGCGGCGCAAATGCAAGTGCAGGTTGTTCGCGTACATATTTCTAAGGTTGATTATGCTTTGGGTACTGCACAAATTCAAGTGTACTATGAAAAATAGCTGGATTTGTTTGGCACTGCTTGTTGCCCAAATCGCTTTTGGTCAGAGTACAATAGAGACAAATGCCTGGTTAAAACTGGGTCATAAATCGTCGCTAAGTGAGGCGTGGTCTCTAACGACAAGTGGTCAATACAGATCGGGTTTTGGTATGAGCAACGACCAATGGTTGACAGAGTTGGATTTCAAGAAATCGGTCAACAAGAAATGGGATATAGGGACAGAACTACGTCACTATGTGGTCTTTGATAGAAAAGGCGGTATACAAGGCAACTTTCAGCGTGCGCGCGTCCAGTTCAGCGCCGAACAACACATTAACCTTCCCGTGGGGAAAGCACATATTCGCTATGCCGTCCAACAACGCCAGGTGCTCACAGGGTCTGGAAACAATAAATTTACCGCGCGTATTCGCGGTGAGTTCGATCTCCCCATCAAAAACTTTTCTTGGGACCCAACCTTTGGTGTGGAATATTTAGCTTCTGGCGATCCAGATTTTGACCGATCCTTACGATTGGGCGTAAGCACAGGAGATAAGATTGCAGGTAAGAAACTATCCTTCGGTTATTTCTTCCAACGCGACCTGACCAATGCCGGTTTGCATGCTCATGTTTTGCAGTCCGGGATAAGGTTCTAGACGTTCCAGTACACTTTTTTTCTCTCCATTAAGTAGCCTACGCTCCAACAGAATAGCGCATATACTAGCGCCATTGTTAAGGACCCTAGGTGTGCTCCCATCCAAACAAAAGCACTATTGTAAATGATTTCCCATACGCTGGTATTGCCTACTGGAAGGATGAATAAAGCAGTCAATAGAAGCTGACTTAGTAAGTAGATTGCCAAAGGATTTTTCCCTGCGGTTGCAAAGAATTGGCCCCACCGCGGAAGGCGTTTTCCTTTAGGAAGGAATGCCAGTAATATACCCAGAATCATAAGGTCGAAACTTATGGTTAATAGGGCGAATGACGAGGTCCACAGCTTTTTATTGACGGGAAAAGCGAGGCTCCATACGCATGCCACGAAAAATAATGTAGCGCCCAGAAGCATAAGATCGATGCGTTTGTTTTTTTCATTTTTATCCCGCTGCAGATAAACACCAGTGGCGTGACCGGCCGCCACATTTGCAATGCAGGTCAAAGTGCTCAACAGCCCCTCAGGATCAAAGGGGATCCCCTCTCCAGAGTAGAGGTGCGCGGCCCCAAAAAGATGGAGGTCTAAAGCGCGAACGGCGTTGCCCTCGAGGGATAGGTAATTCGACCCGTCAGCGCCGAAATGCATCAGTACCGCCCAATATACCACGAGAAGCATAGCGCTAACCAGATAGGTCTGCTTAGCGCCTAAGAAATGCAGTAAAACAGCGGTAAGACCATAGGCCAGCGCTATGCGTTGAAGTACACCGAATATGCGGGTCTCCGCGATAGGGAATGCGCTAATGCTCCAATCTTGCCCAAGCCGGAAAAAAGGGAACCAATACATCAAGTAGCCTATCAAAAAGAGCAGGACTGTGCGTTTGAGAATTTTCGCTAAGACCTCAGTATTGGACCAATTTGCCCATTTATTCATGGAAAAACTTAAAGCGGCGCCAACAGCAAAAAGAAAGGAAGGAAAAACCAAATCTGTCGGTGTGAAGCCGTGCCACGCAGCGTGTTGGAGTGGGCGGAATACGTACGACCAGCTGCCAGGGGAATTCACAATGATCATAAAAACGATAGCCATGCCCCGAAAAACATCGAGTGCTCCGTACCGGTTGCGTTTTGTTTCCATGGCGATTGCGTTGAATCCCAGAAAGTTAGTACTTTAATGGACAACTTATACAACAACGAAACATGAGAAGATTAACAGCAGTAGCCGTAGGATTGATTTTAGCCGCCTGTTCGGCGCCTGAAGCACCGGTAAACGTCGAAGAATCCAACTATTTGAACTACTCCCAGCGCGATGATAAATGGACTGGAGGAGTTAAGGTGATTCCGGTTGAAACGGAATTAGGGACGTTCAATGTATGGACGAAAAGAGTGGGAAATAACCCTGATATGAAGGTGTTATTGTTGCACGGGGGGCCTGGTGCTACGCACGAATATTTTGAATCGGCAGACAGTTACTTCCCAAATGCTGAGGTAGAATACTATTATTACGACCAATTGGGTTCCGGTAACAGTGATAATCCAGAAGATGAGCGACTGTGGGACCTTGAACGGTTCGTAGACGAGGTAGAGCAGGTTCGTATTGCCTTGGGATTAGACGCTTCAAATTTTGTGTTATTGGGGCACTCCTGGGGTGGAATTTTAGGAATGGAATATGCGTTGAAATACCAGGAAAACCTGAAGGGTCTCGTGATTTCGAACATGGTTGCCTCTGCACCCGAATACATGAAATACGCACAAGAGGTCTTAGGGCCACAATTGCCCGCGGAAGTACTCGAAGAGCTTCAAGCCTTTGAGGCTGCTGGAGATTACACCAACCCTCGTTACTTAGGACTGATTGAAGAACACTACTACCCGGAGCATGTTTTACGTCGTCCGTTAGCGGAATGGCCAGAGCCTGTAAATAGAAGTTTTTCAAAGTTGAATTACCCCTTGTATTTAAAACTTCAAGGCCCTAGCGAGTTTGGTATGGTTGGCGACGCGACCCTTAAAAATTGGGACAGAACAGCCGATTTATACCGTATTGAAGTACCTACGCTAAGTATTGGTGCGCAGTACGACACCATGGATCCAGAAGCCATGCGTGCCATTGCAGATTCAGTTCAAAACGGAACCTTTTTGTATTGCTCAGAGGGAGGACATATGACGATGTACGATGATGCGGACACGTACTTCAATGGGATTATTGATTTTCTTAAGACGTTGTAGCACCGAGGTGCTGGGCCAATTCTTTACCCAGACCTGTACCTAAGGCAACCCCCATGCCACCTAACCGAACGGCTGCGTGAACACGCGCAGAAGGATGTAAAAGCAGTGGTGCTTTTCCTTCACCAAAGGCCATGATACCCGACCAGGCATAGTCTATCTCTAGCGGACGTTGAGGTGCAATGAAGCTTTTGAGGTCTTCAATCAGTTGTTCTTTTAAGAGAATGTTGATACCTTCTTTAGTGGTGGCTTCCCCTTTGAGGTCGAGGTGGCGGGCGCCGCCGAGGAGGATGCGGTTGCCTGAGTTTCTGAAATAATTGTACCCGCTGTGGTAGTGAAACGTTCCTTGCGGCGGCGCCCACGTCAGGGGTTTCGTGATCACAACCATGCCTCGACCCGGTTCAAGATCGGCGTCCGGTAGGAGTGTTTTTGTGAATGCATTCGTGCATAAGGCCAATTGGACCGTGAAAAGTTGGAGCGGACCGTCCGTAGTTGAGACCGCGACTTCAACACCATTCGTTTGTTCCACGTAATGAAGAACTTCTGTTTGGGTATAAAACTGTACCCCAGCTTCGCGTGCTTTTCGGGCAAATGCTTCCATCATTTTTCCGGTGTCGATACTCCCTTCAAATTGGTTTTTAACTAGTCCTTTTACCTTCGTTTGGTCGAAGCCAAAAGCAGGAATTTTATCGCGTGCGTCTGAGAACACGGGATTATTGAACAGTGGTTTGAGCCAGTCGTTGAAGGTGTACATGCGTTCGTGCAGATCGCCTTGGAAATCTAGTTCGTAGCCTCCTACTGGGCGGTAGTCTATGTTTGGGTCGCCTAGTAATTGGCGCAATTCAAGGCCGCCTTTGTACCGTTTTTCAACAAGGGAAAGCAGTTCGTTTTGTGAATCAGTTCGGGCATTTTCGGCCAATTCTGATATAGATCCAAAGCAAACGAATCCTGCGTTTTTGGTGCTGGCGCCGCTCGGGAATAGCCCGCGTTCGATGATAGCAACCTTTTTCTTAGGATAGGCTAACTGAAAATGCAATGCTGTGCTCAACCCAACAATACCGCCACCAACGACTATTAGATCGTGGTGAATGAAAGAAGACTTTTCCCAGTAGCTCAGCATTTACTCCATCTTATAATTGGAATTCCTGACCAAAGTCAGCGAAATGCATGCCCTGGGCTTCTAGCGCTTTGCGCCCTTCAAATTCCGCGTTACGTGCAGGGTTTGAGTGGTTGAGGTGAATGAAGTAAATCTTCTCACGCTCCTCTCTGGGTAGATAAGAGAACAGCTTGGCCGATTCTGAAATGAATGGATGCGGAACCTCTGACATGGGTCGTGGCACTTCTCCATCAGCGAAAAAAGTGCCGTCGATGAATGCGTAGTCAACACGCGGTATGACGGCGATGATGTTTTCTTCCCACTCTTCCCATTTGTCAATGTCAGGAATGTAAAGGGCAACCTTGCCTCCTGGTTTTTTTATGTAATACCCAACGGTTTCGGAAAATTCATCGCGGTGCGGCACTAAAAATGGTTCTACGATCAGGCCATTTTTAAGCGTACGGGGCACACGATCTTCCAGTCCATTAAGCGTAATGTTTTGAAGCTTTAAAAGCTGGTTCCAGGGGCCGTTTTTTGCGAGAAAATCGATCATTCTTGGCATCGCGTAGACCGGGACTTTCCTCGTGTTAGCAGCTTCGCGACCAAAGTGGGCGAGTCCCATGTAGTGTCCCATGTGGGCATGTGTTAAAAAGACTGAATACTTTTCTGAGCCTGATCTTTTAAGGATTTCTCCTAACTGAGGGACAATATCGGGTGTAGCATCAAAGAGCACAGCAAGCGTTGAATCATAAACGCCCAGGCATGCGACGTAGTCGTTTGGTTTGGGCGAGGCGCAGCAGGATTTTTCACAATTCATATGCGGGGAACCACCGTCTTGAAGCGTTCCTAGCACAACGAGTGTTTGACTATGTAACGGCGCTAATACGAGGGTTAGGGCTAGCGTGATCCAGTGTTTCATTCTGAGAATGTACGGATAATATGACCGATGTGAGTTGAGTCAATATAAATGTTGACATATCTTGGAAGAACTAAGACGTTTTACTCGTCTTAGTAATAGAAACGTACTAGGACGAAAAGAGCCACTAGAATAGGTATCATCCACCAGTATTTCTTAAACATTGAATCTGTCCATTGATTGGCGCCCCACATAGTCTTCTTTTTATGAAGTCTTAAGATAGGATTTTTGGATGGATTGTAAAATAGAAAGCCCGGCGCAAAGAGCGTCGGGCTTTTAAGTGCAAGCAAGTCTGCGTTTAAGCGAATCTTTTCTGCGACCAACTAATGACCACCCCTAAAACAGCGCCTATTACTGCGGACAGTAATGCATCTTTTAGTACGTATTCGTATGATACGATATTGGTTACAGAGACCATTTGAAGGTCGACTATTAACCAGAGCACAACGCTGTATACCGCGCCAAATATCGCACCACCGGATACGGTTGTGATTTGAAGTTTTGGCAATAGAATGATGAGCGCGATTAACTGTAATAGCCCAACAGCCAGCCCGGATATAAAATCGGGCGTTTCTCTAACGGCTTCAGGATATGCCTCGTTCCAGGCAGCTATTTCTGGAAGAAAAACTAAGCTGCCAAATGCTCCGCCGAGTACAACGAAGGCTACAAATGCGAATAGGAATGAAATTAAAAATTGTTTGTTCATGGTATTGAAGGTTTGAGTTACAATTAGGATTTAGCTGTTTGAGAAGAATAGAAGGACAATGCGGCGAGAAACGCGATAAGTCCTAATGCTTGCATTGGCACATTTACAAGGGTAGTAAAATGCTGTAGTAACCCGTTAATCAAGAAGAAGGTATAAGCAAACCCAGTATAGAGTAATACCTTTTTAGCTTCATTCAACGGAAG